>Ga0209794_1000143_pt1 | contig 172562 bp, 132 predicted proteins | sample EBPBio232013_DNA_FD_185869 | JGI IMG/M metagenome (GOLD analysis project Ga0209794, IMG submission 185869) | Wastewater treatment Type I Accumulibacter community from EBPR Bioreactor in Madison, WI, USA - Reactor 1_5/23/2013_ DNA (SPAdes)... | ecosystem: Engineered > Bioreactor > EBPR >...
TGTTCCCATGTTCTATATTTGATTTTATCAACCATGGTTCAGAGTTTGTAAACGCGTTCACTCCATTGCCAATTCTTGAGGCATTTTGGAAAGTGTTATCATGAATTACCGGTCTTGAGCCAACCATTGTGATTCCTCACAACTGGCAGTTGGTTATCTGTGAGTTGCGGATAACCGTGTTGTCGGCTCCGTAGTTATAGCTGTAGTATAAACTTATCCCATAGTGGGTATTGTCAATGATCACCCCGTCGATCGTGTCACCCGGACTGATATGACTGTAAATACCACAACTCGCGTTCTTTATTACAGCATTTTTAATCTTCAGGGGCGTTCTGTAAGCATGGATACCGTTTCCCGCTCCCCAGTTCTTTGAGACAAAATCAAACTCTACCTTGTTGTTCTGTGTTCCTTTTACTTCGAGTTCACCATCTTCAACCAATAATCTTCCGGAATTCCGGAAGGTAAGCTTTGTACCGGCACTCACTGTTAGCTTTACTCCTTCCGGAACAATGAGGGTTGTGTCAACTTCGTAAATGCCCTCACTAATAAATTCATCAACCACAAGAGTCCCGCCATGAACAAATCGAGGTTCAAATTTTAACAGAGTTCCGTCCCCGGCATTTAGGTACAAGTCGAAGTTTGAGTTTTTTGTTGTATAATACTTTTGTCCCGTTTTTAGGTTTGTTACTATTATATTGGAACAATGGGAGGCTACAGTTGAATCGATTTTTAAGCGTATAAATCTGTTCGAAGTGTCAGTACCCTGCCAATTACATCTCCTGTTAACGACATAAATATACTTCGCATGTTGATTATATCCTGCCAAATTCGGGTCTTCATCAAAATAACCCGTTTCAACATACGCATCCGCATCTATGCTAATTGCAGAAAAATTTGCACTCGTGGAAGTAGAACATTTTTTTATTCAGGTTACACCACTCTGGTCATTACGGCTCCAACCATCCGCGCCAAGCCATCTGAGGCGCAACAGGGTTGGAGCTATTAGTGATGTTGAGGAAATAAAACTTTGGACAGCATCATACCGTTCATTGGGTACTTGAAGGTTCGCCGGATTTTGAACCCATGTATCAGGATCTGAAGGGTCAAATGCCTTATCTGCCTCTTCAAACAATCCGTACTGACTGAGTACTGTCTGACCTTCCAGTGGTAGACCAGCCCTGGTAGGAACCATATAATACATGAATCCTTTCGCTCCATAGGCAAGTGAAATATTTCCCATCACTTTGATTTCATCAGGGGTTGGGGGTCTTCTACGATGGGGTCCATCCTCGAGTGATAAATTACTCCCTGTATTCTTAACATATTGTTCGGCTGCCACACAGATGGTTGAAATTAAAGGGATATTAGCCTCTTTTGCTGCCAAAATGGCAGGCAATATCCCGACATATTTGTATTTGTCCGGATCGTGATGAGTACCCCATGTATCATCAACATTATTGTAATTAATGAACAGGTCCAATCTGGGTTGTAGTGAAGCAGTTAAGGTAGTTGTATTGCTAACAATAGGATACATATTATACAAAAGATATTTTTTATAGGTACCTTCTTCTTCTTCATAATTAGCATATTTCTTGTCAAAATCGAGTAAGTGTTTTGGCGTACCTCCAACTGCACTGTTAACCTCAAAATTTTGATTTGCTGATTGATAATGATCCTTAATAAATTTTTGGATCTCCCCTCTATACTGTGCAGAAAGTTGGAAGGGTTCGTCAAAATAGAAACTCTGGAAAAATGAATCTATTGATGCCGGTGGATATGTGGTGAGCAGTTGACTCTTACCGTTTGCCGCAGGTACTGTAAAATCAACATACAACTCCCCGTATGCAGTGTTGTAAACCATTATTTTGTCAATGAACATATCTGCATTGCCACTCCAAATTATGTTAAATTCAAACTCCTTATTTCCGGCAATTAGTATGGGATTTGACTCAAACCAGGCATAATTTGTTAAGTGGTCATTGATTAGATCACCGGCAGTTACCTCCTGTGCAAACGAAGGCGGGATTGTTTCAGGTTCTATTTCAGGATTACGGTGATCTCTCCTCCCTTCAAAATTGTATCCCGGTCTGGGTTCCCCCTGAACACTGGTTGCGTTTATTGTGAACAGTGTAACAGAACTTGAGGGAGCCTGACCCCGTCGAAACAGTATCCGGATTTTTAATGAATCTTTAAGAGGAAACTGCGCCGTGGGAAGTTTTGCCCACATTATCGCACCACCCGGTGTGTGATACTGTGTGAGTGCTATTCGAGAATGGATGCCAAACAAAGTGTCGAATCCATTTATTCCTGTACTGTTGACGCCGATTGGTTGTCCAGATCCCAGTTCTAACACCCATTTACTCGTGGTGCTAGCTTGAGAAGCAGTCACCCCAAACCCAAAATTGTGTAGCTCACTGATTGTTGAAACACGGCTTTCTCCTCCTAATTCAATTACATATTTTAACTCTTGATGTCCAAGTGAATTCATACTTCTTGCGGGTAAAAAATATCGGGGTGGATTTAGACTTAAGTCATGTTTCCAAGCAAATCCCATATCGTGGATGTAAAAATTATCAAGTGTGTGTTGTAAGGTTGTACGATGATATTGACCGTCAGAAACAAGATTTGTCAACCCGAGATCACTGAGTTGATCAAAATACCAATTTTGCTCATCATGACTTTTCTTTATTTGTCCCGGGTCAACAGTCCAATTGGGATTGCTGAGATAATTGACTACAAAGTCAAAAAAAGCAATTTGTGGCATATAATCAATGCCCGGTCTTAATTGTGAAAATGTAAACCCGTTTACAAGTACCAATAAAAAAAGTAACTTTTTCATAGTTAATTCTCTTTTCTTGTTGTTTGTTCACCTATTTAATTATTTGTACCTTAACACTTTTAGTTAAAGTCTTTTCACCTGTTTTAAGGGTGAAGTGAAAAATATATATTCCACTTGCTGCGGCACTGTTTTGAATATTTAACTCTTTTGTGTGGGAACCTTTCTCTTCCTGTGTCGAATTGTTGTATATCCTCTGTCCGAGGATATCCAATATCTCTGAAGTCAGCATACCTGAATCAGGGAGTGAATAATGAATACCTACCTTCCCATTTGTTGGATTGGGTGAGATTGCAACTTCCATGTTTTTTCCTACGGAATACTTTTCTTGTTCTTCCTCCATAGAGGCAGGCGTCCTGGTTCCTTTATAGATGTAGAGAGCACCGGCAGGTATAGATTGGTGATTTGTGGCTGCATTTTCACCAACACAAATATCATCTATCCCATCTCCGTTAATATCACCAACTCTCCCGGCAAAATTTATATCCCTTAAAAAAACATTGGAAACATAAAGTTTTGCTATAAGTCCTGTTATTGTGTTTCCTCCAAGGTATAATGCATAACTGTCATAAGGTATAAATTTTAACAAGTCGCCATAGCCATCTCCGTTTATGTCCCCGGGTGATACTCCTCCTCCTGAAAGTCCACCAGCACTGATGCGGACATCTGTGATTATATCAGGAGGACGAGTCCCGAATGAAAGTCCATAGCCTCCTGTGCCCCCACCAAGGTTGAGATAAACTATTAACTCTCCATTTCCATTCCCATTCATATCATTTACTAAAAAGATGTTTTCTGGTTGAAATGTTGTGTCATTGGAGAACTGGTAATATTCATTGAAGGAAAAATCGCTGTTACCAAAATAGAATCGGCGGAGGTCAACTGTCGGATTTGTCCTGGAGAGCATTGGCGAAACATCTGTCTTCCCGTCTCCATCCAAATCTGCAAAGGAGATGTAATTATACCAAAACCGGTAATTGGAATAGGCTGAATCGGGTTGTAATACATGATACTCAAAAGGTTGAACCCCGGGAGAGGAAATTATAAAAAAGAACTTCCCCGTAGTTGAGAATGTTACCCATTCCTCCCATCCATCACCGTTAAAATCGATCGGCCAATCCCTCCCATAGAGATAAGGTTTGGAATTCTCCGGATGTAAAATCTCATAGTCAGGTACAGTATCCAGGTTTGGACCTCCAAGATATACCGAAAAACTGATTGGGTAGGTTAGATTGGTCCCCTGCCTGACGATTACGTCCCTGTAACCATCCCTGTTTAAGTCACAGGCTGTGATGTTAAGAGGATTAATTGTACGAAAATAAAATGCAGGCGTATCAGAGACAGGGTTACCACCATAATAAAAATACGCTTTCCCTTCAGAACCGGGTGCGGTTGTGTCCATCTTCGTAATCATAAAATCATCACAGCCATCACCGTTTTGGTCTCCCATATAGATGACCGATTCTTTCCAGTAAAGCCCGGTTGTTTTGAAAATCAATGAATCAAAATATTGGGCCTCCAAAGCAGAACTCATCAATAGAATTAAACAGGGCAACAGCATAAATGTTTTTAGGTATTTACTCATACAGTCTTCCATAAAGATTAAGTATCTAAACAATGGCTTAACGACATCTTATTTGCTTAAAATGTCTTAGTGCATCAAACTTGGTTTTGTAAAGGTTTCCCGGAGAAGAACCGCCATATGGTTCTCTACAGGGTGTGGAAGGTACATTACGATAGAATATTTGCTCATAAAGGGACCGGTAAAAATCCTTGAACATCCTGCCGGATAACTTGTAATAACCGGACAATTTTTGTCCCGGTTATTTTATTTCCTGCTTTTACATCGCTCTCCCGTGTTTAATTATATCCTGAAATTAAATTACAAATTTTTGTAATTAATGTCAAGAGATCTAAAAAATATTTTTAACATGTGTTATTACACCAATAATTGAAATTTATTTCACCATAGATATTTTAATAGGCTGACCCTCTCGAGACAGCCTTAATAATTTAACATTCTTGTGCGGGCTTTTCAGCCATCAACATTCATCCCTCAGCCCTATTTAAGCAGCAAAGCTTTCACAGTTTTGGAATAAGTTGTCTTGCTCTCAAGCGATTGCGCTTCAATGCAGAAAATATAAACACCGGATGAGAATTTCGTTCCATCAAATTTACGCTCATAAAATCCCTTCTCCATCTCGCCCGTGGCAAGTTCCACCACCTTCTGACCCGTGATGTTGTAAACAGTAAGCGTTACGCTGCTCTTCTCTTTAAGTGAGAATTTTATAACTGTTTCGGGGTTGAAGGGGTTTGGATAGTTCCGAGAAAGGTAGAATTGTGATGGAAGTATTTCGGTTCCTTCTTCGACCGACACTGTCCCGTAGGCTACTCCGTTTATTATTGCTCCGTAACAATGCGAAAAAAATGTCCCTGTTATACCCAGTCCCTGAGTTAAGGTTGGTGGTTCGGTGTCAGGCGTTTCCGAGCACCATATCGTATCCGGTAAGCGAACACAATCATATAATTTGTATTTGAGAAAGGAATTTGTTAGTGTGTTGTGATAAGTGCCGGTATCTTTTACTCCCCAAAATCCTTCAGTACTGTCAGGCGGAAGATTTAACCAAATTTCACCTTTTTGTGCATTAAGGTTTAACCACTCATATTCCTGATCAGACCCCGGAATGTATCTTACAACAAAGCCATCTTGTCGTTTTCGAAGATACCAGGGATAATCAGCCGGGATATTAGGATCAGTCCGATATTCACGAATAAAATATCGATTGCCATTCGGCATTATTGTATCGCCCGATATTAATATAGTATAACCGTCACTACCAAGTGAAGAAAACTGCCACTTGTCTCCCACATGCATTGGAAAATAATCAGTGGTATCAAGTTGAGCAATTGTACAACCTGTGAGTATTAAAAATAAAAACAATGTGTTGATAAGTTTCATAACTAATTTCCTTATTATTTTGAAATTGTTTTGTTAACCTTAAACATAAGGTGTAAAAACACCTCCCGTCAAAGATAAATTTACTTATTTACTGTCATCTTGATCGTCGCTGAAAATTTACTTGCATTAAGGCGAAAGAAATAGACACCAGACCCTATACCTTCAGCATTAAATTTCAATTGATGTTGCCCTGCCGGAGTCTCACCATCAAGCAAAATGCAGACTTCTCGTCCGAGGATATCATACACCACACCTTTGGCGAATCCTGCGACGGGTAAAGTGAAACGGATAACAGTTTCAGGGTTGAAGGGGTTTGGGTGGTTTTGAAACAATCCAAATTCAATTGGTGCTTTTGAGGTTTCTGCATCTATTCCTTCTTTTTCTAAAAGGGCACCTTTGACGAGTGTTGTGACTTCTTTGGACGGGTCTGATTCTTTAGACTGAGTATCAAATGCAGTTACATAATAGTAGACAGGATGTTCGTAACCAATACCTCCAGACACCAAATAAGTTTCATTGAGGTCTTCATAACTGTTTGTCGTTACGGAAGTGTAATAATTCCACCCTTGAGCAGAGGTTGTCTTTTTGTAAATCTTGTATCCTGCCAAATCGGATTCACCATTCGCAGGCCAGTTTAGAAGAGGGTGATTAGAACCGCTTTTCGAGATTGTAAGGTTCTGTGGTTTCGAAGGTGATAGGGATATAATTCCCGAAGCACTTGTTGCTACGCTTAGGATGAATTTTTTTGTGCTGTTATCATAACCAATAACTTCAAACCCCACTTCCGGAAGTGTATTGTCTCGTTTTCGGCTTGAAGGATTACTCCATTTGGTAAAAACTGTATTATAACCCGAATTGAAAAAGTCATCCATATCTCCTAATTGATCATTTGACGAATATCGTCTTTGCTTTTTCTTTTCAATATCAGATGTCGTACCTGGAGTGAGTGCCATATAATCATTATAATATTGATTACCAGCCATAGCTCGAATATAATCTCTCTCATCTTGACCATCATTCTCGTTTGGAACAGCCTTGTCGATCAAATCGTCAAGTCTGTCCAAGGGCGTTGAACCTCCTTGAATCACCTGCCAATCCCACCTCCCATCTGCACATTCCATATCAACATCCGACATCGTAGGGTATGCAAAGTTTTCCTCTGAGATATGATAAACCAAGACACCCTTTGTGAAAACATGCTCGTTCCCAAATAATTGTGTGACAAGGAAAGGGTTGGCACTAGAGTAAGAGTTGGTGGAATGATAATTTTCGAGTAAAAAGAACTCTTTTAATTTGCCATCATTGTCATACCTCACTAGAACAAGGACAGAATTATTATTGTTTCCTATAAAAGTTTCGTTAAGTTCAACATAATTCATATCTGATGTTATTATTTGTGGGTCTAACCACCCCAAGCGGTATTTCTCATAGGCATTAAACAATGATGACCGCCGTATCTTGTCATTAAAGAAAAAGAATGGAGATTCCCATAATTATAGGAGGTATCATTGTTATACCTCCCATCAAAATGGCTACCAGTGTTACCATCCACCATCCCAAATTGATAGTGCCCAAGTTCATGTGCTATTATGCTCATAATGCTCTCCGGCCATCTTTTATAGGCGTTAAAGCCTGTTACCCCGCATTCATTACTAATAGCAATTCCATCTTTAACTATAGTTTCACTCAGACCGAGTTCGGCATATCCACCAATACTTTCTTCATCGTTAATTACCCGAAGTCGCGAAAATATAACCATACAGTCCAGTTTCCCATCCCCAGAAGTTCCGGGTTTAGGATTGTAGGGTAAATACTGATGGTTGTATAATTCATTGTTGTCTTTAAATCTCCAGTTATCATATTGTCTGAAGTCAATCAATCCGTCCAAAATATTAATAACTTCTTTAGCAACGGCTCCGTTAGAAGTATACTGGTTATAACTTTTACTGACAGTGATATAGAATACATCACCAATCACTTGGAATTCACCCTCAACCCCTAATCCATTGCCTCCGGAGAACAAATCATAATATTTGGATAAATTGTTGTTTGTATAGATATTGCCGATAGGAATAGACTGATTTAGCAAATTGGCAAATTGTGTGGGAAGAACATTTGGGTCACTCCAAAGACCACCGGGAGAAATTGCGTTATCCCCGGCAAACCGTACAAAAACTATTGGTACCTTCAGAATTCCCTGAGCAGTGATTTCCATACCACCTCTAATGATACCACTGGATTCTATCATGCGAGTGGGAATCACTCCTGTACTTTGATAATTAGCGGGAACATCAGATGATAAATCGATCTCGTATTGACTATAGACTCATGTTGTTAAAATTATCACCAATGTAATGGTAACAAGAAACCCATAAAACTTCATTTTAATACTCCTTTACAAAAATTATTGCTGTTTTTTGCGAAATTAGAAAGTATCCAATCATAGTATCATCTATGCAAAGATAATGAACTGATTTGCCGCCCAAAACAACAAAAGTTTATCCCGTGAATTATATAAATTACTTAAATTATAGTTTAACATAGTCCTATAAAAATCGTTGGTCAAGTCAATTATTTATACCATTCATTTTCCCACGCAAATCCCATATCATTAATGAAAAAATTATCATCGGGGTGTTGTAAAGTAGTTCGATGATACTGACCATCAGAGACAAGATTCGTTCAAATAATATCCTGCATCCAAAAACATCAGCGAATCAAACTGGGCACTAACCTCTGTTGTGCAAACAACTATAATAAGCAGAACTGAAAACGAAACAAATTGAAAAGGGTTATTTGTTAATTTAGACATATAATTTCCTCACACAAAGTTTGTGTTGGTTGATCAAAAAATAGATATTTAGAATGAAAAGTTTTGGGAAGGCACATAAAAATTGGGATACCCGTAAAACCGGGATAGGAGATAAAAAGAGAAGGCAGAAAGTTACCAAACCAAAACGGAGGTGCGGTCTGTTTCCCTGCAGAAAACAAAAATATTTCCCAAGTGTTGATAATAAGCCCGGCTTTAAGAACTATAAACAATGAACTCATGATACCTTTTATTCACAATGAATTGTGCAACATTGAATCAAATCAAAATCCAACGCTCACCTTAATTTTATAACAACATCCGAATAAAAAAAGGTAAAGAGTAATACCTTTTCCCGATTGCATTATAGAAAAATTATTTTTAATTCAGAGAGTTCCAGAATGATTTTTCGAGGGCAGAATAATTGCCTAGTTTACAGGAAAAAATAGCGGCAAAGGTGAAAAGGCTGCCATTTTCCTGACAGCCTCTTTCATCTACAACTTTCAGCTACCGGAAGAACTACATCTTTGCAGAAATCATTTCTTCGGGTCTTACAATTTTATCAAATTGCTCCTCTGTGAGAAGTCCGAGCTCCAATGCAGTTTCCTTGAGAGTTTTGTGTTCTTTATGTGCCTTTTTCGCAATTTTTGCTGCATTATCGTAGCCGATATGAGGATTTAACGAAGTGACCAGCATCAGCGAATTCTCAACATGCTTTTTGATGTTCATAGTGTTGGCTTCAATTCCAACCACACAATGGTCGGTGAAGCTCTCACACGCATCAGAAATCAGCCTGACTGACTGAAGAACATTGTAAATTATCACAGGCTTGAATACATTGAGTTCAAAATTACCCGATGCACCGCCAAAATTGACCGCCACATCATTCCCGAAAACCTGAGCACAAACCATTGTCATTGCCTCGGACTGTGTCGGATTAACTTTTCCCGGCATTATGGAGCTTCCGGGTTCATTCTCCGGAAGGTTCAACTCTCCGATACCCGACCTGGGGCCGCTTCCCAGCCATCTTACATCATTCGCAATCTTCATCAGCGATGCAGCGAGGGTTTTCAATACACCGTGAAGCTCGACCATGGCGTCATGTGCTGCGAGCGATTCAAATTTATTGGGTGCTGTTACAAAAGGAAGCCCTGTCAGTTCGGCAATCTTCGCAGCTCCCTTTACTGCAAATTCGGGGTGAGTGTTTAACCCCGTACCAACAGCGGTGCCACCGAGAGCAAGTTCATAAACAAACGGAAGTGAATTGTTAATTCTCTTTAGTCCGTTGGTCAACTGTTGAGCGTATCCGCTGAATTCCTGTCCGAGTGTCAGAGGTGTGGCATCCATCAGATGGGTTCTGCCAATTTTTATCACATCCTTGAATTCTTCAGATTTTGCTGCGAGAGCGTCGCGAAGTTTTGTAACCATTGGGATGAGTTTTTCATTCACAGCCATTGCTGCTGCAATATGCATCGCAGTCGGAAATGTATCATTTGAAGACTGTGCCTTATTCACATCATCATTCGGATGGATCGGTTTTTTACTCCCGACAACACCTCCTGCAAGTTCGATCGCACGGTTGGCTATCACTTCATTTACATTCATGTTCGACTGTGTTCCGCTGCCCGTCTGCCAAACCACCAATGGGAAATTCCCTTCAAGCTTGCCGTCGATTACCTCCTGAGCCGCTTCTGCGATCAGGGCAGTCTTCTCTTCACTCAAAAGACCAAGTTCTTTGTTTGTCAAAGCAGCAGCTTTTTTCAGAATGCCAAATGCTTTGATCAATTCAGCGGGCATTTTCTCTCCGCCGATCTTAAAATTCATTAAGGATCTTCCCGTTTGTGCTCCGTAATACTTGTCTGCGGGCACCTGAACCTCACCCATGGTGTCGGTTTCAATTCTATGTTCCATTTCACCTCCGAAAAAAAAATATTTGTTTCAACTAAAATATAAGATGATAATCATGTGTCGAACAATTACCTCATTTTTTTCATTTTTTTTCAGAACTTTCTTCATTTTATCTAAATAATGTCTTATATTAAGACACTTAATTAATTGCCACTTTGCTTATTTCCAATATGCCAGCTAACGCGGAGAACTCCAAGATCAGCACTTCCCCAAAACCGGCTCTTACTCTTTTACTCGAGGTAAACGAGGATAAAGGTGCCAAGATTGTTTACAGCGAAGGAAAAGTTTCCCAAAGAGCAGAGGAGATAATCAACTCGCAGGCTGCATCCGTTAAAGACTTTAAAACCTTCTCGTCTCTGATTCAAAAACTGGAGAAAGAATTAAAATTCGTCTCCTCACGAATCAACTCGGTCGACGATCTTAAAACTCCCGGTGCAGCATTCTATGAAGTGGAATTTTCAGCGGTCACAGGACAATATTCCGGATCACAGTCCGGCACAAAAACGGCAGTACCTGGTGATTTACAACAGATGAATGTGGCACCCCGTCTCACCGGATTTTCGCGGACTCTCTCTTTCCATGTGGATACTCCAAATTCGCGAATAACAGAATTGACCGGAGATATCGACTGGTTCTTCTCTCCCGGTTTCAAACCTGAAAATATCTCCGCCACTGCACTGATGAGAAAAGTGCACCCTGCTGACTTCAGGCAATTCAAACTTAAATTAAGAGGTGCTCTACAGGGCGACACTTCTTCAATTAACTACAGAATTTACTCCGACGACCAGCAACTTAAGTATGTAAGACACTTTGTTCATACTGTCACCTCAGGAGGCAGGATTACCGGAATCTCAAACCTGATCGTTGATGTTACAGATGACAAGGAACTGATAGGTAAACTCCGAAGCTCCGAAGAAAAATTAAGAATACTCTTCGAAACCGCTGATGACCTTATTTTTGTCCTCGACCAGACGGGGGGTTTCTCCTCCGTAAATGCACTCGGGGCGCTCTCTCTTGAGTTTCTCCCTGAAGAAATGATCGGGAAGCATTTCATCTCTTTCATCGATGAACCGGAACGGAAAGTGATCGCCATTTCCTTCAAGGAACTGCTGAAGGCTTCCAAACTTGTAACTTTCGAGGCTGCATTCATCACTAAGTTCGGGAAAAGGCTCACTTTTGAAATTAATGCCCGCCCCGTTTACTCACAAAAAAACCGGTTCGACGGGATTGTGGGTATCGGTCGAAATGTAACATCCCGAATCCATGATCATGAGATGATGAATGACCTTAACAATAAGCTCATCGAAGCCAACCGGATTATCTCCATTGAACGGGATCGTGTAAAACAAAGAATCTCCGTACTCGAGGAACTGAATCATCTTAAAAGTGAATTCGTCGCCAACATCTCACACGAACTTAGAACACCTCTCGCTTCCATCATCGGTTTTTCCGAAACCATCGACTCTGATACCGATATGCCGGAATCAGTAAGAATCGACTTCAACAAAATCATTCTTACCGAATCTAAACGGCTTGCTGATCTGATAAACGATGTTCTTGATATCTCAAAACTTGAGGGCGGGAAGGTAGTGCTTGACAAATCTGATTTCGACCCGATCGACCTCATTACCGAGGCAGTGTCTGAGTTCAGAAAAAATGCCGATGAAAAATCCATCACCATTCTTGAGGAATATCCCGATGTTCCTGTGATAATAAATGCTGACAAAGAAAGATTGACACAGGTTTTCGAAAACATTATCAGTAATGCTGTTAAGTTTACCAATCCCGGCGGCAGAATCACAATTTTTGTCCGGTTAAGAAAAAATGAACTGGAAGCCATAATCAGCGATACCGGAGTCGGGATTCCTAAAAAAGATTTACCTTATATCTTCCAAAAATTCTATAAGGTCTCGAGAACTGACAACTCGCTGCCGGGTTCAGGACTCGGACTCGCCCTCGTGAAGCAAATAATAGATCTGCACAAAGGATATATTAATCTGAAAAGTGAAGAAAACAACGGAACCACGGTAATCATCAAATTACAACTAAATCCTAAGAGGTATTCCAACAATGGATAAATTGATATTTGTTGTCGACGACCAGGCACCGATTTTAAGGTTGCTCACCTATTGGGTTAGCGAAAAATGGAATTACAAAGTAAAAACCTTTGATAATGCCGAAGAGATGCTCGCTTCACTTTCGATGAAACCTGATCTCATTCTTCTCGATATTATGCTTCCCGGAATCAGCGGAATTGAAGCCCTCGCAGAGGTGAAAAAATTCGATTCAAAACTTCCGGTTATTATACTTTCCGCACAAGGAAGGGTGGATGTGGCGCTTGAAGCCCTCAGAATTGGTGCTTACGACTATTTCCCGAAACCGATTGATACCCAAAGACTTGAACCTGCGATCAGAAATGCCCTCAAAAATTATGACCTTGAAAAAGAACTCGAGAAAGTCAGAGAAAATGTAACCCAGACTTACAGCTTCAGCAATATTATCTCTGCCGACGGCAAGATGCAGGATGTCTTCAAAATGGTCACTAAAGTCCTCGATAACGACATCACCGTGCTTATCCATGGTGAAAGCGGTACGGGGAAGGAACTTATTGCCAAAGCAATTCATTACAACGGCATCAGAAAATCCTACCCTTTTGTTGTAGTAAACTGTGCCTCCATACCCCGCGATTTGATGGAAAGCGAACTCTTCGGTCACGAAAAAGGCTCTTTCACCGGAGCTCACCAAAGAAAAATGGGGAAATTTGAACTTGCAAACAAAGGAACAATCTTCCTCGATGAAGTTGGTGAAATGGATATATCTCTCCAGTCCAAACTTCTTCGCGTTATTCAGCAAAAGGAATTTGAAAGAGTCGGCGGTACCGAAACAATTAAATGCGATGTCAGAATTATTTCCGCTACCAACCGTGATTTGAAACATGCTGTTGAAAACAAGGAATTCCGTGAAGACCTTTTTTACAGATTGAATTCATTCCCGATCAATCTTCCTCCCCTCAGAGCCAGAAAAGGGGATATTATAGTGCTGGCTGAGCATTTTCTGCAACACTTCAACCGTAAACTCGATAAAAAATGCCTCGGCTTTACTCCAAAGGCATTAAAACTTCTTTTCGATTATGACTGGCCCGGTAATGTGAGAGAAATGGAAAACACCATCGAACGCTGCCTGATCCTCACAGAAAATGATACCATTGATGTTGAAGACCTGCCGATGCATATCAGATCGGCAACACCATCGGTCGAGGAGTCGAGCGTCGAAAAATTCCTGAATTCCCCGGTCGTGCTTCCCTTCGAAAAAATAAAGGAGGAAGCAATCAGACATGCACTCAAAGTGACAAAAGGGAATATATTAGAAGCAGCAAAAAAATTGAAGTTGGGAAGAGCTACTATCTACCGCCTTATGAGCAGATACAGAATCAATCCCGAACAACCCTGAAACAATTAAATAAAGGAGTTATAAATGAACTTTAAAGTCGAAAAAAATGGTGATGTTGTCGTTGTTGCCGTAGCACTTCAGAGAGCAACACTAAACGAAGCTGAAGAATTTAAAAAAATACTCCTCGGTCAAATCGACCTTGGAAGCAAAAAATTAATCGTCGACCTCTCGGTTTGTGAATTTATCGATTCTACTTTCCTTGGTGCCCTCGTAGTAACACTTAAAAAAATCACCCAGCATCATGGCGACCTTAAACTCGTTGGATTTCAACCCGCAGTCCAGTCGATGTTTGAGTTAACCAGGATGTATAGAATTTTTGAAGCTTTCAATAACACACCGGATGCAATAAAGAGCTTTAGCTGATATAATGCCTGAACCTGAGAAAACCTTTAAAGCCAGAATTCTACTGGTCGACGACGATACTTCACTCTCCAGACTGTTTCAATACAGCCTGAACAAGGAGGGATTCGACTGCCAGACCGCCTCCAATGGTCTCGAAGGTTTCCACAAAGCCAGACAGATTTTGCCTGATCTCATCATATCAGATATCATGATGCCGAATCTGAACGGGTTTGAGTTCCGGAAAATGGTGCTCGAAGATCCGTTGGTGCAGAAGATTCCGTTCATTTTCCTCACCGCCAAATCGGGGGAAGATGATATCCTCGAAGGGTATGATCTCGGAATTTCCGACTATGTTGTGAAAACTTCAGGTCCGAAAGTTCTGGTGGCAAAGGTTAATGCTCTTTTAAAAGACCTCGAGAAAGAGAGAGAAAAAGCTGTCTCTGAAATTCACAAGGCGGCGGACAACATAAGTCTGAAGGTGGTGCCTGACTCCCCTCCCGCAATCGAGGGATACTCTCTCGCTCACTGGCATCAACCCTTTGGTGGTGTCCCGGGAGGCGATTTCATCGACTACTTCGATGTGGACAGCGAAAAAACCGTCCTTATACTCGGCGATGTCATGGGTAAGAAGTGGGGTGCCTGGTATTTTGCCGTTGCTTACGCAGGTTATATAAGGAGTGCAGTCCGCGTCATTTTACAGAATTCAAAGGAACTTTCTGCCAGCTCAATTCTGAGGGAAGTAAATCTTTCAATTTACCATGATAACAAGATTTCAGATGTATTTGCCACCTTGTCGATCGTTCTGCTGAATAAAAAAACCGGTATCGTAAACTACTCAGGTGCAGGAGATCTTCCGATGGTCTGGTACGATTCATATAAAAGACAGGCTCAGTTTTTTCAGTGTAATGGCTTGCTCCTCGGATTTGCAGAAAACGGCGAGTACGATGAAACCTCCGTTACCCTCTCACCCGGCGATTCTGTTTTCCTCTATACCGACGGCATCACAGAAGCGAGCGATCCGACCGGAATTCAGTTTGGCAAGGAGAACCTTCTCAAACTTATTGAACTTATTCCTGCCCATCTCGATCCGGTTACATTCATTAAAAACAGGATGAATGAATACACCAATATGAAATTCGATGATGATGTCAGCGTCATCGCCCTAAAAAAGAATTAAGGGAATCACCGTTTTGCAGTTTTTCTGTCACCGCCGTCAATTTTTTAACTATACATTTCATTAATTTTTTTGGTTTACAGCCCAATGAAAAAAATTTTCACACTCTGTATCTTTCTACTGACCCTGACCTCACTCAACCACTCCCAGGAAATATTCAAGAAAGTAAAAATATTCCCAAACGACCTTAAAAGCGATATCGAACTTCTAAGAAGTTATAATGTGATTATTGATGAAGCTTTTATGGGGAAAGACAACTCACTCTCTGTTTTCCTCTCTGCCAAGGATGTGGAAAATCTCCAAAAATCAGGTATCCGTTATGAAATACTAATAGATGACTGGAATGATTATTACAAAAATCTCCCCGTGCTTACCGAAGAGGAAAAACTTCAGGTTATTCAGTCGAGCAAAGAATCCTACGGAGTTGAAGGTCTGGGTTACGGTTCGATGGGTGGATACTACACTTATGCCGAAATAAATGCCCAACTCGACACTATGAGGGCAAGATTCCCGAACCTCATCACTGTAAAGTCAAGCATAGGCGCCACCGGTGAAGGAAGACAAATATATGCGGTAAAAATTTCCGATAACCCGGATGTCACGGAAAATGAACCGAGAGCCATCTACACCGCACTTACTCACGCCAGAGAACCTGCAGGTATGATGAGTGTAATCTACTATATGTATTATCTTCTTGAAAACTACAATACAAATCCTTCCGTAAAATACCTTGTTGACAATCGTGAAATCTGGTTTATCCCCTGCTTAAACCCTGATGGATACGAATACAACCGGTCAACAAACCCATCGGGAGGTGGACAATGGCGGAAAAACAGAAGCCTCAACAGCGGTTCTTACGGTGTTGATCTAAACAGAAATTTTGGTCCCTATACCTACTGGAATTCTCCGAACGGGGGCTCGAGTACAACCCCTTCTGCCATCGATTACAGAGGTCCCTCCGAGTTCTCGGAACTTGAATCACAGGGATACAGGAACTTTGTTATCGGTAAAAACTTCAGGACAGCCCTTAATTATCACACTTACAGCAATCTGCTGATATATCCCTACGGCTGCTGGACTTACCTGGCTCCTGACTCCACAATCTTTATCGAATTTGCCTCAGACATGGTCGCAATGAATGGATATTCACCCGGAACAGCCTGGCAGCTTCTCTATCCTGTGCGGGGAAGTTCCGACGATTTTCTCTATGATGGTGATATCGAAAACAATGGTAAAATCTTCGCAATGACTCCCGAAGTCGGCGGTGACGCCGATGGATTTTGGCCCCCCCAGTCCAGAATATTCCCTCTTGCAATTGAAAACCTTAAGCCAAATCTCTACTATACCTGGGTGGCTGGTGATTTCGTGAGCCTCTCAAACTACCAGTTGAACCGCCAGTATATTTCACCCGGCGACCAGGTTGAAATGAGTGTCACAATGAAAAACAAGGGACTTTCAGGTGCGGATAATATCACCGTAACTCTTGAACCGATATCGGGTTTTGTATCTGTCGGCAACGGGACGATAAACATTCCGACCATCCCTTCACGAGGTACATTCACAACTTCAACTCCTCTTTCGTTTGCGGTTTCACCCTTTGCACCCGTTGATACACTCTGCAAGTTGAGACTTGTCACTTCGAAAAATGGTGTTACCATGGGAATTGATACAATTGGTTTTGTTACAGGCGTTCCTCAGTTTGTATTTAATGACACCACAAATAACCCGTTAACTCTCTGGACAATAACCGCTACACCGTCCACTCCAAAATGGGAAGCCACAACTACATCTTTTAATTCCGCTCCTGTTTCATATACAGATTCCAAAACCGGGAATTATGCAAGTAATGCCACAGTGACAATTGCAACGACAAATCAAATCAATCTTACCGGTTATGCAAATCCCAAACTCTCCTTCTTTACGAAGTGGGATATCGAAACCCAATGGGATTGTGGTGTTGTGATGATCTCGACTGATAACGGCACCACTTGGTCTGCTCTCGCAGGATCATTGTCGAAACCCGCATCAGGGAGCGGTAAGCAGGTTCCTGCCGGCATGCCAATCTATGACGGCACTTCCTCCAACTGGAAAAGGGAAGAAATAAATCTTTCCGCCTATGCAAACAAATCAGTAAAAATAAAATTCGAACTGAGAACAGACATCTCTCTCGTGAAAGACGGCTGGTACATCGATGATATCGGTATCTATGTATTTTCTGCACTCCCTGTTGAGCTTGCCGCTTTCACGGCTTCGAAAGAAGGTGATTTCGTAAATCTGAAGTGGACAACCGCTTCCGAACTCAATAACAAGGGTTTTGAAGTGCAAAGGTCTGTCGATGGCTCTGCCTGGATTAATGCAGGTTTTGTCACCGGAGCAGGTACCAAAGAATCGCCTTCGGAATATTCTTTCACTGACAGAATTACTGCTTCAGGTTTAATCTCCTACAGACTGAAACAGACCGATTTCGACGGAACATACAAATTTTTCGGTCCTGTCGAAGTGGAGTCGGATGTGGCTCGATCATTCTCTTTGCAGCAAAATTACCCTAACCCGTTCAATCCTGAAACTGTGATTTCCTACAGCACAGCCGTTGACGGAATGGTTACAATAAGCGTTTATGATATTCTCGGGAAAAAAGTTGCAACTTTGGTGAACGAATCACAGAAGGCAGGAAGTCATCAGGTTAGTTTTAAACCCGTAGACCTCGTATCGGGAATCTATTTCTACGAAATGGTTACCCCTGGATTTTCAAAAAAGCTTAAAATGCTCTATTTGAAATAACCACAGCATTTTTGAAGAGAAGAAGTGATTTATCCGTGAATTGAATTACTTCTTCTCTTCCTTTCTGGACATATACTTCCACGAATCGTCCAGGACCTTAAAGCCGTATTTTACATACAATCCGTGTGCATCCCTGGTGGCAAGAAGGAATCTGCACCCTTTTATCCCCGGGTATGCAAGAATAAACTCCATCAGTAATTTTGACAGTCCCTTCCCGCGATGCTCCTCAAGAATGAAAACATCCGCAAGATATGCGAATCTGGCAAAATCAGTTACTACCCGCGAAAAACCAACCATTTCATCATTAAACAGTATACTGAAGCAGAGGGAATTTTTAATTGCTCTTATGGATGTCTCCGGCGGTATGTCACTTGCCCAGTAACTTCTCTTTAAGTAACCGATGACCACTGCGTAGTCCACTTTTTCGCTGTCAGTGGTAAAAGTGTATTCTCCAAAAGATTTTTCCCGTACCATAAAGCTAACCTTCCTTTATTCTTGCAACTGTCTTTGGATCATTCAATTCTCTTTTAGCATCCAGTGCAATCCAGTTCAGTTTTTCTCCGTCAGAAAGTATCCTCTCGCATGTGATAAGAGCATGCTGCCTGAGTGTCTTATTCTTCTTTCCGATCTGCCTGATCGCCCAGTTTACAGCCTTCTTTACAAAGTTCCTTTTGTCACTTGCTCCATCATAGAGGTCGTCAAGCCAGTCGATAAAAAGTGAGTTCGGCAGCTTTTTGCCATGGACAGCCAGCACCGCCATAAGAACAAAACCCTGCCGGCGTCTGAATTCCTCGTCACTTCCAATCCACTCGTTTACCTTCTGAATTACCCAGTCACATTTTCGAAAAAGGTAGATGGCTGCCCCGTCGGTCAAATCCCAGGAAAGCATCTCGGGCATCCACTCCTCGGCGTCATCGACAGTGAATTTTTTAGGATCTGCAATCATAAATGAAAGAATTCTCGCATCATGGTTTCCGGTTCTCCAAAGGGCGAGCGACAATTCATGATCTTTTTTTATCTTTTTTGCAATCGACTTAATTCCGGGAAGCGGGACACCGAAGGAAGAGACAGCTCTAATGCCAAACCTTGCTCTTCCTTCTCTAACATCTTCCCTGCCAAAAGCCTCCAGCTCAGAAAGTACTTCTTCTGTTGTCATTTTCTTCTGTGATTGTCAAATTTATCGAAAAGACCTCCATACAGGAGATCGGTTGCCTGTGCCCCGGTAAGCAGATCATGAGGGAAACCCGGCTCTATCGCGGTAAGATTGTCAAGTTCCTTCATAAATTCCGCAGGGATCTCAAAATCAAGACAGCCAAGACTGTCAACTATCTGCTCTTCTTTTCTGGCTCCTATCACGGGAATAATTCTGTAGCGGTTTTGCCTGTGCCAGTTCATCGCCACCTGGGTCGCTGATACCCCAAGTTTACCGGCTATTTCCACGACTTTTCTTGTGATCTCATTACTTTTATCACTTCTCCTTACGCTTCCGGATTTTATTCTCCCCTCGGCACCCGGGTCCTGAAGATATTTGCCTGAAAGTACTCCACCGGCAATGGGAGCCCAAGAAGTACAGGTGATGTCATAATGTTCACACATCGGCAAAAGGTCTCTCTCTGCATCCCTTTTCAGCAGATTATACTCGGCTTGAAGTGCAACAAACTGCGACCAACCCTTCAACTCAGCCATCACCTGTGCGGCTGAAACCACCCAGGCAGGTGTATCTGAGATAGCGACATAGGTAACCTTGCCCATCCTGACAAGATCATCCAAACCACGCAACACTTCATCCACAGGGGTTGTAAAATCCCACATGTGGACATATAAAATGTCGATATAATCAGTTCCGAGCCTCTTCAGACTACCTTCAACTGACCTGAACATGTTTTTCCTGCTGTTGCCTGCGTCATTCAAATCCCCTCTTTTGGTATAGAGGCTGTATTTGGTGGCAACCACAAATTTGTCCCGTTCACTCCCCATGAATTCAGCAAGATATCTCTCACTTGTCCCCTCTGTATACCGGTTCGCTGTATCGATAAAATTGCCCCCCGCCTCCGCATATCTGTCAAAAACCTTCCTGCTCTCCTCTTTATCAGCTCCCGATCCCCACTCCGTTCCAAATGACATGGCACCCAGACATAACTCCGAAACCTTTACACCGGATCTTCCCAGCAATTTGTATCTCATCTTCTTTTCTCTCAAATATTTATTAAAAAATCTGTGAAATATACAAAAGTTTACCAACAGGTTTGTAACCGGGGAGAAAAATCTCCATTCCCCTGCTTTCACAACTTAAAAGGTTATATTTGGTTTCAGTTTTATTTATTCTATACAGGTTTATCCATGAAGCAGACATTTGCTTTACTATTGTTATTTATTGCTGTTTCCACTAATTTGATGGCTCAAAACCCCGTCCGTGTTAAGATAAACGAGGTGATGGCATCCAACACAAATACTATCCGCGACCCCCAGTTTAATGAATTTGGCGACTGGGTCGAACTTTACAACCCTGACTCGATTGCTGTTGACATTTCGGGGTACTTCCTGACCGACATTTTTAGCGAGCCACAGAAGTGGCAGTTGCCTGCTTCAGGTGTTATTATCCCCGCAAACGGATTTTTAATTATCTGGTGCGATGATCATAATACCGGCTTGCACGCCAATTTTAAGCTGACCGCAAGTGGCGAAATGGTGGGACTCTTCGGACCCAATTCTCTAATGATTGATACGATGCGTTTTGGAACTCAAACGAGTGATATCTCTTACGGCAGATTTCCCGATGGCGAGAACAACTGGTATACTTTCTACCCCGCAACCCCCGGCACCATCAATTTTGAGTCAAACATAACAGCCCGCTGTCCCGATCCGGAATTTACTCTCAACGGAGGTTTCTTCCCTTCTCCTGTCAGTGTTTCTTTATCCACCTCAATGGCAGGAAGCGAAATCAGATACACGACAGACGGCTCCGAACCAAAAGCAAATTCGCGGCTCTACTCTTCTCCTGTTCAACTCGACTCAACGACCGTTATCAGGGCAAAGACTTTCAAACTGCAAAGCCTCCCTTCAAAGACTGTAACCAACACATATTTTATTAATGTAACCACCGATCTCCCTGTTTTTTCCCTCTCTACCGACCCGGCAAATTTCTTCAGCGACACGGCGGGTATCTATGTACAGGGAACCAACGGCATCACTGCTTATTGCTCCTCAGGTCCCAGAAACTGGAATCAGGATTGGGAACGGCCTGTCTCCCTCGAATTTTACGAGGCTGATAAATCACGGGCTTTTAAAGTAAATGCCGGAGTCAAAATTTATGGCGGATGTACACGGCTCTATCCCGAAAAATCACTTGCAGTTTACATGAGGGATAAATATGGCGATTCTAAAATCCGTTATAAAGTGTTTAAAGATTCCTATCTCTATGAATTCAACAATCTGGTTCTTAGAAATGCCGGACAGGACTGGTACCGCACGATGGTAAGGGAGGGAATGATTTCTTCCCTCATCAAAGGCAGGATGAACATCGACCAGCAGGAATACAGACCCTCCATTCTTTTTATTAACGGCAGATACTGGGGAATCCATAATATCCGCGAAAAGCTGAACGAACATTATATAGAATATCACTATAATGTCGCGGAAGCCGACCTCGATCTGATCGAGTATTCGAAAGTGGCAGATGTAAGCACAGGCGATTCAGTAGCTTATTACGAAATGTACAACTTCCTGAAAAACAACGACCTTGCTGTACCTGCCAACTATGAACACGCAAAATCAATTATAGATATCGACTCTTATATCGATTACAATGTGGCGGAAATATTTGGTGCTAACGGTGACTGGCCCGCAAACAATGTTAAATTGTGGCGCGAACGGAAACCGGGTGCAAAGTGGAGATGGCTTCTTTATGATCTTGATTTTTGCTACAACGGAAACTCTCAGGGAATGTATAACACAAATACTTTGAGATATGCACTCGATACCACAAATACCATTTCCACAAATCCCCCTTGGGCTACTTTAATTTTCAGACGCCTGATGATGAACCCGGAATTCAAAAATGAGTTCATTCAGAGAATGGCGGCTCACATCAGTACCACTTTTGAAACTTCCCGTTCATTGTCCGTGCTCGACAGTATCCGTGGCCTCCTCGTGAATGAAATGCCAAAACACAAGGTTCGCTGGCCCAATTCCATCTCTTTCGGAGCAACATGGGATGTTCAGATCGACCTCATTCGCGAATTTATAAACCTCAGACCGGGATCGATGCGACAGTTCTTTTATGACAGATTTGGACTCCCCGGCTCTTTTTCAGTTCATCTCACATCAAATGATTCAACAGCCGGGAAAGTAATTGCCCACACAGTACCGATGAAGTGGAATGCCAAACCCGTCTTTTTTAAAGGGGTACCACTCAAGTTGAGAGCTCTGCCAAATGCGGGTTACCGGTTCGTCAGATGGGAAGGATTTGTGAATGAAACTACTGAAAAGATTGAGATTCTCCCAACAGCGAATATTACACTCAAAGCAATTTTTGAGCCCTGGACACCGCCCGATTCACAACTGGTGATAAATGAAATAAATTATAAAAGCAATTCACTTTACGATACAGGTGACTGGATAGAGATATTCAATCCTGCAAGGCAGGCTGTTAATCTCTCCGGCTACAAGGTCAAAGACTCGGGTGAAGGAAATGAATTCATACTTCCGGAGGGTTCAATAATCCCGCCGGCTGGCTACCTGACTGTATGTGAGGATTCTGTAAAATTTAAGTTTTTCCACCCTTCGGCAGTGAATTATAAAGGAAATTTCCCGTTTGGTCTATCGAGTGATGGTGAGACTGTCTTCCTTCTGGATCCGTTAGACAATCTTGTAGACAGTGTAAAATACGGCATCGCAGACCCGTGGGACCCCAAAGCGAACGGTGACGGTTATTCACTCGCACTGGTCAATCCGACACTCGACAATACCCTCGCTTCATCATGGAGAACCGGTAAAAGACTGGGAACCCCTTCTGCCCAGAATGATGTATACACAGGCATATTGAAAACTTCTGATCTCCCTTCCGATTTTAGCCTCAGTCAGAATTTCCCCAATCCATTCAACCCGGAAACTAAAATTCTGGTCACACTTCCGTGGAAAGGTGAATTGAAGTTGAAAATTTTTGATGTGCTCGGGAATGAGGTTGGTGTACTTGCAAACGGTGAATTTGACGCCGGAACTTATGAATTTATTTTCGATGCCACCGGGTTGCCCAGTGGCATCTACTTCTATCAAATGTCGGCAGGAAGATTTAACTCTGTTAAGAAAATGGTTGTCCTCAAGTAAGAGGGCAACCTGCTCAGAGAGACAGGTTTCCAGTCGCCTTGTCGCATGCGGCTATAAGTGTCTGACGGGTGAATGGCTTTGAAATGTAGTCGTTACACCCTGCTTTCAGGAATATCTCCCTGTCGCCAACCATTGCATACGCAGTGACTGCGATTACCGGAACATCCTTGTAGTCAGGCATCTTTTTCAGTTCATCGAGAACCTGAAAACCTGTGACTCCTTTCCCGAGATTAATGTCCAAAAGAATCAAAGAATACCTGTTCTTTTTTATCATTTCCAGGGCTTCCTGGATTGTACCCGCTGAATCAACATTATAATTATCTCTCAGGAAAGCTCTTGAAACATCTATTGTAACTTCATCATCATCAATTATGATGATATTCTCCTTTTCCCTCATGGCTACAACACTCACTCCTTTTTTTGATGAATTGACTATGTCATCTTTTTCTGTTAGTATTGTCTCTCCGATTGCTTTGTCAACCGGAAGTTTGAATGTAAATATGGAACCGAAGCCCAACCTGCTTGAGACAGAGACGGTCCCGCCCATAATTTTTATAAATTTCTTTGTCAGCGATAAACCAAGCCCGGAGCCCTCATAACCGCGTCCCCAACCCTCACTCGCCTGTCTGAACTCCTCCCAGATCAGAGTCTGATCCTTTTCTGAAATGCCGATTCCGGTGTCTCTTACCTGCACCGTCAGCCATTTTTGACTCTCTGACTCCTCTTCGCCTGCGAATATTTCGACCTCACCTTTGTGAGTAAATTTGATGGCATTATCCACCAGATTACTCAAAATCTGGTCGAACAACCTGGCGTCCACCCTGCACATCAAATCTGAATGATCCGTTTTTACCCCTATTCGCAAGCCCTTGTTCCTTGCAGCGGCTTCGTATCGGCGGACGACCTCCTGAACCAGGCCTGTTATATCCAAAACAGTATAATTCAATTCTGTTTTCCCCGACTCAATTCTTGAAAGATCAAGGATAAGATTCAGGGTTTGCATTAATCTTGTGGCTGAGTTAAAAATTATCGAACCGATGTGTCTCGATTCCTCGCTGAATTCGGGCTCCATCATCATTTCGGAGTATCCGATTATCCCGATCATCGGGGTTCTGAGTTCGTGACTCATGTTAGCAAGGAAATTGGATTTCAGCTTGTTGGCTTCCTCTGCCTTTTCCTTAGCTTCTATCAACTCCATCTCTGCCTTTTTTCTTTCAGTCAGATCCTGAGCAAGCCCGATAACCGCGTCCTGATCGTAAAAGGTACCCTTATAAAATTTTAGTAGCTTCGGAAAAACATCTCCATTGCTCCTGAGACCCCAAAACTCCAGTTCCTGAGGCTCTCCTTCAAATGTTTTGCTCAATTTCTCTTTTAGCAATGCAAGGTCATTCTGTTCCGGGGCTGAAAGAAAATCGAGTTTTTTCCCGATCAACTCTTCCCGAGGGTAGCCGTACATTTTTGATGCACCCCTGTTTACATCGAGGAATTCTCCACCGCAGTTTTGCACAAAAATGGCTTCATCTACGGTATCAAAAAGTCCCCTGAAGCTTTTCTCCCTTTCAGCAAGCGCTTTTAAAGTAAGATTGTGTTTCTCTCCCGCAATCAACATCCAACCGAGGAGCATTTCGCCAACAGGATAAATGAGAAGTACCGGAATGCCGATTTTTGCAATCGTTGACATTCTTGTTGCATCTGGCAACAGTATCGTGCAAGCCATCATACCGATATGAACGAGAAGCCCGAAGAGATACAACTCACCCAGGGAAAGTCTAATAAGGTTGTCTTTTCTTACCTGCCTCCATATTAATCCGATGGTTCCTGTTACTATTACGACTGCCACACCCATGGTCGCCCCATCACCACCCATACTTATTCTGTAAAGGGCAAGCATCACCATCCCGATAACAGTGGGAATGGTGCCAAAAAACAAGCCTGCAAAGGATATCAACACTGAACGGGTATCAAAAACAACTCCCTCAGACAGTACCCAGGTCGTTCCCATCAGCGCAATCCCGATGGCACCTGTGAATATTCCGATTAGTATTTGTTTGACATACCTGTTCGGAATAAAACTCAAACCCCGGATCAAATTATAGATTAAACCGAGTGCCACAAGCAGTGCGGTATTTTGAACCAGTCCAAGGAAAATGGAATTTCCCATTAATTATGTTCCGGCAGCATGAAAGGGTGCTTTCTTAACAAATTGTTCGCAAAAAACTTATCGTCCCTTGCGGAATATACTAAATTATTTAAATATTATTCCAGGTTAACAGGATTTACAATGATATTTTAGAGTTGAGAATATCTGCCAGAATTGGTTTTAATCCTGAAAAGAAAAATTCCACTGCAATAACCATGACAATAAGTCCCATTAATCTCATCAAAACATTGTTACCGGTTTCACCGAGTAGATTTATGATTTTCGAAGAACTTAATAAAATGATCCAGGTAAGAAGGAGAACAAGGACTATGACCAGCACGAGTACTGCCTTCATCTCTATCGTGACTGCCTGTTCCATCAGAACGATTGATGTAGTGATAGCGCCGGGTCCGGTAATCATGGGTATGGCAAGCGGTGTAATTGAAATGTCGTTGACATAGCTTCGAATTTCAGATTCTTTTATTTTTACTGTGACAAGACGGGCTTGAAGCATGTCCATCCCCATCATAAAGAAAATGACTCCACCTACCACTCTGAAACTGTTCACCGATATTCCGAAAAATTTAAACAACAACTGCCCTGAAAATGCAAAAAGCAACAATGTTATCAATGCTGCTATCGATGCTTTCTTTGCCGTCCGCGCCCTGTTTTTCTCATCAAGCGATGCTGTCATTGTCATAAAGACAGGCATCGTGGCAACAGGATTTATCAGCGTAAAAAATGCCACAAAACTAAGTATTCCAAATTGAATCAGTTCGTTCATGCTTCTGTAAAATTGTTATAAAACAAGCCAAATATAAGCATAAAACAGTTAGAAGAGACAGTTGAGTGACCTGAATACCGCCTCCCTTGAAAACCGCAAATTATTATCTATTTTGAGTATAAAAAAATACCCTCTGCGGAATTGATTATTTTCAGTTTTTTGTGTAAATTGAAATCGTATTTAATAGTAATATGCCATTCCCCATTAATTATTGAACTTATGAAACTTTTCTACTTTGCGGCATTGGTGCTAACACTGCTTATGATGTCAGGATGCGATTTTCCCTTCCCGAAAGAGGAGAAAACCACTCTTCCCAAGGGGCTTGACGCACATACAGAAAAACTGGGAACGGCCTTTCACAAACCGGGCTTCAAGGACCCGTTTTCACCCGTTTCAGGGTGCAGCAGTGGCTCCTGCCATCAGTCGAACCTGAAAGGAGGTGCCGCATTCATAGATGGGAAAGACAGAATTGCACCATCCTGCTACCAGTGTCATGGAGAAAAATGGAATGAAGATTAAAACTGTTTTATTCGCATCTCTTTTATTTTTAGCACTCCTTTTTGCCGGTTGCGCAACAGTGAAGCCCTGGGAAAAAGGATTGCTAGGTGACCCGGTCATGATGATTGATTCGAATCCCCTTGAGAAGGGAATTTTTGAACATCATCTCGATTATCGTGAGGGGTCAGTCGGTGGCACGGGAGCACAGAGCGGAGGCTGCGGTTGTGGTTAGAGCTTTAATTATCTCCCTACTCCTGGTTACTCTCTCATTTTGCCAGAATCTGCCCGAAAGCGATTTGCAAGTCAATCTGAACGGTTATTTCGATAATTTTGGAGTATTCGTCGCCTATCCCGTTATTTCTGTTACAAAACAGATTGGTGCCACCACCTCAATCAACGGACGGTACCTTGTCGACATGATTTCCGCTGCATCAATGAAAAGTCTTTTCAGAGTGGACGGTGTCACTTCCGCTTCCAGAAGAACCGAAGGCGGGGGCAAATTCCCTGACGAAATAAGACATGAATTTACAGGTGGCGTCACTCAACTTTTTGGCGAAGTAAAAGCATCACTGAATGCGATCTATTCCACCGAGCACGATTACTATTCCAGAACCATTGCGGCCGACATTTCACTCCCTTTTGCATTAAAAAACACTATTATATCTTTGGGTGTTGTAAAGAGCTGGGATATTGTCGCTCCTGATAACAGAGACTGGCAAAAGGATAAAAATGTTATTTCCCTAAGTGCAGGACTTACTCAAAACATTTCACCCGCATGGGTAATGCAGATGAACCTTTGGTATTCAAACAATACCGGTTTCCTGAATGACGCCTATCAGGTGGTTGCCATTAATGAACTGGGCAGGGTGCGATTTTACTCCCCTGCTTATCCCGATTCAAGAGACAGACGGGCCGCAAGTCTGCGAACAGTCTTTTCTCTCGATGAACTCTCGTCACTTCAACTGGGCTACAGATATTACTGGGACACTTGGGATATTTCGTCGAATACTGCAAACATCCTGTATCAGAGACACCTCAGCAAAAATATAAGAGCGGCTTTGGGATGGAGAATCTACAATCAGACCAAGGCATATTTTTTCCTGCCGGAATATTCCGGACCCGTCGAACTGATGGCTGTCGATTCAAAACTTAATGAATCAGTGAGCAATGAGTTTGAATTGAGCTTTAAATTTGCAAGTGACATCTTTAAAAACATACCTCTGCTCAACTCGATTATGAAAGAGACAGCAGAGCTTTCGGTCGGACTCAATTTTTATATGAGAAATACTTCCACGCCTGACTGGCACAGCCGCTACAGAATGCTCTATGCATATATTTTCACACTCGGTTATAAATACAATTTTTAATTTCGGAGCATCATATTCATGAAAAGAAGAGATTTTATCAAAACGGGAGCATTATTGGCGGGAGCACTTTCACTCCCTTCGATTGCAAAAAGCTTCACACCGGCGGAGCTTGTGACAGGATCATCCCTCGCCATTATTACAAATGACGCCGATGCGGCAGCAGCTCTGGCTCAGTCCTTCTTCGCAAAAACCGGAGCATCTGAAAGACTGAAGTACGAGGAATTCGACCTCACTGGAGAGTTTCTTGGTGATATAGTTTTCGTCGACAAGGGAAAACTTGTCAACTTCCGTTCGGAGCATGATCAGAAATCGGGACTCCTGGCGGAAATATCATCCAAACTCGGCTTGCCTGCAAAATTGACAAATCCAAAATTTGTAAGATTTCTCTCTGTTGCCGATACTTCAGACGAAAATAAATCGATCCGGATTTTTAGCAACAATTCCCTCGTTAAAGAAATTAAACTAAACAATGAACTTGTTACATTCAGTGTTGAAGGTGCACAAGGGGCTTCAGAGTTCCAACTCTCAAAAGCCGGTATTAAAGTTGTTGGAGCGCCCTGTGGTCACAAAACATGTATGAAACTGGGAACCGCCTCCATCGCCGGTGAATCCCTGGTCTGCATTCCCAACAGAGTAAGAGCCGTTGTTTACGGAGCACAGAGCAGTCTGTTTGATGCCATTTCGCATTAGTTTTTTATTATGGATGGGAGCATGCTCCCTGTTGGCTCAGGATACGACCCTCCTATACGAGGTGAATGCCTCAAAAAATCTTATCGGGACTGTAGTAGATGTTAAGGTGTTCGCCGGTGATATTCAAAAAGCAAAAAAATCTTTGTATCTCGCTTTCCGTGAAATCGAAAGAATCGATTCACTTCTTGCGTGGCAGATTCCCTCTTCTGAAATTTCCAGAATCAATGATGCTGCCGGTAAAGCACCAGTCAAAATATCGTTTGAAACCTTTTCCATTTTAAAACGCTCGGTTCAATACTCTGTTCTATCTTCAGGTATTTTTGATGTCACAATCGGACCTCTTACGCAACTCTGGGGTTTTAACGGAGACGAAGAACCCTCAGATGTTCCACAGGTAAACAAAATAGACTCCTGCAAACAGCTTGTAAATTTCAGGAACCTGACACTCAATGAAAAGGATACCACGGCATTTTTGCAGCGTAAAGGAATGTCGATTGACCTTGGTGGTATCGGGAAAGGGTATGCCATCGACAGAGCTTCTGACATATTAAAAAAGTACGGTTTTACATCTTTTCTTTTTAATGCCGGCGGTGATATCCTGGTATCGGGAATGAAAAATGAGAATCAGAAGTGGGTTATCGGGATAAAGCACCCGAGGAATGAGGGAAAGTTGATCGGCAGTGTTGAGATTGCTGACCTCGCAATAGCAACAAGTGGCGACTATGAAAGATATTTTGAGAAAAACAGTGTAAGGTATCATCATATCATCGATCCCCGAACCGGATTTCCTGCCATCGGGAGCACCAGCGTTTCGGTTGTCGCCGAATCTTCAGAAAAATCTGACGCCCTCGCTACAATTCTTTTCATCACTCATGGAGATAGTTCGCCGTCTGCACCCGATTACCTGATCATCGATGCGAATCTGACACTGCATTTCTCCCCAAAATTCAAATCGAAATACCTCTTCGTACAGGAATGACATAAAAAAAGCCCTGACTTTCGTCAGAGCTTTTCTTTTGCTGCCCCGCCAGGGGTCGAACCTGGGCTCTCCTGATCCAGAGTCAGGCGTGTTGCCAATTACACCACAGGGCAATAATTTCAAATTGAGACTGTAAATATACGGATATCAGATTTAATTTACAAAATCAAAAAAAAAGAGGTTGCTCAAATGAACAACCTCTTTAATCTTTTTAGTCAGAAATTTTAATCAAATCTCCATCTTGCACCAAGTGATACCGAAACTCTTTTAGCTTTTGAAGGGCTGAAGAGATACTGGAAATCGTAGGTTGCACCATCAAAGTATATTTTCCATATTTTGAATCCTCCACCAAACGACCAGCTCGCAATCGTACCACCGCCTACCGAGAATCCTGTCCTGAACCATGGTAGCCAGCTTGCTTTTGGATTCCATTCCATACCCATCGACCATCTCATTGCAGTACTGTTGCCGGGTTGATCATTGAATCCAAAATTAAAATCGGAAGCGAATAACCAGTCACCACTGCTGCCACCAGTTTTGAAGGCGGTTCCAAACCTCAATGCCCCGGGGAGTGCTGTCGAAAATTCACCTGTCGATTTTGCTTTTCCTTTTAGAACATTTACTAGTGAATCTCTTTGTTTTTGATCGAGAAGGTCATTAAGGAAGATTCCTCCTTCTGCTTTAAATTCGGCAGTCTTCTGTGTCCAGTTTATCGAACCGATGTCAGTAATTGCCAGTCCGATTGACCATTTATCATTGATCTGAGCTGCAAACCCAAGATCAATTCCAAATCCGGTTCCTCCCGGTGAAGGGAAGGGGAAGAAATTCTTCCCTTTTTGTATATCAGTTGAATCAAAATCATACTTGATACCAAAATCAGGCGAGAATGCAGAGATTGCTCTGTAGTCACCGGTTCCGGTTAGCTGATTATTCGCATCGAAACTGAAACTGGTCCTGATGTAATCAATAGCGGCATAGCCGTATCCGTGTACCAGATTCATCGTAATACCGGCAGAGACCTGTTTCCAGTTGAACAGTTTGAAATCCCTGGCATATGTCAAACCATACTTTCTCATCCAGTTGGCACCGAACTTCGTACCACCAAAATCATATAACTGATTTTGAACATTTCCTTCCAGAGCAAGTTTGGCAAATGTTTCCGGAATTACGGCTTTGGAATAGAATTGATCGGTAATGTTGAATCCGAAAGCACCTATCGAAGGACCCGCATTGTATGTCGCAGAAAACATGGTGAATGAAGCACCCACAATCATACTGCTCTCATCCTTGAACAATTCTCTGAACCTGAGTTCATCGTCATTGGTGAGATATCTGCCGGTTGTTTTTCCAGAGGCGTCAGTAGTTCCACCAAAGAAATAATTGTAGTCGTCGAGGGTCATGAAATCGAACCCTGCTCTTATATTGATGGGTCCAATTACGGAGAACTCAAATGTTTTTGGCTCACTCCATGTTATCAGTGCAGGGTTGGCACCCAATGCATATACGCCACGGGAAGTTACAGTCATGGTTTTTCCCATTGCGGTGGCAACAGGATCAGAACTGCTGGCTATGCCCCCACCGTTCTGTGCAGAAACTAAAGAAGAGAAAATCACCAATGCCAATACTGAATATTTAAAAGTTTTCATAGTGGTACCTCTACTTTCCTGCATCAACTTTATAAGAGAATTTACCGAAAGCTCGTAACTTGAACAGATCAAGCGCATAGAACTTGACCGGCAGTCCATTCGCTCGAGAAGTATTTATCCGCATTTCAAGAATAAGATGCTTGACTTTTGTAAAGTTTCTAAAGTCAGCATTTACCAGAGTCATTTTGATACTGTCTTTCGCTGCAGCAATAACCCGGTCATCAGAGCCAACAGTCGCTCCCTTTATCGTCAGTACAGAGTCATTTCCTGCATTTTTCGGTATGATGTTCATTACAGTCCGATAGTCTTTGTCAACAAATCTTCCACTAACTCTCAAACCTGCCGCAAATCCGTTCTCAAAAACCATAGTGACATCTGCAGAATTGGAACTGTTAAGCTTGGCTGTATCCCCGGCTGCGATATCTACTGCGACAGTGTCTGAAATTGTACCGTTGGTAATACCAACATGGAATGGGAAATCAAGCCTGCCAATTCCATAAACCGAGTCAATCATCTGGGCTGTACCCTCCTTAAAGTTTGGATTCAGGGTTGTAACGCCAACAACTGTCATCTTATTTGGCAAAGTATTCGGGAATGCGAGTATAAACTGCTCCACCTTCACAGGGTCAAGCTTGATCGTGGTTTGTCCCACACCGAGTGTTGATACAGGAAGATCCAGTTCAGCGGTATTTACACCGTTTGTCCCCTTGAGTTTACCGGTAAACCTCACTTCAAAACTGGTTGCTTTCTGAACTATCAATTTTATATCAGAATCCTGAAGATCGAGTTTCCCGAATCTGAATTTACCTTGCAAATCGTTCAGATTAATTCCGATGTCTGTCTCCACAATTCTGAGTTGCACCGGTTTCACTTTTCCTGTTATGCTCGAAATCACGAGGTTTGACATGGAAACAGTGGAAACCAGACTGTCTGTACTCAGAAGTGTATTTACAACTCCCGGCTGAACAGTATTTGTTGCTGATGCAGAATATGTAATGGTATTCTTAAGAACACCACCTGAATTTAGAGTGTAATCTTTCAGACTTGCGATCGAGAAGGTGCCTGTTCCCTTTGCAGGTACATTTATCACTTGGCTGAATGCTGATCCGTCCGGTTTTTTCAACTCGTTAACACTCATCGTAACCTGCAGAGGCATGTCGATCGAGTTCTTTACGGTGATATCCATTTTTCCCGAATCAAATTTCATCAGGGAATACTGTGTGGAGTCGTCTATGGCAACAACATCACTTTTTACAATTGGATTTTGCTGAGGAATTACTGTCTTGACGCCGCTCACGCTAAGATTTGCGAAGTCGGCTGTAATTTTTGTAACCGGATTGGCAGGAAGGAGCACCGATTGACCATTGCTGCCTGTTGATGACAACAGTACCTCAACCCTTAACGAGTCCACCAGTTTCTGCCCCGTTAGAGGAAACGAAATGGTTCTTTCCTGGTTCTGTGTCAGGGTGAATGCTGTATTGTCGGTAAGCAGACGGGTGTTTTCAGCTATTGAAGCACCTCTGTATGTGTAGTTCTTTCCGGCTCTCACGATTATGCGGCTTATGCTAAGAGGAATCGGACCATTTTCATTTCTGATCTTAAGAGACATTGTTCCGCCGTCAAACTCTGCAACTTCAAAGGAACCTATCTTCTTAAGGTCTTGAACTACCAGTGTATTTGTAACCGGTGGTACTATCTGATTCTGACCAGGCGTAACATTAAGCCATTGGGTCATTTTTATCTCTTCACTTATCGAGGCAACTGTGTTCACCTTGATGGCGCCTATGGTTGTCTTTATGCTCTTCACGGGAGCATCAAGCGTCATTCTGTTTTCAATCTTGACAGAGTTGAGATCCTGAAGCTGTTCATAAATTATTATGGCTGTGTCGCTTCTCACTTTCAGGTTTGCTGTATCTCTCTCTACAATCTCCTTTAAAGTGTAGGTCCTGTTCACGAACGGTAGATTAAGTTCGACATCCCACACCGGGGCAATCGGTTCCTTGATCTCACACCCGGATAAGAGCATTATTGACAATACGGCGATCATACCGGCAACTCCGGTAAAACTCTTCTTAAAATGCTTCATTGCGATCTCGGTTCTATAATTATTAACGATAACTATTAAAATTAGTTATAATTTGAATTGTTTGCAAATGATTTATTTACAATCAGGTCTTTTTATGTAAAAAAAGAGCACTAAAAGGCAAATACAGGCTGTTTCCTGCATTTTCCTTCAAATGCTCTCTAAATTTATGCGTCCACTCGTAACTTTGTAACTTACTTGAGCAGCAGCATTTTTTTACTGATTACGACACTTCCTGCTCTCAGTTCATACATGTACATTCCTGAAGGCAATCCTGCTGCATCGAATGATGCCTCATAGACCCCGGCTTCCTTCGATTCATTCACTATTTTCGCCACTTCCGTTCCCATTATGTCAAAGACTCTGATCAGCACATCCGACCTTTCGGGTACTGAATAGCGAATCTTTGTGGAAGGATTAAACGGATTTGGGTAATTTTGATCGAGAGCAAATGCAGCCGGTATCTCCGTTATCGTTTCATTCGTGGAGGTCAGACTTCCCTGAGTACTTCCGACGAGATCTGAAAAATGGGATACTCTTACTCTGATGGAATCCGGAAACAGCTCGGTGGTAATTCCTGTCAGATCAAATGTATTTGTAGCAGTTAAATACGCAAATGCCAGCACAGCAACAGGGTTGATACCTGCCATTGTGAGGAACTGGCTGAACTGTTGCGAACGCATCAGAACAAGTCTGAATTTGTTTGGTGATGTGAAATTAAAGGGTGAACCTAGTGGATCAAGTCCGTTAAATGAGTAAACCTCTATCCTCCAGTTGATAAACAGGTTTGCAAGATTAGCCGGATTGAATAATCCATTGGAACAATTTACTCCGTTTAGCGTGATTCTTACCTGAATATCCTGGTTTATACACCCGTCCTCAAACATGATGTATGATCCAACCATTGCATTGTAGAGTGATTGTGCCACATTATAAGGTGCAGGAAGATTCTTGGCTTGAAAAGCATATTTCTGCCCCTCACGAATTGTGTCATTCCAAATGGAAAACTGCGGTGCGTTTGTACACTTGATGGAGATGACCACATTAATCTTGTTCTGCTGAGCAAACAGTATGCCCGAGAACAGAATAACAACCATGAAAAGTGTAAATCTTTTCATATTGGACTCCTTGTGATGATGATGTTGTTGTGTTATTAAAACTTATTAAGCTGCAACCCGAAGGGTTACCTTAGTTGCATTTATCGAGAGCGAAATTTAACAAATAAACAGACAAATGCAACACTTTTTAATCGAAAAATATTATTATTGCCTTTTAGAAGTGATACAGATCAAAAAAAAAGCTGCCTTTTGAGGGGCAGCTTCAAAAATACTCGATCAGTTAAACTTTTCCGTCTTTGGAGGCGGAAACCCAAAAGCAGGCTCCTGTTGAAAATCGACATTTATTTCACCAAATCTGGATTCATATTTATCGATATTATCAGCCAGTGCTCTCAACAGCATCTTGGCATGTGTGGTGTCGTTATTATCCTCGACATCACTTTTGCCTTCTGAATACCCGGGAGTATCCTGGTAAAATCGATCACAAATTCCGCAGGGGAATGTGTGATGAAAGCGAGGTTGGAATAAATTCCTTCCGCCTCTTTCTCTCCCAGCTCCACATTAAGTTGTTGCTGTTGAGGTATTGCTGTATCTTTTGGATTCTGATTCATCGTTATTTCATTTCCGATAAAATTTTCTGAACTTCTTCAGCTTCTTTTGTCTTGCTCAATCTCGAGTAGGCTTTGAAAAGAAGGTCATAGCCTCTTCTCTCTTTTGGCGCTTTCTCGGTGAACTTCTTGGCGTTTTCCACACAAAGTTCGAATTTAGGATTAGCCTGTGGTCTTCCGTCCTCTTTCATCTGATCTGCTTTCTTAAGGATGGTAAGTCCCCAGTTGTAGTAAGCAAATGCTTCATAATAAAAGGCTTCATAGAAATTAGGATCGATCTTCAGAATCTCTGCGAACTCAACAACTGATGCAGTATAGTTCTGAATATTTGTAAGGAAAATACCGTAGTAGAGTCTGCTAAGTTTGTTAGTCGGGTTTTTCTTTACTTCACCCTCAAAAAGTGCAGCACCTTCTTCAGCCTGATTCAGATAACCATAAACCATCGCAAGGGTAGCCAAAAGGGTTTCATCACCAGGGTGCTTGTTCAAACCTGTTATAGCGGTCTTTTTGGCAGTTGTAAAATTGTCGTGAGCAGCTACGCTGTCAGCGCTGTTTTTACTTGTTTTGAAGGCAGTATTTTTAGCTTCACCTCTTTTTATGTAAATTTCGGCGAGCTGAGCATACGCATAGCTTGGTCCCTGTTTGTCAATAATGGTCTGAAGCACCGGAATGGCTTTGTCTGTTTCGCCTTTGTTCAAATAGATCATGGAAACTATTTTATAGGCTTCTATTGAATCGGGTTCGAGTGAAATTGCAGTATTGAATTTCTCAATTGCTTTATCGAGAAACATTGCTGTCGTATCTTTCGATTTCGACTGTGCAGCTTTGTTATAGTTGTTTACACCGGCATTGAACGATTCTGCCCAGGTTGCCTGTGTAAGAGCATCAATCTCTTTTTTGAATTTCGAACTGATTTCAAGTGATTTGTTAAAATTGTAAACCATCCCTTTGATATCTTCTTTTTCTTTCTTCACGATTCCAAGAAGATAGTAACCTTCGTCACTTTTCGGGTTTTTTGCAATTTCCTTGTCTAATGATTCAGCGGCTTTTTCCCAATTCTTCTGCTGAATGTAAAGTTTTGCACTTGACATTTCTGCGGAAGAACACTGATATCCCGAGAACATCAATCCCAGAAGGATCATTCCTGACAAGAGGATGTTAATTCTTTTCATTTTTTCTCCAAAGTTTCACAAATTATGGTACCCTAAATTACTCAAAATTCATTGTTTAAACAAGATTTATAACCGGCATTCTATTATTTTATCAAACTATCCTCAAACAAAATTGATTTTCTTCTCTAATAATGATAAATTTAGTATTTAAAAAGAGGTTTTTATTGACAACTGAAGAAATTATTAAAACTGTACCCAAGGTGCTCTTGCATGAACACCTTGACGGGACTTTGAGACCCGAGACCATTATTGAACTCGCCCGTGAGACGGGATACGATAAACTGCCAACTCAGGACCCCGTGGAACTGAGGAACTGGTTCCACCGCGGAGCCAACAAGGGTAACCTCGTTGAATACCTGCAGGGTTTTGAACACACATGTGCTGTGATGCAAACGAGAGAGGCTCTGACAAGAGTTGCTTTCGAGATGATGGAAGACATGTACAACGATGGTGTTTGTTATGTGGAGATCAGGTTTGCACCCATTTTCCATACTCTCAAAGGGCTTTACATGGATGATGTGGTATCCGCCGTCCTTGAAGGTCTGGAAGAGGGAAAGACTAAATATAAAGTCGAATTCGGTTTGATTCTCTGTGGAATGAGAAACATGAAAGATACACTTGAGATTGCCGAACTTGCAGTGAATTTCAGGGAAAAAGGTGTAGTTGGTTTCGACCTTGCAGGTGAAGAAGGTGGATATCCCCCCAAAAAGCACATCGAGGCTTTTCAGTATATCCAAAGAGAAAATTTCAATATTACGATCCACGCCGGTGAAGCCTTTGGTAAGGAATCAATCTGGCAGGCGATTCAATGGTGCGGAGCCCACAGAATTGGTCACGGTACCAGACTCGTTGAAGACATGATTATCGCAGAGGACGGTGAGACCGTTACCGGAATGGGTGATCTTGCCCAGTATGTGCTCGACAAAAGAATTCCGATCGAGTGCTGCCTACTGAGCAATGTGCACACAGGTGCCGTTGAATCCCTCGAAAAGCACCCTTTCAAGATTTTATATAAAAACAAATTCAGAGTCACGATCAATACCGACAACTGTCTGATGAGTGATACCACCATGACAAAGGAATTTGTAACAGCCGTTCAAATTTTTGACCTCCACCTCGATGATGTGGAAAAAATAACAATTAATGCAATGAAATCCGCTTTTATCCATCATAATGAGAGAATCCGCCTTATCTACGATGTGATTAAACCGGGATATCTGAAAATGAGAGAAAAACTCACTTCACTTCAATTATAGGATAACATGAAGATCGCGCTTAGAAATTATACACTCGATATCGACAAAAGTGATAAAAAAGTATTGACACAGTTTGTAAAACAGGCTGTAAAACAGACGAGTGGAAGTCAGGAAGTCGGGATGGTTAAACAGAACAGAATCTTTTCCACCATCCTTGATAAAATTAATGAATCCGATTCCGTAAAGTTTACAAAAGATGAGTATTTCACTCTGAAAAACATGGTTGTTGCAAACCACAACCACTTGAAAAAACAGATCAGCAAAGCCGGTTTTTTCAAAAAGTTTTTTTTCTCCTCGCTTGAAAAACAATACGGAAAACTCTTGACCAAATATTTTCAGGAAAAATAGAGATGGTAAAGGAAGAAAGAATCATCAAAGCTCCTCACGGTTCAACCCTCTCCTGCAAAGGATGGGTGCAGGAAGCTGCAATGAGAATGTTGATGAACAACCTTGACCCCGAGGTTGCAGAAAATCCTGCCGAACTGATTGTCTATGGTGGCAAAGGCAAGGCAGCCCGCAACTGGGAATCGTTCGATGCAATTATTGAGTCCCTCAAACAACTTGAAAACGATGAAACCCTTCTCGTTCAGTCGGGAAAGCCTGTTGCAATTTTCAGAAGTCATCCGGATGCTCCCAGGGTCCTCATTTCAAATTCGATGCTGGTACCCCGTTGGGGAAACTGGGATGAATTCCGTCGTCTTGAAGCCCTCGGACTCACCATGTACGGACAGATGACCGCGGGAAGCTGGATTTACATCGGCACACAGGGCATTCTTCAGGGAACCTATGAGACATTCGCAGAGTGTGCCCGCCAGAAATTTGGCGGCTCACTTAAAGGGAAACTCCTTCTTACCTCCGGTCTCGGAGGTATGGGTGGAGCACAGCCCCTGGCTGCCACCATGAACGGTGCCACATTCCTCGGAATTGATGTCGATAAATCCAGAATTCAGAAAAGGATTGAGACAGGTTACATCGATATTCTTAGTGAAGACCTCGAGGAAGCTCTGAAAATTGTTCTCGATGCCAAAGAATCGGGTGCCAATATCTCCGTTGGTCTTGTTGGAAATGCTGCTGATATTCTTCCCGAGCTCCTGAAGAGAAATGTAATCCTGGATATCGTTACAGATCAGACATCCGCACACGATACTTTAAACGGTTATGTACCGATGGGAATGTCGTTCGAACAGGCTCTTGCACTTCGAAAATCAGACCCTGACAAATATATTGCTCTCGCAAAGGAAACCATAGTTGTTCATCTTAAAGCGATGCTCGAATTCCAAAGACGGGGTTCGGTCACTTTCGATTACGGAAATAACATCCGTGGCGAAGCCCAGGCAAACGGTGTTGAGAATGCTTTCGATATACCCGGATTTGTCCCTGAGTACATTCGTCCGCTTTTCTGCGATGGCAGCGGTCCTTTCCGTTGGGCAGCCCTCTCGGGTGATCCGGAAGATATTTATATAACCGACGAAGCCGTTAAAGCTGCATTTCCTGAAAATACCTCCCTTATCAACTGGCTTGAACTTGCAAGAAAAAAAGTCCATTTTCAGGGGCTTCCTGCTAGAATATGCTGGCTGAGTTACGGTGACAGGGCAAAAATGGGATTGATTTTCAATCAACTCGTTGCTGACAAAAAAGTGAAAGCTCCGATAGTTATCGGCAGGGATCACCTTGATTGCGGTTCAGTGGCTTCCCCATACAGAGAAACCGAGGCAATGAAAGACGGCAGTGATGCCATAGCCGACTGGCCCATCCTTAACGCTCTGATTAACGCCGTTAATGGTGCTTCATGGATATCCGTTCATCACGGTGGCGGTGTCGGTATTGGTAATTCCATTCACGCCGGAATGGTTATTGTTGCTGACGGCACGCCCGAAGCAGCAAAAAGAATAGAAAGAGTCCTTACTTCTGACCCCGGTATGGGGATAGTAAGACATGCAGACGCCGGCTACGACCGGGCAAAGGAAAACGCCCGCAACAAGTCGGTTAAAATACCCATGTTGAAATAATCATACGGAGAAAAATATGTCACTTAAAGTATTGATCGCTGATCAGTTTCCCGAAAAATATATTAATTTACTGAGATCAAAAGATATTGAAGTAATCTATCAACCAAAGCTCGGCGAAAATGACCTTCCCGAAGCTGCCAAAGATGTGGATATCATCGTTGTCCGTTCCACCAAAGTAAACGAACAGACTATTAACTCAGCCGAAAGGTTGAATCTCATCGTCCGTGCAGGCGCAGGTGTGAATAACATCAATATCGCCGCTGCCAACAAAAAAGGCGTCTATGTGACCAACTGCCCCGGCAAGAACTCTATCGCAGTAGCAGAGCTCGCAATAGGTTTGATGGTTGCAATCGACCGGAAAATCCCTGATAATGTGATCGACTTCAGAAATGGAGTCTGGAACAAGGGAATCTACTCAAAAGCCCAGGGAATTTACGGGAAAAACCTCGGAATCATCGGTTTTGGTAACATCGGCAAGGAAGTGGCAGCCAGAGCTACCGCTTTCGGTATGAATGTTTATGCTAAAGATATCTCCCGCGTTGAAGGTTACGGTGTAAAAGAGTTTTCAGAAATGGACAAAATTCTTCCTATTCTCGACATAATAACCATCCATCTTCCCCTGACTGACGGTACAAGAAAACTCTTCAATAAAGAGATGTTTAAATTGATGAAACCAAACAGTATCCTTATCAACACCTCCCGCGCCGAAGTTATTGATGAAGATGCCCTCCTCGAAGCCATTGAAGAGAAAAACATCTTCTGTGGATTCGATGTGTTTACCGGCGAACCTGAAGGTAAAGCCGGTGAGGTTTCATCAAAACTGATGAACAACAAAAATATCTACATTACTCATCACATTGGCGCATCCACTGAACAGGCTCAGGATGCTGTTGCAGAAGAAACTGTAAATATCATCGGAGGCTACATTAACAGTGGCGTTATTGCTCATTGGGTGAACAAAGCCCGCTGGGAAGAGTCACACTATCAGCTTATCGTTAAACACTACGACAAACCCGGTGTTATCGCTTCAATACTCAATGTTATGAAAAAAGATGAAGTGAATATAGAGGAAGTTGAGAATGAAGTGTTTGCCGGTGGTCTGGTTGCCAAGTGTACAGTAAAATTAAAACAACCGCTCACTGATGGTGTCCTTGAAGAAATCAGGAACATCCCTGAAATCATCAATCTGGCGCATGTGGCTTTATAGTTATTAGTTGTGAGTTATTAGTTATTAGTTGATTTGCTGATAATTCAAACTGATACAAAACTCTTTTTTACCGGAATGTGAAGTATGACTTTGTGTTCCGGTTTTTTATTTTAAACGGGGGTTTTGAAGGTACTGTTTGAAGTGTAACTGCTGCAGGGATTAGACGAGGGTATACTCGGGGATGTCTTCTGTAAGATTATAGTAGTAGGGGACAGAAATCAGATTTTTTAGTGATTCAACTATTTCATCGCTGAATTCAAACGAGAGATGATGAAGGTTTTCCTGCAGGTACTCCAGCGTTCTTTCAGATATTCCGGTTGTTGAGAGCCAGTCGCCCCCGAACTCGAAAAGGGCATCGTTCATTTCCTTCACTTTCCGGTGAACCGATTCAAGTGCCTCTTCCCTGGATGCGACAAGTATATATGAAATGGCGGGATACTGGAGGCATTCTGTTGCTTCTTCCGCAATGTTCATTCCCAGTTCATATCTGCCGGAAAGATAGTTGTCATCTCCTGCCACTAAAAGATTCTCCACCTGACCGATATCACCGGTGTAAGAGGTCATTTTTGGATCAATCCCGTACAATTCCCTGAATATCACTCTCACCAGAGTAATGTCGTGAAATGAAATGTCGCCTTTCATGGTGATCTCGTTTACTTCCTTCTCACCAGGTTTGAAGTAGAGAAAGGTTGTTGAGAATACCGAATCAGCCACAATTCCGTAGAGACTTGAAACGACGAAATCTCCTCCTTTGTGCAAATCGAGGGGTGGTACAAGGGCAAGGTCTATCTCTCTGTTTTTTACTGCATCGAGAAGTTTGGAAACGGGAAGAAACAATATTTCACAGTCAAGTTTGCTCTTTAAAAATGTGGCAAACATGCTTGTGACAATATTCGGGGAGATACCTAATTTCATTTCGAAATAAAAAAAAGAGGCTGCAGCAAACTACTCTGCCGCAGCCCGTTTATCGCAAAACAACAAAAATTAACGAAGGTTCTTTGATTTGATTTTGGCTGCTTTTCCTGAAAGCTCTCTGAGGTAATAAAGTTTGGCTCTGCGAACCTTTCCTTCTCTTACCAGCTCAACTTTTGCAACCTTTGGGGAGTTGAAAGGAAATATTCTTTCCACACCAACGCCGCTTGAAATCTTGCGGACGGTGAATGTCTTGTTTTCAAGGCTTCCCTTGATACCAATTACATCACCTTCGAATGGCTGAATTCTTTCCTTGTCTCCTTCAATTACCCTTACATGAACTCTGACCCTGTCACCAATATTGAAATCGGCGAATTCGGATCTTTTTTCCTCCGGGATGAAATCATAGAGGCTTGTCATACCTGTGCTCCAATCTTATTTATCTTTTTCCAATAGTCTGTTAAAATTTTTGATTGATCTTCCCGCCACTCCCTCACTTTTCCGTGATCACCCTGAAGCAATACTTCAGGCACGGACAAGCCCCGGAACTCCGCAGGTCTCGTATAGCATGGTGCACCAATCATATCACCATCCTGGAATGAATCGTCCAATGCCGATTCGCTGTCATTCAACACACCGGGTATTATTCTGACAACAGAATCAACCAGAACCATGGCGAGCAGCTCACCACCTGTAAGGACAAAATTGCCTATCGATACTATCTCGGTGGCAAATGCTTCCCTTACTCTGTCGTCTATTCCCTTGTAGTGACCGCAAATTATCATTATGTTTTCCATCAGTGAATACCTGTTGGCATCCTGCTGATCATAAATTTTACCATGCGGTGCGGTAAAAATTATAGCGTCATAATCCCGTTCAGACTTCAGTTTCAGGATACAATCGAAGAAGGGTTCCACTTTAAGAACCATTCCCGCACCACCTCCGAAGGGTTTATCATCTATCATGCGATGTTTGTCGTATGCGTAATCCCTAAGGTTATGGACATGTATCTCAACCTTGCCCTTTGTTTGTCCCCTTTTTATGATACTGTTGTTCAATGGTCCATCGAAGAACCCGGGAACAGCACTAATAATATCAATTCTCATCGTCATAACCCGGGAAATTGTCGCTCAACACAAGAAGTTTCCCTTCAGGTGAAAATGACTTTATGAATTCCTTGACCGCCGGAACGAGTGTCTCTTTTCCCTCTTTCGAAACCACATACACATCATTCGCAGGCAATACCATCACATCCTCTATAATACCCAGCTCCTGATCCCTGTAAACCACTTTGCTTCCAATCAGATCATGTATATAAAAAGTATCATCAGGAAGTGCAGCTATTTCAGTCTCAGGTATAAACAACTCCTTGCCCGTAAACATCTCAACATCTTTGTCGGAATCGAACTTCTCAAACTTGACAAGCAAATCCTCACCGTCAAATTTTACCTTTTCAATCTTGAGAGATTTCAAGGAAGCATAGAACTCCACGAAGACCGTTTTGAGTTTAAAAAAACGGTCAGGAAAATCGGAGAAAGACTGTAATCTTAAATAGCCACCTTTACCGTAAACAGAACTTATTTTGGCAATAAGAATATATCCGTCCACAGTAACAGCAGGAATTAATCAACTATTTCAAGAATAACTCGCTTGCCTTCTTTGGCAGCGACTGCAGTCAATAGTGTCCTTATCGCCTGTGCGGTTTTTCCTTGCTTTCCGATAACCTTTCCGATATCATTAGCATCTACCCTCAGTGCGAAGACAACTTTTTTTTCTTCCTCTGATTTGACTTCAACGATTACCTTGTCAGGCGCATCGACAAGATGTTTGGAGATGAATTCAACAAATTCCTTCATTCGGAATCCTCCATTAGAGCAAGGGGCTTTAAGATAGTGCTAAGTACAGACCGAACTAAATGTTCTCTTCAGAAGAAGCACCCGTTACTTCTGCTGTACCTTCAGAACTCTTTGGCTCTTCGACTACTACCGGAGCCGGAGCAGCTTTAACTTCTTTTACCGCCGGCGCAGGAATGTTTCTTCCTTCTCTCCATTTAGCCATGTTGGCTTCGATAACATCTGCAGGGAAGTTTTTCCTGAGCATCTGTCTCTTGTAGAGTATACCGGTCTGACGAAGCAAGCTTCTAACTGTGTCTGTTGGTTGTGCACCAAATCCCAACCACTTTAATGCAATCTCTTCATCGATGATTACTGTATGTGGTTCGTCTTTTGGACTGTACTGACCAACGGCTTCAAGATATTTGCCATCTCTTGGCACGCGTGAATCTACTGCGACAATTTTATAAACGGGCTGTCTCTTCTTGCCCATTCTTTTGAGTCTTAATTTGACCAAATCTGGTTTCCTCCGGATATCAAAATATGTTATTTCTGTTTTCTAAAAAAGTTATTCTTATTTAATCTGGTGATCATCGTCTGCATCTCTGTGAATTGCTTGATCAACCTGTTCACATCCTGTATTGTGGTGCCACTTCCTCTTGCTATTCTGCGACGGCGACCACCGTTCAATATTTTAGGGTTTCCCCTCTCCACTCTGGTCATCGAATTGATTATAGCTTCAACCTTCACCAGTGCATTATCGTCAACCTGAGCATTCTTCATCTGATTCGGTATTCCCGGTATCATTGAAATAAGGGATGACAAAGAACCCATTTTCTTTATCATCTTTATCTGCTTCAGGAAATCGTCGAAATCGAACCTGTTTTTACGCAGCTTCTCTTCAAGTTCCTCTGCATCCTTCTGATCGAAAGCTTCCTGAGCTTTTTCTACCAGACTTACTACATCTCCCTTTCCCAGTATTCTCGAGGCGAGACGGTCAGGATAGAAGATGTCAATTGCATCAAGTTTTTCACCCGTGCTGATGAACTTTATCGGTTTGCCAACCACTTCCCTGATCGAAAGGGCACATCCGCCTCTTGAATCACCATCGAGCTTGGTCAGAACAATTCCGTCAAAATCAACTTTATCGTTGAACGATTTAGCCGAGTTTATGGCGTCCTGTCCTGTCATTGAATCAACAACAAAAAGAACCTCTGTTGGTTTCACCAATTCTTTAATATCAGCTACTTCCGACATAAGTTCTTCATCCACATGCAATCTTCCCGCTGTATCTATTATGATAACATCGTTCCGGTTCGCTTCCGCAAACCTGATTGCATCCCCGGCTATTTTGCGGGCGTCCTTCACCTCAAGTGAAAACACAGGAACATCAATTTGAGTACCGAGTGTTTTAAGCTGATCTATTGCCGCAGGACGATAGATATCCGCTGCAACCAGCAAAGGTCGTTTTCCCATTCCCTTGAATCTTCTTGCAAGCTTCCCGGAAAAAGTGGTTTTTCCCGACCCCTGCAAGCCGACAATAAGGAGAATGGTCTTTCCGGAAGGATTCAGACTCAGTTCCTGCGACGAACCTCCGAGAAGATCAACCAGTTCATCATAAATGATCTTGGTAATCAACTGTCCCGGGGTGATGGAAGTAATTACCTCCTGCCCCATCGCCTTCACCCTGACACGCTCAATAAAATCTTTTGTAACTTTGTAGTTTACATCCGCATCAAGAAGAATTCTTCTTATCTCTCTTACCGTGTCACTGACATTCGATTCGGTAAGTTTCCCTTGCCCCCTTATTTTCTTGAGGGCTAACTCCAGTTTATCGCTAAGATCCTTAAACATTTAAAGGATTAACCTCTAAGGGCATTAGCGCCCGAAACAACTTCCAGGAGCTCTTTAGTGATCGCCGCCTGTCTTGCCTTGTTGTATGTCAACTTGAGCGAGGAGATAAGCTCTGATGCATTCGTGGTGGCATTCTCCATCGCGGTCATTCTTGCACCGTGCTCGGCAGCGTTGGAATCGAGAAGTGCCTTCCACAACTGTGTTTCAAGATACTGTGGAAGCAGGGAATTCAAAATTTCCTTCTGCGACTTTTCAAAGATAAACAAATCGCCGGAAGTTCCTTCACTTACTTCAATCGGAACAGGTAAAAATTGTGAATGAATCACTTTCTGAGAGATTACCGACTTAAATTCGTTATAAATAAAAGTAACCTTGTCATATTTACCTGAAAGAAATCCCTGAATCGCTGACGGAAGGATTTTACCTACATACGAAAAATTGAGACTGTTAAACAGTCCTGTTACATCGCCGGCAAGCTTCACATCTCTTTTTCTGAAGTGGTCGTAACCTTTTTTTCCGACGGTGAACAACACAGGCTCGATCCCTTTACTCTTCAAATCAGCAACATAATGTGCAGCTTCTTTGATAATATTGGTGTTGAAAGCACCACAGAGTCCTCTGTCGGCGGTTACTACAATAATCAGCTCGGTCTTCACTTCACGCGTTAACACGAAGGGATTGGTGAGCTTGTCATCCTCAGTAAAAAGATTACTTACAAGACTTCCAAGTTTGTTTGCATAAGGTCTGGCACTCACAATAGCTTCAGTGGCACGACGCAATTTGGCAGCCGCTACCATTTTCATAGCTTTTGTAATCTGCTGGGTGCTTTTTACACCCTTGATTCTGTTCCTTAGGTCTCTAAGAGTTGCCATTTCTTAATGCAATTAATTACTGAATGTTGCTGAAAATTCTGCAACTGATTTCTTAATAAGTTCTTCAACAGCAGGTTTTATTTCTTTGGCTTCCCTGATCCCTTTGAGGATATCAGGATACTGTCTGTCGATGAACTCGAGATACTCTCTCTCAAATTTCTTAACTGATTCCACAGCGACATTGTCGAGATATCCCTTGGTGCCTATGAATACACTAACAACCTGTCTCTCGATCGGGATAGGATGGTAGATGCCCTGTTTGAGCAATTCAACCAGTCTTGCGCCTCTTGAAAGGGTTCTCTGTGTTGAAACATCAAGGTCACTTCCGAATTTCGCAAATGCTTCAAGTTCTCTGTACTGTGCAAGGTCGAGTTTAAGACTTCCCGCAACCTTCTTCATTGCCTTAATCTGTGCATTACCACCAACACGGGATACGGAGATACCCACATTGATAGCAGGACGAACGCCGGCATTAAACAGGTTTGGTTCAAGATAAATCTGACCATCTGTAATCGAGATAACATTCGTTGGAATGTACGCCGACACATCACCCTGCTGGGTTTCAATAATTGGAAGTGCGGTTAAACTTCCGCCACCGAGATCATCGCTGAGTTTTGATGCTCTCTCAAGCAATCTTGAGTGGAGATAGAACACATCACCAGGATATGCCTCACGACCCGGAGGTCTTCTCAAAAGGAGTGACAACTCTCTGTAGGCTGCTGCCTGCTTCGAAAGATCGTCATAAATCACCAGTGCATGTCTGCCGCTGTCTCTGAAATATTCACCAAGACATGCCCCCGAATACGGAGCAATAAACTGAAGTGGTGCAGGATCTGACGCAGATGCTGAAATAACTGTGGTATAAGCCATTGCTCCTGTTTCCTGGAGCTTTGCTACCACCTGTGCCACTGTCGATCTTTTCTGTCCGATCGAAACATAGATACAGTAAACAGGATTAACACCGAGAGCCTTGGCTTCCTCAGTGTGTGTAAATTTCTGATTGATAATGGCATCAACTGCAATTGCGGTTTTTCCGGTTTGCCTGTCGCCAATTATAAGCTCTCTCTGTCCTCTTCCTATAGGAATCATGGCATCGATGGCTGTGATACCGGTCTGAAGCGGTTCCTTCACCGGCTGGCGCTGCATTACGCCGAGGGCTTTTCTCTCAATTTCCTGATATCCCTCAGCCTTTATGGCGCCCTTTCCGTCAAGCGGAATACCGAGAGGTGTAATCACTCTTCCAAGCATTGCTTCACCCACGGGCATCGAAGCAACCCTTCCGGTTCTTTTTACTTCATCTCCCTCTTTTACAAGAGATGAATCACCGAAAAGAGCACAACCCACGGAATCTTCCTCGAGGTTGAGAACCATTCCAAAAACATCATTAGGGAACTCAACAAGCTCGCTCGCCATAACTTTGGAAAGACCATATACTCTCGCTATACCATCACCAACGGAAAGTACCGTACCTGTTTCATAGATATCAGCTTCCGATCGCTGGCCGGATAATTGATCTCTTAATATCGAAGCAATTTCATCCGGTTTGATTTTTATCATATCTCAAGTCCCATTTTTAATTTTTGTTTAGTGATTCGCCGGCGCGGCTGAATGTTTTTCTCAGTTTCTTCAACTGATTCCTGACCGATGCATCAATTATTATCTCATCAGTCCGGGCTATAAAACCGCCTACCAATCCGGGATCAGTCTTAACACTCACTTTGAGTTTACACTTAAAGTAGTCTTCAAGCTCTTTCTTGATTCTGGCAGACTCCTCGGGATCAAACTCGAAAGCGGAGGTTATCTCCACCCTCTTGAAACCTCTGTCTTTATCAGAAACTTTCAAAAATGCCTGAAACACTTCATATGTATTCGAAATTCTCTCTTTTTTGGCGAGGAACCCGATAAATCCGGTTAACGACTCATCAACCTTGCCTTCAAAAATCTTCATGAGGATGGCAAGTTTGTCCGAGTCTTTGAATACAGGAATCCCAATGATTCTCTTAAGGTTGGGGTTTTCGTCGAAAACCCTCAGAATGTCTTCTGCATCCTGAAATATTTTCTCGAATTCCGGCACCGCACTGATCGAAGAGTAAAGGGTAGAAGCGTATTTGACGGCTACCTTGCTGAAAGACATTGTCAGTTGTTCCTTATCTCGTCGATGTATTTATTAACCAACACCTTGTTCTTTTCAGCATCAAGATTAGCTTTGATCACTTTTTCGGCTGCAGCTACGGTAACATCGGCGACTTTTTCAATCACTCTGTCAACCATTTCACGCTCAAGGTTTACAAGCTCGGAATCGAAATCTTTTCTCTTCTTGTCGAACTCTTCTTTAAGATCATGAGCCATTTTGGCTTTCTGCTCCTCGAAGTATTTCCGGCTTTCCTCGATCTGTCTCTTCGCAGCTTCATCATTTTCCTGACGCACCTTTTCGTTTTGTGCAATCAGCAGATCAGCTTCTTCCTTCGCCTTCTTTGCGGCTTCCAGAGCATCCTTTATCCCCTGTTCTCTTGCATCAAGAGCACTGAGAATAGGCTTCCAGGCATATTTGGCAAGAACAAGAAGCAATACTATGAATGTGAGAGTGGTCCAAAAAGCCAGACCGCCATTCACATCAAGCAAACTCGGCTTGCTGCCTTCTTCCGAAGCTGTTAGAAAGACAAACGAACTAAAAGTCATTTTATTACCTTCTGGTTAATTAGCCTTATTTACCGGCGAGGATGAAGCAAATAACCAATGCGAACAGTGAGATACCTTCAATAAGAGCTGCTGCAATGATCATAGTGGTTCTGATACCACCACCTGCTTCAGGCTGACGGCCTGTTGCTTCCATTGCTGCGGCTGCCAATTTACCAATACCAAAGCCACCGCCGATGATTGTTAAAGCTGCACCGATACCGGCTGCCAAATGAGCTAAATCCATTTCATTCCTCCGTATAGAATTTTTTGTTTTCTTTAATGGTCCTGATGCACTGCCATACCTATAAACACAGCAGATAACATCGTGAATATGTAAGCCTGTAGCATTGCTACAAGTATTTCGAGCAAGTATATAAAAAGTGCCATACCAACTGAGACAGGTGCCACAGCCAGTGTGTTCATTGCAAATATCAATCCAATAAGGGCATATATCACTATGTGACCGGCGGTCATGTTCGCAAAGAGACGAATCGCCAGTGCAAACGGTTTTGTGAATAACCCGAGCAACTCAACCACGATCATAATCGGGAGGAGAAAGACCGGGATGCCGTGTGGAATAAGTCCTTTAAAATAGCCAAAGAAACCGTTTTTCCTCATTCCTCCCCATTGTGTAACGACAAAGGTCGCGGTCGCAAGAGTAGCTGTAATTGAGATATTACTCGTTACTGTTGCAGAAAAAGGAATTAAGCCAAGGAAATTGGCAAACAGAATGAAGAAAAATGCAGTCAACAGATACGGAACAAATTTTTCGTATCCCCCGCCAATACTCGGTTTTGCAATTTCATCGCGTACAAAAAGTATAAGAATCTCGACAGCACTTGTCAGTCTGTTGGGAATCTGAGTCTTTTTGTATCGCTTCGCAACCCTGATAAGCAGGAAGGTAAGCAAAATGGCAGCCAGCCACATGAATACTATGTGCCGGGTTATTACGACATGAATATCACCAATGTAAAACTCAGGCAGCATAATCTTGCCAAACGGGGAGAAGTCAAGATAATTACCATCCATAATGTGGTGTAATATCCAGTCACTGCTTTGGCTCCCGCCGTTTCCGTGTGCTTTGCTTAACGAGTCAGTTATTGCTTTTGTTGTATCACTGTACATTTTTGGGAAGCGTCTTCTTCTCTGATTTTACTAAATAGATCAATTGTAGAGTCAGGTACAAAAAATAAAAAATAAAGACTGTAATTATATAATATTTTTGGCTCAAATTCAAGAAGTGGAGCAAAAATATTATAAATATTGCTGTAAAAGCCATCGAAAGTGTCATCGCACCGAGAACAATAACCATAAAATTTCTGTCATCTTTTTTCGATGCATACTTTATTGCAGCCACTCCCAGAGCAAAATTCAGAGCTCCGGGAAGTTGTGCCCAGAAGAATTCCCTCACGGGAAATAACCCCTCAGGAGCCGCTATCATTGCAATTAACCCCGTTAATGCAAAGATTATTATCATCAGAACTGATGCAGCAAGTACCTTTTTATCTGTTGTCATTCTTCAATTTGTTTTTCTTTTCGAGGTCCATTACGGTCTTGATAAAATTGTAAATCCCGCCCGCTCCCCCAATAAGGGCAAAAATCCATAACCAGTGGGAAGTCGAGTACTTTTTGTCCAGCCAGTCACCGATCAGAACCATTCCAACGATGGTTACTGCGAGCTGTATTCCAAGCCCCATGTAAGGGGCAACCACTCTAAAACTTTCAGCTATGCTGTCTTCTTTTTTATTCTGCATTCACCGGCTCATCAGAGATTTCCCCCTCACCGTCTGTCGAAGGCTCGATGTTCTCCGCAACTCCATCTTCCACTTTACCTTTGTAAATTCCCCCGTCTTCTATCACGAGGCTTTTACTCCGGATATCACCCGTCAATTCACCGGTCGGGTTAATCTCCACTCTCTCCGTGGCATAAGCATTGCCTTTTACTTTTCCTGCTATTGCGATACTCGCGGCTACAAGATTTCCTGTAATTTCTGCGGTTTTGCCGATCAAAAGCAGACCGTCAACCCTGATGTCTCCTTTTAGTTTGCCATCGTAACGCATATCGCACCCTCCCTCGATTTCACCTCTGATAACCACATCTGCAGAGATAACCGTTATGGGTTTGTACAGTTTGTTTACTTTTTTCAATTTCATAGCTGCACTATTTCCTGTTACCTTTTTTATCCTTCGTTGTCTTCGGAGTGACTTGTTCGCCCGCAGGCTTTTTCTTGTTACTGTTCCTGAGGCTGTCATTCTTTGCAGAAACTGCAGAGTCCTTCAAGGTAAGAAAAAACTTCATTCTCTCGTTTTCAGCCTTAATCGCATTCATTTCGTGAACAAGATTGACCACTTTTTTATTAAGATTTGTGATGAGTGCCTTGTCCTCGTCTGAAAGTTCGGAATGAACATTTACCAGTTCATTTAATGTTGTGAATCGAAAGAGCAGAAAAGAGAAGACAAGTATTACCGCCACAATTGAAGAGAGATATAGCATCCCTTTTCGGAATCCTATCACTGTGACAGGCACTCCTGAATGATTGTCCGCCGGCAACAGAAGCAACCGGAACTTTAACTTCTCAATTTTCTTCCTGATTCTGTCCATTTACACTTCATTAAATTTCTGGAGTATGTCATCAAAACCGATCATTCCTCCCCTGATAAGTACCGGTTTTTTTTCGGTGAGATCAATCACTGTCGAGGCTATATTTAAAGGTGGTTTCTCACTGAAAAAAATTGCATCCACTTCGTGACTGAACTCCTGTGAAATCTGCGGAAAGTCATTCATCGCAGTTTCATCACTCCGGTTAACACTGGTTGAAACGAGTGGCATTTTCAGTTCCGATGTTAATTTTCTGCAAAAGTTGTGGTTTGGTATCCTGAAGGCAACAGTTGAATCACCCATTATATTCTTGTAGTAGGGATTTAACTTTAATACCACTGATACAGGGTTGGGCCATAGAGACAGAAGAAAATCAGCGTGTGACTCATCGGCGAGTTCAACATGTTTCAGCACCATTTCGATGTCACTTGCAAGCAGGATGAACTTTTTAGAAATGCTGCGTCTCTTGATTACTGTAACTTTTTGAAGTGCGTCTGTATTGAAGGGATTCGCCCCAAATCCGTATATCGTGTCGGTCGGGTAGATGAAAACACCGCCTTCAAAGTAGATGTGGATTGCCTTCTGTATAGCATCATTTAATTTATCGTCAATATTAAGTTTTAATGTGTTTTTATGCTCGGTCATCCAGTATTTCCTTTACTTTTCGTATGACTTCATACGCTTTAATTTTTGTTCCGCACTCAAATTGCCCTGTCGGACACTTTTTATGTCCGTGAATACCGCACGGTTTGCAGCTCACCTCAGACGATAAGTAATGACTTTTATCCGAGTAGCCGTAGAACCCAAATTCAGGCACGGTAGAGCAGTAGATGGTGAGAACGGGGACACCGGCTGCCATTGCGAAATGAGTCGGTGCACTGTCATTCGTTATTAAAAGTTCAGAATGCCTCATCAGTTCAACAGTTTCTGTCATGGAAAAAATTCCGCAACTGTTTATTATTCGATCTCCGGCAATTCTTCTTATCTCTTCTCCTGTATCCTTCTCACTGTTGCTTCCGGATACGATAATATTATAACCTGCAGCAGAAAGTCCGGAAGCGATTTCAGCGTAGCTTTTCACAGGATATCTCTTTGTCTCCCAGACACTTCCGGGAGAAATAACTATTATTTTTCCGCCCCCTGTTGCTTCAATAAAACTCATGACTTTTTGCTTCTGCTCTTCACTCGCAGTGAGTTCAGGATAAATTTTCCATTTGTCACCGGGATAATCCATGATCATATTCAGGTTTCTTTTTACCTCATGATCACTGAAAACATACGGAACCCTTTTATCATACAGGAATGAGAATGAGGCTGTGTTGAATCCGATTGACTCCTCACCACCGGCGAGTGCGACAAGAATTGTTGTCCGGATTGATCTGTGGAGCGAATAAATTGCCGAGTAGCGGGTTTCTTTGAGGCTCTCAGCAAATCGTACAAGCCCTCTGAAACCTTTGTACTCTCCCCGTTTGTCAAATGGAATTACATTGGAAACTGATGGTGATGCTTCAAAAATCTCCTTGCTGGCAGGTGAACAGACAACATCAATCTGCCCTTCAGGATACAACCGTCGCAGCTCCTGAAGAAAAGGAAGTGTCAGCACCGAATCTCCCGGGAAGGCAGTTTGCACTACAAGATATTTTGCAGTAGTCAATACTTCCACCTGTTATGCATCCAAAACCATTGTTCCGGATATTTTCTGATGTACTCTTCGAGAATAGCCGTGTGCCGTCTGCTGATTTCCACAATTTTTTCCTGTTTCCCCTCCGGCAGGTTTTCCATGGATACTTCACATACATCGGTTAAATAAGTGTTGTCACTCTGTCTGATTGTAATGGAAAATATTACAGGTGCACCCGTTTTAAGCGCAAGAACAGCAATTCCTTCGTTTACGGCAGATTGTCTGCCAAAAAAAGGGACTCTGATACCATCTTCAGGTCCTCTTTGATCACCAACCACGGCGATTATCTCTCCGTTCTTCAATGCTCTGAAAAGTATCATCGCGGCATTTCCGGTCTTATAGATGTGATTCCCCCATTTGGTTCGTTGCTTTTCCATCCATCTCGTAACATAATCATTCCGCTGAGGCTGTGCCAGCGCTGCAAACCGGATTCCCATTTTTCTCGAAAACCCGAGAGCCGCCACTTCCCAGTTTCCAAAGTGGGCGGTCATGAGAATCACTCCCTTCCCTCTTGCATGGAAGTCCTGTACAAATTTTACCTCCGGGTCACCAAAATAATCTTTTATCTCCTCATATTTCATCGCCGGTATTGTCATGATTTCGATAAATGTCTTGGCACTGCTGATATAGCACTTCTTTGCGAGAATTTTTCGTTCCTCAGGTGTCATTTCCGGGAAGGCTATTTCGAGATTTTTTAAGACAACTTTTAGACGAAGTTTGAGGAGGTCGTGGAATATAAATGTAAGAAAGGGCGCAAACAAGTACGCCCTTTTAAATCCTGCGAGACAGAATATCTTGCTAAATAAAGAAAAAAGGATATATTCTAAAAGGTTCTGCAATGCTACTAATTCTCAAAATTTGTAACTTGCAATATAACCAATTACAATGTCTTTATTCTGTTCTGCCAGTTGTCATCCCGCAACTCGCCCCGTTTTGTTGAGTGGAGGAGCTTGTAGTCGCCAAATCCGGAAATGTCTCCAAAAACAAATTCAACGCCACCTTCGATATCATCGTAATTCCATATCTCATAAGGCTTTGTATCCAGTTGTGAAGGATAACGGTTGATTTCGCTCGGTCTTCCATAGACAATGTGAACTCTGCCACGGTCAGTCTGCCAGCCTTTTCTCTGGAAGGATGAATAAGCCTGGTTGGCATATTCAATTCTCTTGTAATACTCTCTTTTAAACTCGTTAACTGCCGTTGTGGGGTCGGAATCTCTGTTTCTCCAAAAGGTAAACATAAAATTCCTCTTGCCTTCGAGTTCTTTAAGCTGATCCCACTGTTTCTCTTCAACTTTGGAGATAATATACTTTGCCTGGCCAAATGCTTCTTCAATCTCTTCTTCACTCATAGTGGCAAATTCAGAGGAAAGAAATTCGTTGTCAGAGTACTTTGTAGCAACTGTATCCACTACTTTGGAATTGAAGACATACAATTTCTTTGATGCCATTGCAATTTCGTTTGATAGTGAATCAAAGAGGGCAATTGTTAAATTGTAGGATCCGGTGGGGAGTTTGGAAATATTAACTGTATTCGCTTCAACTATTGAGGCATTTTTTCTTGGGATGTATCTCCGCTTACGGCTTACTTCCTCATTTTTGTCATTTGTAAGAACCCGCTCCAATATCAGAAGTTCAGGATCAGTATCCTTGTTTAAATTGTATAATTCGACATAGTAAAAAATCACCGGAAGATTTTCCCCAAACACAGTTGATACATTTGGTACCACTTCAAAGGTGTTTTTATAGAAGGTGGATGAGTCGTTGTCAGACTTTTCGATTCTGGTCGCAACTTCTATATCACTAATATTAAATTTCGTTTTTCCAATATCTTTTAACTGGATATTAAATTTGGCTGTATCATTCCTCCCCTCAGTCATTAAATCTTTAACTGAAAAGGAAAATCTGTACTCCCCGTGCCGCAATTTGAATCTAAGAACACCTGTTAAATTATTCTTTATTGAATCGTAAACGGGGGAAGTGAAATTATATTCCCTTTTGAAACTGGCTTGGCTGGTTTTTATATCCTCTATAAATATGCCTATTGAACCTTGAATAAAATTTTTATTTTCCTTTTGAAAGGGGGTAAAAGCATTTTGATAGAAACTGTAATAAACTTCAACTATTGCCGAAGTGTCATCACCCGCAAAACGGGCATAATCAAGATCGAAAAGGGGCTTCTTTTGGGCAAGTGCGAATAAACTGAAAAACAATACCAGAACGACTGTCTTTTTCACCGGAATCACTCCATAATATGGCTGATAAAAAAAAGGCGCCCGATGATTACGGACGCCTTCACAAAAAGTAAATCGATTACTTAAACGATAACTTTACCGTAACTATGTGGTTTGGATTTGGGAACTCTTTAACCTGACGGAAAGCATAATCTACAACAACTCCGATTTCGTCGGTTAGTTTGTAGTTGACACCGGCTCCGAGATTGACACCGAATATGTTGTCCTGATTGTTGGCTGTCTGCAATGCATAACCGCCTCTAACAAAGAACATATCCTGGAATCCATACTCGAGACCCAACTTAAACTGGTCTTCGAAAGCGTTATTGTTTACAAATGTACCACCCAGCATGAGTTTGTTATCTTTGTCAAAGTCAAACTTGTAAGCAAGACTGAGTTCAAAGAAACTCGGTATCTGGTAAGGTTCAGTGACAGCCTGGTAGTTGCCACCTGTTGATCCCGGAATAGCTCCAGGTACATTTGTTTTGAACTGAAGATCCTGACCTGAATACTGCATATTGGTTCCGATATTCTTAACCGCAGCACCTATGGTAAGGTTCTTGTCAAATCTGTATTGAACACCAAAATCTAGAGCAAATCCGGTAGCATTGGTGTTCATGATTGTTTCAGAGATTACCTTGGCATTGACGCCGATGGAAACTCTGTCAGTGATAATTTTCGAATAGGTCAAACCTGCAACCAGGAAGCCTGGCGAATAGGTTGTTCCGTCTCCATCCGGTGTGTTGATGGTTGTCACCGGAATATCACCGAAATTCATCGATTTAAATGATAAAGCTATTGAACCGAAATCTCCAAGGCTGGTTCCCGCAGCAAAGTAGGAAATGTTGATGTCTGCTATATAGGACATATAGCTGAACATCGCTTCGGTTTTCCTGTCAACATCCAATCCGGCAGGATTATAGAATATAGATTCCATACCGGTAACACTGGATACGAACGCGCCTCCTGTAGCTATGCCGCGTGCTCCAACAGGTATAAGCAACTGGTCTGCACCGGTTGTACCCTTGCGGGATATATCACCTGCATAGCTTGGCAGTACGAAGGCGAGTATTAGCAGCAATGATAAGTATCTTTTCATATTAAGTTAACTCCTAATTTCTGATTCCAAGTATGGCGGCAGCTTTTACACCGCCGCCCACTTTGTGTTAGAACCTTTGTATCTGCTTTTGCGGCATAATTATTGCAAATTTAAGTATTTTTTCACCGTATTCAGGTGATTTTACTATGGCGAGGTACATACCCGACGCAACTCTGAGGCCATCACCGTTCTCCAAATCCCAACGAAGGAATGGCGAGGTTGGTGACGATTTGTCATTTGTTGTGAGTGTACGAACCAACATACCCGACAACGAGAATATTTTAATCGTTACATCCGTTGGCATATTTGTAAATGTGACATACGGATTGTCAGGCGAGTTACCACTGTAACTTGACTGTGGATTGTATGCGAACAATGGATTCGGATATACATTCACTTTGTCAAAAAGGGCTTTCTTTTGATCTGTTGTAAGATCACCACCCTTTTGTGTCGCAAATGTAAAGATATCATTCACGTACGGATATGTCGAAAGCGGAATTTTCAGAGTATCACCTGCTGCATAGAACACAGCCGGGTCTTGTTTCTCCAAACCTACCACATACATACCGGCAAGCCATGGTGAGCTGGCAATCGCTTTGAAATTGGCATCATATTTGGTTGGATCTGCTGCTGCAGGCACTGTATAGCCCTTCACAAGATCCGCCCAAACTTTTGTACCTGTTCCAAAATCACCACCTGTAAGCTCCATCTGTGAACCTGTAGCATCATATGGCATATCGAAAATAACGATTATTTCACCGGAATATCTTAACGAATCGCCCGGATCCCATTCGCCATTTGGATTTCCTTTCAGAAATGCCGTACCGTCACCTCTGATAACAGTTGACATTTCAACGAAGCCAACTGCCAATTGCTTTTGTTCACCATATTTAGAGTCAACTGCCCATGCTGTGAATGGAACATCAACAAATCCTTCACCAAGCTTACCAACAGGTCCTTTACCGACGGTATCCGCGGAAGTAGCTATGGCTCCTGCGTAGGTATAGTTACCGTTCCTAGCAAATGACGAGCCCGTGAAGCCTTGCAGATATCTGTAGGCTTTACCAGAATTTGGAGCAAAACGCAATTCAACTCTTCTCATCTTGTCAGCTGAGATATAAGTGGAATAGGCTCTGTCGCCATTCTTTGGCAACGATATTTTCGCAGAAGTTGGTATATCGCCACCGGTGTAAAATACTCCGGTCAGTGCACCTATTGCTGAAAATGGTCTGTACCATCTGGTTCCGGAATAGGTCGGTGTTCCCAAAGCGGCGGTTGTCGGAGAAACCTTCACGATAAATCCGTCCGTCACTTTACCAGCTACTATTGCAAGTGTAGTGTCAAATTTTGTCATTGAATCAGCAAGAACAACATTAGTTGTTTTGTTCCTTAACCTGTAGAATACAGAATAAGGAGTTTTAACTGTCTGATTTTTGAAAAATTCAACATTGTAAGTATCGCCTGTTAATTTTTTATTATCAACAACCACATACTGTACCTTACCATTGGAAGGTCCTTGCGACATCTGAGCAGTTGATCCCTCGGATGCAGGGACATACATGTTTTCACCGAATGCTACAGGGAATATCGATGTCTCATACTCTTCTATTGCACCTGAGCGGGCGATGTAATCGCCTGCAGGACCGTAAACGATAGATTTATTCTGATCGTAAGGTGCCTTCAGGAATACTGCAGCATGGTTGATCGCATAAGCTGTAACTGTAAAGTAGTATGTCTGTCCTTTGACAAGCGGATCTCCGTTAAAAGGATTTGAAGTAATCTTGATACGCAGTCTCCCGGTTGAAGGATCGGCGTAGAGTGCAGAATCGATTTTGAACTCCGGTAGAAGATCAGCGAACTTTACTTCCTGATTACCGTTTGCAAACAGTGTATAGATGCCTTTTATCGAATCGTTGAGTGCATAATTTGCTACTATTTTAGCATTTTCCACACCTTCGATAACAGACTCTTTGGAGTTCGTTCTGTAAGCTGTTACATAGAATCCTTTAACTCTTCTGTCGATGTTCAATACTGTATCAACAGCACGATACTTAAGCTGATCGTAAGTATCAAAGTTAATATCTATGAAGCCTGCACCACTTGTTGAAGTTCCGGTAACAAGCGTAGGTTTAACCGGTGGTGGTGGTGGTGGTGAAGGGAAGTTTGAATCAAAAAGAAGCTGAGCAATTTCCGAGTACTGTTTTGCAACAGTAACAGAATTCTTGGCATCTGATCCTCTTCCGAGAACATAAGCTACAACGATATCAACAGGAACACCTTTTTCAAGTTTGAAAGGTCCTGTGTTAGACATCTGGCGCTGATCTGCACCAGTGTTGTTGATCCAACCAACATTGGTAACAGGGTTACCTGAGTATGAGAATCTCGGATCAACTGTTGCACAGTCTACACCACCACGGACTTCACCAAACGCCCAGGTACAAGGATTGAGAGCATCTCCAACACGGTTTTTTCCTTCCATGTAGTTTCTTGCTTCCTGACGGGTGTTAGGATCACCATGTGTCGGGTGACTCTGGATGTAGTGAATAAAGGACGAAAGTCCCAGGTTCTTTGAACCAGGAAATGATGTTATTCCTCTTACCTGACCACCAACATAGTGGGCTGTATCAAGTGGAATATCAATTCCGTCATCCCATTTCCCGTTGTTGTTTACATCTGTAAATGTAACACCTGGAATGTAGGATTTTGGTCCCTGGAAAAAGTCGATAAGGAATGTCGGCGGGTTGGAACCGTATTCCGCATCATCTCCATCGTTATAAACATAACCGGCGTTGATAATGGTATCAGAACCAACGAGATCATCATAGGCATCACCAAGATCAGGATCTGCCCAAACACCGAAATATACTGAGTCCATAACATCTACAACCGTACCGGTATTCAAAAGTGAATACCTGAGGAACATCATGTTACCAACAAAGCTTTTGGTATTGAAAGCAAATACTGTCTGACGGATCTCGATACCCTGAGGAGAAACATCATTGAATCTTCTCAAAGCAGGATCTGTAGCATCGTTATAAACACACCAGGCAGTTTCATCACCAATAAGGTCAGGTCTGTCTTCTGTGTTATCCCATTTACCGTTACCGTTTTTGTCTATCGGATCGTAAACACCGTCACCGTCGCCATCGTAAAAATACGCGCCGAGTTTTACAGCATCTCTCCATTCATCCCATGCCGGTGCAAAATCGCCTTCTGCAGCTCTGAGTACATATATCTGAGCTTTTGAATCGTTTCTGCCACCTGCCACTGTACCAGGTACATAATCCTGAATACGGGAAGCTGATGCAACAGCGTTTGTCCAGAGCACTCCATTGGTCTTGCCGCTAAGGAAGAAACCTCCTGAAAACAGGAATACAGTTCCCGCGAAACGACCACCGGAAGTGTTGCCTCCGGTCTCGGGATCGAAAATAGACACATCACCCATAACACCCGATCTGTTCATCGGAATGTTAAGGTTATTGATAAACATTCTGTAGGAGTCACCGGCTTTCAGAGCAGGAGAATTGTTGTTCCCTTTGCCGCCGCCTTTGCCTCCGTTGTCATTACCTCTGAACCCAAACGACACTAAACCTGCCGCAAGGATAAAGAGGAGGATGAATTCTTTTATATATATTTTTTTGTTCATATTCCAAGTTCCCAATATTATTTACCGGATTGACTTGTAAAGTTAACTTTGAAACCAAGCTTTATGAGTCTTGGAATACCGAAGTTGCCAGGATTTCTTTCAAATGCACGGTAATCTGATTTGTAGATCGCCGGATTTGGAGTCGATGCTGCAGTTCTTTGACCTTCGAGGGTATTGATCCAACCGGTAGTATAAGGATCGCCTGAAGATTGATAAACTGAAACAGGGTTGTCTGAATCCAACAGGTTTTCAATCCAGAGATACGGAGTCAAAATGAAATTGCTTATTTTGAAAGCTTTTTCAATTTTGAAGTCCACTCTAAAATTGCCGGGACCGTAAGCCGAGTTTACATAACCTTTGGTATCGCCATAGTTTGTTGCACCGGCAAGAAGGTTCTGTGACTCAAGCGGGGTATACGGTCTTCCGCTGTTGAATCTGAGCAAAAGATTTGCTGCAAGATTCTCGAGGAAGCCGAGCTGACCCTGTGGAACAAAGAAATCGATGTTAACAACACCGGTGTGTCTCTGATCGAAATCGAGAGGGGCAATGACTTTTGGAATTTCACCATTATTGTTTCTGAAAGCAGCAGTGAATGATGATCCTGTGGATGATCCTGTACCTTCTGCAATAGAGTAGGTATAGTTCAACGAGAATGAGAAGTAGCTGATTCTTGAAACATCAAGTGAAAGAGCAAGACCTTTAATGGTTCCAAAATCTGTGTTGGTCGGGGTGATGTATCTCAACAGCTCGCCACCTTCAGATCTTCTGAAGAATACGGTTGCTGAGTTTACAAGTCCTTCAGTGTTCTTGTAGAAAGCAGTAAGATTAACTGCAGCAAGATCACTTACAACATGACGGAAACCAATTTCATACTGAGTGGTAATTTCGCTCTTTACATGACCATTGTTTACACCAAGATTGTTATCAGTAACAAGGGAACCGAGGTCCTGATAAGTTGTGTAAATCTGATCAAGTGAAGGCTGCTGAATGAATTTACCATATTGTGCATGGAATACTGTATTGGCACTAACAGGGAAGCCCAATCCAATTCTTGGTGAGAAATAAATCTCTGCTTCTTTTGACACAAAGTCAGCAGCATCGAAATTATTCGGGTCTCCAAAAATGTAAGGATAAAGCGGGTCTCTTAAGATGTCGGCTTTTGTATCGAAATAATCGAATCTGATACCAACATTAAGAACCATGTCAGAAAGCTCAAATCTGTCCTGCAGGTATGCATAAGCAAGCAGCGGAAGCTTTGGCTCGTTGGCGTCGCCCTTTGATGTAAGGGTTTTTCCGGTGAAATCATATCCAATTGCTGTTGGTTGAAGTCTTCTGTATCTTTCCTGATCGGGAAGACCTTTAAGATTGTCGGAAGCCAGACCAACCGGTCCAATTGAATAAAGTCTGATGGTTGTATAGTTAAAACCACCACCTGCTTCGAGAAGGTGTTTGCCCATCTGTGCGGTGAAGTCGAAATCAGCGGTTAATGCCGAGTTATTGTTCAGGAAGTAACCATTGTTGACTCTGCCGAACTTTGAGAAGATACCATACTCGTCGAAGTTAACTCTGCCACCGTTAAATGGAAGTGTAACTCCTCTTGCAGCGTTGGCGATACTGTCACCGTAAGCTTCAAGGTTGTTGAACCATATGCCATCACCTTGTTCGTTCTTATACAGCTTGTAACCAACATTAAGGTTCCAGAAAGCATTCTTGCTTACATTCTGAGAAATACGGGCAGAAAGTGAGTAGTTCTCTCTTTTTACCAGCGGATTGTGCTCAGCATTACTCTTAATATAAGAGTGTGTGTAGGCATTAAATTCTCTGAAGTTAATGTTCGCTCCAATACGGACTGTCCAGGATTCACTCAACCTGTGAGTGGTTCTTCCTGTAAATCTCCATACACTGGCACTCGAATTTGGACGGGTTGCCGAATTTAGACCAACTGAAGGGACTTCAAGCGCGATCGCGCTCGGATCCTGATCGAGGAACCAGCCTCTTTCTGCAGAGAGGAAGAAGGTGTGGTCGCCGTTTCCGGGAATGTATGGACCACCGAGGGTGGCTGTATAAAGGTTATATCCGTATTTATCTGTAAATGAGGATGTTAGAACATCACCAAAGAATGTGTAGAACGGATTACCTGATTTTGTAGTAACATTCACGATACCTGACTGAGCCTGTCCATACTTGGCTTCATATCCACCAATCTGGAAGGAGATCTGCTCGATAGCGGCGTTACTTACCTGTGAATAGTTTACTCCTGAATAAAGGTCGTTCTGAGGTACACCGTCAACGATATAGAGAACTTCTCCGCCTCTACCACCTCTGACATTTAGGGTTGCATTACCGGAAGCTCCGCCGGAGCCTTCAGTCATTACAACACCGGCGTTCAAACCGGCTATGTTCTCAACACCTTTCACAGGCAATTTCTGAATTTCTTCAGCATCATAGACTTTTGTGGTGTTAGTTGACTTCTCTTCAAAGAATTTCTTGTCAACAATTACCACTTCGTCAAGTGTGACACCTGAAGAAAGTTCAACATTAAGTTCCTCTGTGATACCGGCAACAATTCTTATTCCTTGGAATGTTTTTGTTCCGTAACCAACATATGAAACTTCGACACTGTATGTTCCCGGGTTGATATTCAACACGAAATACATACCGTTAATGTCTGATGCGGCACCAAGTCTGGTACCTAAAATTTTAACATTTGCTCCGATGATAGCTTCTTTTGATTTGGAATCAACTACCTTCCCGGTAAGTTTTCCGACACCGGATTGCGCCAAGCCGGTTACCGAGAAGAGCGAAACTAACAGAAGTCCTAAAAAGAGTTCTTTCAAAATCTTCATCCCTGATCCTCCAAAGATGTTGGATGATGTGATTTGCAAAAAATTGTGCAGCTTATTTATTAGTTATAAATGGCGAACCCCACTTTTCAGCAGGGCTCGCCTAATTCTTCATTACCTAAGTGAACTTCCGGTAATTACTTGAGGAGAACCATTTTCTTGGTTTCTACAAAGTTTCCGGCAGTAAGTTTGTATACATATGTACCTGAAGCAAGTTTTGCAGCGTCAAAATTCACAGAGTATGAACCTTGTTCTTTTACTTCATTTACTAATGATGCAACTTCTCTACCGAGCATATCGAATACCTTAAGGGTAACATTTGCTCTTTCACCAACGGTGTATTTGATTGATGTTGAAGGATTGAACGGGTTAGGATAGTTCTGTGAAAGAACAAATCCTGTCGGGTTCGATTCATTTTCAACACCTGTTGCTGTGAATGTATATCCGGCAGCATAAATAACTGATGGCTGTGTATCGTAGGTTGCGTCAGGATAGTATCCTGTGTAACCTGCAGGGTAGTGATAGAATACATAGGCAGTGTATGAACCGTTGCCATTGCTCTTTACATAAGGAGCCATGTGGTGTGAATTTTCATTCATTCCAGGGCTGTCTGTAAGATTAACAGGAGTTGACCATGCGCCACCATCTACAAATCTGTAGGAAGCCCAAATGTCAACAAGACTGTCAGTAATGGTGCGTGGAGCATTCCATGTAGCAACCATGATATTTCTGTCTTTATCGAAAGCGAGGTAGCTGTCAGGACCGGTCTGACCAAGTCCAGGACCTGTAAGTTTTGTATAGGAGCTGTCGCCAATTCCTTCAAACACAACTTTTCCGTCCCAGCCATTAGCTGTTTCATAGATTTCAACAAGTGAGTTCAAACCGCTGTTGTTGTCAACAGTAGTATCGGTTACCTGAATCAGGAAATGAACGAAACCGTTTTTATCAACATTCATGTCACCCTGGTAGGAAACAAATGCATCGCCTTTTTTGTAGTCATATACTCTGTCATATCTGGCAAGAGCAGGGATGCTTCTGAAATCAGCAACTTTAAATGTTGACCAGGTAGCACCATTGTCAGTCGATTTTGAGTAAGCAGGTGTCCAACCGGATGTGATTGGGGTCTGAAGAGGAAGTGTACCTAAAACACCATAGTAAAGAACACCATTGTTTGATGCTCCACCTAATGTTACAGATCCGCCTTCTTCAAATGCAGCACTCTCCCATGATGGAGGTGTCAATGTATCAACAGCCTGGAAATCAGCGGTTTTCCACAGTTTTAAAGCTGCATCTACCTGATTGTCCGATGCCCAAAGTATCAATGAAGCATTATCACTTGCGAAAGTTGGAACCTGTGATGAGAAAGTACGGCCCACACCTACTTCGAGGATGGCTACTGTGCTTCCTGCACCTACTGATTCATCTGCACCCGCACCTACATCACCAAAAGCTGATGGATTGAGCTGTGGCCATGAGAAAGCAACGAGACAGTCTGTCAATGCACTTCCCTTTGTTGGGTTGTTGAAGGTCATTGATGGATATCTTGCAGCCTGTGTAACGCTGGAGTTGATTGCAGGGGTTACTCTGGTCCATGTAGAACCGTCTGTCGAGTAGTTGTAGAACAACTGGCTTGTTGTGCCGTAGGTTGCTCTTCCTCTGTGTACCAGCATTATTGCACCTGACCAAGGATCGAATGCCATTGGATTCAATGCACCGATTGCAGGTCCGAAAGTGTTACCCATGGTGTCAACAGCTACCCAGTTAAGTGCTGATGGACCCCATGTTGGCACACCACCGGTAAGGGGAACTGATGCTGTTGTTTCAACAGCGGGTTCAACTTTTACCGGAGCGTGTTTGCTATATTCGCTCTTGTTCTGGGCTTGAAGTGACATTACCAAGGTAACGCTTGCAAGCAAAAAGAGTGTTCTTTTAAGCATAGGATACTCCTATTTATTGATTGGTTTTGGATTGTTATTTAGAAAACTAAGCGAAAAACATAAAATATTAACTTTATATTACTCACTTTTTATCACAATGCCAAGAGAATTCAACAGATGTTGCGTTTACACACACCATTTATCTGGTTTTCCCGCCATTTATGACAATTTTTCAATCACTTGTGTATTCAATCTTGTGCTTTATCCTCATATTATCAAAAAAGTAATATTGAGGACAGGGAAATTATTCAAATATTTTTTTTCAAACAACACTTTTTTGAAAAAAATAACAAAAATTTAATTCAGGATTTTCTTTTAGTAAAGTGCGAATTACAAAAATCTTTAAATTTTTGAAAGGTAATTAGATGTACGGGGTTATTTTTTGTACTATTACCTGTTTCTGAACAGCCCCTATTATTGTGTCAACCACCTGTCCGTTCTTAAAAAGTAAAAGTGTTGGAATGCTTCTTACCCCAAACTTTACAGCAGTTTCAGGGTTCTCATCTACATCCAGCTTGCCTATCTTGATCTTTCCGTCATACTCAGCTGCGAGTTGTTCCACAACAGGCGCGATTGCACGGCAAGGTCCGCACCAAACAGCCCAAAAATCGATAAGAACAGGTATGTTTGATTTGGTTACTTCGTCATTAAAATTCTGGTCGGTTATTGTTACCGGTTTCATAAAAGTCCTTTCTGTTTAAATGGTTTCGCTATTCTGACCTACATAACTCACTATGTCTTCACCACCGTCAACATTTATAACACCACCACTAACCCAGCGGGCTTCATGTTTACAAAGCAAAGAAATAATGTCAGCCACATCTTCAGGGGTTGTCAGTCTGCCACCGGGATTTTTCCTTCTCGCCACTTCAAGCATAGGTACACTTCCCGGAATCTTCCTGAGCGCCGGGGTGTCAGTGACACCTGCCATAATTGAATTGGCAGTGATACCAAATTGTCCGAGTTCACTTGCGAGTTGCCGGATATGCGATTCCAAAGATGCTTTTGCTGCAGATACAGCTCCGTATGAAGGAATTATTGCATGACCGCCGGAGCTGGTCATTCCAAAGATTCTTCCTCCTTCCGATAATAAACCTGCCTGAAACAGATCCTGGACCCAGTAAACAAGGGAATGTGCCATGACATCGAGTGTCATTTCCATTTGTGCTTTTGTAATATACTTCCCGCCGTCTGTCGGAACAAATGGCAACAGTGTCCCGAATGCCAGCGAATGCATCACAACTTTTATTTTTGGGTGGGTCTCTTCAGAGAGAAGACTTTCAATAATTTCCTGTCTTTTCTTCTCATCTGCTGCGTTCATGTTGAAGAATTTGGCTTCAACACCATAGCTCTTTATTTTATCAATGATCCCGTTCACGAGAGGCATATTGACCGCCCTGTCTAAATGCACTCCAATGATGTTGTATCCGTCTGCTGCAAGCCTTATGGCTGTTGCTCCGCCAAAACCTGACGAGGCTCCTAAGATCAGCGCATAATACTTGCCGGTGGATCCATTACTCATAGATGTAACCTTCTTTGTAGATTAAATAGAAAATAGAGTTGCAATAATACAAAATTTGTTTTACAACATAAAGGGATTAATTTATTTTCATTTTGAATTTTACCTGTCCACCATAAGGTTTTCTTCACCGACTATTTCACCCAACTTGTTGATGATATTCCTGTTTACACTTATCTTTTGAAATGACGCCCTGAATATCCTTGGCCTTACCTTACCGTTTTCCCTCTCCAGATATTCAAAAAATATCTCCACATTTCCGGGGCTCGCTACTGATATGTCATAAATTTTCCCAAGTGCATCAAGCGGGAGACGGGCGGGGTCGATCGTAATTTTTAACCGTCTCGTAAACTTTTCGATGCAATTCTCAATTGGCATGGCATTTTCAACCAGTATTTTTACTGAATCACCATTAAGCTCTGCAGTCCCGTTGAAATAAAGAACCGCCCCGTTGGTTATCAGACTGATGTGCCTCTCATATGCCTTTGCCCACATGGTACACTCAAACATGCCGCTTAACCCGTTCACGGTGAAGTTGGCAAAGGTCTGTCCTTTTGCACTGATTTTTGTTTCAAGATTGTTGACTACGCCACAGAGACCCACAGGTTTTCCATTGATAGTCTCAAAATTATCGACATTCGATGTGAACGAAAAAGCCCGTTCCTCAAGTTCATAAGCCGACATGGGATGGTTCGAAATGTAGAATCCCGTAACTTCCAGTTCACTCATGAATCTGTCATCCGGGCTCCAGTCCTCAACCTGCGCCAGAGACGGCTCCACGATGGTCTCCTGAAGAACATCCTCACCAAACAGGCTTGCTGTACTGTCATCGTTCAGTTCACGAACATTCTGCCCGAATGTAATTATCTCAGGGATCGACTCAAAAATCGCCCGCCTGTTGGTATTGATCGAATCGAATGCACCTGCCATAACCAGACCCTCCATCGCCCTCTTGTTTACAAGTCTAAGATCGACGAGCGACGCAAATTCATAAACACTCTTGAAATCTCTTCCCAGTTTTTTTCTTGCAGCGATTATACTGTCAACTGCTGTTTCACCTACATTTTTTATCGCGGAGAGCCCGAATCTTATCTTCTTTCTCTCCACCGTGAAAAATTTGGCGGGTTTGTTTACATCGGGAGACAGGACTTCGATACCCAGTTTACGGCAGTCCTCAAGAAACAGGGTAACTTTTTCCTGCTTTCCAAACTCATGCGTCATGTTCGCTGCGAGGAACTCCTCTGTAAAATGAGCCTTGAGAAATGCCGTCTGATATGCCAGATAAGAGTATGCAACAGCATGGCTTTTGTTGAATCCGTAGTTTGCAAATTTGTCTATCAAATCGAAAACCTCACCCGCTGTTTTCGCCTCAACACCATGCGCTTCTGCAGCCTCAACAAATATCTTCCGCTGCTTCTGCATAGCCTCCACATCCTTCTTACCCATTGCACGACGAAGGATATCCGCTTCTGCAAGCGACATGCCTGCAAGTTGATTCGCAATTCTTATTACCTGCTCCTGATATACGATGATACCATAGGTCTCTTGTAAAATCGGCTCAAGTTTTGGATGCAGATAGGTTACCCTCTGTCTTCCATATTTCCTGTCGATAAAGTCATCGATGTTTTCCATCGGACCGGGCCTGTACAACGCATTCATCGCTGCAAGGTCTTTTATTGATTGTGGCTTCAGTCTCTTGAGGTGCTTTCTCATTGGCACCGATTCAAACTGAAAGATGCCTGTTGTCCTTCCGTCTGCAAACACATCGTAGGTAAGCTGATCGTCCAATGGAATCGAGTCAATATCCTCGACCCACTCCCCCCTGGGTCTGGTCTCCTTTACCATTGCCAAAGTATCCTCAATAATTGAAAGGGTACGAAGCCCGAGGAAGTCCATCTTTAGGAGACCCGCCGCTTCAAGTTCCTTCATATTATACTGAGACACTGCCTCCATGCTCGAGGTGTCAACCACAGCGAGAGGTACATAATCACTTACATCACCGGGAGCAATTACCACACCCGCGGCATGCTTTGATGCATTCCGGTTCATCCCCTCCAGTGTTTTCGCATACTTGAAGAGCTCGATCATCGTGGGATCGGTGGTCTTGGAATAATCTTTTAGTTCGGGAACTTCTGCGAGTGCCTTTTCGATACTGTAAACCTTGCCGAAGATGGAAGGTATGAATTTTGTGATATAATTTACTATATGCAGAGGGACATTTAGCACCCGTCCCACATCCTTTATCGCAGCTTTCGATGCGAGTGTGGAAAAAGTTATAATTTGAGAAACCGACTCTGACCCGTACTTCTGCTTGACATAATCGATCACCTTGCCCCTCTTTTCATCTGAAAAATCGACATCAATATCAGGCATCGACTTTCTTGCAGGATTCAAAAACCTCTCAAAAAGGAGATCGTAGTCAAGCGGATTTATCTTGGTAATTCTGAGCACAAAGGCAATCAGCGAGCCGGCAGCAGATCCTCTTCCGGGCCCTACAGCAACACCCATCTTTTTTGCCGCATCGATGAAGTCCTGCACGATGAGAAAATACCCCGCAAATCCCATCTCCTTGATTGTTTTGAGCTCATACTCAAATCTTTCCCTCAAATCATCACTTTTCTCACCGGGGAACACTTCATCAAACTTCTCCCGCGATAAAAATTCAAAATAACCGTCAAGTGTCTGGTCGGGTGATTCCGCGGGGATGGGGAATTTCGGGAAGAAATATTCCTTCTTGTCAAGATTGACATCACACTTGTCGGCAATTTCAAGAGTGCTGGCTATCGACTCGGGATAGTCCTTAAAAAGGGAAGTCATCTCTTCCTGCGACTTGAAATATATCTGATCTGTGCCGTATCTTAAACTTTTATAATCAGTCTCACCCCCTTTTTCAGAGAGCTTCAGGAGGATGTTGTGGGCGATGGCATCTTCGCGTTTTATGTAGTGACAATCGTTCGTTGCAACGAGTTTGATGCCCAGTTCTTTTCCAAGTTTTGGCATTCCGTCAAGGATCAGCCTGTCATCGGCAATCTTGTGATCCTGAATCTCCAGATAAAAGTCATCACCAAAAATCTCCTGATACTGTTTCGACACTTCCTTTGCTTTTGAGTAATCCCTTCGTCTGAGGTAGAAGGAGACCACCCCCCCGAGACACGCGGAAGTACAGATCAATCCTTCGGAATACTCCTTTAGGAGTTCCAGGTCAATTCTTGGCTTGTAATAGTAACCTTCCAAAAAACCTCTCGAGGAAAGTTTAATCAGATTCTTAAATCCCTGGTTGTTCTTTGCCAAAAGTATAAGGTGGTGGTATGCTTTCTTCCTGTTTCCGGTGACGGGATCCAGTTCAACAGTTTTGTCAAATCTGCTCTTGTTCTCAATTGTGATGTAAGCTTCCATCCCGAGGATCGGTTTCATCCCCGCTCCCTTGGCAGCTTTATAAAACTCCGGGATGCCATACATGACACCATGATCGGTAAGAGCTACGGCATGCATCTCGAATCCGGCAGCAGCCTTAACCAGGCTCTTTACCGTACACGCAGCATCCTGCAAACTGTAGTGTGTGTGATTGTGTAAGTGTACAAATTTACCCATTCCTATCCCTTCCCGGTGGAACCAAACCCGCCGGAGCCTCTTTCTGTTTCACTGATAATCTTTGTTTCTTCGATTTTTGCACGATGCACCTTCCCAAGGATTAGCTGGGCAATCCTGTCACCCCGCTTTATTTCGAAGTCTTCCTGCCCGAAATTGAAGAGGATAACCTTTATTTCACCGCGATAGTCTTCATCAATGGTACCCGGAGCATTTAATACCCCGATACCGTTTTTAAAAGCGAGACCGCTTCTGGGTCTTACCTGAATCTCATAACCGGCAGGAATCTCCACCTGCAGATTGGTGGGAATTGCGGCGAATCCACCTTTTGGAATCACTACCCTCTCTTCAATTCCCGCTCTGATATCCATTCCTGCAGCACCCCCGGTCTGATACTCCGGAAGGGGGATATCCGACATTGAATCGTCAATTCTCTTGAATTTCAAAACTAAATTTTCGTTCATTCTAATTCCTCTTAAATTTCTTTGGCAGACCTTTAACAATGTCGCCGATTATTTTTAATTCTCTCGTGCTCATCACTCCCGTCACAACGAGCAGAGCAAGGTATCCCAGACTCAAACCAAGTTTTATAAATACTGAAACAGACTGCCCCGAAATAAACAAATAATAGACTACAAACACTCCCGTGATCAGAATCAGGATTGTAAATATTTTTCTGAATTCGTAGTCTATCTCAAACAGCTTTCTGCCATAATAAAAGAACGCAATTGCAATAACAACATAACAACCGAGTGTGGCAAGCGCAGCCCCCATCATACCAAAAACAGGGATAAGAAGGAAATTTAGAGCAATGTTAACTATTGCCCCTGCTCCCAGCAGTACGGGAATCGGTATACTCTTCTCTTTAATATAAAATGAAGCATTGAAATTAACATAAAATCCGTAGAAGAGATATCCCAGAAGTATTACAGGAATGATATTTCTGCCCGACCAGAATGCCTCTCCCAAAAAATGAACCCTGCCATACCCCAGCTCTGTGATATTCTCAATAAACAGGGAGAGAATCACCACAATTACACTTCCTGCAATGGTAAAGTATGTAAAAACCTTCGAAAATAGTTGCTTCGCATTGTCATCAGAAGCGTGTTTCAGGAAAAAAGGCTGCCATGCAAACTGAAACATGCTCACAAAAAGCATCATGAAAATGCCGAGTTTATAGTTCGCATTGTAAATACCGAGAGTCTTAAGATCGGTAAGCCTCTCCACAATTGGCTTATCAATCACCTGCATCATCATGGCTGCAAATCCTGCAGGAAGAAAAGGAAGTCCGAATTTTAATATCCGTTTCAGAAGCGAAAAATCGTATTCTGTCGAGAGATTTCCATGAACATAAGGAATCAGAGCCATAAAAGAATAGATTGAAGCCACGAGATTTGAAATGAGCACCGCTTCCACCCCCATCTTGAAACCAAGAATCAGAATAAAATTCAACCCGATATTTATCAGGATATTTATCACCCGTATTTTGGAGAATAAAAGAGCTTTGTTTTCCAGACGGAGATAAATAAAAGGGAGTACAGTCAGTGCATCAAGTGCGAGTATGTTTATTGCATAAGAGATCAGGTGTTCATATTTCCCCGATACGGCAGAATCGATACTGATCGAAATCCCCAAATGTGGCTTCAAAAGGAAAAGAATAACTGAAAAAATTGCTGTCGAAGTTAGAATTGTCAGATAGGAAGTTGTGAAAACTTTTGAAGACCCCCTGTTTTCTTTCATCGAACCCATCTTTAAATAAGCAGAGTCCATTCCATAAATAAACACGATATTAAATATCGCCATATAGGAATAGAGGTTAGCCACCACTCCCATGTCATCGGGATTAAAAATATTACTGTAGAAAGGGACTAAAACAAAATTAAGGAAGCGGCCAACTACGGTTGAGATTCCATAGATAACCGTTTCCTTTGAAAGTTGCTTTAATTTATCAATCATTCTTTGGGTTTGAGCTTCAGATCAAGCGAAATATCAAGTGCCTTGACGCTGTGAGTGAGTGCCCCTATTGAAATGTAGTCAACGCCGGTCTCTGCAATTTCCCTTACATTTTCAAGGGTTATCCCTCCCGATGCTTCGAGCAGACAGGTATTGTTGGTTATTTCCACCGCTTTTCTGATCTCTTCCACATTGAAATTGTCGAGCATAATAACATCCACACTGCTCTCGAGAGCCTCTTTCAGCTCTTCAAGATTCTTTACTTCAACCTCGATCTTGTATGAAGTCTCATTTTCTGTCTGATGCTCTTTTACTGCTTTTACCGCGTCAGAAATCGATCCGGCAGCCTCAATATGATTGTCTTTTATTAGGTACATGTCATAAAGCCCGGTCCGGTGATTGAGGCATCCACCTGTCTTCACAGCAAGCTTGTCCGTAAGTCGCAATCCGGGAGCTGTTTTTCTTGTATCGAGAATCCTGACTGTGGTTCCTTCTACAGCTCTCGCATATTGCGCTGACAGAGATGCAATTCCTGACATTCTCTGAAGGAAGTTCAGGGATGTTCTCTCTGCCACAAGTATCGAAGCTGCATTTCCCTCAACTTCAATAAGTATGTCACCTTTTTTAATTACGGATCCATCATCAAAAAAGACATTAAATTCAACAGTTTCATCTACAAGCTCGAAAACCTGACGGGCAACAGCCACTCCGGCAAGCACTCCATCTTCCTTCGCCCGGAAAATTCCAGTTGCGGGACGGTTTTCTTTGATAATTGCTTCTGTGGTAATGTCGCCGCTCTTTATATCTTCTTCGAGAGCTGACTCAATTATCCTGTCAATCTGTTTCAGATATCAGTCCTTAAAATATTTGTCGATCAGTTTATTAAACAATTCCGGTGACCTTACAGGTTTCCCGGTCGCCACACTTACAAAAGCATGCTGGGTGTAACCCGTGGCAATAAGCCTGTCACCCACTTTTATTGTATAATCAATTTTCAATTTTGCCAATGGTTTGCTGCTCATTGCCGATTCAATCTCAATTATCTCATCGTAATATGCCGGCGAGTGATACCTTACATATGTATCATAAAGCGGAAGCATAAAACCCGCCTCTTCCATCTCCTTGTACGACATTCCCATGTCTCGAATCAACTCTGTTCTGCCGACCTCAAAAAATTCCAGATATTTGCCGTTATAGACAAATTTCATCTGATCGGTATCAGCATACCTTATTCGTACAGTTGTTACGAACTTCACCATCGGCTATTCCTGAAAAGAGCCAATTCCGGCGAATTTTTCGATTCTGTTTTCAACCAGTTTATCAGGCTTTATTTTAACCAGATTTGCCAGCTCCTCAGTGATTATCCCCTTAAGGATTTCCGCCATCTCCTGATGATCCTTGTGGGCACCACCGAGCGGCTCGGGAACAATACGGTCAATTACTTTCAGCGGAAGAAGATCCTGTGCGGTAAGCTTGAGTGCCTCGGCTGCCTGTTCCTTGTAGTCCCAGCTCCTCCAAAGGATGCTCGAACATGATTCGGGACTGATTACGGAATACCATGCATTCTCCAGCATAAGGATTCTGTCACCAACTCCCATACCAAGTGCACCTCCGCTCGCACCTTCACCAATAATCACAACAACAATAGGCACTTTCAATCTTGCCATCTCAAGCAGGTTCCGGGCAATCGCTTCCGCCTGACCTCTCTCCTCAGCTTCGAGACCGGGGAACGCCCCCGGAGTGTCGAGAAGTGTAACAACAGGTAAATTAAATTTCTCGGCAAGTTTCATCAGACGAAGGGCTTTTCTGTATCCTTCAGGATTGGGCATGCCAAAATTACGGTAAAGATTGCTCTTGGTGTCTCGACCCTTCTGCTGCCCGATAATCATGACTTTAAAATTCCCTATCATGGCGAATCCGCCAACCACAGCCTTGTCATCACCGAATGTGCGGTCACCATGAAGCTCCATGAAGTTACTTGTCATGTTGTAAATGTAGTCAAGGGTGTATGGTCTGTCGGGATGTCTGGCAAGTTGAACCTTTTGCCAACGGGTAAGACTGTGGTAGATGTTCTCTTTCAGTTGTTTTACCTTGTCCTCGATCTTTGCTATTTCTCCATCAATCTGGAGACCGTCGGAAGCTTTTTTCATCTCCACGAGTCGTTCTTCGAGTTCAATTATCGGTTTTTCAAAGTCTAAAATTGTCTTTGCCATGTTACTGTTCGTTCATTAGTTTATTAAAAGTCTTGCCTATTATTTCCAAATCAAGCCAGATATTTTGATTTTTAGCGTAAAAAATATCCGATTTGGCAGAATCTTCATCTTCATCCATATCCGTAAACCAAAAGCCGGTCAATCCCTTTTTCCCGAGCCAGGGTTCACCCTTGGGCGTTTCTTCTTTCGGACCGACAATACTGCATTCACCTTTCAAAACTCTCCACATCCCTTTTATGAACGAGTAAAACCGGCTCTCTCTCCCGGAAATCATTTTTACTGCAAAAAGAAATGGAAAAAGGAAAAATAAGATAAAAAGTGAGAAGAGAATATCAAAGGATTTCTTTATTATTTTATGAAGAGGAAACCCGATATTGTAATTCACCTCAAAAAGCTGTATCTCGTTAAGAATTGAAACTTCAGATTTGCTCACCATAAAATCACTCTCACCACCTGTGATTTGAAACTCGACATTTTCCTTCCGGCATGCAGCTACAATTCCTATTATTGCATTGTAACTCAACTCCCCGGTGGTAAAAATCACCTCTTCAATCCCCTTTTCCCTGATAACCCTGATTATATTGTCCAAACTTCCGATTACCTCAAATCCTTCTATTCGCTCCCCGATTTGCAGTCTTTTTGTCCCGATCAACCCGGCAATACGGGAATATTCCCCCTTTTTCTTCTGCAATTTTTTTGCGAGTTTTATGGCTTCTTCACCTGTCCCGACCACAACTGCCCTTTTCCTTAGAGAGACATCACCGGAAGCCCCTGCTTTAAACCACAATTTGGCAAAAATTCTCCACCCGCCGAGTGTAAAAGGAAGTGTAAAGTAAAGAATCAGCACTACACCCCTTGAAAAAGCATAATCCTTGAAGAAAAATGTGAGTGAGGTAATAACGAAGAATCCTGCTATCACCGCTCCAAGAGTCCGCAATACCGACAGCCGGTCTTTTCTGTAAACCGAGAGCACCGCCGAAGTGAGTATGTGAACCAAAACCGGTATCGAATAAATTACCGGGATTCCATACGAGGGAATTCCCGACTCCCAGTCCCGGTAGGTTGTGTAAATCTTTACCGCCAGAAACATCGTGAGATTGTAAAACAGCAAATCCATCAGAACGGAAACGAAAACCAGTTTTTTCTTCCCTAAAAATGCGAGCATCTCCCTTGCAAGTATTGCCGTGCGAAGAAAAAGAAGTAGAAAAAATGACCCGGCATAATATTTCTTCACGAAAATGTGCATAGCCTCATAGAAGACTTTCACTTCGTTTAGATTGCTTCTTTTTGTACTCTCACCTTTATAATGGATGATTTCGGTCGTGTGGACATAGTAAACTTTGTATCCTGCTTTGTTCACCCTGTAACAGAGATCGAGATCCTCGCCATACATAAAGAAAGTTTCATCAAGACCACCGGTTTTTTCGTACACTTCCCTCCTGATCATCATGAATGCACCCGAGATGGCATCCACAGCATAGGTCTCGTTTTCATCGAGATATGTCAGATTGTAGCGGGCGAACAGAGGGCTGCGGGGGAACAGCGTCGAGAGTCCTGTCACTTTTGTGAATGATGCCCAGGGACCGGGGAAACCGCGTCTGCAGGCAAGCTGGAGTGTACCATCTGTATTCAGCAGCTTACAACCCGCCATGCCGGCTTCAGGTGTTGATTCGAAAAATGAAATCATCTTTTCGAAGGTATCTTCCTTCACCAAAGTATCAGGATTCAACAGAAGAAGGAATTTTCCTTTTGCAATTTTGAGACCCAGATTGTTGGCTTTACTGAACCCGAGATTCCTGCTGTTCTCTATCAAAGTAACTTCGGGATACTTCTGCCTGATTAATTCGATACTTCCGTCATCGGATGCGTTGTCAACTACAATCACTTCAGTGCTTATATTCTTCGAAGCACTTTTAATCGATTCCAGAAGATTCTGGATGAACTCCTTTACATTGTAGTTAACAATTATAATCGACAGATCGATCACAGCTACCGTGCCCTACAACGAGCCAAAAATACTTCCAAGTCTGAGTTTCCAGACCATGAAAACCGCTTCCTTCACTATCTTGTTCGACATTTTTGATGTTCCCTGAAAACGGTCGAAGAAAATAATCGGTATTTCAGCCAGACGGAAGCCTTTTTTCCACGCCTTGAAATTCATCTCTATCTGGAAGGCATATCCGTTTGATTTTATGTTATCAAGGTTTATCGACTTAAGAACTTCAACCCGAAAACACTTGTATCCTCCGGTAGCATCCTTTATCGGCAGACCTGTAATGACTCTTGTATAAAAATTGGCAAAATAGCTCAACAACAGCCTTTTCATTGGCCAGTTTATCACATTCACACCGGTGAGATATCTGCTGCCAATCACGAGATCGGCATCAGCAATTTTTTCCAGAAACTTTGGAACAACCTTTGGATCATGTGAGAAATCGGCATCCATTTCAAAAACGAAATCATAACCGTTATTGATTGCATATTTGAAACCGTCGCAATAAGCGGTACCCAAGCCCATTTTACCCGGTCGTCGGAGGATGTGTATCCGTTCATCATTTTGTGACAGTTTTTCCACATAGTCACCCGTACCATCCGGTGAATTATCATCGACCACAAGAACATCCAGACCCTCTATTCCAAGCTCAAACAGCACGGGAATGAGTTTCTGGATATTATCCATCTCATTGTAGGTAGGCACTATTATTAATGTTTTTTTATCCATACCACTTTCCATATTTCGGGATTAATCGTAATGTCCTTTTCCAAACAGTACTACAAAGACCGTCCGGAACAAAATTTTGATATCTGTTTTTAGCGACATGTTCTCAATGTAAAAAAGATCGAACTGAAGTTTGGTCTTCACATCTTCAATATTTTCATCATATTTATGCTTCACCTGAGCCCAGCCTGTAATTCCCGGTCTCACTCTTAGTCGCCTTTTATAATAAGGTATTTCCTTCGCCAGTTGCTCAACAAAAAACGGTCTCTCAGGACGGGGACCAACCAGGCTCATTTCGCCTTTAAAAACATTCCATATCTGTGGCAACTCGTCAATTCTTACCCGTCTGATAAATCTCCCGACACGGGTTATTCTGGGATCATCTTTTTGTGACCAGACAGGTCCCGTCCTCTTTTCGGCATCCTGATACATCGAACGGAACTTGTAAACCTTGAAAACTTTTCCATTCAACCCGCTTCTTTCCTGTTTATAGATAACGGGTCCTTTGCTGTCAATTTTAATCGCAACCGCCGCTGCGAGAATTATCGGGGAAGCCAACAGTAAAATGATAAATGAAACAACAACATCTATCACCCTTTTTGCTCCCCTCTCCCATTCAGACATTAACTGCGGATTAATGTCAATAAGTGGAAATCCGTAAAGCTGCATCGTTTTTGCCTGACCGCTAAGAATTTCGTAAAGATCAGGAATGATTTTCAGCCTTACTTCCTTGGTCTCGCAACGGGAAATTATCTCTATTAGCAGGTCATCGTGGTTCCTGCTCACCGAAAGGATCACCTCTTTTATCCCGAGGCGGTCAATAATATCCTCAATCTCATTCACCCTTCCTACAACCGAAACCCCGTTATACTCCTTACCAATATTCTCTTCCTTAATGGCAACATAACCTGTTATGTCGAGTCCGAGCGCGGGATGAGAATTAATCTGGTCATGTATCTCCATTGCCCGCTCATTGAATCCGACTATGAGAGCCTTCTTCCTGCCGATTCCCTGAATCAACAGTTTCCTTTGAATCGATCTGAGGAGAAGGCGTCCGGTTACGGTCAGCGAAACCATAAGTCCCCAGTATATAAATATCAGGAATCTGTTCCCCGTATTCTCGCCAGTCCCTGAATCGTCAATAAAAATCGCAAAAAAGAGGATGAATGTCCCCCAAAAAGTGGTTTTTACTAGAGTAAATATCTCATCGAATCGTGAGAGTGCAAACCATGTCCTGTACATTCCGAAAAATACAAAGAGCATAAACCAGTAGAAAAATATCACCAGCATCGGTATTAGAAATCCGGGCTCTGTAAATTGTGCAAACATCCCCGACTCGTTCCGGATATAAAAATATATTACCCAGGCGAGATTAATCGTTATAAAGTCAGCAGCAATTAATAGAAATTTTTCTTGTTTTTTGTTCAATTTGCTTAATATTACAGGTTTTTGTTTATTAATGGTCTGCTTTCGTCAAGCTTCCAAATTTTTGTCATATATGCGAGTCCGGAAAAATAGCCACTCCATATCGCTTTGAGAGTTCTTCCTTTTTCCGCTGCACCTTTAATTATTGCAAGCGATTTCAGAATCGTAATTGCCGTGGAATAAAGGAACACATAAAGTTTTTCGAAGAGATTATGATCTCTGAAAATAAGGAACCTGTTCCTTGTAAAATAATAATGGTACAGTTTAGAGTACTGTTCAAATGATTTGCCTGCCCCCGACTGATGATACATCACTGCGTTGGGAGTAAACATAATTTTGAATTTTTTATTTACCCTCAGTGAGTATTCAAGGTCTTCAAAATACATGAAAAAGAACTCACTCATGAAGCCAGACTTCTCAAAAACCTCTCTTTTTATCAGCAGACAGGCTCCTTCAGCGTGAGTTATCTCCATTTCTGAATTGCAATTTTCAGAAGCTTTTGTACCTTTCCCGAGTGAAACATTTCCACACCGCCAAAAAATGTAACGGCTGCCGGCACAGTATATTTTATCCCTCTCATCCAGATACAGCACCTTCGGGGACACTATCCCGATTGCAGGATCTCTCTCGGCGACTTTCACCATCTCAGAGATTGTATTTCCCCCAAATTCAGTGTCGTTGTTAACATACAGAACAAAATCGGCACCCTGGGCGAGAGCATATCTGGCACCCGTATTCATTCCTCCGGCGTAGCCTGTGTTTTCTTCGTTCAGGATTACAGGCAGATTAGTAATTTCTGAAAAAAGCCTCTTGCCGCTTCCGTCCGGTGAATTGTTGTCAACGATGACGGGATACAACCCTTTGCAGTCCTCTCTTTGAAGACTTTTCAAACAATTCAGTGTATCGTCATATCCATTGTAATTCAGAATTACGGCAAATACTTTTTTCAATCGTCAGCCTTCAAGAATTCCAGTCAGGTTGGGTCCCCTTCCCGAGCCAAGATTATGGCTGAAATAATCATTCAGAGCCGCCCGTGCAACTTTTGCAAAAGGTTTGTTTGTGAACGACCACACAACAATTTTCAACGAAATCACAGTAAAAAAATAGATCGCCGATATTAGACGGATGATCCCCGAATTCATCTTGTTATTCAGTAAAAAACGATTCCTGACAGAGTAATATAGTTTTAGAGGGCTCTCTCTTTCACCCAAAACTTTGTGATAGATTACCGCAGAGGGTTGATATAATAGTTTGAAACCGCACTTTCGTAACCTTGCTGAAAATTCTATGTCGTCAAGGTACATGAAAAAATCTTCATCTTCCAACCCGGCTTTTGCAAGATGATCGGTTCTGAACAGGATCATGCATCCGGTTAGAAAATCAGTCTCGGTTACTTGATTGTGTGATTTCCTCTCTACAGGTAACCCTTTGTCCAGGTGAACCGCCAGTCCCCGCCACTTTATCATTTTACCATTACCAAACCAGATGGTTTTTCTGTCGTGTTCGGCAAGTATGAGTCCACCCGCCGCGGCTGCCTGCGGATCTGATTCCATCGCATTTACAAGTTCTGAGAGAAAGTTTGGCTCAACAATGGTATCATTGTTAAGAACCAGCATATATTTAGGTCCAAATTTGGAAGCTTCCCTGAATCCGCGGTTTATTCCCCCCGTATATCCGAGATTCTTCTCTGTAATGTAAAGATCAAGTGCCGGAAATTTCTTCCTGAAAAGCTCCACGGAATCATCAGTTGAGCAATTGTCAACAATGAGAATTCTGTAGTTCTCATAGTCTATTCGTTGCAGAGATTCAATACATTCCACCGTGTCTTTTGCCCCATTATAATTCAGCATGATAACTACGGTAAGGGGTTGTGCCATCTTTCTCTTCAAAAATAATTATTTGTAAACTTTAAATATACTGAATTCCTTGAAGTCTTTAAGACGGACAGAAATATCTTGAACCGGTGCATCTTACAGGATTGCCGGAAATTTTGCAACCGTCGCAGATAGTCAGGTCAGACTAAAGAATATAATCCCTCCTGTTTTGTAAATTGCACACTCAAAAAAAAGAATTTCCCAAGTTTGAAAAAATCGAATCTGTTACTCTTCTTCCTTTTTCTGCTCCTTCCTGTTGGAGTTTTCTCTCAGGGATTTGTAGTCGTACTTTCTTCGGATGCTAACAGAAATGCCCTGACAGAGAAATATGAAGAAGCCATGCGTGACGGACTGAATCCCGAAATACTTGATTTCAAGTTAAAATCGGGAATCGTTTACAGGATATGTACGGGATTTTTTGATGATGTTAATTCTGCAGTAAATCTCTGGGACGATCTCAGACAAAAAGAGAAGTACAAGGATGTCTGGGTTCTTCCCGTTCCACCTGCTCTGATGACAAAAATGCCTGAAATTGACAAGGATGAATTTTCACGCATCTATGCCAACATTGCTCTGATGATAAACACCAAAGATTATCAAGGTCTGAACAGATACATCAATCCTGCATATGGTTTCTATGTGATGATTAATCCTGGTTCCTCATTTTTGCCTGTTCATCTTGATTCCATCCCGACAAATCTGGAGGACATCTTTGCAACCGGAATTTTCATCTACTTTGATGACCAGATTAAACTGCAACCCGATGATATGACATTTGGAGAAATTCCTGCCTACAATTGTGAAACAGGAGACTGGTCGAAAGAGGGATGCTTCATTCAGGGTGTCAGGTCATACAGCAGAATCTCCCGCTGGGAATATTCACTTCTTGAATACGATGACTGGGATGATGCTTCAGTACAAAAATTGAGGCTGGCAGAGAGTAAAATTGTCCTCAGAACAATAAACACACAAGGTTTTGAAATCGACTTCGCATACGAAAACGGGAAGTGGTACATCGCCGCTTTTGATCTCGCAACCGATTGTAATCAATAGTCTTAACGGATTTAATCATGACATTTAATTCAAATCTCAACCTCCTCAAAGCCATAGGGAGAACCCCCTGCGTAAAATTGGAAAATATTTCAAAACTTACAAATCATGAAGTGTGGGCTAAACTGGAATTTATGAATCCCGGCGGGAGTATTAAAGACCGCATCGCCATGTACATGATCGAAAAAGCGGAAAAGGAAGGGAAAATAAAACCGGGTGATACCATTATCGAGAATTCCTCGGGTAATACTGCTATGGGGCTGGCAATTGTCTGTAAACAGAAAGGCTACAAATTAAAAATCGTTATAAGGAACACTACTTCCAAAGAAAAAATTAAGATGCTCGAAATAATGGGTGTGGATGTTATCAAGGTTGATGCATCCCTTCCGCCGGAACATCCCGAGTCGTACAACAATTTCGCTGCCAAACTCGCCGCTGAAGACCCCAATGTTTTCTATATCGATCAGCACAACAACCTCGACAACAACGAGGCTCACTACATGTCAACCGGTCCTGAAATCTGGCAACAGATGAACGGAAGAATCGACTATTTCGTGGCGGGTGTGGGAACAGGCGGAACATGCACTGGTGCAGGAAGATATCTCAAAGAGAAAAATCCCGACATCAAGGTTGTGGGGGTTGATCCGGTGGGTTCAATTTTTTACGAGTACTTTAAAACCAAAAAGATTGGAACTCCCTCCCGATACCTAATCGAAGGACTTGGTGACGAATTTCTTATTCAAACAGCCCAACTCCAGGTACTCGATGACATGATTCAGGTGACTGATAAACAGGCCATTGAGCATACTTTTCTGCTTGTGGCTGAGGAAGGAATTTTATCCGGTGGGTCATCGGGTGCGAACATTTTCGGTGTCTTGTCACTTGCAAAACAACTGAAGGAGCCCTCAGTCATCTGTACCGTCATCTGCGACTCAGGCTATAAGTATCTCTCCACCGTCTATAACGATGACTGGCTAACTGCGAATAACCTGATATAATTCGTGATTTTTTGCTTTAATGCAAAAATGTTCGCGTGTTTTTTTGCTTTAAAGCAAAAATGTTCGTATTTTTCGAGGAATCAATTTTAGAGCATGAAAAATGGAACTGAATCGTTATCTGACTGACTCTATCACAGAAGACCTCAAAGAAAAGATGGTTTTCATTGGAGGCGCACGACAAGTTGGTAAAACCACCCTGGCTAAAAGGTTTATCACTCAAAACTTCCCCAAATGGCATTACTACAATTGGGACAATTCCGACCACCGAAAAGCCCTTAAAGACTACATCCTTCCCGGCGATGATTCCCTCCTTATTCTAGATGAAATACATAAATACAGAATTTGGAAAAGTTTCATAAAGGGAATATTTGATTCCTGGAAAGAAAAATACAGCATTTTGGTTACCGGAAGTGCCCGGTTAAATATCTACCGTAAAGGGGGAGATTCACTTCAGGGAAGATATCACTATTACACTCTTCATCCCTTCTCGCTGGCAGAGATTGAAGGAAGAGCCAATAGCATCCACCCAGGTACGGAACTGGTGCTCGATCACAATGGCTCTAATGAAAATCTTGAAGCACTTTACAAGTTTGGAGGATTTCCCGAACCATTTGTAAAACAGGATGAAAGAGTGCTGAGAAGATGGCAAAATGAAAGACTGGAGAGACTTTTTCGGGAAGATATCCGCGATACACAGGATATCAGAGATATTTCAAACATGAAATTGCTTGGTGATATGCTGCCATCAAAAGCAGGAGGACCACTTTCGATAAATGCCATTTCAGAAGATCTTGAAATCAGCCACCGCGCCGTATCGAGTTGGATTAATATTCTTGAAGAGTTCTACTATACCTTCAGAATCTATCCTTATCATTCATCCAAAGTCAGATCGTTAAAAAAGGAGGCGAAGGTGTATATGTATGACTGGTCACAAGTCGAGGAACCCGGGCAGCGTTTCGAAAACATGATAGCTTCGCATCTGCTTAAATTCATTAATTTTATGGTAGAGAATCAGGGCTATAAACTTGATTTGTTTTATTTGAGAAATGTGGACAAAAAAGAAGTTGACTTTTTGGTTACTTATAAAAATCAACCGTGGTTCAGTGTGGAAGTGAAGTTAAGTGACACGAGTCCGTCAAAAAATATCGCCTTTTTCCGGGATCGCTTAAAAATTCCCTTCAACTATCAGATTGTAATGAAAAACGATATTGACCTGATTAAAGATAACATTCGGGTTATGTCGGCTTCGAAATTCCTCACCGCACTCGTCTAAGAACAAAAGATTATTGCATTACTGCATTATTGGATTATTGGATTATTGGATTATTGCATCCCCTCAATCTTCAAACGAACTGATATCCCCGGCTCCTTCTCTGATAATTACGGGTTCATCACCACTTAGGTCAATAACACTTGAGGGCTGGTTTGGGACATAACCTGCTGAAAGCATAACATCGACTGCAAACCCCAAAACTGATTCAATCTCCTCAGGTCGTGTAAGAATGTCACCTCTTCTGTTGGTTGTGGAGGTACTGACGATCGGATGTCCGAGTTCCCTGGCGAGCTCAATCGCTATTGCATGATCGGGAACCCTGATACCCACTGTTTTTCTTTTCGACCACAATCTTTTTGGCACTTCCCTTGCCGCAGGAAGGATGAATGTGTATGGACCCGGAAGCAATTTTCTCATCTTTTTGTAAGCAAAGTCGGAGACTCTGGCATATGTGGAAATATCTTTGAGATCAGGAACAATAAAACTGAAAAGCTTGTCCCTGGTCTCATTCTTGATCGAGAAAAGGCGTTCAAGGGCACCTTTGGCATAAATACTGCACCCCATTCCGTAGTATGTGTCAGTCGGGAATATCACTATTTCCCCTGCACGAAGAGACTCAGCAGCTTTAGTGATAAATCTCTTCTGTGGTGTTATCGGATGAAGTTCGTACAATTCCATTGGTTTCTGTTCCAAAAATCAAAAAAAATGAAGAACAAATTAATGCAATTATTCAATAATGCAGAAATTCAATAATTTTCAGCAAGTAAAATCCGCTTTAAAATAAAAAAGGCCACCCTTTCGAGCAGCCTTAAACACTAAAACTAAATCACTACCAGCTCATAGTTCATAGCTAATAGATCATAGCTAAATCAGGTTCCTGCGGAATAATCATCCATATATTCAATTTGCTCCGGTGTCAATTTGTCGATTGAATAACCAAGAGTTGAAAGTTTAATTCCGGCGATTTCCTGATCCTGAGCTTCAGGAATGTCATAAACTTTATTATCAAGTTTATTGCCATTTTTGTGTTCGTTTGCAAGGCGAACCTGTGACATGAATTGGTTGGCGAATGACATGTCCATCACTTCAGAAGGATGTCCTTCAGCAGCAGCGAGATTTACAAGTCTGCCCTGTGCGAGAAGATATATTTTTCTTCCGTCAGCAAGAGTGTACTCTTCGTTGTTTGGACGCACAGTCCTCTTCTTTACAGCGATTGCTTCGAGATCGTTGATATTGATTTCGCAGTCATAATGACCGGTGTTGCAGATAATTGCACCATCTTTCATTACTTCGAAGTGTCTCTTTACAATGATATCTTTGATGCCGGTAGCGGTAATGAATACATCGCCGATTGCAGCAGCCTGATCCATTGTCATAACGCGCATACCTTCCAGTGTGGCTTTTAGAGCAGCGGTTGGCTTTACTTCAGTGGCTATAACATTTGCACCCATTCCCTGGGCTCTCTTAGCAACACCACTTCCGCAGTGACCGTAACCGGCTACCACGAAGTTTTTACCAGCAAGCAGGATTGATGTAGCTCTGAGGATACCGTCAATTGATGACTGACCAGTTCCGAACACATTATCAAAATCCCATTTGGTTTCAGCATCGTTCACGGCAATTACTGGATATTTCAATGCACCTGCATCCGCCATGGCTCTCAGTCTGTGAACGCCGGTTGTTGTCTCTTCGGTACCACCGATGATGGTCGGGATGAGTTCAGGGAATTTGTTGTGAACGGTGAAAATAAGATCTGCACCATCATCGAGCGTAAGATTTGGTTTCATGTCGAGTGTGCGTTCGATGCACCAGTAGAATTCTTCAACATTCATTCCATGCCATGCATATATCTCAGTTCCATTGGCGGCAAGTGCTGCAGCAATGTCGTCTTGTGTTGAAAGTGGATTGCAACCGCTCCATGAAACTTTTGCACCTGCTGCAGAAAGGGTTTCGATAAGCACTGCAGTCTCTTTTGTAACATGAAGACAGCCGGCGATTTTATAACCAGCCAACGGTTTTGTGATTTCAACTTCTTTTCTGATTTTCATCATTACGGGCATTCTTGACTCTGCCCACTCAATTTTCATTCTTCCCGCGTCAGCGAGGGAAATGTCTCTAACTTTGTAGTGACCTTGTTTGTGATCCATTAAATAAGACTCCTGATTTTCATATAATCGAGTGTATAAAACAAATTAATTAGCGTATTTCTTGAAAGTATCTACCAGGTCGAGTTTCTCCCAGGTAAATCCGTCTCCACTTCTGCCAAAGTGACCGTATGCTGCGGTTGCTCTGTAAACGGGTCTCCTGAGTTGAAGTCTTTCAATAATTCCTTTTGGTGTAAGATCAACTTCTTTTTCGATCATTTTTGCAATCGCTTTGTCGTCAATCTTTCCGGTACCGTAGGTGTTAACAAAAATTGATACAGGCTGTGCAACACCAATGGCATAGGCAACCTGAATAAGGCATTCTTTCGCAAGTCCTGCAGCAACTACATTCTTTGCTATGTGACGGGCTGCGTATGTGGCGCTTCTGTCAACTTTGGAAGGGTCTTTACCCGAAAATGCGCCACCACCATGAGGTGCCCATCCACCGTAGGTATCAACGATGATTTTTCTGCCTGTAAGTCCTGTGTCTCCGTGTGGTCCGCCAATTTCAAATCTTCCTGTCGGGTTGATGTGGAATTTGGTGTTTTCATCAAGAAGATTTGCGGGTATCACGGTCTTTATAACATTTTCAATAACTTCATTTTTGATCGTTTCCTGATCGACATCTGCATCGTGCTGAGTGGAGATTACCACGGCGTCAACCCGAAGTGGTGTTTTGTCATCAGAATATTCAACAGTAACCTGTGATTTTGAGTCGGGTCTCAACCATTTCATCAAACCATTGTTGGCTTTTCTGATCTCAGCAAGTTTTGCCACCAGTTTGTGTGAAAGAACTATCGGCAAAGGCATCAATTCTTCTGTCTGATCGCATGCAAATCCAAACATAATTCCCTGATCACCCGCACCACCTGTATCAACTCCCATTGCAATATCTCTTGACTGTTCGTGCATTACATTGACAATACCGACACTTTCAGCAGCAAATTTATACTCCGATTTAGTGTAGCCGATCTCTTCAATGGTGGTTCTCACCACTTTATTAAGATCGATGTAAGCGTTTGTGGTTATTTCGCCACCTACTACAACAAGTCCCGTAGTGGCATAGGTTTCGCAAGCTACTCTTGAGTTGGGGTCCTGCTCGTATATGGCATCAAGAACCGCATCGGAAATAGCATCGCACAATTTATCGGGGTGTCCTTCAGACACCGATTCAGATGTGAAATAAAATGACATCTTGGTTTTTTCCTCGTTTAGACTGTTTAATTAAAATCAATTTCTGATGAATCACCGGTATTTACCCGGGTGTATTTTCCCCGCAGGAATGAATTCGCACCTATGAGCGAATCTTCGAAGATACATCTCTCCACTTCGGCATGGGGTCCAATAATGGAATTTTTTACTACCGACTCGGAAATCTTTACCCCCTCCGAAATGGTAACAAAGGGTCCGACCACGGAATTCATAATCACTGCACTCGGATGTATGTAGCACGGGGGATTGATGACAACCTTGCCACTTCCGTTTGAATCATGGTGCTTCGATAATAAAAACCTGTTTGTTTCCAATAAAGTTTCAGGTTTACCGCAATCATACCAGCCATCCACGGTGAACGGCACCATTTTCTCTCCCTGATCGAGCATCATCTGAAGTGCGTCTGTCAACTGGAATTCACCGCGGGTGCGGATATCGTTATCGATATTGTGCTTGAGACATTCTGCAAGTTTTTCTGAATTCCTGATATAATACAAACCCACAATAGCCATGTTTGACGGGGGAACTTCCGGCTTTTCAACAAGCTGTTTTATTTCTCCGTCCTCAATTATTGCCACACCAAACCTGCGGGGGTCGTCCACATATTTAAGCCCCAATGCACTCGCTCCCAACGAGAAAACCTTATCCAGATCGACATCAAATATTGTATCACCAAGAATAATAAAGATTTCATCGTTGCCAAAAGTGTGTGCAGCCTGATAAATTGCGTGACCAAGACCTTCCTGTTTTTTTTGCTCGACAAAGATCGAACCAATCATTGGAAAGTTCTTCTCGACATAATGTTTAATCATTCCGCCGAGATGACCCGTAACAAAGGTGGCTTCATGAATTCCTGAATCAAGCAGTTTCTGCAGAATATGGCCAAGAATCGGCTTGTCACCTACTGTAAGAAGCACTTTCGGAATCGTATTTGTATGTGGTTTTAAGCGGCTGCCTATGCCGGCTACCGGGATTATTGCTCGCATCAGGAATTTTTTTTAAATGAACAACAAAGATATTTATTTTTTTGCTTTGTAACCAAATTTCCGATCGCTATATTTAGGCTTTCATCCTTTTGGACCAAAGTGAAATCCGGGGGAAAGACTTAATCATTCCGACTGCAGCAATAATCAGGTAGAATGGAGTAATTGGTACCTTGAACCTGACACTTCCACCTAAAGGTCCTATGATTAAAGTAAAATAAAGAATTGTCAGGAGTAAAAAGAAAAGAATCTCCTTCTGTCCATCTTTGTACATTACCAGGATTCCGCGAAGAACAAACAAATATGTCATAGCCATAGATAACAAAATAAAGGCACCCGCAACCACCAAAGGAGTTGCCTTTCTCTCAAGAAATTCATCTATATGATTGTAAGCGGGGCTTCCTTTCGGCTGAACGAGAAGCTGATCCTTGATATGCAATATTTCTGCAAGAAGATTGGTTGAGAGTGAGAAATAAATATTTGTACTCCCAAAAAAGTGATTAATAAGGTACTCCTTCGGATGCGATTTTATAACTTGCCAACCTACTTCTGTTTCGACCTGATCTAAAATAAATGGATTGCTTAGGTCTTTTCCTGATTTTTGAACTCTGTCCTGAAGAATCGCGAGACTTGAATCCTTCGTCATTCCGTACTGATTTTCATAGATCGAACTGGCGAATATATATGCGACATTGAATCCTCCGTTCGTTGTATGACCAAAGTAACCGTAGAGCATATAATTTCTTATCAACCATGGTGAGAGAACAAGGAGGAGAACTCCGAGTAATACAGCCGCAGCGCGAACTCCCTCCTTCCACTTTTTGCCAAAATGAAATAGTAAGAAACCCGCCCAAACTACAACAATATAATTTGCAGCAGGTCTGATATAAACGCATAACGCTAAAAAAAACGCCGACAAAATCAAATCGCTGATTTTTACTTTTTCAACATACAGCAATAAGCTAAATGCAGAAGCCAATAAAATAGGAATAAACAAATTCTCCGTATAAAACATCTGGGAATACATAATTTGATGGGGTTCTATCGCCATCAATAGAGCCGCGAGAAGGCCGACCCTCCTTCCTAAGAACTTTGTCCCCATTCTCTCAAGTAGAAAGACTGATATTAAACCAATAAAACAATTTAACAGTAAAACAGCCCAGGGTTTTGGCCCAAAAATTTGGTAGACAAGTGAGGCAAAGAATGGAAAACCGGGAGCCCAAAAAGCATTTCCTCGATAATCTCCTTCCGTCAGACTTACTGCTAATGAGTGATACTGGGCGGCATCAAACCTTAGGACAACTTCATTCTGCGTAACAGGGTCCCAAGGCTGAAACGAGAAAAACGCCCCCAACCTAAGGGAGAGAGCCAATACAAGTATCAACCAGATGTAATTATCTTTATTTTGAAGGAATTTGAAACGCATCAGGGAAGAATGAATAGTACTCAGTACGATGATATCCTCGGATTTGAGAATTAATATTATTTTACCTGATAAATTTCGTAAAATTCCCTGAAATAAAATGACAATTCAAACAAGTATCACAAAACTTTTCAATATATCCCTCCCCATAATCTCCGGCGGTATGGTATGGGTCTCCGGCTGGAAGCTCGCTTCCGCAGTTTCTGAAAACGGAGGACTTGGACTAATCGGTGCAGGTTCAATGAAACCTGACCTCCTCCGGGAGCATATCAGGAAATGCAGAGCCGCGACTTCAAAGCCTTTCGGTGTTAATCTCCCGCAACTCAGGGAGGATATCTCCTCTCTTGTAGATGTGGTGCTTGAAGAAAATGTGGAGATCGTATTCACCTCTGCGGGACACCCCGGGCGGCATATCGAAAAATTGAAATCAAAAGGCGCCAGAGTGATTCATGTCGTTTCCAATATAAAACAGGGACTCAAATCCCAGGAAGTTGGTTGTGATGCAGTCGTTGGTGAGGGGGTGGAAGCCGGCGGGCATAACGGTCCGGATGAAATCACATCTCTCTGCCTGATCCCTCAAATGGTTGATGCGTTAAAAATACCTGTCATAGCAGCAGGTGGAATTGCGGACGGTCGTCAAGTGGCTGCCTGCCTCGCTCTCGGAGCTTCGGGTGTCCAAATCGGGACACTCTTTGCAGCATCAGTCGAATCCTCAGCCCATCCCCTGTATAAACAAATGGTTGTTGAAGCAGCAGATAATGGAACCATCCTCGGACTCAGAAACGCAGGTCTCGCAAGAATGATAAAAAATCCGTTTTCACTTCAGGCTCTTGAACTTGAGAAAAGGGGAGCCTCAAAAGAGGAAATAATCGAGGCTCTCGGCAGGAAACGGGAAATGATGGGAATCTTTGAGGGCAACTACGAGGAAGGGCAGTTCGAAGCCGGGCAGAGCTCCGGTTTGGTTAAGGAGATTCTGCCCGTTAGTGAAATTTTTCGGATGCTCTTACAAGAGATTTCTCTTTCCAAATCCTCCTTCAATCATTGTTTCGTCACCATACCGGAAATGTAGTCGGGAAGCCCTGATCTGTAATTATGCCTTCCTGTCAGCAGAAAATAAAGAGTTTCAGGGGCAATGTCATAACCGTTGTCCCAACAAATGGTTCCCAGATCATGATTAACTGAAAATGTTTTAAAGTATTCAATATTTTTAAGATTTTTGGACATTTCGCCTTTCCCTGTAAAAATACTTAGGTCAACAACCCCTGAAATTCCGTCCTCAAATTCAAGGTGAATTTTGTACTCTTCAAGATATTTGGCAATTTTTACATCGTAATACATGATTCCTCCTAAACTAAGGGTTCAATTCTAAAAACAGGTTTTTCATTTCTAATGTTATCCCAGTTTTCTTGGAGTTTAATTTTATTCTGCTTTGCCCACTCCAACACCATATTAGACGCTCTACTCGGAAAATTTCCTTCAATAATTTCCATGTCTTCGATTGAAACGATTACAACATCATCTCCATATCTGGCATGAAAATGAGGGGGATTATGATCATTATAGTACATTGTGATAATGATCCCATAAAATCGAGAAATTTCAGGCATATTAGGTACTCCTCTCCTACTCCAGCCCTCTTGACTTAAGCAGGGCGTCCACTTTTGGTTCTCTGCCGCGGAATTTTTTGTAATTTCCCATCAGATCCACACTTCCAAGGGGTTCGAGTATGTACTTTCTGTATTCTGATGCAGTTTTCTGATCAAAAATTCCCTTTTCTTCAAACGCTTCGAATGCATCTGCATCCAAAACGGCAGCCCAAAGATAACTGTAGTATCCTGCCTCATATCCCCAAACTGCAATATGCAGGAAGTTAGTGCTCATGTACCTTGGCAGAAACTCGGGTAAAATGCCCATTTTTTCCAGTGACTGTTTCTCAAAAGCTGCTACATCCTTTTCAGCGGGATCTGTCAATGTGTGCCAGTCGAGGTCAAGTATTGATGCAGCGATATACTCACCGGTCTCAAATCCCTGATTGAACTTCCCTGCATTGTCAATCTTTTTGATTAGCGAATCAGGCATCAGTTCTCCGGTTGCAAAATGCTTTGCGTACATCCGCAGCACCTCCGGTTGAAGTGCCCATTTCTCCATAATCTGTGAAGGCAATTCAACAAAATCAGCAGGAACAGATGAGGACCCCGGATAAGTTACATTCGCAAGAAGGAAATGCAGGGCATGACCAAATTCATGGAACAGCGTCCTGACCTCATCCAGACTGATTAAAGCAGGTTTGTCCGCAGTTGGCTTTGAGAAATTCCCTACATTATAGATCACAGGAGCAATGAAATTCCCGTTAATGTTGCTTTGAAGTCTGAAATTCTCGCACCATGCACCGTTTGTCTTGCTGTCCCTTGGATAGTAATCGGTATACAAAATTCCGATATGCTTTCCCGATGATTCCCTGACCTCGAATGCTTTAACATCAGGATGATACACTTCAATATCAGGTCTCGGTACAAACTGAATCCCAAAAAGCTTGGTGGAAACTGCAAATACACCGTTCAGGACATTTTCCAGTTTGAAGTAGGGCCTCAGCATTTCCTCGTCGAGATCGTACTTGGCTTTCTTTACTTTTTCGGCATAAAACCACCAGTCCCATGGCTCAAGTTTGAATTTACCACCTTCCTTGTCGATGATTTTCTGCATTTCGTCAACTTCGGATTGAGCCCGTTTCAGTGTCGGTTTCCAGACATCATACAGGAATTTGTACGCATTTTCAGGAGTTTTAGCCATTTTCTTCTCGAGAACGAAATCAGCCCAATTTTTATAACCAAGCAGGTTTGCTTTTTGAACCCTTAGCGAAACAATTCTGGAGAGTACTTTCTTGTTGTCGAGTTCGTCTTTATTGTTTCCTCTGTTCACATATGCCTTATACATCTTTTCGCGCAAGCTCCTGTTTTGAGCAAACTGAAGAAACGGCAGAAGTGTTGGTTTGTCGATAGTAAAAACCCATTTCCCTTTAAGTCCCTTTGCGGTGGCTTTTTCAGATGCGGCCGAAATCATATCCTGCGATAAACCCGCCAGATCAGCTTCTTTATCGACTACAAGATTAAATTTGCCGTTCTCTTTCCTGACATTGTCACCATAAAGCACATTGAGCTTGGAAAGTTCCTCATTTATCGCTCTGAGTTTTGTCTTCTGTGCTTCATTCAGGTTGGCACCACCTCTTACAAAATCAAGGTAATAATTTTTAAGGAGGAGTGATTGTTCTTCATTCAGCTTTTCTTTATCGCGATTTTCATATACTGTCTTTATTCGCTTGAAAAGTTTATCATTCAAATAAATATCATCCCTGTGCTTTGCCAGCATAATTGCAAACTTCTCCGACAACACCTGCATTTCGGCATTCGTTATCACTGAAACAAGATTTTGAAATACACGGTCAACTTTGGAAAGAAGTGAACCCGAAAGTTCCATAGCTTCGATTGTGTTTTTAAAATCGGGTGTTTCCCTGCCGGCAATAATCTTTTCAATCTCTATCGTCTGTTGTTTTATCCCTTCCTCATATGCCGGAAGGTAATGTTCAAGTTTTATCTCTGTAAACGGTGGAGTGCCAAACGGGGTTTTCCACTCTTTAAAGAAAGGATTGTCGTTGTTATTCAAATTGTTTTTCTGTCCATTATTTGTTTGAAACATCATAATCAGTATTGCCAGACTTAAAATTGCTGTTCTCATTTTTTTACTGTCGAATTGTTTTGGAAACTGTCTGCAATCTGCAAACCTCAACCTCAAATATATCAATTTTTCCGCACTTGAATTATCCGATTCGGGTTCACAATCCGAAAGGATGCAGTCATCCACAAAACAGTCTGGTGCTCACGAATGATTTCAATTAATCATAAATCACAACCCAAAATTAATAACTCTCAATTCCACCTGATTTCATTAATTTTGATGTTGATATTTTTTAAATTCTATATAACACAGGCACAGCCACAATGAAGACATTTGATATTTTCGATAAATTTGAAAAACGACATATCGGACCTAATGCACATGAAATAAAATTGATGCTGGATGAAACAGGAGTTGAATCAGTTGACCAGTTGATTGATGAAACCGTCCCCGAACACATCAGACTAAAAGAACCACTTCCCCACTTTGATGCCCTGACAGAAAACGGATACCTCGAATACCTGAGAAATGCAGGCAAAAAGAACATAATCGCAAAATCATACATTGGAATGGGATACTATCCGACTGTAACCCCGGCGGTTATTTTAAGAAATATCCTCGAAAATCCGGGCTGGTACACCCAGTACACCCCCTATCAGGCTGAAATCGCACAAGGAAGACTCGAAGCCTTAATGAATTTTCAGACCATGGTTTCCGATCTCACAGCTCTGCCGATTGCCAACGCCTCACTTTTGGATGAGGGAACTGCAGCATCCGAGGCAATGTTGATGCTTTTTGCGAATAAAACAAACAAATCCGCAACTAAATTTTTTGTGGATCAAGATATCTTTCCACAAACCATTGAGGTTTTAAAAACCCGTGCAATTCCAAAAAACATTGAACTCGTCTTCGGTGATTTTTCCTCTGCATCACTCGATAATTCATATTTTGGTTTGATTCTCCAGTACCCTTCCGGAAGAGGTGAAGTGAAGGATTACTCCGGTTTTATCAGTAAAGCAAAAGCTCTTAACATCGCTACTGTCGTGGCCACCGATCTGATGTCCCTGGCTCTCCTCACGCCTCCCGGCGAATTTGGAGCGGATGTGGCAGTTGGTTCGTCCCAAAGATTTGGGATTCCAATGGGTTTTGGCGGTCCACACGCAGCTTTCTTTGCCTGTTCTGACAAGTATAAAAGAGTAATCCCCGGCAGAATTATCGGTGCATCCACTGACTCGGCCGGAAATCTCGCTTTTAGAATGGCTCTGCAAACCAGAGAACAGCACATAAGAAGAGAAAAAGCAACGAGCAACATTTGCACAGCTCAGGTTCTTCTTGCCATCATCGCTTCGATGTACGCTGTTTATCATGGAGCCGAGGGAATTCGCCAGATTGCATCAAGAATACACAGTTTTACTGGCTTGCTCGATCTTGCTTTAAGAGACCTCGGATTCAAACAGACCAATTCAAACTATTTCGATACACTTCTCATCGAAATGACTCCGGCTCAGGCAGCAAAACTAAGAACTGAAGCTGAAAGCCTCAATCTGAATTTCCGCTGGTTCGAAAATGGAAATGTTGGAATCTCACTGCATCAGACAACCAAAATTATGGATCTGATCGAGATCATCTCCGCTTTCACAACAGCCTTCGAAATGAACGATTTCAAGCTCAATCTTTCTGAATTAAAGGATCTTGTTCCGGAAGATTACACTGCCCCGTTCGCGAGAACTTCAGAGTATCTCACTCACCCAGTATTCAAAAAATATCATTCGGAAACAGAGTTTCTTCGCTATGTGAAAAAACTGGAAAACAAAGACCTTTCCCTCGCTCATTCAATGATTCCACTCGGTTCATGCACAATGAAACTGAATGCCACAACTGAAATGATCGGAATAACTTTACCGGAATTCGCATCGATACACCCGTTTGCTCCGGCTTATCAGGTGGAAGGCTACCGTCAAATCATTGACGATCTTTCTGCTCACCTTGCTGACATTACAGGTTTCCCCGGAGTCTCACTTCAGCCAAATTCAGGCGCACAAGGTGAATACGCCGGACTTATGGTCATACGGGAATATCATCTTAGCAGAGGCGATGCACAAAGAAATGTAGTGCTGATCCCCTCCTCAGCTCACGGCACTAACCCCGCAAGTGCTGTAATGGCAGGTATGAATGTAGTTGTCGTAAATTGCGATGATCAAGGAAATATTGAACTTGATGATCTTAAAGCCAAAGCAGAACAACACAAAGATGTGCTGGCTGCACTCATGGTTACATATCCCTCCACTCATGGCGTATTTGAGGAGTCCATTATCGAGATTTGCGAAGTGATTCATAAATATGGCGGTCAGGTTTACATGGACGGTGCAAACATGAACGCTCAGGTGGGCTTGACTTCTCCTGCAACCATTGGTGCAGATGTCTGCCATCTTAATCTGCATAAAACATTTGCCATCCCTCACGGTGGTGGTGGTCCTGGTGTCGGTCCTATCTGCTGTGCAGAGCAACTGAAACCGTTTCTCCCCTCCCATTCTGTCGTAAAAACCGGCGGAGAGAGTGGCGTAACGGCAATTTCCGCCGCACCATTTGGAAGTGCACTCATACTTGTAATTTCTCTGGGATACATCAAAATGCTCGGTTCTGAAGGTATCACCAATGCGACTAAAATTGCGATCCTCAACGCCAATTATATAAAATCCAAACTTGAGGGTTACTACAAGACCCTCTATTCGGGTAAAAACGGAAGAATTGCCCATGAGATGATTCTTGACATGAGGGAGTTCAAACACTCAGCTCATATCGAAGTGGAGGACATGGCTAAAAGACTGATGGATTACAGTTTCCATGCACCCACTGTCTCTTTCCCTGTTGCCGGTACTCTTATGGTTGAGCCCACCGAGAGCGAGTCATTGTATGAACTGGACAGATTCATCAACGCCATGATCGCCATCCGTGAAGAAATCGCGGAAATCGAGAATGGCATCGCTGATGTGAACGACAATGTTCTGAAAAACTCTCCTCATACCCAGTTGGAATTGATGACAGACGATTGGAATCATTCATACAGCAGAGAAAAAGCTGCTTTCCCGATTCCGTCTCTGAAATCGGGTAAATTCTGGCCCACAGTAAAAAGGATCAACTCCGCACTGGGAGACAGAAACCTGATCTGCACATGCACCCCGATTGAAGAGTACATGTAATCATTAAAGAAGCACTTTGGTAGGCTGTCTCAAAAGGGCAGCCTTCATTTTTATAATCATACAAACTCATAATCAGTTACCAACAAATCACAACTCCTTGCCTTTACTCTCCCGACAATCCCGCTGTCTCATAATTAATCTCTTCCTCTGCGTCCTCTGTGTGCTCGGTGGTTTATAAGGATGGATTGTCTTGTAACAACTATTTATACCTCTTTAATGCTCCACAATTATTATATTTGGATTTTAATTTATGGTGAAGCTAATGGATATCTGTAATCTTTTAAAGACATCAAAACACATCTGCATAGTCGGTATTTCCGACAAACCGGGAAGAGACAGCGGACGAATTGCGCTCATGCTGAAAAATGAAGGCTACCATGTTTCGGGAGTCCATCCACACCTGAAAGAAATGGCAGGAATAAAGATTTATCCTTCTCTTACTGATGTCCCGGGTGATATCGACATCGTGGATGTTTTCATGAACTCGAACAGAATCCCTGAAATCATGGAAGATGTCCTTGCCGTGAAACCAAAAGCTCTTTGGCTGCAGCTCGGAATCAGAAATGACGAGGCAGTTGCCCCCGCAGTCGAAGCAGGCATTATTACAATACAGGACCGTTGTATTGCGATAGAGTACCGTCATTGCAACAGCACTCAAAAAGTTATCCAAACCTTCGGTGCCATTTATTGATTAGAATTCTCATCCCGTTTTTTTTCATTCTCCTCCTTTCCGGTCCCCTGTCCGGTCAGGACACCTCCTCTTCCGGTATCTTTAAGGTGGATTCCATTTCAATTACCGGGAATGACATCACCGATAACGATATTATTCTCGCTGAACTCGGGTTTGGTCCGGGAGATGCAATAGACTCCCTGATACTCGAATTCAACCGGAAAAGAATCTACAGCCTCCAGCTCTTCACTTCCGTTGACATGATTCTGACAAAACAGGACTCCCTTAATCTCCTCACTATCGCCGTAAAAGAGAGCTGGTATATCTATCCGATCCCTTTTATAGACAGAAACGACAAAGACTGGACAAAACTCTCTTTCGGTCTTGATGTGAAAATATTCAACTTCAGAGGAAGGAACGAATTACTCTCGGGCAGGGCCAAGCTTGGCTACGACCCCGGTTATTCGCTCAATTACAGTATTCCCTATTTTCTTAGAGATCAGCAGATATCCCTTCAAACCGATGTCAGCTATACCACGAGAAAAAACAAAAGCGATGTCGCAGAAATCCTTTACGGGCAGTCTTTTAAACAACAGGTGCTCAGAGCGGGCGTTTCTCTAGGTAAAAGATTCTCTCTTTTCCACAGGGTTTTTGTCTCAGCAGGTTACAATTACATCGAAACTCCTCTTTATGTCCCAGGAATAAACGCCTCATCATCCAACATTGACCGCTACGGATACATCTCATTCAGATATCACTATGACACCCGCAATCTGAACATCGCCCCGACAAGCGGTTTATGGTTCGGTACCGATTTTACTTATAAAGGTATTGGAAGCAGTGAAGTTGATTACAGCATTCTTTCCTTCGATATAAGAAATTACAGGCATCTCACCGGAATTTTCTACGGGAAGTGGAGGCTGGCGATGCGGGAGGCACTCGGGAAAAACATCCCATTTTACGACATCTCTATTTTAGGTGTCGATGACCGGGTCAGGGGTCACTATAATGACCATCTTGAAGGAAACGGACTCATTACAGGCTCCTTCGAAACCTGGTTCAATGTTCTTGAGGATTTTCCGATAGAGTTCAAACTACCCGTTATACCCAAAAGTCTGACCCGTTACAGAGTCAGTGTTGGTTTTCAGGCGTTTGTCGATCTTGGAATTTCGCGACCCTCCGGAAGCGGATATCTGCTCGACAGAATGCAAAAAGGGTACGGTTTCGGTGTCACCATCTCGGTGCTTCCTTATAATGTCGCAAGAGCTGAAATAGCTTTCGATGAAAATGGTAAATCACAACTGATACTAGACATTGGACTCTCTTTTTAACAAGTCGCACCCTTACGATGAAATCCTCCTCGCAAAATGTGATGAGATCGCGGCAATGCTTGCCCTCGAAATCGAGGATCTTGACCTGCCTGTAACCATGTCACCCGGACTGAATCCAAAAAACATTTATCACGCCTTTCTTACCCTTGAATCGGGTGGGAAAAGAATCGGCGGTGTAAACATCTGGTTCAGTTCAAAAAAAGGTGCGTTCAAGATTACAACCGACAAAACCTCAGACCCGGTTGCGAATCAGCTCTATCCATCGATCTCCGAACCTCAGGTGAATGAAGAAGAAGAACCCGATTTGACGGGCTGGCATATCTACACAGACGGCTCTTTCAACGGTACCTCTGCTGCATGGGCTTATGTTATTCTGCTGGACGGTGAAAAAAAATTCGAAGCTGCCGGGCTTGTAACAAATGGAGAACATGCATCCTCCTGGCAGATAATCGGTGAATTTACCGCTGTGATTCATGCCCTTGTCAAATGTGAAGCAATGAACATCAGCGAGGCAACACTTCATTACGACCTTGATCTCATCGGGAAAATCGCTACCGGCAGATACAACGCCAAAGCCCCTGTCTCACAGTTTTATCTTCAGTCTCTCGGTAAAACGAAAGTTTCTGTGAAGTGGAATAAAGTAAAAGCGCATTCAGGTGTCAAATGGAATGAATATGTTGATAAACTCGCAACAAAAGCCCTCTCAAGCAGATCAGAAATCGACCTCGATTCCCTGTTCCTGATCGAATTCAGCCAATAGTTTTTTACCCTGATTCAAATCTCCCTGATTTTTAGGGAACTTTTTCCCCTCTTTTTTGGTCTAATACATTACAGACAATACGAGTGATGTGACAGAACTAACATTTAAGTGTTACAACTTCTTTTTTTCGTCAAATATTTTGGTAAAAAGAAAAAAAGCCGTATTTTGCAAGAGAAAAATTTGGAGCCTTTATAATTTCTTAGCTACACCTTTAATTAATAACGACAGGACTGCCACACCAGGCGTTGATTGTTACTTTTTGCGTTTATTAATATTTATTCACTAATTCATTGGAGTAGCGATGAAAAGCGTAGTTGCAAAAATCGAAAACCCGTTATCTGATCTTATCTCAGACGAAATTTACGAACTCCTTTCAACACACAGCTTGATTGACGAGAAATCTGTTCGTGATTACCAGATCAGAAAGAAATTTAAACAACTTAGAGCTGGTAAAGTTTCTGCCGGTGATGCTATCGATACCATCCGTGAGGAATATCCTTACCTGCAGTTCGATACTATCCGTAAAATAGTTTATCAGATCAGCAAATAAGCTGTAATTAAATAGTTTGCATAATTACCCCAACTTGCATATATTTCCGGGGCAATTAGAATTATTTATCTAACGGATTTGTTCACCAGTTCTTCCCCTGACTGGTGAACCAGTTAAGTTGCCCGGCGATCCCCCTTGCCGGGCTTTTTATAATTTAGGATTCAATCATGGCAAAAAAAATTCAAGGAAAATCTTCTTCAAGCAGATCTTCTTCAAGGCAGGTCCCTTTATGGAAAAGCCCTTCCCCCTTTAACATCTATTTCGATACCGTCAACTATCTCCTTCTCGCATCAGGTATCGTGGCTCTTATTATAGGTTTTGTCCTCCTTTCACAAAAACCTTGGGATAATCCTGCTTCTCTCGTCTCTGCTCCCCTTATCCTCGTGGCAGCTTATGTTCTTATTCTTCCCGTTGCCATTCTTTTTCGCAAAAAGGGGAAAGCAGGGAACGAAGTTAAAGAGTAGCCCTTAGATGTTCCTCGCAAAGGTTCATGGAAATGTAGTCTCTTCAGTTAAAAATAAGGAACTGACGGGTCAAAAACTCCTCCTCGTCCGTAAAATCGACCTCGAGGGGAACTTCATGGACAACAAAGACATCATCGCCATCGATTATGTTTCTGCCGGTCCCGGTGATATCGTGATGGTCACTCAGGAAGGCGATGCTGTCCAGCAAATTATTAACAATAAAAAATCCCCCGTCCACACGATAATCGTTGGTGTTGTCGATAAAATCTCCGTAACAGTTTGACACAACAATGAAATCAATCCCGATTGAAGAATTCATTGCTCTTCGAAGGTTGCTCAACTGCAAACAAATCGGGATAGTCACAGTGAAGGCGATGCTCGATATCTATGGTACCGGCATTAAAACAATTGAAACCCCCGCCAAAGATGTAGCCAAACAAGTCAAACTCTCGGAATCCGCTTACAAAGGTTTTCTGGAAGGAGTAAAAAACGGCGACTTCGATTCCATTTACAAAAAAGATTACGATTATGTCACTTCATTCGGCTGGATAGCAGCTTACGGCTCAGAGTCGTATCCGCAGCAGCTTGTTAATATTTACGATTCTCCAATTCTTATATATGTAATCGGCGAAATTCTTGAGCAGGATAAAAAATCCCTCGGTATTGTCGGAACAAGAACCCCAACCCCTTACGGAACGAAAACCGCATCTGACATTTCAAAAGGAATTGTGAAGGAAGGTTTTACTGTAATCAGCGGACTTGCACGGGGAATCGATACCACTTCCCATAAATCCGCCCTCTCGGCTGGTGGAAGAACAATCGCCGTTCTCGGAAGCGGATTCAAAAACATCTATCCCGCAGAAAACAAAAAGCTTGCCAAAGAAATCGCCTCCTCAGGAGCAGTAATAACCGAATATGCCCCCGATACAAAACCTGATGCGATCAACTTCCCCGCGAGAAACCGTATTATCAGCGGTTTTTCACTTGGTACACTCGTTGTCGAAGCAGCCGAAAAAGGAGGAGCTCTGCATACTGCCGCATTCGCCATCGACCAGGGAAAAGCCGTCTTTGCAATCCCGGGCAATATCAACTCTGCAAAGTCAGGGGGTACAAACCGCCTGATCCAAAGGGGTGAAGCAAAACTCGTCATCGATACCAACGACATCCTCGATGAATTAAACATAAAACCCCTCAACACCACAGTAACCCCGAAGAATGAACCTCTGTTGGAAGAGCTTTCAATGTTTGAGGAGAAGCTCTACAGCTCAATTGAATATCAACCTCTCCACATCGATGAAATTGCATCGCTCACAGGCTTGAATGTTTCAGAATGCCTGATCAATCTGCTGCAACTCGAATTCAAGGGATTGATCAGGCAGTTACCCGGCAAAAATTTTGTCAGAATATGAAGAACAAATATGATTGAGCTCGATAATATTTATAAAAATTTCGGTGACAATCAGGTCTTAAGAGGAGTTAGCCTGAAAATCAACAAGGGAGAAGCTCTTGCCATAATCGGCAGATCAGGGTGTGGTAAATCAGTACTCCTCAAACACATTATCGGACTGCTGAAACCCGACTCCGGTACCGTAACAGTGGAAGGATACGATGTTAATAAAATCAAAGAGAAAGAACTTTACGAGCTTCGCAAAAAGTTTGGCTTCCTTTTCCAGAGTGCTGCCCTTTTTGATTCAATGACTGTTGGAGAAAATGTCTCACTCCCCCTCATCGAAGGAAATAGAAAATATACAAAGGCGCAGGTTGACGACCTTGTTGCGGAAAAACTCGAACTCGTCGGCTTGCCCGGAATAGAAGCACAAAAACCTGCCGAACTTTCCGGTGGTATGCGAAAAAGAGTGGGACTCGCCCGTGCCCTCATCACCAATCCTGAATACATCCTTTACGATGAACCGACAACCGGACTCGACCCCATAATGAGTGAATCAATCGACAATCTCATCAAAGATCTCAGCGTAAAATTAAATGTAACCTCCATCGTCGTCACCCACGACATGATCAGCGTAAGAATTGTCGCTGAGCGCGTCGCAATGGCACACGAAGGCAAAATCTACTTTACAGGCACTCCCGCCGAACTCCTCGCCTCCGAGGATGCAACAATCACCGACTTTATCGCCAGAACCCTTTAGACAGAACTTCAGAACCTCAGTACTTAAGTGTTTCCGGATACCGAGTTTCCGGATACCGAGTTTCCGAGGTTCTGAGGTTCCGGAGTGCTGAAGTTCCGAGGTTCCGGAGTACCGAGTTTCCGGAGTTCTGAGGTTCTCTCACAAAAGATTTATTTTTCTTTTTGCGTTTCTCGTTTCTATCCCGTATATTACCAAACTGTTTTTCAATTTTTATGAGCAAGAGCCAGGAGTCTATAGATATGTCAAGAACATGCCAGGTTACCGGAATAAAACCAAAGTACGGCAGCAGCATTTCGCACGCTCACAATCACACCAAAAGAAGATTCCTTCCAAATCTCCAGAAAAAGAGAATTTGGGTTCAGGAACTTAACAGGTTTGTTACAGTGAAGCTCACCGCTAAAGCAATCAAAACCATTGCAAAAAATGGCACTGCTGTTATCGCGCAGCTTGTCAGAGAGAAAAAAATCGCTGTAAGATAATTTCTCTTCCAAGAGTTTTAAAAGGCTGAATCTCAAGGTTCAGCCTTTTTTGTTTGTTTTACTGCTTCACGGATTTAAATCTAAAAAATGGCATAAATAATAAATGCTGTTATCATATATTTATTGCATTTTAATCTTACCGATTTTCCATTATATTATACATCGTAAAACAAATTAATCTTAAGAAATTTTAATTTGACCTTTTATAAAATAAAGCTTACCTTTTTAGACTGAATATTTTTATTTTTTCGAGATAAAATGAAGAGTATCGTACATACAAAGTGGTATCAAATCCTGCTGTTTTTCCTCATGGCTTATGTTATTGTTGCAGGAATTACATTTCCGATAGTTGCAAAACCCTCGGCATGGTATGAATTCCCGTTCATTATGGGTCTTGGTGAAAATGCCAAGATAATATTCTTCCATGTACCGAGCTCGTGGCTGTCGGTGGTTGCATTTTTGATGGCAACCATTTACAGTATAAAATATCTTCGCAAGAAGAATATTGAAGACGATATGAAAGCCTACACTTCGATCCAGATAGGAATGGTTTTTGTAATTCTCGCCACGATAACAGGATCCGTCTGGGCAAAGTTTGCATGGGGTTCGTTTTGGCACTGGGATCCCCGTGAGACCAGTATTTTCGCACTCCTCCTCATCTATGGAGCCCTGTTTGCCCTTCGCTCTGCAATCGACAATGAAGAAAAGCGGGCTACACTTTCAGCAGTTTACAATCTGATTGTGTTCGTTACCGTTCCTTTTTTCATTTTCATAATGCCGAGAATAATGGCAGGCCTTCACCCCGGAAGTGCTGACGATGACAACGCCGGTCCTGTAATCAACTTCAAAATGAATCAGAACATGCAAGTGGTTTTCTACATTTCACTCACAGCTTTCAGCATGCTTTATGCCTGGATGTGGGGAGTCGGTTCCAGAAGCATGATTTTACTCGACAAGATTAAAAAACAGAAACTTTACTAAGGATTTTTTGATATGGAATTTCTTGAAAAAAATGCAATTTATATCGTACTGATTATAGTAATGCTTACATGGGGAGGGATTTTCTCCTACCTGTATGCATTGGACAAAAGATTAAAAGAACTTAAAAAAGAAGTCGAGGAGAAATAATATGTCAGACCAGACATTTATGCAAAAAAACGGCAGGTTCGTCATCGGTGGAGCAATCATCGTGGTGTTCCTCGCATTTATGGGCTACTTCTTCACCCAGAGCAGTATCGGGTACGAAGAAAGCCTCGCAAAAGTTAAGGAATCAGGTAAAATGATCCGTGCCACGGGTGCCTGGGTGAAAGAGAAAAATTATGTCTATAAAGACAAGATTTTCACTTTCTACATGAAAGACGCTCAGGGCAATGAAATGAAGGTGCTCTATCGCGGTGCAATCCCCAACAATTTTGAATCCGCCACCAGCGTTGTGGTAACCGGAAAATATGTTGGTGATGTTTTTGAAGCGAAAGACATCCTTACCAAATGTCCTTCAAAATATCAGGAAGGTGCCCCGGAAGGTGCCACTCACCCTGACGGTGTGAAGAAAAAAGATTCCTGATAATTAAATTTTGATGAACCCTGTGAAAGGAGACCCGCTATGGCAGGAAGTATAGTACTTACTCTCGCCCTGGTATTCTCTCTCTTCTCGATGACCATGTTCTACTTTGGTTACAGAAGAGGAGAACAAGTGACATTCCTGAAATATGCCCGTTTGGGATATCATGCTATGTCAATGATGGTAATTGTTGCCTCAACTTTACTGTTATATATCATTCTTACCCACCAAAACCAATACAATTATGTTTTCAACTACAGCAACGACGACCTTCCTCTCGGCTTGCTCCTCTCCACTTTTTGGGCGGGACAGGAAGGCAGTTTCATGCTTTGGATTTTGATGACTGTTCTCATTGGTATCGGACTGCAATCTTACACTGAAAAAAGAGGTGACCTCGAGCCCCGTGTGATGATGGTTTATACACTTGCCACATCATTCCTCCTCATGATGGTCTCCCCTCTGATGAAAAATCCATTTGCCCTCATCTGGCAGGGTGACAATCCGTTTGTTGAATTAAAATACTTCGATATGAACCTGCTACAGGCGCAGGCGATGGGATTCGTTCAGAATTTCCTTTTTGGAAATGAAGGCGGAAGCCCTACACATATTAAAGTCGATAAAGATTTTATTGCGAATCTCACAGGCGCAGGTTATCAGCTTTCTGATGTGCTGATTCACGGAAAAGGTCTGAATCCTCTCCTCCAGAACTTCTGGATGCAGATTCATCCCCCGATTCTTTTTGCTGGATTCTCTGCAACCACAGTTCCTTTTGCTTTTGCAATCTCGGCTCTGATAAAAAATGATTACAAGGACTGGGTGAAACAGTCTCTTCCCTGGATTCTTGGATGTGCAGGCATACTCGGTCTCGGCATTATGCTCGGTGGCTACTGGGCTTATGGTGTCCTCGGATGGGGTGGTTACTGGGCATGGGATCCGGTTGAAAACTCAAGTCTTGTGCCATGGATTGTCAGCGTAGCCGCAATTCACACAATGCTTGTTCAGATCAGAACCCAAAAGAAAGACCCGAACAGTGGAAGATACCTTATTACAAATATTCTTCTCTCTATTCTGACTTTTGTTCTGGTTGTTTACAGTACATTCCTTACAAGAAGCGGAATTCTCGGTGACTCCTCCGTTCACTCCTTTGCTGAACCGGGAAAAGCTGTTTATATTTTTCTCGTAATTTTTGTAGTGTTCTTCACAGGTCTCGGTTTCAGCATGGTGCTTTTCAGATTGAAATCACTTCTCAGGATATCGAAAACAGGCGAAGAATCAACACTCTCAAGAGAACTTGCTCTTTTCATGGCAGCTTTCTCTCTCGGAATGTCAGCCATTATAGTCTTTGTCGGAACTTCGGCACCAATCTTTGGAGTGAAGGTAGAAATTGATTTTTACAACACGATGCATGTGCCGCTTGGAATAATTCTTCTGGTAATTAACGGATTGAGCATCATCCTGAAGTGGAAAACCACCGATAAAGGAATGCTCCAGAAAGACCTGTTAAGAACCGGAGCAATCACCGCTGTCATCAGTGCCGCTGCCATTTTCATCGGCGGGGTTGACAAGGTTATGATGATTATTCTTCTTGTTGCCGCTGTATTCTCTCTCGTGGTAAATGCCGAAGTGATGTTTAGAGTAATCAAAGGGAACCAGAGCAAACTCGGTGCCTATGTTGCTCATATCGGTCTGGCTCTCTTTGTTCTCGGAGTTATCGGTTCCTCTGCTTTCAGTTCTGAAATGGAAATTGACCTCGAAAAAGGAAAAACAGCGAATGTCCTCGGATACGATGTTACTTTTGCAGGTCTCGAACCATTCCAGGAAAACGGACATACCAAATATCATTGCAGACTCGATGTGAAATCGGGCTCGGCAACTACAGTTGTAAGACCTGTTATGTACATCGCCGATTTCAATCAGTCCCTGATGAAGGAACCTGATATGAAATACGGTCTTCTCTCCGATTTCTATGTTGCTCCTGTCGGCTTCGATGACGGATCACAGGATGCAGGCGCTGAAGGAATCACCATTTCCGAAGGGAAAGAGATATCCACCTCTGGCGTGAAAATCAAATATAAGGAGTTCATTAAACCCGATATGTCAGCCATGTCAACCGATGCTGATTTTAGTATGGGCGTCAGGGCAATCGTATCGAAAGACGGGAAAACCCTGGAAAAAGACCTCCTTTACTCCAGAATTGCCGGCAAAATGCAGGCTGACCCTGTGATAATCGAGGAGTTCGGTGTGACCCTGACCCTGAAAACTGTAAATCCCGGCGACAGGACAGCAACCGTGATCGTGGTTGACAAAAATGGTAATGCCGCAAAGAAAACTCCAAAAGAAGTTCTTACCATCCACGCATCCATCAAACCAATGATCAATCTGGTTTGGGCTGGTGTACTGGTTGTGGTTTTCGGTTTTGTCATATCAACAGTCAGAAGATTAAGAGAAGCTCAACACTGATCTTTTTTTCTTGAAATAATTATTAAAGGCTGCCTCAAAAGGGTAGCCTTTTTTGTTTTCTGCAATAAAATTTGTAAGTTCCATCAACAAACCACTTTTTTTGTTGCGGGAAGCAAAATGAAAAAATATGTTTTTACCTGGCTGGTATTTTTAACCCTCTGCCTTGACGCACAACTCACACCTCTGCAGAGGTTTCAGGATATCGATGCCATTCGGGCAATCGTCGTCTCAAACAACAGAATTCTGGCTGCTACAGGTCAGAACATACTCCTTACCAGCACTGACTCCGGTGTGACATGGGATGAAATAAGCAACCCTCTCCTTACGGGGATAAACAAACTGACCGTTGCCGGCAATTCGCTGATATTTGGCTGCGGCGAAAACGGTAAAGTTATCCGCTCAACAGACAACGGCCTTTCGTGGTTCCAACTTGCCACCGGCACTTCCGCCAACCTCCTCTCGATTACGACACTCAATTCAACTACCATTCTCGCGTGCGGTACGGGAGGAACAGTGATCAGGTCAACGGACAATGGCGTGACTTGGAATGTTACGACCCACGGCATCAATAATCTGAACGACATAAGTTTCTCAAACCAGATGAAAGGGTGGGTGGCAGGAGATAATGCCAAACTGCTCGGAACAACCGACGGCGGTAATTCCTGGTCTGCATTACAAGTCGCCACATCCGGATTCGATATGGCTGTGCTCGCTCTCCATTCCGATACCATGGTCACTGTTTTTGGGAGGAACGGTATGGTGCTTGCCTCCACGAATGGCGGTCTCGATTGGAAAAATGAAGTGCAGGCATATTATATGTCCGGAGATACCGTTATCGCCGCCTGGCACAAGAGCAGGGATTCGGTTCTCTTCGCTGATGATGGCGGTTCGATTGTTCTCTGCGTCATACAGCCCGATACCATTTTCTGTAAAAAATACGGCGGCCAAACACCTCCACCCCGAAAATATCTTGCCGCTTTTAAGACCATGGACGACTGGTTCTATGTCACCGGGGTTGGTCCCTCAATTGCGAGAGCATACAATAAAAGCGCTGGATGGGAACAACTGCTGTTGACAACAAAAGGGATCGAGCTGTGGAATATGCGGTTTGCTGATGCCAATGTCGGCATCGCCTGTGGTAAAATACCGGATGTATCATTCTGGACCAGGGGGTTCGTATTCACTACCACTGATGGTGGACAAAGATGGAAGCAATCTGCTGATGTCCGTCCGTTGTTGAATGTTCATCCCATCTCGCCGCAGAGGTTAACAATGATCGACTTTGCTCTCTGGTTCAGCGGGGACAGCGGAAAAACCTGGCAAAGGCAATATTCCGCAGGAACCTATCTCAGTGATGTTATTTTTCTGGACTCCAATAATGTATATCTGATCAATTATGTTGAATTCCCCGGACCTTACGACATAAAATCCCGGCTTTACCGGTCCACTAACGGAGGCACTTCCTGGACACTGATCAGGCAAACCAGCGAATACTGGTACAATGAGATTCTTGTGGGAAGCGGGGGTCTTGTATGGATCAGGGACAGAACCCGTTCACTGGTTATGGTGAGTAAAGATCATGGGTACAATATTCACGCCTATCATAACCTCTATGGAGGTAATGTCGTTGGGGGCCTTGCCTTTGAACGGGGATACATAGCCTTCAGCTCGGGCTCAATCTCTTTCACTACTGATGCCGGTATAAGCTGGACAACAACCTACAGTTCTCCCTGGTCCATTCTAAATGGCGGATCAAAAAGCATTGACGGGAAATCGATCGTCGTCGGGAACGACGGGAAGATTATCGCAACGACAGATTCGGGAGAGACCTGGCAGCAATTGAACAGCGGCATGACTGACCATCTGACTTCGGTTGCACTTCTCCCCGATCTCTCCTATGTGGTCGGAACAGTCTCCGGAAAATTTTACAAAGGTGATCCCCCCGGTATTTTCACCGGTATTGAAGATGAAAATTTCGAAGTGCCCGTTGCTTTCACTCTCGGAAACTACCCGAATCCCTTCAACGGTTCAACTGTCATACATTTTACACTACCCGAAGATTTCAACTGCCGGCTGGAGGTTTTCTCGTCCCTTGGTTCTCTCATCTTTTCGAACGACATCAAAGGCAGCAAGGGAGAGAACAGATTCAATTTTGATGCATCCGGGCTTGACTCGGGTGTTTATTTCTACCGTGTCAAGGCGGAAGGCAAATTCCTCACCGGTAAGATGATTCTTTTGAAGTAGAGCGAAGTCATCATACTGAATTTTATAATTCCAGTAGAAAGTGTTAAATTTGGAAATCTGAAACACTTGAATATTAGCAGGTCTATATGAAATACATACTCTTTATAATTGCTGCCCTCGCAACTTTTCTGAGCATCGAAATGAGTGCTCAACCCGTACAGGCAGAGAGGACAGAAGTAATTGTCCCAAACGCCTTGAGCTTCTATAATGGAAAAGGTGCGGGTGAAATACACTTCAGCGATTCATTGAATGGCATATCCTTCATTGCCCAAACACCGTTCTACGGACTCACCACAGATGGCGGAGGAACCTGGAAAGATGGAAAAACTTCAGTGCAACTCGATCAAATAATGAAGATGTACTCTATAGGAAGGGATTCAATAGTTGCCATTCGCGACAGCCAGTTTGTCTATCACAGTTACAACGGTGGCGAATCATGGTCTCTGGCAGCCACACTATGGGCGGGTGAAAAGTTCAACAACGGCCTCTTTTTCAATCACCGGTATGCTGTAAATTTCACTTCGAATAATGAACTGCTGATATCCTCAGACCTCGGTATCTCATGGCTTCAGGTTCCCTGGCAGTACAGGGATGTAAAGCCAACCTTGTTTTACAATAACGGGTATCTTTTCGTAACCGAAGATCCCCAGTACCCGCTTCCTGCAGCCATTTTATTCTCAACCAATAACGGAATCTCATGGAACAGGACAGAACTTCCGTCAACCATCTTTGATTATACCTTTATCGCAAAAGGGGAGGCAGGTTTCATCATCGGCACTTACAATGGTGTCGTATACCATGTTTCTCCGGGTGGTGAAATACTCAAAAGGCTCACTTCTCCCGGAAATGCTCAAGCCTACGGATATTCTTTTGTAAGTGATTCAGAAATCTGGTGTCTGGATAACGACATAAACTACTACACCGCCGGAATTGCCCGCTATTCAGTTACCGATTCAACTGCCACCTATCTTCCCCTCAATTTTCGACACAGATTTATGAATCAATTTACGGTAACAACATGGGATAAATTCGTTTTGGGTTCGAATTACTCACCGTTCCATCCCGCTGTAATGGTTATCCACAGAGAGGGGCTTCACGATCTGAAAGTTGAACAATACAAACTGCCGGGGAATGTTTTCGCCTCATGCCTCTATTTTATCAACGATTCGAAGGGATTTGCCGCCACTTCCAAAAATGCCATATTGAAAACCACCGACGGAGGCGATTCCTGGATTGAAACATCTGTCCCCGTACTGATGGCTACCATTACAAGTTTTGCACGAAAAAGCGATTCGGAAATTATTGCGATTTGTGAAGGAGGCGATATTTTGGAATCCAATGACGAGGGTAACTCATGGCAAACAATAAGCTCTGCCTTCAGAGGTTCAATAAAACGGGCTGCATTTGCGGGAAGAGATACAATCTTTTTCTGCACCGAAGATTCCCTCTATATGACGACTCCTTCATGGCAGCAGATTACTCCTGTTTACACCGGACTCTCGGGAGGAACCTTTCAGAACCTCAATTTCTATGACAGTTATAATGGCTCTGCCACTTACCCGACAAGTAATACTACAAGCGACGCGCTTATAACAACCGACAGAGGTGCCACCTGGCAGAAACAATCATTTCCCGGAAGAATCTTTACCCTCGACCCCGGTACTCTGGGGCTCCTGCATAATTCCTCGGACGGAGTTACGGCATGGTATGAAGAGTCGGCGTGGCGATATATAGGTATAACGAGTGCGCCGACACTGGTGGATCAATCTCAGGGCGGATTCATCGCTCTGACGGGTAATCAGAATCATCTTATATTCAACCGGGGAAGCAAAATAAATTGGAAGGATATTTATCTCGGACCCAATATTGAGAAAAAACAGATTGTAGCTGCGGGAGAAAATAACATCTTTCTGCTGAGTGAAAACGGGAAATACTGGAAATTTTCACGCTCAACTGATTCACCTCCGCCTACAACGATACTAAGAAACTACCCGGTTGACGGCTCTCCCTATGAATTCCATAACCTTTTGTTCAGATGGGAGGAACCATGGACGGTCGCCCCTGTAACGGAGTATCATTTTCAACTTGCTCTCGGTGACACTTCAAATATCGTTGAAAACATCACCGGGTTCGATTCCACATCATGCAGAGTGACTCTTACCGCCGATTCATCTCTCTATTTCTGGAGAGTAAGAGCGGCAAATAAATATGGCTGGGGCAGTTTCAACCCATGGTACAGTTTCAAATCTTCAACCATTGCTCTCGAGGCAGTTGCCTACCAGACTCCCCTGGTTGCCGATCTTACCGCATCCATTATCCTTCCCGATGGAAGATTGATGGTGGGTAACAGCAGGGGTGAAATCGCACGAACCGACCAGCTCCCTATAAACTGGACAACGGTTACCTCGGGCACAACATTCCCCATTCTCCGATTTTATCATGACCCGGGTAATGGGAATGTGTTCTACCTGACAAACGGCAACTTTATTGCCTACTCGACAAACAGAGGTTATTCCTGGATACGAAAAGAAGCCCCGTTTGGCAGTACCATGATCACTTCACTGGCTCCACTTCAACCAAACAAGTTGTTCGGTACCGGTTATTATGGCAGCATCTTCCAGGCAGGTTCTGGCCCGGCATCATGGACGAGAATATGGTTCGCTCCAAGTTATGGAAACCTCTTGAGTGCTTCAACGATGGGAAGCGATAAAATTGCAGCAGTCGGTGAATACGGTAATGTAACCCTGTCAGATGACGGAGGACAGACATTCCGATACATTGGAATGTCACAACAGGAAGTTTTCAAAAAGGTGAGCTTTGCCCGTGACGGCACCATCGTGATTCTCAACAAAAACGGAGAAAGAAGAACATCCACCGACATGGGCTATACCTGGAAACACGAATATTTTGAGATTCGTACTCCTATCCGGGATATGGTAACAAGAAATGGCGTAAGTGTCGTCGTCGATTCACTCGGTGGTATATACACATCTTTATCCCCAACTGATCCATGGAGATACAGTAAACTGCCAGAAGGCTCCAGACCTATGGGGGTGGAAATTTCCGGACAAACCATACTCATCTCCGCCAGGTACAATAAATTGTTCCTTGTCCCGCTGAACTCGGGTAATCCCACCGGAATTGAAGTTGGTTCCACAGTTACTCATTTCACTTTGTCACAGAATTACCCGAATCCTTTCAACGCTTCCACTGTGATCGGGTTTACCATCGCCTCTCCGGGTTCTTATGTGCTTGAGGTTTTTAATACAATGGGTGAAAAGGTAGCAACACTTCACGAGGGATGGTTCGAAAAAGGGACTTACCGCGAGCATTTTAACTCCGGTGAACTCGCAAGTGGTATCTATCTTTATCGATTGCGGGGAAATGGGGTCGTTCTAACCAGTAAAATGTTAATTCTGAAATAGGGGGACGCAATGAAATATTTTTTTATTTTTCTGATTTTACTTTTCACGACCAACCGCTCGCAGCTTCAGAATGTTTTTAAATTTAATGAAGTTGAATCATTTATTGTTGTCGATTTTTTCGATGCTTCCACAGGTTTTGTAGTTGGAAGCAACGGGGAACTGTACAAATCAACCGACAGCGGGAAGACTCTACAAAACATTCCTGTTCCGGGTAACAGAGGAATCACCAACCTTGGTATTTCAAGAAATGGCACCGTTTTTGTATGTGGCTATCAGGGTATGGTGGCATACTCGATAGACAGGGGTCTGACCTGGATCGACCTCTCGCTCACAGATTATCCGGGGCAAAAACTCTCATTTATACAGTCTCTTTCCCCTTCAACTCTTGTTATCACTGGTGAAAACGGCTTTTTCGCCAAAAGTGAGGATATGGGCTCCTCCTGGAATGTGCTCCGGTTGGGTATCGACAATCTCGAGAAAGTTGTCTTTTCCGACTATAACAGAGGCTTTGCACTCAAGGAGCACGGCGGAGTGCTTTCAACTACAGACGGGGGTCTTACCTGGACCAACTATTTTCTCCCCTATTCCGGTTCCCCGATTAAAGCTGCATTTGTCCTTGGACAGAATCGTCTCTTTATTTCAAAAGACTTTACGATTATCTTCTCAAATAATGGTGGACTTACTTATACCTCCAGAAAATTAATTCTTGACAATTCCTTCGCCGGAGCAATGGAAGTGGAACCGGGTAGAATATTTGGCTGTCTCGAACGAAATCGTGACTTTTTGATCCAGTATGCTGGTTCTGCTTACATACTCGATGAGTATAACATCAGTGGTAACAGAAATTATACAGGCATGTGGCTCAAGGGTTCCAGGATGTATCTTATTTCAAAGGGACCTGACCTGATCTATGGCGATCCGGGGTACTCAAATTGGAAAAGTACAATAGTCTCTTTTGCCGACCGCCCACCCCATACAATTATGATTAACAGTGAAACAGACTGGACTGTCAGCGGAAATGCTCCCGGAGAGAAAAGAGGAAGAATCGCAAGAACCACTAATTCCGGTAATTCATGGTTCTATGTCTATGACGATAAGTGGGTTGGTTCCTGCTATTTTCCGGGCAATAATACAGGTTACAGAGTGCGGGAGAAAGCTATCGATTATTCCTCTGACAACGGCAATACCTGGTCTTCAATGTTGTCGTTGAACTCTGGAATTATTATTTCAGAGCAGTCATTCTCCCGGAATGATGGTTATTTCATATCAACCGACACGCTGGAAAAGCCCAGACAGAATGCATTCAGCAAATTATACAAGCGTACCGGTGGATCTGTAAACACTCAAATCAATCTGACCGGTGGCAGGCTGACCCATCTTAACTTTATTTCTCAACAAAATGGTTGGGTTTTGCGCGACAGTATGCAATTTTATGTAACCACGAACGGAGGAACCAACTGGATTCTGCAACCTCAGGTCACACCGTTGATATCCTCCTATACACGGTTCGGCAGTAATTCAGGTGTCCTCGTCACAAGGTCCGGCTATATAATGAAATCAACCGACAATGCCGCCTCATGGCAAACCGTTTTTGTTGACACAACTCTTCGTTTCAACACCATTTCCTCGATCGGTGCAAATATCATCGCGGCAGGAGATTCGGGTTGCCTATTTGTTTCTGCTGATTCGGGTAACACCTGGCAAAAAAAGGAAACAGGGAATAAATTCCATTTTACGGTTGTTAAATTTATTAATTCCGGACAATTTTTGATATCCACCAGGTCCGGTGGTTTGTATCGTGGCGATACAGGCGGTTCCCTTGTTTCGACAGACGACGAAAAATCAATCTTTGAGATACCTTCTGCTTTCACACTCGGCAACTACCCGAACCCATTTAATGGCTCAACTGTAATACATTTTACACTACCAGAAGATTTCAACTGCCGGCTGGAGGTTTTCTCGTCACTCGGATCACTCATCTTTTCGAACGACATCAAAGGCAGCAAGGGTGAGAACAGATTCAATTTCGATGCAGCCGGGCTTGACTCGGGTGTTTATTTCTACCGTGTCACAGCCGGCGGGAAAGTTCTTACCGGGAAGATGGTACTTTTAAAATAATGCAATCACAAAAAGGCTAAGTATGAATCTCAGATTAATCTTTAAATTATCCGGTTCAGCCATTAAGACAAAACCGGGAAAGTTACCGGGGGACAGTCATTTCTTACGCTCCCTCTTATGCCTGATTCTTCTGCCTGTTTTGGTCCACACTCAAAAGTTCAAGGTGGAACAAACGGAGGTGTATATTAATGAGAGCTGGGTCTCCACTCCCTTCGAAATGATCTCCGACATGAGTTTCATCGACAGTTTGAGGGGATTTATGATTTCAGGTTCATACGGCATCCCCCTGGCATTAACAACCGACGGAGGACGAACATGGACAACCAAAAACGAACTCTCAGGGCAGGATCGGGATGGAGACCTTATAATGTTTTCCTCCGACACACTTCTCTATATCTCTGTCAATAAAAAGATAATCTACACTTACAATGGTGCACAAAGCTGGAGTATCATTGACGATGCCAGAGGAATTACAGGTGATATTGCCTCTGTTGTGTTTTATGACCGTCTAAGGGGAGTTTCCACAACCACTGATGGAGCAACCCGTCTTACGGTTGATGGTGGCTCCAATTGGACGGTTCTTCCCAATGATTCGGCTGGATTAAACAGCAGGTTAAAAGTTTACGGCAATTATACCATCGGTTACGGAAGCGGATCGGGATTCATCCTCTCTCCCGACAAAGGAGCCACCTGGAGAAAAATCCTGTTTAGTGACTCAATCAGCACCCCCAATTTTATGAAAATAATGAACGGGAAAGTGTATATAAGCACGGCTGCAAACAGATGGTATATAACCGGTCTCGATGGTCAAATTTTGCAGCAGGAATACCTCGGGACTGGTCCCGATGTAAAAAGATTCGCGTTTCCTTCAGACAATGAGATATGGGCTGCTGACAGGACACAGGGTGTCAAAATCTCGGTACCCGGTTCGGGAATTTGGGTTTATTCAGGCTTTCCTGAACAGCGAAATGTTTCTGGCGTCTATGAATCATTTAATGGACTGGTTCTTGTAGGGATCTATGATGTTGATCAGGGGTGCGCAATGATGCAACAACGGAATCCCGGTAAACTCCACAGCGTCAGAAACAGCAAACTGCCGGGCAACCTCAGGCTCTCTGCCGTAAAAATTGTTAACCCCGGTCTCACTCTGGTTGGAAGTTATGATGGCATTATTTTCAAATCATCGGACATGGGTTTAACTTGGGAATCCACGACCGGCAACAACATCTATCCGGCAATCACAGATATAACATTTAAGGATGCTTCACTAATTTTTGCCGGTTGCGATGGAGGTTCGATTCTTAAGTCCACAAATGGGGGTTCTTCCTGGACTCTGATAAAAACCAGTATCAGTGAAAAAATTACAGGTATTGAATACAAAAAAGTCGATTCCCTCTTTATTACCACCGAAAGCAAGGTTTATACTGCCACCATCTCGAATCCTGCAAATCTTGTTCCGCTGAATCTCAATACATCATCTTCCGGGCAACTCTATAAAGTCAAATTTTGGGACCGGAATACCGGATATATTGGTGCAACAAAAAGCAGTTTTTACACAACAAATGGCGGAAAAAGCTGGACTTCATATGGTTCTGCCAGTTTGCCCCGTGGCGATGTCTCAATTCTGCCGGGAGTTGCTTCATACCAGATCTCAGGTAGCACGAAGTTACGGTTTCATCATCAGGTGTTGCCCCTTATTTTTGACGCCGATTTCAGGGGCATCTTTGAACTGATAGATAACGATTCAACTTCCGGCTACATAATCGACACTTATTACGGCTCCATTGTACCGGTCTATCCACTCGAATCCCGTTTCGAATATCTCCTCGCCGGTGGACCGAGGGCTTTGAATGATTTTGACTATTACAACATTGATTATTCGCTCGGAGTGGGCGATGCCGGTGAGTTATTGTTCATTTCGCGAAGAAGTTCGCAGGAACCCCCTTCAATTTGTTACGGACTCACACCAAATCGCAACTCCACCATATCAGGAAGGGATATTTCTCTTGACTGGACTGAGCCTAATGTTCTGGTTCCAACCGGTGAGTACCAAATTGAGATAGCAAAAGGTGATACTTCCAATATTGTCGTCTCGCAAACCGGAATCGACTCAACATGGTTTAGAGTAACCGGACTCGAGGAGGAGAAAACATACCACTGGCGTGTTCGCGGGAGAAACGCATTTGGCTGGGGTAAGTTCACGGGTTGGGTGACATTTTTCCTCGGCAGGGAAATCTATGCATTCAACCAGTACCAGCTTCCCGTTTCAGCAACTGTTAATTCGATAACTGAATCATCAAATGGTATCCTGTTTGCTGTGGGTAATTCCGGTTTTATTTCAAAATCCTTTGATTTCGGAATATCATGGCAAGTGCTGTCCGTCCCCTTTTCGGATGATCTAAAATATTGTACAGTAAATCCTTTTTCAAATACAGTTTTTGTTGCTTCGGCTACAGGCGACCTGCTTTCCTCTTCCGACAATGGAAATTCATGGCAAAGGACTCCGGCAATTCTAACAGGCTCGATAATTAAAGCTGTTACTTTCCCCAATGCAATGGACGGATATTTATGCGGTTCCAATGGCCTTATAGCCCGTACCTCTGATGGTGGTGCGACATGGTTGCTTTCAAGTATCCCGGTCTCTTCCGGTCATATGAATGCCATACATGCAGAAAATGAAGGGGTGGTACTTGTAGCTTCAGATAATGGCAAATTGTTCAGATCCGAAGATTTTGGATACTATTTTGACTACATTGAGATCTTTACAGGTGACAACTACAAAGCCCTATTTAAATTCAACGATAAATTGATTATTCTTGCAGAATCGGGTTCAGGACTGACCTCAACCGATGGCGGCATAAACTGGAGTGAACTGAATTTGCACTTGAATGGTACTCCCCGGGTGACGGATGTTTCCGCCGGAAGATTCAGAATTCTGTCATTCGGTAACGCCCTTTTCACATCCACCAAGGATGGTTCTGCACTCTCATACCAGCTTCTGCCGGGAACCAACTCAAAGAATGCAATCTATTTGACTTCGACCGGCAATCTCATTGTTGCGGGCAGCGGGTCCAATATTTTTGTGGGAAGAGATACCTCAACTGTTTATACTTCCCTCGCCGGTGATGAAACCGGTACTACCCCGGGAAGCCATCAACTTTTCCAAAATTATCCGAATCCCTTCAACGGCTCCACGGTTATCCCGATTTACTTAAAAACGGAAACCCAAGTGTTGGTTGATCTCTACAATTTGCTCGGTGAAAAGGTTTTATCGATATATAATGGTGTTTTGGATGAAGGCAATCATCTGATTTCGCTGGATGCTTCCGGAATGGTTAGCGGAGTTTATCTGTATCGCCTGAATGCCGGCGGAACCGTGTTTACTAAAAAACTTGTACTGTTAAAGTAGGGAAAATGACGATGAAAAAATATCTGCTCCTTATTCTGTCAATATCATATTTTTTGGCTGAAGCTCAACTGACTCCAACTCAGCCGATGCAGGAAATTAATGCTTTTACATCGGTTGTTGCAGACGGACAGCTCATTATTGCCTCCACAGATAAAAATAAAATTGTAAAAAGTACCGATGGAGGTACGACATGGCTTACAGTAACAGGAAATGTACCTGCGGGAATTAATAAACTTTACTCCCCTGCCCCCTCATTAATTTTTGCGTGCGGAAATGGTGGCGCCATGACAAAATCATCCGATTTTGGAGATACATGGTCTCCGGTTAATTCAGGCACCACAGTCGATCTCCTTGACTTCACTTCGATCAATTCATCCATCCTTTTCGCCTGCGGTAAAGCCGGTAAGATCATCAAATCAACCGATGGCGGAAGCTCATGGACTGCCATGAATCCAACACAATTTAACATCAATTCAATCAAATTTGCAAGTCAGCAAACAGGGTGGGCTGCCTGCGATAACGGAATTATCCTGCGTACTCTCGATGCCGGTGCCACCTGGGCAAGAGTTCCGGGAGCAAGTGCACCTTGTGATTTCGGTGTGATTACCCTCCATGGTCTCGACGGTATATTCGTTTTCGGACGGGAGGGACAGGTTGTTGCTTCCACAAACGGGGGAATTGACTGGAAATACGGAGATGAGACCTACTACATGAAGGGAGATACAGTTATTGCTGCCTGGAATTATGGAAGGGATACCGTTGTATATGCAGATGATCGCGGAGCTCTAAGTATGGTCATTATGAAGCCAGACAGACTTGGCTTCGACAGATTTGGCGATCAGGCTCCACTTGAAGCAAGATACAACGCGGCTTTCAGAACAGCGGACAAAATGTTTTTCGTTGCAGGTTCCGGACCAAATCTCTCGAAAGCATATGGAAGCGGTAACAACTGGACTCCTCTGATTCTCCTGTTAAAGGGGAAGAATTTGAGACTCTTAAAATTTGCCGGTGATAAAGTCGGGATTGTATCCGACTTTGATGCCCAGTATTACTATTCAGAATCGGATGTTTTTGTCACCACTGACGCCGGTGCCAACTGGAGATTTGCAAAGCGGGGTACCCGGCTTAGAAGCCTTCAGGCACTTTCTCCTGAAAAATTATACATCACCGAATTGTCAGCCTGGATGAGCCGCGACAGCGGTAAAGTCTGGACCACAAAAACAAATATTGATGGCTATTTCAGAGATATGCTCTTTTTAGATTCTTTGAATGGCTATTGCCTTAGCTATTATCTTTACCCGACTCCGCCGGGTCTGCCACGGGGAAGACTCTATAAAACCAATGACGGCGGTTATACCTGGAGCCAGCTTCAGATTTTCGAATCCTGGTCTGTATGGGATATTTATGCTGACAAGACAGGCAGAATGTGGATTTCTCAAGGTGCCTACGGTGATATTCTTGTGAGCAATAATGGCGGAACCGGTCTTTCATCGAGTTATGTAAGCACTAACGCCATGCCGGTGGGCGCAAACATTGGTGAACGAGGCTACATGGCATTCGGAGATGGTAAAATTGCATTCTCCTCATCAGGTGGTTTTGGCTTTACCCTGAAGTATGACCAACCCGGAATCACTCTGAACGCCGCTTCCAACAGCATTGACGGGAAATCCCTTGTTGTCGGAAATGGAGGGAAAATGCTCGCCACGACAAATGACGGTGAATCATGGCAGGAAATAAACCTTGGAACCAGCTCAGACTTTACAGCAGTCGCGCTTATGTCCGATTTGTCTTATATCGTCTGCACCGGTTCGGGAGAAGTTTTCAAAGGTGAACGACCCTTTATCTTTACAGATGTCAAAGATGAAACAGCAAACTCTGAAATGCCCGTTGCTTTCACACTCGGCAACTACCCGAACCCATTCAACGGTTCAACTGTAATACATTTTACACTACCTGAAGATTTCAACTGCCGGCTGGAGGTTTTCTCGTCCCTTGGTTCTCTCATCTTTTCGAACGACATCAAAGGCAGCAAGGGTGAGAACAGATTCAATTTCGATGCAGCCGGGCTCGAATCAGGCGTTTATTTCTACCGGGTCAAAGCCGGCGGGAAAGTTCTTACCGGTAAGATGGTACTTTTGAAATGACCTGATGCTTAAACCCGTTAACCATATCGACTGTCAAACACTTTTACATACGGATATATGGAAAGAAGAATGAAAGAAAGATCTATTACTGCTGATGTGCTAAAGGGGCTTGCGGTTCTTTTTATGATTCAGGTTCACATTACCGAGGTTATTGCTGATACTTCGATATATAACAGTTGGATCGGAAAGATATCCCTCTTCCTCGGGGGACCACCTGCTGCCCCTGTTTTCATGACAGTAATGGGTTATTTTCTTGCTGCTTCCTCCAAAAATCTGCAACACACGGTTTTGCGCGGACTGAAACTTATCGCAGGTGGAATTGCTCTAAATATTGCCATTAATGCCCATCTCCTCTACCATATCGCAACAGGACAATCCACCGTAAACCCGCTCGACTTCATTTTTGGAATAGATATTCTCGTTCTCGCCGGTGTAACTACTGTCTTTATTGGACTATTGAAAAAGATTCTTGATATCAATTTTCTGATTCCCTCCGGTCTCGCGATTGTCGTACTCCTCCTTACACCTTCCGTCAATTCCTGGTTGAACGGTGGGAGTAAAACCATGGCATATTTTGCCTCGGTGTTGGGCGGAATTGCCCCGTGGTCGTATTTCCCACTGTTTCCCTGGGCTGCATATCCCCTTTTTGGTTATGCTGCATACCTCCTCATTAAAAGTGAGTTTGCCGAAAAATATCTCACAAATAAAGTCTCGTGGTTCCTCATCGCAGTGTGGGCAGTGTTTGTTTCCCTGACCATTGAATACGGAATTGAAACAGCAGCCGCTCTTCGGAGCTACTACCATCACGGAATTGAATACTCCGCCTGGGCACTCGCTTTTACCGCGGGATTTGCCATTCTGATAAACGAGGCGGTAAAACACGCAAAAGAGAACGCCTTCCTCGAATATTTTGCATTGATTGGCAGAAATGTAACCCTCGCATATGTGGTGCAGTGGGTAATTATCGGCAACCTGGGAAGTGGCGTTTACAGAAGTGTTGGTTTGAGGGACTCTTATATTGCCCTCGTGGCGGTTGTTTTTGTTACCTCCATTTTAATAATGGCTTACGAAAACCGTACCCGTCTTCGTTCCTTGTTTATTTGAATAATATGATTATTTTAATGGTGTACTTTTGACCGTTTCTTCTCTTGCCACGGGATTGGGTAATCTGTAAGATTCGTTCGCAAATTCAGATATTGCAGGCAATATATGAAACATATTATAAAAGCTGCGGTTTTCGTGCTGTTAATGTGTCCGGGTCTCATTCCGCAACAATTTTCCCCTGCCGGTACCGAAGTGGTGGTACCATGGTCAACCTCGTACTATGCAGGTCTGGGTGCCGGTCGGCTTCAGTTTATCGACTCACTGAATGGTATAACAGCCAACACTCAAAACGGTTCTTTTGCTCTGACCACCGACGGAGGTGCCACATGGATTGAGCGGGAACCTGCCCCTAACCTCGCTAAATTTCTCTCAATTTTCCTGCTTGCCAAAGATACCCTTGTCGCTGTAAGAGACAGTCAGTATATTTTCCACAGTTACAACGGCGGTCTGAGCTGGCAACTTAAGTATGAGATGGGAAGCAGCGAGCACTTTTCAAATTGCCTCTTCTTCAATAAAAAACACGGTGTTATCTTCCCTGCCACAGGCGGAATAAGAATCACCAGCGACCGAGGCTTGACATGGTTCGACCTGCCCTGGAATTTTGGACCGGTCAAAAAAGTACCCTCCTGGTCAAATGGATATCTCTTCGTTTATGAACAGACTACCTCAATCCCCGGTATAGTTTTCTCAACGGATAATGGAATTTCCTGGAAAAAAATTAAACTTAATCTGAGTGGAATTACACGGGCTGAGAGAATCAGCAACGGCTTCGCTGTAATTGGTACCGATCAAAAATATTACAAACTCTCCGATTCAGGGGCAGTTCTGGCTTCCGTCATCAGTCCAAATCAAAAATACAATTTCGACTACTGCTACATCAGTGACACCGAAGTATGGGCTCTCGACAACACCGGCTGGGCGGCTGATAATGGTTACAGATACCTCACGAAAATGTCTTTCAAGGATACCGCAAAAACAGGTTACAGACTTGAAATAACCTCCAATTATATAAACCAGATTGTCCCGACCACATTCGACAAACTTGTCCTTGGGCAGACCGCAATGAGCCTTGATGACGGTGTTCTCACCTTCCACAAGTACAACGATAAAAGAATCAGGGTCGAATATTTGAAACTCCCAGACAACTTCGAGGCGAAAAAACTCTTCTTCGTAAACGAATCCTTCGGATTTGTAGCCACGGGTTCGGGAGAAATCCTGAAAACCACTGACGGAGGCTTAACCTGGAGAAAGGTAAACACTCCCGGAATATACTCCCAGATCAATTGTTTCGCCGCTCGAAGTGAGAATGAATTTATTGCTTCAGGCAATGCTGGTCTCATACTCTTCTCCTCCGACGGGGGTGAAAACTGGATAAGGAAAGAATCAGGATTTGGGCGGGACATTACCTCCATTTCATACAGCAATCCCGATAATATCTATTTCTGCACTTCCGACTCGTTATACGGAACAGATCATCTATGGCGGCAGATCAGGCACATCAGGGTCGATGTTCCGGCGGGCAGATACACGGGTGTTCAGTTCTTCGATTCTCTCAACGGCTCTGTTACCTATGAGAATGAATATTTTGCGAGCCATTTGCTGACAAGCACCAATGGCGGCTCATTCTGGTGGAAGAAGATCATGACTTACCGCCTCTACACATACGATCCTGCAAATTTTGGCATTTACTGGAAATATTCCACAGGAGTCACCTGGTACAGGAACAATACGCAGGGTTGTATTATGTCCCTGAAAGGAATGATAACGGGTGTTCATCAAAATAAAAACGGAGTGGCTGCAGCATATACCGACAGAGGCAACTTCCTTATTACTTTTGGAGACAAATTCAACTGGTCCCTTGTCAGTCTCGGTGAACCGGTCACGGTCAGACACATCTTTGCAGCCGGCAACAAGGCAATCTATCTTGCAGCCCCGAACGGAAGGATATATAAATTTTCTCCCTCGAATCTGCCGAATATTCCATCCCTGGTACTCAGACAATCACCTCCGGACGGAGCAAAATTTGTTCCAAAAAACTTTGAGTTGAAGTGGGGCGAGCCATATTCTCATACCCCAATCAGGAATTATCAGGTTCAGATCGCACTTGGCGACACATCCAATATCGTTGTGGATGACGCATCGGTTTTTTCACCGAAATACACCCTCAATCTAATTTCAGATACTTCCTTCTATTTCTGGCGGGTGCGTGCCCGGAATGGTGAAGGCTGGGGAGAATTCAACCCGTGGTACAAATTCCGGACTTCAGCCGAGATTCTCTCATTTTCCACAGTTCAAACAAATTTCACTAACAATGTAACAGCCGCAATAAAAACACCTGCAGGCAGATATTTCGTAGGTACGGAGAACGGCCTGATCAGCTTCACAGACAACTTCTCCTGGTTATGGACACAGGGTAATTCGGCAACCACTTACAAAATTACGAAGTTCACCGTTAATAAGTATTCTTCCGTCATCTATGCCTTCAGCACTAATAATGAGTACTCTTTCTCGACTAATAACGGTATAACCTGGACAAAAATTGCCGACCCTTTAAGAGGGAAAATGATTTATTCCCTCGCCTTTACCGGCGCCACAACAGGTTATGCAGCCGGTGGTTACGGTACCATATTTAAAACCACCAACGGTGGCAGCACCTGGAACAACATCTGGTACTCACCCGACACAGGTGATAACCTGGACATTAAAACCATCGATTCCACTGTAATTATTGCAGTCGGAGCTCAGGGAAGTTTTACCATCTCCACTGATGGCGGTGCTACATTCAGGCAGAAATCCCTCGCCTACTCCGAAACCTTCACCCGGTTTGAAATAGACGAGGGACAGCGGATTATCATCAGAAACAGCAGAGGTGAAAGACGGATATCCAATGATCTGGGCAATACATGGATTTATGAACGGCTCGCATTCGAAGCCCCTTTGAGAGGTTTTAAGGACTGGCGAAACAATTCGATGATGATTGATACTCTTGGCGGAGTGTTTACAATGCCGTTCAACTCAGTTGAATATTTCTATCAGACACTCCCCGAAAAGCGTATTGCCAACGGACTTGAACTCGTTGAAAATGAAGTGTTGATTCCTTCATCAGGCGGTAAACTTTTTGTAGCTCCACTCCCCTCACCCGGTTCCAATGCACCATGGCAGTATGTTGTCAATCCGGGTGCTGCATCTCTGAATCAGTATCTTTTTACGGGCGCAAAATCGTTGATGGGTGCCGGTAGAGCCGGAATGGTTATGGTGTCTGAAGATGAAGGAAGAATTTGGAGGGCAGCCCCCTCTCCCGTTACATCCGATTTGTTTGTAATTACTCAAAAAGCAGGGGGTGAAGTCGTCATCGCAGGCGATTCCGGGCGTGTACTTGTCTATAACAACGGCGCCTTTTTAGCCGAAGGTTCGGGAATTCCTGCGGACAAAAAAGCCTCGGCTATCTCTTTCAACGACAAGTTCACAGGATTTATTTCATGCCGCGACGGATCACTCTTCCGGACGAATGACGGCGGAAGAACATGGATACAAAAAACAGAGATTAATCCGGCTGCGGCAGGTCTGGAGATAGCTGCGATAAAAGCAGGAAAAAACAAGCTCTATATCCATCTTGAATCCTCCGTAAACAACGAAGCCACCAGATCGGAAATAAGGGAGTACAATCTGAATCTGTCGGGCTACAGGACAATCTGGTCAGCAGGATCACTTTCGAACATGCCCGCGATCATCGTACCGGGAAAATTCTTCGCAGTCCTGTTGCAAGGTAACAGAATTGTGACAGGAAGAGGTCCCCTGATGGACACACTTGTCGAATTTTCAAATGATACTCTGAATATCTCCTCCCTTTTCACTTCAAACGGAAAGAATTTTTGGGTCGGTGACAATTCGGGTAATTTGTACAGGCTGGATGATAACGGCGGGATAACCTCCTCCTTCAAGGGATTTGCCCTTGGAAGTATAAAATCAGTACTCTTCTCCCACTCCGGGAAAGGGATTGTTGTCTCGGAAGCCGGGAATATCTACTACGGTTCCTCCAGTGACGAAATTCAACCGGATGATCCCTCAGTCGACATCCCCGATGAATATACCCTTTACCAGAATTTCCCGAATCCGTTTAATCCTTCGACTACCATCGGATTCCAAATTACAACGGCTGATTCCTACACCCTTGAAATATTCAGCAGTAACGGTGAGAAAGTCCAAACCCTCCTGAATGGTTTTATGGAGCCCGGGAAATATCAGATCATATTTGATGCATCAAAACTCTCCAGCGGACTCTATTTCTACCGGCTACGAGGAAACGGTGCCTTTTTCACAAAAAAAATGATCTATTTAAAGTAGGGGGACATGATGAAATATTTTGCATTTTTTATCCTCATTTTATCTATCACTCCACGGACTCAACTCGTGCCCGTGATAAATTATTCAGACACAAGTGCATTTATTGATGTCGAATTTTTGAATGAGTATTACGGTTTTGTAGTCACAAACAGAGGAACACTCCTTAGGACAACAAATACAGGACTTGCGTGGTCGGATGTCCCCATTCCCGGTAATACGGGTGTTCTTGCTGTAACTTCCGGTCCCGATGGAATACTCTTCATTTCGGGCAGGAACGGGATGGTTAAGAAATCTACCGATGGCGGCGCCACCTGGTCTGATGTATCCGTAACCTCACTGCCGGATGCTGCACTTACATTCGTGAAAAGAATTGCTACCTACAGTCTGGTTGTTGCCGGCAGGCGGGGCTGGTTCGCAAGAAGCGATGATAACGGGTTACACTGGCAGTCGGTTAGAATCGGAATGGAAGACATTAATAATGTTGTGTTTACGGGATATTTCACAGCCTGGGCGCTTATGGACAAAGGAGTTGTAGCCACAACTTCCGATGGTGGACTTACCTGGTCCCCTTTCTACGCCGAAACACTCGGAAAAAGCGTCAAAGGAATGCTGCAGAGCGGTAACTCCATCATGTTTACAGGTGACGGCGGTTTGATTACTTCATCCGAAAATAATGGTGCAACCTGGACTTCATTTCTCACCTGGCAACAAACAGATCTCGTTGAAACAAAGCAAACAGGGCAAAACAGCCTTTTTATCATGGACACAACGGGTAAAATGAGAACATTAACGCTTACAGCAACGGGAGTTACGGCTACCAATCTCACTACCCAAAAAAAACCTCAAAAAAGGTACTACGGCTTCTGGTCAAAATCGAACACACTGTACGCAATTACCGATGGACCGAATATCTATTATTCCAATTCTTCGGGGCAGCAGCTTAGTTCCCGTATTGTCTCCTTGGGTGGCAGAAAGATTTCCTCTGTAACTATCGTCTCTGAAAACGACTATATCATCTCGTGCAATTCCCCTTTCATAAACGGTGTTTCATCCGGATATATCGCCAGAACAACCAATGGAGGTGAATCCTGGAAATACAGTTACGATGGCGGCTGGGTGAACAGGGAGTATTATCTCTCGAACGGACGAGGTTTCAGGGTTCTCGAAAGATCCGAACTCTACTCATCAAATTCGGGGGCGACATGGTCAGATCTGATAGCAAATACCTCGGGGGTCATAATCAGTTCTCAATCATTGAGCGATCAAACAGGTTATTTTATCATTACCGATTCCCTCACAAAACCCCGCAACAAGTCTGCGAGCAGCATCTACAAGCGGACAGGCTCGACTAAAACGATGCTCAAAACTTTTGCAAACACCCGGTTGACACATCTCGATTTCATCGACAATCTGAACGGCTGGGTGCTCCGTGACAGCACTCAGTTCAATGTTACGACTGACGGCGGTGTCAACTGGAAGCAGACAGCGGTCATTACTCCGTACATCTCCTCATATCTAAGATTTGGCAATACCTCGGGCATTCTCGTTACCCAAACAGGGAGAATCATGAAAACATACAACAATACCGAATCGTGGTCGCTCCTGTTTAAAGATACAGTTTTAAGGTTCAACTCGATTGCCGGTATTGATTCCGCAAGATTCATTGTCGCCGGTGATTCGGGGGTAATCTGCACATCAGTCGATGGCGGTCAGTCGTGGAAGCTCCTGAAAACGGGGATACAGGCTGATTTCAATCATATAAAGATGATCGACTCCCGTAAATTTCTCATCACTACTACAGCAGGTGGTGTTTATAAAGGGAATCTCGACGATTCCTGGTACTCGGAAGTAAAGGAACCAAGTCCCATTCTCCCCGAATATCACATTATCGGGAATTTCCCGAATCCCTTTAATAACAGCACAGTTATTGAGTTTTTCACAAAGGAAAGCGGGAATGTTCAACTCACTCTCTTCGACATTTCAGGCAGAGAGGTTTATTCAGACATTATTAACGCCCAAAACGGAGTAAACAGATACAACTTCAACTCCCAAAACCTGAACAGCGGCGTCTATTTTTATACACTCGATTTCGGCGGGAAAAAGGAATATTCGAAGATGATTCTCTTAAAATAGAGCTTCAGAACTTCGGAGTTTCAGAACCTCAGTATTTCAACACTTCCGAGGTTCCGAAGTTCTGAGGTTCCGAAGTTCATCAAGATTTGTAAAATAAAAGCAGGAATGCTATGAAAAATTACACGCTGATTCTCATTTTTTTTCTGACCGTGGTTAGTCAGACAAGGGCACAGTCAGAATCTCCCGGTGGTACCGAAGTTGTCGTCCCTTGGGCTGCGAGTTTTTATACCGGCAAAGGTACTGCTAATGTACAATTTTGTGATTCTCTGAACGGAGTCGCATTTTGGAAAAATTATGCTGAATACAGTATAACCACCGATGGTGGTGAAACCTGGCGTGACGGCAAGTTAACCTCTCAGCTCGACAAAATCATGGAGATGTTCCCCATCGGGAGGGACACCCTCGTGGCGATAAGAGACAGCCAGTATGTCTTTCACAGCTATAATGCAGGTGAAACCTGGACTCATGTGGCGTCGCTTTGGGAGGGTGAGAGATTTGCATATGGTCTTCTCTACAACCATAAGCATGGTATTCTGTTCCCCAAAGAGGGGGGCATGCTAAGATCAACAGACCTCGGAGCGTCATGGAATGCTGCGTTCTGGCCCTACAGCAAAGTTAATGAGAACCCTGTCTATGATAAAGGATATTTATTCGTTATTGAGAGGTTTCCTCCCACTCCCGGGATACTCTACTCGACGGATAACGGTGCTACATGGGTGAGGGTGGAGTTACCAACAACTTTGAATGGATACAGGAAGGTCGGAAAAAGTGACAACGGTTTTTTCGTGGTATCGACCAGCAATATGTTCTATCTCCTATCGATGACAGGTGAGATCATTCAGGCTTACAGACCGGGTGGAACTGACATCAGAGGTGGCTATGGATATGTTAGTGACCGCGAGATATACGCCCTCGACAATGTCGGTTGGGGCAACAGACTGCTGCACCGCTTTAGCCTCCCTGACACGGTATTGCAGACCGTTACTATCGGCAACAATTCAATGAATCTGAATTATATAATCCCCACAACTCACGACAAACTCGTGATCTATACGAGAAATGTGGGCAAAACCGACGGGATTATGACATTTCACAAACATGGACACCGGAATTTAAAGATCGAGCAGTTCGATCTGCCCGGTGAAAGCGAGGCAACAACACTCTTTTTTGTAAACGGAACCAAGGGGTTTGCGGGCCGGTCCGACGGAACGATAATAATGACGACCGATGGTGGCGGGACATGGCAGGCGACCACAACCCCCGCGGTGACTTATAAGGTAAAGAAATTCATACAAAGGAGCGAGACAGAGTTTGTGGCGATCTATGCGAACGGGCAGATAGTTGAGTCACCCGACGGCGGCGCAAACTGGAACCCGGTTGTTTCAAACTTCCACAAGACGATTGTAAGCGCATCATTCGCGGGGCGGGACACGATATTCGTCTGTTCAAACGATTCCCTCTATTTTACAGATCCGGCATGGCAACAATTCACACCGGTGAACACCGGTTTTAGCGGCGGGTATTTTTCCGATGTCTGTTTTTACGACCGGATGAACGGATCGGCCATCTATCAGCATGGATACTTTGAGAGCAAGTCGCTTGTAACTTCCGATGGCGGTAAGACCTGGACAGCAACCGGTTACAGCAGACAGATGGTCAGCCTCGATCCTGCAACCCTCGGGCTTTATTACTATATCGCGAGCGAGTTCTCGGTCTGGTACGAAGGCGGTCAGGGAGGCTCGGTAAACCAGGAGGGAGTTGTCGTTCATACAGCGCAGCGCCCGGGTGGATTGATCGGCATGATCTATCAGAGCGGACAACTCTTCTACAATTTTGGCGAACGGGCCGTTTTCCGGAGGGTTTTCATCGGAGGAGGGCTAAATGAGCTAGAGGTGGCTCCAGGTGATGCCAACACTACCTACGCGCTTGTTGGGGGGAACAGGCTTTTCAGATTCAGACATGAAAGCGGGCCCCCTACCCCTTCGACGGTACTCAGGCGGCTCCCGAGGGACAGATCGCCCTACGAGTACCAGAATCTTAGATTCAGCTGGGAGGAGCCCTGGACAGTATCGCCGATTACAGAGTACAACCTACAGCTCGCTCTCGGAGACACTTCGAATATTGTGAACGATATTACAGGTATCGACTCCACTTCAGTTACGGTGAGCCTTGGCGCAGATTCGGCACTTTATTTTTGGCGTGTCAGGGCGGCAAACTCAAACGGCTGGGGAAGTTTCAATCGCTGGTTCTCATTCAGGTCTTCAACCCTGGCCTACCAGCCAACCCTGTATACAACGCCGCTTCGCGGTGACCTGACAGCGGCAATAATCTTACCCGACGGAAGACTGATCGTGGCTAATAATTACGGCGAGATTGCAAGAACCGACCAGTTACCGGGAAACTGGACCACGGTGGCATCGGGCACAACCTATCCTATCCTGAGATTCTACTATGATCCGAACAATAATCTCGCGTTCTACCTAACGAACGGCAATTTCCTCGGTTACTCAGGGAACAGGGGTTTCACATGGGGAAGAAAGGAAGCACCTTTCGGAAGCATAATGATAACGGCCGTTGCTCCGCTGAAACCCAACAGGATATTCGGATCCGGGACTTACGGCAGTATATTCAGGGCAGTGGCTTCGCCGGATCCATGGACAAAGTTGTGGTTCGCCCCCGCCTACGGGGATCTGCGACATATCAACACCCTTGGAACCAATCTGATCGCCGGGGCAGGTGACAATGGTAACATCACGATCTCGAACGATGGCGGAGAGACCTTCAGGTATGTCGGGCACGGAGCACCACAAATGTACAAAAGGGTCAGTTTCGCCCCTGACTCAACTATCGTTGTGCTGAATCAGTATGGCTCGCGAAAGGTATCGACCGACTTGGGCGAAACTTGGACATCCGAGACATCTGAGGTGCGGGCACCGGTAAGGGATATGATCACCCAGAACGGCATCAGCGCGGTGATAGACACCCTTGGTGGGATTTACACTGCCACAAGTCCGTTTTCCCCCTGGAGATTCAGTAAACTCCCGGAAGGTGTCTCACCGATGGGTGTTGAGATATCAGGCGATACGATCTTGATCACGGCGAGGGGCAATAAACTTTACTACCTAAAAATCCAAACGGGTAATCCTGTAGGCGTATATGACGAACCCGTTATCCCCGGTGAGTTCACCCTTGCGCAGAACTTCCCCAACCCGTTCAATCCAGAGACGGTTATCCGTTTCGTGTTGCCCGTTGCCGGTTACGCGAAGGGTGTGGTTTACGACTTTCTCGGTCGCGAGGTGGCTACACTGGTAGACGGTGAAACAAGAGCCGGAACTCATGAGATAAAATTTGACGCCAACGGACTACCATCGGGTGTTTACATTTTCCGGCTTGAGACGGGTAAAACCTCGGCAGCGGTCAAGATGGTGCTTCTGAGGTAAACGATGATGAACCTAACCCCACAGAGAGAAAGAAGTAAATTCTAAGGCGATCACCATGAAAAAGATTTTATTGTTGCTACTTACGCTCATATTTACAGCACACTCACAGTTGAAGTGGGAGTTGCTAAGCCCTTCCCCCACATATGCTGACATATATAATGTCTGGACCTTTAATGATTCCACAGTATTGATAGTTGGAAACTCGGGCCTGTGCATGAAAACTTCCGATGGGGGAACGACATGGCAGAATTGCATAATAAACACAACGAACGACTTGAAAGGGCTCTACTTCCTGAACGAGAGCGAGGGGTGGTTGTTTGATGCTTCATGCAAGCTCTACAAATCGACGAACGGGGGTGAATCGTGGGAATTGTTCTACTCTCTGCCACAGGAGAGACTGATAACCTCGATCTACTTCAAGGATGCCAACAACGGGTACATGGGGTCTGACTACCGCTTGTATGTAACCACTGACGGTGGGTTGAGCTGGACACCCAAGCATTTCAACAACTTCATCTATGGCTTTAAAGTGTTCGGTAATTCCCTTTTCTGCGCCACTTCAGCAACAGGGTATGTCGGGAAGTTGTTCCGGAGTACAAACAATGGAGTTAATTGGGATACCATCTACAGTATGCCGGGTTACCCTGTATTGGATTTCGACCTGAATTCTCAAGGTGTGCTGATCTGTGTCGGAAAGGGATTTGCCGCAAGGTCAACTGATATGGGGGCAACATGGGTTTTTCTGGCATTCAACTATAAAGATTTTTTTAGCGTCGAATTCCTCGATGATTCACATGTGTTTGTTGCAGGTTCTTTGAATCTGATGAGCTGGAACAGCGGAGCGGACTGGACTGAGCTTAAGAACATGGGATATTTAAAGGCAGTTAGCTGCGGTGAAAACAACATTATTGCCGCCGGGAATGAGGGAAAGATATTCAGGTCGACTGACAGGGGCAGTTCGTGGATGACGATGTCAAAAAGGAAAGACAATGTCTTCAGATCTGCATTTTTCACCTCGCGGGACACAGGTTTTCTTGCCGGTGAAGAAGGGACGCAATTCATTCGAAAAACCACTGACGGAGCCAGGACATGGCGCGAGATCCCCTGGCATCATTCGTACTACAGCATCAGTGATATGACATTCATTGAAAGGGGTGCCAAAGGTTTTCTGCATGCAAGGAACAAGATAATGAGTTCCACTGACTATGGCGAAAGCTGGTTTGATGTCGCGGCACCCCTTAACTCGAACGATAATCTCCTGAAATTCTTCTTTGTTGATGATCAGTATGGATATGTTTTGGGTAGCAACAAGTTCATCCTTAAAACCACGGATGGGGGTACGACATGGACGAGGAACGCGATAACTGCCACCTCAAACCTCGAGGGTCTTTACTTTGTAAACAGGGATGTCGGTTTCATCCACGGATCCACGGGTGTTTCAATCTACAAAACCTCCGACGGCGGAATGACCTGGGTGCAAAAATATTACGATCCTTCCGGGTATTCAAAGGGATTCCACTTCTCTTCGCCGAACGATGGGGTTTGCTTCACTTCCTCTTCCGATCTTTACACTGCCAATCAGGGTGAGTCCTGGACGGGAAGCACTTCATATGTACCGAGGATTCTCGCCATGGATTATATTGACAATCTAAACGGTTTTGCATCGATGATCCACGGACAAACGAATATCCATCCTTTAATGATCGGTATTACCCGGAATGGGAAGGATTGGACCACGAAAATACTACCGCTCCAGATCACAGGTGGCTTGATGAGAATGGCTGACAAGGGCACAGCATATTTGTTTGCCTCCGGTGATATCATAATCAAACTTACCGACACCGCTTTGACGACAGTCGAGGAGGAACCGGGCGTACCCGGTGAGTTCACCCTTGCGCAGAACTTCCCCAACCCGTTCAATCCTGAGACGGTTATCCGTTTCGTGTTGCCTGTTGCCGGTTACGCGAAGGGTGTGGTTTACGACTTTCTCGGTCGCGAGGTGGCTACACTTGTAGAAGGTGAAACAGGTGCCGGAACCCATGAGATCAAGTTTAACGCCAACGGACTACCATCCGGTGTTTACATTTTCCGGCTGGAGGCAGGTAAAAACTCGGGGGCAATAAAGATGATCCTTTTGAAATAAGTTGTTTGACAAAATTTAAATCAGCATGAGAAATAGAAAAGACAGTAAAATGCGATCCGCGATTATACTTATAGCAGCCATCTTTTTAATGATGGTAAGAGTTGAGGCACAACCTGTTCAGGCAGAGAGAACAGAAGTAGTGATCCCCAACGCGTTCAGTTTTTATGACGGGAAGGGAGCCCGCAGGATCCAGTTCGTTGATTCACTTAACGGGATATCCTACTCACCCAACACACCCCACTTCGGCATAACCACCGATGGAGGTCAGACTTGGAGGGACGGAAGTCTCTCAACCCAGATCCCCGCCATAATGAAGATGTTTTTAATGGGAAAGGACTCGATGGTAGTGGTCCGCGACAGTCAGTATATCTACCACAGTTTCAACGCGGGTGAGACCTGGACATTGGCGGCTTCACTCTGGTCCGGAGAGAGGATCAACAAATGCTTTTTCTTCAACCACAAGTACGCAATAAACCTGACCACTAACAACGAGCTAATGATATCCTCGGACCTTGGAGTTTCATGGATAACGATCCCCTGGCAACACAGGACGATAAAGCCTGATATATTCTACAACAACGGATATCTCTTTGTTACAGAAGTTCCACAGTCACCCAACCCTCAGTCGATAGTTTACTCGACAAACAATGGTTTTACCTGGGAGAAGATAAACCTCCCCACTTCGATAGGCGAGTACACTTACATAGCCAGAGGAGCCGGAAGTTTTGTGATCGGTACCAACAACGGGGTAGTTTACTCCATTTCGCAAACCGGCCAGATATTAAAGCGATTGACCTCACCCGGTAACGCGATCGCGCGGGGATATGCATATCTGAGCGACTCTGAGATATTCTCACTCGACAATGACTACAGTTATTTTTCGAGGGGAATAGTGAAATATTCGATAACCGACTCTTCAACCTCGTATATCCCAATAAATTATCACGAGCAATACCTTGATCAGATAGCGGTTACCACCCATGACAAGGTGGTGATGGCCTCAACTTACCAGCCCAGCCACTCGGCCTTGATGGTATTTCACATGTACGGTTTCCGGGACATACGGGTTGAGCGGTTCAAATTTCCGGGGAATCTTGATGCATCGTGCCTTTATTTTGTGAACGACGCGATGGGGTTTGCCGCCACTTCGAAGAACCAGATACTCAAAACGAGCGACGGTGGAGAGTCATGGCAGGAGACGACGGTGCCGGCACAGTTGGCATTAGTGACGGGGTTCGCGCGAAGAAGCGAGTCGGAGTTTATCGCCATCTGTGAAGGAGGGGCGATACTTGAGTCGAACGATGCCGGGAACAGCTGGCAGAGCATTCCCTCTGCATTCAAGGGCTCGATAATAAGGGCGTCATTCGCGGGACGGGACACGATATTCTTCTGCACGAAAGATTCACTTTATATGACCACATCGGGCTGGCAGACTGTAATTCCGATGAATACAGGGCTGACGGGAGGGTACTATAAGGATCTGGATTTCTATGATGGCTCGAACGGGGCCGCGACATACGAAAAGACGAGTGATCTTGTAGGGAGGGCATTTGTGACAACCGACCGTGGCGCTACCTGGGAATTGCAGAACTTCCCTGACAGGATGTTCACATACGATCCCGGTTCGCAGGGATTGTTCTACAGAAGTGACGAGGGATTCGGCACATGGGATGCCGGGGCTTCGGGGCAGAAGATCTACATGGAGAGTTATCCCGCAAATGTGGACCAGAACAGGGGTGGAGTTATTGCTCTTACCGCGGGGACGCAGAATATTTTCTTCAATCTGGGAATCAAGCGAAATTTCAGGCATATCAACCTGGGATCAAATATCGTGAAGAGGCAGATAGTCGCGGCAGGTGGGAACAGCACTTATCTTCTGAGTGCAGACGGTGTTTACTGGAAGTTCTCGCGAAGTGACAATACAGCCCCGACCACAGTCATTCGCAATTACCCTGTTGACGGATCGCCTTACGAATTTCACAATCTGAACTTCAAATGGGAGGAGCCTTGGACAATCGCACCGATAACGCATTACCATTTTCAGCTCGCCCTTGGCGACACTTCAAATATTGTTGAGGACAGGACCGGACTGGATTCCACATCGATCAATGTGAACCTGACGGCGGATTCGGCACTCTATTTTTGGCGGGTAAGAGCCGAGAACCAATACGGTTGGGGAAGTTTTAACCAGTGGTACTCGTTCAAGTCTTCGACAGTGGCTCTGCAGGCATCCTTATACACCACTCCACTGACGGGAGATCTTACGGCCGCGATCATCCTGCCGGGCGGCAGGCTTATCGTCGGGAACAATTATGGTGTAATAGCAAGAACCGATCAGTTGCCGGGGAACTGGACGACGGTTGCTTCGGGTACGGTTTACCCAATAAACCGGTTTTACTACGACGCGAACAACAACCTGACATTTTACCTGACAAACGGAAACTTTCTGGGGTACTCGAGCAACAGGGGTTACACCTTCGGAAGAAAAGAAGCCCCGTTGGGCAGCACCATGATAACATCGATCGCCCCGCTCGCGCCAAACCTGCTGTTCGCCTCCGGCTATTACGGAAGCATTTTCAAGGCGGCAGGCGGAGTAGCCACCTGGTCGAATGTCTGGTTTGCACCGAATTGGGGTGATTTCAGGCATATCGCGACCGATGGAGTGTACAAAATAGCCGCGGTTGGCGATTTTGGTAATATCACCCTCTCCTCTGACGGGGGCCAGACCTTCAGGTATATTGCCCACTCACAGACAGAAATGTACAGAAGAGCGGGATTCGCACCCGATGGAACGATAGTGGTTCTGAACAAGAATGGTGAGAGGCGGACGACCACCGATATGGGCAACACATGGAGCTTTGAACTCTTCGAGATCCGGAAACCGATAAGGGATATGGTCACCAAGAACGGGGTAAGCGTGGTGATCGACACACTCGGCGGGATCTACACTTCACTTACTCCCACGACGCCCTGGAGGTACAGCAGACTACCCGTAGGAGCCTCGCCGATGGGAGTAGAAATCTCGGGAGATACCATACTTATAACAGCAAGGGCGAATAAACTCTTCTATGTACCCCTTCACTCGGGGAACCCCGTAAGTGTGAAAGATGAAGGCACGATTCAGGGATTTTCACTCGCGAGGAACTACCCGAACCCGTTCAACGCTTCCACAGTGATCGAGTTCTCGATCGCCGAGGCGGGCAACTACACACTTGAGGTGTTCAACACGATGGGTGAAAAGGTTGCCACGCTTCATGAAGGCTGGCTCGATGGCGGGAAATACAGGGAGCTCTTCGACCCCGGTTCCCTCTCCAGTGGTATCTACCTGTACCGCCTGAGGGGCAGAGGAGTTGCATTAGCCCATAAAATGATTTTAATGAAGTAAGGGTACTGAGATGAAAAAAATTGCCATATTGTTAGTGTTGTTGTTTACGGATTCCCGTCCACAATTAACGGATGCATTAAAATTCAATGAGATAAAGTCATTCATCGCGGTTGACTTTTTCGATGTTACGACGGGTCTGGTTTTGGCGAGCAATGGTGAGATATATCGCTCGGCGGATGGCGGATTGACGCTCACGCGCGTCGCTATTCAGGGTAACAGAGGGATCACCAACCTGCACATCTCGCGAACTGGAGTTGCTTATATCTGTGGCCACGGCGGCATGCTGATGACCTCGAGCGACCGGGGGCAGACATGGAGCGATATTTCACTTTCCGGATACCCGGGTTTGAAGCTGAACTTCGTATCAACTCTTTCCGCTTCCACCCTGATAGTTGCGGGAGAGAATGGATTTTACGCAAAAAGTGAGGACAACGCGGCTAACTGGAGAGTAGCGACCATAGGTACCGGAGACATAAGCAAAGTGGTTTTTACGGATCAGAACAGGGGTTACATCCTGTACCAACACGGCGGGGTGTACAGCACTTCCAATGGTGGTGTTTCCTGGAACGGCCACTTCCTGCCATATTCAGGCTCGCCCATAGTAGCTGTTTTCAGTTACGGAAGCAACCGGCTTTTCCTCGCGCGGGACTACAGGTTGATTTTCTCAATTGATGGCGGGCTCACCTATTCACTCTCGGCGACTTCGGCTACCACGAAGATCCTGGCGGCCGTAGAAGTGGAGCCGGGAAGGGCGTTCGGACTGACCAGCACCTTCAACACCTTCAAGATCGATTACACAGGAAGCGGCGCCGCGATTGATTTCTACACCCTGCCGACTAACAGAATCTATACGGGATTTTGGATTAAGGGGTCGAAACTCTTCCTCACAGCCGAGGGTCCCGATCTCCTCTATAAGGACCCTGCAAACAATCCCACCTACAGCACAGTTGTTTCGTTCGCTGACAGACCTTTGCACACCATAAATGTGACCGGTGAGAATGACTGGACCATAAGCGGTAGCGTTTACAGTACCTGGAAAGGGAGAATAGCACGAACCACGAATGGCGGCACAAGCTGGTCTTATCTGTATGATGACAAATGGACAGGAAACTGTACCTTTCTTACGAGTGACCAGGGAGTGAGGGTAAGAGACAAGAGCATCGACTACACTTTAAACGGTGGAGCGACCTGGCAAACGGCTCTTACATTCTCTTCAGGAGTGATCATCTCGGAGAGATCGTTCACATACGACACCGGATTTTATATCGTGACCGACTCATTGGAAAAGCCCGTTTCAACAGCCAGAAGTACAATTTACAGACGCTCGGGTACATCCAGTACCCAGCAGTTGAATCTGGCGGGAGCGAGGCTGACCCACCTAAACTTTACTTCACCACAAAACGGCTGGGTTTTACGGGACAGCACCCGATTCTACACAACTGAAAACAGCGGGTCGGTGTGGAACCTGAAACCGGTTTTGACACCATTGATCTCAGATTATGAAAGGATTGGTGATACCGCGGGAATACTGGTAACCAGAAAAGGTTTGATAATGAAGACCAACAACAAGGCGGTTAACTGGACCACCATTTTCTCGGATTCGACTGTTGCTTTTAACACAATTGACATAAAAGATTCGACGGTAATTGCCGCCGGTGATTCGGGCGCGCTTTACATATCACTCGACATGGGTAATACCTGGAACCGAAGAGAGACCAACCGGAGTTTGAACTTCACGGAGGTTAAATTTGCGACAGCCGATCAGTTCCTTTTAGCAACCCGGACAGGTGGTCTTTACAAGGGGGGTGTCGCGGGGACGCAATCAACTGTTTTGACGAACGAGACAACGACTCCCGATACCTGGCTGATCGGTAACTACCCCAATCCGTTCAATCCAGAGACGGTTATCCGTTTCGTATTGCCCGTTGCCGGTTACGCGAAGGGTGTGGTTTACGACTTTCTCGGTCGCGAAGTGGCTACACTGGTAGACGGTGAAACAAGTGCCGGAACTCATGAGATAAAATTTGACGCCAACGGACTACCATCGGGTGTTTACATTTTCCGGCTGGAGGCGGGTAAAAACTCGGCAGCAATAAAGATGTTGCTGATGAAGTGAGAGACTAGAGAGATTCGAGAAACTTGAGAGACTTGAGAAACTTGAGAAACTTGAGTATTTTAGTACTCAGATACTCAGGTCTCTCTGGTACTCAGATCTCTCTAGTACTCAGGTCTCTCTGGTACTCCGGTACTCTGGTACTCTTGTACTCTAATGAAGCACCATCTTTATCGCCTTGGTCAAACCACCGGAGGTAATGCGAAAGATGTAAACGCCGGGGGAGAGTCCTCTCCCGTCGAACTTGAGAGAGTGTGTTCCTCGCGGCATTTCTCCGTCAACGAGGGTTGCCACTTCACTTCCAAGGAGGTCATAAACCACCCCTTTTACCTGACCGGCCTGTCTGAGTGTATAGTTGATAGCAGTCAGCCCTCCATCAGAACCATCTCCTGTTGAAAATGGATTCGGATAGTTTTGTTCAAGTTCATACCCGATCTCCGTCACGGGGTTGTCCTTGATTCCAACAGCCGGATAATTTACGGAGAAATAACCGTTCTTTGGCAGTGTGTCTGACTGCGGTATGATACTTCTGTCGATTGCAATGAAACGGTAATTAAACTCATAACCCGCCCGGAGTAGAGAGTCATTTAACTGATAATTAATCATTGATGAGTCTGCGAGAGGTTCGAATACTAATCTTTGTGATGGGGCTGGGATTAAACTGACACCATTTGAATAATAACCCTCGATAATCGCTGAATCTATAAAATTGTAAAATTTTGGCATCAGATTCCAGGTGTATTTTTTATTATAAGGATGCCGGATTTTTACTGATTTTTTCAGAACCGAAGTATCGATTTGAGAAGGAGGGCGAGTAAAACTTATTACCGGTTTGTCCGTCGGGGTATAATAGAGCGTAACTCCTGTATCATCATATATTTTAGCTTGTCTAAGACGATAATCTTGTCGAATAATATTTCCATGACCCCAGGATACAAAATAAAGATAATAAGCACCAATTCCTTTCGCATATTCTTCATCTGTTACAACTCCACTCGAACCGTAACCTTCATACCAAAAGGCGCGAACCTCTCTGGGTTCTCCTAACACTTCGATGGTGGCGGGATAATTGTGATAAAAATAACTACCCATATTACCATAAAAACTCATGGTCGGGTAAATTGGTACACCTGGTTTCTCTATTGAAAAGTCCGCAATTAATTGATCAGAATTATTGGCCCAACCAAATAGTTTTCGTTCAACATGATCGTATCTAATCCATCTGCACATTCCATAATACTGATACACCTTTCCCGACATCACCGTATCAGAAAGTACATAATTGAGTTTCACATACGGTGTCGTTTGATAATCTGTTGTAGCCTCCCAGTACTGCCATATGTTTCTTGGATCAGAGGGGAAAAATGCGCTGTCCTGTGAATAATTTTGGGAGGTTCCCGGAGGAAGGCCGGTTAATGGAATTCTGACTTTGACAAGGTTTGAGAGGTCAGCCTTCCCGCGCTGAGCGAGTACTGAAATTTGGATTATAAGTAATGTAAATAGAGATATCTTTAGAAAAAGAGATTTCATTTGGGACCACAACTCGAAAAGGAATAATTTTAATTACTAATCCTTAAAATAAGAAATTGTAATCTCCCGACAAATCTTAATCTGAAAGAACTTCTCCGGCGCTGAGGCGGTCCATTGCCATTTTGGCAGCGACCTGTTCGGCGGATTTTTTGTTGCGTCCCTTTCCCTCTCCAAGAACCTGAAGACCAACGGATACACGGACGGTAAAAATCCGTTCATGTTCGGGACCCGTCTCATCCACCACATAGTAGCGGGGCAGCTCCACCTTCTTTTTCTGGATCAGTTCGAGGAGCTGGCTTTTATAATTCTCATCGGTTACATGTACACCTTTGGTAAGACCCGGCTCAAGGATGAACTTCGAAATAAAATCCTTCGCCGTTTGATATCCGTATTCAGTATAAATGACACCGATCAATGCCTCGATGGCATCTGCAAGTATCGATTTGATCCCCTGCGACTGGCTGTTAACCAGTTCCTCCTGAATAAACAGGAACTGGTAAAGGTTGATCACCTGAGCCACTTCGAAGAGGTTGTTTTTATTAACGAGGTTCGATCTCATTTTTGTCAGTGTCCCCTCGTTCGTTTGCGGGAACATAGCAAAAAGAGTTTCGGCAGTCACCATTCCAAGAACGGCATCACCGAGAAATTCGAGTCTTTCGTTTGAAACTTTGAACTTGTTCTGGTCGAGAGCCGACCGGTGGGTAAGGGCTTCGATAAACTTGTCGGGATTTGTAATTTTCTTCCCGATAAGTTCTTCAAGCTTTTTAAAATCTTTCCGCTTGAGCAGTTTCTTCTGTTCAAGACGCCTGAAATAATCACGAACAAAACCGAACAAGTTTATGCCTCAAGTTTCTTAAACAGAAGTGAAGCGTTATGTCCGCCAAATCCGAATGTATTGCTTATGGCAAAATCGACTTTTCGTTTTACCGCCTGTTTTGGAACATAATAGAGATCGCATTCGGGATCAGCTTCATCAAGATTGATGGTCGGCGGAATTATGTCGTTCCCTATCGTCATGATTGTGGCAACAGCTTCTATTGCTCCGGCGGCTCCGAGGAGATGACCGGTCATCGACTTAATGGATGATATCGCAAGATTGTAGGCATGACCTCCAAAGACCGTCTTTATTGCCTTGGTTTCCGTTTTGTCGTTCAATGGAGTCGAAGTTCCGTGGGCATTTATGTAGTCAATTTTTTCAAGCGGAACACCTGCATCCCTCAAAGCTTCCTCCATTGCCCTGACGGCACCACTTCCTTCAGGATCGGGAGCTGTCATGTGGTAGGCATCGCCCGTTAAACCGATACCCGCAAGTTCGGCGTAAATTTTTGCTCCGCGTCTTTTTGCGTGTTCATACTCTTCAAGAATAACAGACCCCGAGCCTTCACCCAGTACAAATCCGTTCCTGTCTTTGTCAAATGGTCTGCTCGCTTCCTTGTAGCGGTCGTTCCATGTCGAGATTGCCCGCATGGCACCAAATCCGCCAATTCCGAGTTCTGTGGCAGCAGCTTCAGCACCCCCGCAAATCATCGCATCTGCAGCTCCGCGCTGAATGAGCATGAAGGCGTCCGCAATTGCATGGGATGATGTGGCACAGGCAGATGTAGTGGAATAGTTGGGACCCTTCAAACCATATTTAATGGAGATGTGTCCGCCGGCTATATCCGCTATCATCATGGTAACAAAGAAGGGGGAGAGCTTTTTTGGGGAATTGTCGTTGTAGAAAACCTGAAACTGATTCTCAAGTGATTTCAATCCGCCGATACCACTTCCAAAAATCACTCCGAACCGTTCGGGATCATACGAACCCTCGGGAAATGCAGCGTCATCCCAGGCCTGCGTGGCAGACGCGAGGGCATACACTGAAAAAGTGTCGATTCGTTTGAGGTTTTTGAAATCTACATAAAGACCGGGATCGAAGTTCTTAACTTCGGCAGCAAATTTTGTGTCGAAGTTAGTGGTGTCAAATTTTGTGATCAGTTCTACTCCGTTTCTGCCGGAGAGGAGCCCGTCCCAATATTCATGAAGGTTGTTCCCGACGGGTGTAACCGAACCCAGACCGGTAACAACTACCCTTCTGTTATTCATAGGTGAGTGCCTGAAAAAAGTAAAGCCGGGTATCACTGCTCACTTCTGGGCAGCCCACCCGGCAAAAGAGAAGTTATTTTTTGCTTGTTTCTTCTTTGATGAAGGCAAGTGCAGCACCAACTGTATCAAGTTTTTCAACCTGATCTTCGGGTGCCTGAATGTTAAATTCTGATTCGAAAGCCATGAAAAGCTCCATGAGATCGAGTGAATCTGCCTGAAGATCGTTTCTGAAGCTTGCTTCAGGTGTGATCTGTGATTCTTCTACGCCAAGTTTGTCTTGAATAATTTGATTGAATTTTACTTCAATGTCCATTATCTACTCCTATTTGTTAAGTTAATAATAAAAAATTACATCGTCATCCCGCCATCGACGGCTATAACCTGTCCGGTTATATAGTCGGCAGCCGGAGAAACGAGGAACGCAACAGTTTTGGCGATGTGTCCGGGCTCTCCGAGAGCTTTTAGCGGAATATGATTTAATAATTCTTGTTTGATATCGTCTTTAAGTTTCGCAGTCATGTCGGTCTGAATAAAACCGGGGGCAACTGCATTACAAGTAATATTTCTGGAAGCAACTTCCTTCGCAACAGATTTGGTAAAGCCTATCATGCCCGCCTTGCTGGCTGCATAATTGGACTGTCCGGCATTACCGGTAAGACCCACAACAGAAGTGATGTTGATTATTCTTCCAAATCTCTGCGACATCATCGGCTTCATTACAGCCTTTGTGTAGTTAAAAACGCTCTTAAGGTTGGCATCCATTACTTCGGTGAAATCGGCTTCTTTCATCATCATCAGAAATTTGTCGCGGGTGATTCCGGCATTGTTCACCAGGAAATCACATCCGCCGAGATTCTGAACAGTGAAATCGACCGCTTTTTGAGCATCCTCAAAACTTGCAGCATCAGCCTTGAATCCGAGTACTTTTCTTCCTTCGGCAGCGTGCTCAGCCTCGATGGCTTTTGCAGCTTCTTCCGAGGACTGATAAGTAAAAACGACAGAGCAGCCCTGTTTTGCCAGCTCTTCAACTATCGCTTTTCCGATTCCTCTGGAGCCGCCTGTTACGAGTGCTCTCTTCTCTTTTAATTCTGTCATATTGGGTTCGAAATATATTAAATATTAGTTAATAATGAATATAGAGCTATAAATATTTTTCAATATCTGCGTATTTATCTATTCCGGCGGTTGCAACAGAGGGGTCAATCCTCTTTACAAGACCCTGCAACACTCTCCCCGGACCCACTTCGACAAATTCATCGAAGCCGTCAGCTATCATGTTGCGAATTGTATCCTCCCACAAAACAGGTGCAGTTACCTGTAAAAAGAGATTTTTCTTTATCTCTTCCTTCTCTGTGACGGGTTTGGCGGTCACATTTGCGTAAACCGGAAATTTTGCGTCATAGAAATGAACTGTATCAAGTTTTGCTTCGAGTTTGTCTTTTGCAGATTGCATAAGCGGGGAATGAAATGCTCCCGAAACGGGAAGCTGAGTGACAAGCCTTGCCTTGGCTGCTTTTGCAAGTTCCATCGCTTTCAATACACCATCGACACTTCCCGAAAGAACAATCTGTCCGGGCGAATTGAAGTTGGCACATTGAACTATGCCTGTTGCGGATGCTTCGGCACAAATCTCTTCGAGAGCGGGTCTGTCGAGACCGATTACCGCAGCCATTGTACCGGGAAAATCGGTTCCTGCCTGCTGCATTGCCTGACCTCTGAACCTCACGAGCTTTACAGCATCATAAAATTGCACGGCGTTGCAGGCAACCAGAGCTGAATATTCACCGAGTGAATGCCCCGCAGCTCCTTCAAAATCGAGTCGTCTTAGAAGTGATGCAAGCACAACGCTGTGAACAAAAATTGCAGGCTGTGTATATTCAGTCTGCTTCAGATCGGTTTCGGGACCGTTAAACATTATAAAGGAAAGGGGAACTCCGAGCGCATCATCTGCGGTCTTTATCATTTCTTTGGCTTCAACAGAATTGTCGTAGAGGTCTTTTGCCATTCCGACATACTGGGAACCCTGTCCGGGGAAAAGTAGAGCCCTCTTTGCCATTTTAGTCCATGCTCCAGGTAAGATAAATCGAACCCCATGTAAATCCGGCACCAAAGGCGGCAAGAATCACATTGTCACCTTTTTTTACTTTTCCGGCTCTGTAATATTCTGCCAGACAGGTGGGGATGGTTCCCGAGGTTGTATTTCCATATTTTTCAATATTCAGCATCACTTTGTCCATACCGACTCCCATTCTGCTCGCAGTGGAATCGATGATGCGAAGGTTTGCCTGATGTGGTGCGAGCCATGCCACATCCTCACCCTTCAAACCGTTTTTCTCCATAATCTCAGCCGATACTTCTGCCATTCCGAGAACTGCTCTTTTATAAACAGCTTTCCCTTCCTGATAGAGGTAGTGCATCTTGTTGTCAACGGTCTCATGTGATGGTGGATTAAGGCTTCCGCCACCTTTCATGTGCAAATAATCGGCTCCTGAACCGTCAACATGAAGTATCGAATCCTTTATTCCAAGTGATTTATCTTCAGTCGGCTCAAGCAAAACCGCTCCGGCTGCATCTCCGAACAGTATACAATTGTTCCGGTCAGAGTAGTCCACAATGGAACTCATCTTGTCAGCACCGATTACGACCACTTTCTTATATGCGCCCGATGCCACAAGACTGGCACCAGTCTGGAGCGCAAAAAGGAATCCTGAGCACGCTGCTGAAAGGTCGAATCCCCACGCGTTTTTCGCTCCGATTTTTTCCTGTACCAGGCATGCGGTTGCAGGGAAAAGCATGTCGGGGGTCACGGTGGCAACAATAATTGCGTCAATCTCTTCGGCTTTCAGGTCCGATGAGTCCATTAAATCTTTTAAGGCACCATATGCAAGGTCGCTTGTGGCACCATTTCTTAAAATTCTTCTCTCTTTAATTCCGGTTCGCGATACTATCCATTCATCATTCGTATCAAGGTAACTTGAAAAATAATCATTGTCGAGCACCTCATCAGGCACATACATGCCTACCGCGGTAATCGTGGCATTTATTTTGGAATTGTTGGTCATTCGGGGTTTCCTTCGTTGTGGTCGATATTACGGATTGCAATCGCACTCGCGAGTTTCGCAAGCAGGTCTTTCCGGTGTGCTTCTGCAGCTTTGTGTATCATATTTTTAATTGCAAGAGGTGAACTTGATCCGTGTCCTATTATCGTTATCCCGTTCACACCGAGAAGTGGCACACCACCGTAATTTTCATAGTTGAGCTTGGAAAAGATCGATTTTAGTGAACTTTTGAACAAGCCAACTTTAATTTTATTAAAAATGCCCTGATCTGCATACTCTTTGAAGAGATGCTTCAGCAGGTACATTACTCCTTCTGCAAACTTTAAAAGGATATTGCCTGTAAAACCGTCACAGACGGCCACATCCACATTTCCTTTAAAAATATCCTTCCCCTCTACATTCCCGATAAAATTGAGACCGAGAGGCTTGATCATCTGCAGGGCTTTTTTTGAAACTTCGTTCCCTTTTGTTTCTTCCTCGCCCACACTTATAACACCGACTCTTGGATTTGGCTTTCCAAGCATCTCTTCGGCATAAATGGAACCGAGGACGGCATACTCCGCAAGGTGATGGGCTTTCGAATCAACACTCGCACCGGCATCAAATATTGTGCAAAAACCGCCGATACATGGCATCAGTGTGCCAATCGTAGGGCGGTCTATTCCTTTAATTTTCCGGTAAATTAATGTTGAAAACAACATAACTGCACCGGTGTTTCCGGCACTCACAAATGCATCAGCCTTGCCGTCTTTTACAAAACGCAATCCGATTGCCAGTGAAGAGTTCTGTTTTTCCTTGTACGCCTGTGATGGCTGATCACTCATCATCACAACCTGACTTGCGTCTATGATACGGTTTTTGTCGAATTGTAGATTACTCTCCGCAAGCACCTGCTCTATCCGGTTTTTATCCCCGGAGAGCCACACTTCCAGATCATTATCTTCCTTCTCCGCATCGATAGCCCCTTTTATCTCGTTCAGGGGGGCAAAATCCCCACCCATCGCATCAAGCACAACTCTACACTTGCCGGACAATTTTCCGGGGCTTTGCATATTATTCGCCGTTCAGACTATTTCTTAGGAAGAAACATCGATCTTCCTGCATAATATCCGCAGGAAGGGCATGCATGGTGATTCATTTTCACTTCACCACAATTTGGACATGAACCTACTGAAGGAGCAACAGCTTTGTAGTGTGTTCTTCTTTTGTCTCTTCTGGTTCTCGACATTTTTCTTTTAGGATTTGGCATCGCTAATTTCCGTCAATTTAAGTTATTAATTAATCTTCTTTAAAATCGTCTTTTAGTTTCTCAAGATCCGCCCAAACGGGGTTTATCGGGTCTTTGTCACATTTACAATCACTTTTATTCAGGTCTGTTCCGCAGCGGGGACACAACCCTTTGCAGTCTTCACTGCACAATTTCTTGAATGGAATATCAAGATAAGCATAGTCGTACAACTCAGTTGTAATATCTATTTTATCCGCTTCCCTCGACAAATAATTTACATCAGGATCATCAGTTTCCTTGCTTCTTTCATCAAAAAGATAGAGAAGTGTAAAGCCTATGTCCCGCTTTGACTCGAGGTCTGCCGTGCATCTGTCGCACTCAAATTTCGCATTTACAAGCAAATTCACATCCACCAAAAGCTGCTGATGTGTCTTGTCAATCGATATAAAAAGTTCGTATTTACCGTAAAATGGGGCTTCCAGACCAAGTTCTGACACATTTCCTGTGTAATCCAACTCGTTCCTGCCAAACTCCAATGCGGATATCTTTATTTTCAACGCAATTGTCCAAAAAATCGAACTACAAATATAAGAACCCAAGACCATTATTACAAATAATTTATTGAGATCACTTGTAATAGCTATGAGCTTTGAACTATGATCTATGAGCTGAGACATACGAGCCCTTGTGGCGACATATGGGTAGAAACACAACGACCAATTAAATAAAAGCCCTTGTGGCGACATATGGGTAGGTGACGCAGATACACGCAGATTAAACAGATTAACGCAGAGTGGCTTATGGTTACACGGATTTCACGGATTAAACACGGATCCCACGGATGGAAGAATGGAACACGGATAAAACCGATTTAACGTGCCGAAGGCATCCCTTTGGGAGATTGCCACGGATTTTCAATCTGTATTGTTTATTGACAAATTATCATAATCTGAAAAGGAGCGACAATCGTCCCCGATTGTCCTACCGAAAAACCCAAACAATCTGAAAAGGAGCGACAATCGTCCTCGATTGTCCTGCCGACAAAACCCAAACAATCTGAAAAGGAGCGACAATCGTCCTCGATTGTCCTACCGACAAACTCTCATAAACTGAAAAGAGGTGACAATTGCACAATTATTCAGGCGAATGTCAACTGTGTTTTCTTGACTTATCTCTTTCCGTTTCTTCCTCCAACCTGAAAGCAACAATTTTTTGGATAAGCTCGACCGGAAGCGGTTGACCAATTGGGAATTGTATCGTGCCTTTTGAACACTTCCATTGCTTCAATTCCTCTGCGAAGGTTGCCACACCCGAGGCTCCGGGGAAAAGGCTGACATGATTTTTGAAAGCTGCAAAATACACAACCACCCGCCGGAGACGAAAAGCGGGCATGCCATAACTTATACACTCCGTTGTTCCCGGTGCAGCTTCAGAAATTATTTCGCGCAGCGAACGAAGCATTTCCTTTGCTTTCTCATCAGCTTCAGAGATATACTGATCTATCGAGGAGAGGTCTTTTCTCAAAATCGGAGATCCTTTAGTGATTATTAAAATTCGTCTGCCCAAAATACGAATCTAGGGGTAAAGATAAAACTGTCGTAGCCGGAACAGCCACAGAAAACCCCCTCTCAAAGCGGGATAGATATTGTGGCCAACCATACACATAATCCCGCGATTGTTCATTCCCGTTCTAACAAAATATCTTTAAACCACTGCAGTATCCCAAATCAAAGCCCTCAATAACATAAAAAAAAGGGGTCACCCACATCAAAGATGACTTTAACAACTTCTCAAAAACAAGTGAAGAACGGCTAAACAAACGGCTTAAAGACCAAGGTAAACCGGGCGTGAAATTTTAGGTAAATGTTTAGATTTGAACTTCAATTAGATTTATTTTTTGCACTGGACAGAGTACAGTTGATAATTTAATGGGATAGTGTTTTATTGAAGAATTGAAAACCAGAATTACCAAAAACACAAAAATAATCATAGATAAAGTTGATTTATTAGAAACCTTTGAAAATGAAAAAATTTAATCCTTATCGTAATATCTTCTATTACTTCAGAGGAGCTCACGGTTCCAATAGAATAGCTGAGAAACAAATTGAAGATAATACTACTAAAGCATTGATAAACACATTGGAATACTCTAATGTTGAACTTCTCTATCATCTTCTAAAAAATCTAAATATTCCGTTTGTCACAAACCAGATTCCCAATTATGATATGCAGGTTTCTGAACTTTACAGCCGACCTGATGCACAGATCCAAATAGGCAAAACCGATTATTATATTGAAAGTAAAGTGCAGGCTCGGTTAGAAGAGAAACAGATCAATAATCATCTGGCGTCAATTGGAGAATCACATCTAATTATAATAACTCCTCGCTATTCTGATCTGAGTGTAGTCAACAAAATCTCCGATTCTCGTCTGAGGTTTATTACCTGGGAAGAGATTTATCTTATATTCAATAAATATTTAATGAACAGAAAAAAAGTCGAGGATAATTTCATCATTATTCAATTTCTTAAATACATGGAGAACATTGGTATGGCACCGTTTAATGGATTCACAAAAGAAGATTTTGATTCCTTTTTATATATTGATGACGATCCAAAGAAAGAGATAAGATCAATAGTAAAGCAGAAACTAATAAAATATCTGGATGCAATTCAGATGGAAATACAATCCATTCCATCGTATAAAGGATTGAAAGTTGAAGTTGGTAATTTACAAGTGAAAAGTGATCACATTTGGGGAACCTTGTCTGATGAAACTAAATCCAAAGTTAATGTCCCCCATTTTAATTTTGTTCTCGATAGGAACACCTTTTCAATCGGCTTCATTGTAGAAGGCAAAACCCCGGCTGATAGATTTTACCAATATGTTAATGCAAAACCTTACACTCTGTTAGAGTTGTTAAGCAACTTGCCAGGATTTCATTATGAACTCCAAAAACGGGAATTTAAAAGAATAAGGACTTATGATAATATTCCGGTCGCATCGGTTAAATGTGGTGTGGATATTAAGTTTGATGATGTCGTTTTTATTCAAAAGAAGGCCGATCAATACCCATTAATCCTTACCTGGTGTCACTTCAGCTTTGAACGGGACGATAAAATATTAAACTCAAAAGACTTTGTTAAGACTTCGATTGATTATTTAAATCTGTTACGACCACTGTATGATTTTTCATTAGGAAAATAAATAGAGATAGAAATTAAAGGAAGCAAATTTTCAGCAGAATGTTCTTTTGGATCCTATTCACGAGTATTAAATATTAAGGTTTGTAAGAAAGTAAAGTTTCATAATATTAATTGACTAAATTTGGAGATTCCAAAACATCAGAATTCTTCATTTCCCGTTGCTAAAAATGTGGAAATATATAGAGTCTTGTTAGATATTCAAACACCAAACGGAAGAAAACCCATCCAAAAGAACGATAGGTATTGAGACTATTCAATCAGGCAATACATTAAGTACCTCTGCCGGTCTCATATGATATCTCGGAGCCACCACGACCTACCAGAGCGAAGCACTGAACAGCATCAAACAAGAAGTCACCCGAATCAAAAATGACTTCAATAACTTCTCACAAACCAGTGAAGAACTTGTTAAACAAATGGCTGAAGGATGAAGGGAGACCTGGGATGAAGTTTTAGGGTGGCTTATTTTTTTCTTGGACCCTTGAAGTCGATTAAAATTGACTTCTTGGGTCTTGTTTTGAAAACTTTGGTTTTATAATAGCTTGTACTGGTTCACCAAAAAGTGGAATAATTAGTTAATTAAGATATTCACCATTTCGAAAATATTTCTCTGAAATCTTGAAAGTTGAGCTGCAAACAATTTATTTTTCCCTCTTCGCTTGAAACAATTTTAATAAAATCTAATCCGCATCACTAAAATTCTACTCCCCCCTGAACGCCCTCTGAAGCTGTACCTGAAAATTGTCCTCCAGTTCCTGCAGCTGAGATTTCATTTTTTGTTTTAACAATTCAACACTGTTTACGATTAACGAAAACTTGATTTGAGTTTCAAATGAAGGCTTGATAAATTTAATTTTTTGAAATTCACCTTTGGTTAGTATTCGCTTCATTCCGTTAGTTGCATGATTTTGAATATGGACTTTTGTCATTTTCAAAAGCCAATAAAAAAATAGTGAATTCATGTCTGAATTAGGTTCAATCGCATTTATTTGTTGGTTGAAGGAGACCTTCCTATCTGTGATTCCTGCTCGTCCGATCGATTCTATGCTTCCCGCAATACATGCAACCAAAATAGAATTGGGATTTACAAATCTCGCCTTCGATAAACCACTTTCTGATAAATACTCTGTTGCCTGTGTGATAAAAGTCTCTTCCAAAACAATATTATCTGTTTTGATCCATTCAATAAATCGAGGAGAATAGTTTGTTGGGTCATCGCGAGGAGGTGTATTTCCTGTAATCACTTTTCCAAGTTCATTTAATTGCTTCTTCCCCCACCCCTTCGGATTACTCACCGGATCCCCAAATATATCCAGGAAAACTGCTTTGATATAATCATCCAAATGCAAAATTGCCTGTTTTCGTTTTTCAATGAGTGATTGAGCCAGATCAAGAATTTTTATAACATTCCTTTGAAATTCAATCGGGAAAATTGGGAGAATTATATTTTTTATATATTCCTTTGAAATATGCTTTAATCCGGCTCCCTTAAATCCAAGTTCGAGAATATGAACATTTCCATAAAGATAATAATATATAAATTTTGTTTCAACAGAATCTGTAAACTCGGGTTTTAAGTATGCAACTAAACAATCCGTCGAAACTGAAAATTGTGAATCATTGAAGTGAATACTGGCATTTCCCCCTGTTCCAAATATCAGACTTGGGGTATTAAATTGAGCAGTATTCAGATATTTTGATAATGTTGAACTTGAAGTATAAAATGGGAAAAGACCTGTGTCCAAACCTTCTCCAGCTTTGAAAGTTGATTTATTATTAAAGTTGAAAATTTCAGCAAATTTAAAGTGTACTATCTTCATAACTTCTTCAACTCATTAATCCCCAGCAATATCTCATTTTCAAGAGCCTCAATCTTAGCCAAAATTTCCTTCGGGTCTTGATAAACAACATCTTTATGTTCTGCAACCTTATACCTGTTGATGCTTAAATCGAGGTCGTTATTTTCGATTTCTGCTTTCTCGACATAGAAAAATTTACTGCCTCTGTCATTCTCCGTTTGTTCAGTTCTTGAATTCCACTTTGATACGATATCGCTCAGATCATTGGCATCAATTTTATTCCTTTTGTCATCCAGACTGTAGCCATCAGCCTGCATGTCATAAAACCACACGTTTTCAGTAGTACCACCTTTGACAAAAACCAAAATGGCGGTACTCACTCCTGCATAGGGCTTAAATATTCCGCTCGGCATCGAAATAATCCCCTGAAGTTCACAATCATCAAGTAGCATTTTCCTCGCCTGTTTGTGGGCATTACTCGAACCGAACAAAACACCGTCAGGAACAATAACCCCAGCCCTGCCTCCAATTTTTAAGGAATTGATGATTCTGTTCAAAAACAAAAGCTCCGTTTTTGTGGTTTGCAGCGATAAGGAATCGTTGATATCTCTCTTGTCAATGCTCCCCTTAAAAGGTGGATTTGCCATGATAACATCGTAAATCCCGTCCTCATTATAGTATTTGGAAAGTGTATCTTTCTGTTCAATATTCGGACTTGAGATACCGTGCATCATAAGATTCATCAGAGCGATGCGAACCATGCTTTCATCGGCATCATAACCGTAAAAAGTCTTCTCCTTCAGATGCGTCCATTGTCTTTCATCCGTGAGTTTGTCGCCGAGCAGACCACGCACCAATCCGTTTTCGTCAACCTGCTGATTCTGCTCACTCGTAAATTGTGTGATGATATGTTGATATGCACCCAGTAAAAAGCCTGCAGTTCCTGCTGCCGGGTCGCAGATCGTGTCGCCCAGCTTTGGGTTTACCAGTTCACACATAAGTTGAATAATATGTCTTGGAGTTCTGAACTGCCCCAGTTTACCCGCAGTGGTAATCTCGGAGAGTAAAAACTCGTAGAGGTCGCCCTGTGTATCCTGAAAGCCCTGCCCTTCCATCTGTTGCTTTAAAATCTCTTCAAAAATTTCATCGATAATTGATACAGCTTCAACCAGGAGGGACGGCTTCGAAATGATAAAAACAGCATTGGCCATATATTTTGCAAAAGGAGCATCATCTTTCCCCAGTTTTTTGAGGAACGGGAAGACATTATTTTGAATATGGTCGCGCATCTCTCCCCCCTCCAGTTGTCGAAAATGGCTCCACCTGAGAACCTCTTTTTCACCTTCAAAAAGGGATTGATAAGATTCGCCCGTAAATTCCGAATCCTGTTTCTTTTTAAGATCAAGTTCATCCAGCCGTTTCATAAACAGCAGATATGAAATCTGTTCGATGGCGGTAAGAGGATTTGCAATTCCCCCGCTCCAAAGTTTATCCCATAGACGGTTGATTGATGATTTTAGAGTCTGATTAAGCATAGTTTAAAATTCTGTCCGTTAATTGTAAAATTTCCTGTTGCAGTTGATGATCGAACAATCCCAAAAAGCCGTTATTGTGGAATTTTGTGAATGGTTCGGATACCAGATCCTTTTTACTCAGTTCCCCATTTTCAATGATAAATGATTGAAGAGTCTGAATAAACTGAATCTGTTTTGTTGTTAAATTATTGTGTTCGGCAATAAAAGCGTCAAAAGCGGTCGTCACTTTTTGCGGGAACGATACCAATCCACTAACCCCCATGATATATTTAATAAGGTCGAGAAATTTAACTTTTCGTGCTTCATATGCCTTTTGTAAATTTTCCTCTGTGGGGTAAGGATCATTTTCCTGTAAGGTGGCAGCGAGCTGGTTTAATTCTTCATCTGTAATGCTTTCACCAAGTTTGATCTTGCGAAGCACGGCATTTTTTTGTTCAAGGTTTTTGATAAGAGCCTCCACACGATCACGGTATTTTTGCACGGTGATTCTTCCGTGACCGGGACCAAACTTGATATATCGTTTTTCATGTGTAACATCCTCCAGATCGAGTGACACCTGGTTTTGTTTTACGGGGTCCCGCAACTTCATCAACGGACCCAGTTTTTCAATCAGGAGATTCAATTCCGGTTCACCCCCTTTTTGCAGATAACCATCTGTCAGGACGGAATTGATCAGATCCTTCTGATTTGCCACCACATTTACACTCAGGGGAAGATCAGCAACCATTTCGATTATTGCTTTTGAAGTTCCGGAAAGCTGATTCTCTCTTAACTTCTTTTCCTGTTTTTCATCAATTTTGGCGATTGAATATAACAGCACCTTCAATTCGAAATACATCGCATCAAAATCTTCACCCGAACGGGTACGCATCAGGGGAGCTATCTCCTTCTGCAGAAACTCGGTTTTTTCTTTTGTCAGGTCTGACCAGTAATTATCGTCGATCCGGTCAAGTTTCGTTTTTGCATCAAGGATTACCACATTGTTCTGGGGCAAGGAGGCTATTTCAGCTTTCAGCCTGTTTATGCAATCTTCAATGATCGGGGTCTTTTTTAACGACTGAGCCAAAGTCAGTTTTTGAAGCCGGGTTAAAAACAGTCTGACGGGTAACGGAATGGATGGTTTCTCAGTTACCCCGCCGGGCTCAATCATAAAGTAGTCAAAGTTCCCCCAGCAGTCGATTATCAAAAACTTCTCTTTTGTTTTGCACCAGGGTTTTATCTTTTTTGGTTCGAGAAGGCGGGTTCCCCGTCCGATCATCTGCCAGAATTTTGTATATGAAAAGACAGGCTTGGCAAAAACAAGATTGACCAGTTCCCTGACATCAAGACCTGTATCGAGCATATCAACACTGATTGCGATGCGGGGGAAGTTTTTATTCACAAATTGATCGAGTAATCCCCCCTTGCCGTAAACTTTTGGGTCCTCAGATACAATTACTTTTGCGATCTCCCCTTTATATTCGGGAAAGAGGTCATCAAAAACTTCCCGAAGCCGTTGTGCATGCGCAATTGTCATTGCAAAAAATATCGTTTTCCCAGGAAGAACTCCGCTATCGTCTTTTATACACTCTTCCATAAATTCCCTGACAATCAGGGTATTGGTACCAAGATTTGTAACACTCTTCTCGATTTCGGTACCTTCGAAATTAATCTCCTCGGGTTCTTTCCCGGCTTTGAGTAACCGCTTTTGATCCTCAATCGAAATTGTCTCTTTTCTGATCCCCTCTTTTAAGAATCTCGTTCTGATTTTCAGAACCTCAAAATCGCAGAGATAGGGAGGATTGTTTTTTAATGCCTCTTCATAGGAATACGCAAATGTCGGGAGTCCGTCTTCACACTGAAAAAGTTTAAATGTATTCCGTTCAAGAGCATCTTTTGGGGTGGCTGTTAAACCGGTTTGAAGGGCATCAAAATAATCGAATATGTTTTTGTAAACATTGTAGATTGACCTGTGACTTTCGTCGGCAACAATCAAATCAAAAAAGAAGGGACTCAGCCTGTAATCGTCATCTTCAATGATATTAAGCATTGTCTGGTAGGTTGTCACATAAACTCTCCGGTTTGTGACAAATTTGGTTTCACCCCTCTGAGGCCAAAGGGGAGCATTGGGGAGATATTCCCTGAATGCATCAAGTGCCTGATTCATCAGGGCAATTCTGTCAACCAGAAATAAAACTCTTTGCACCCTGTTTGTCCTCATGAGAACATCAATCATCGACACACAGGTACGGGTTTTTCCGGTTCCTGTTGCCATAACCAAAAGAAATTTCCTTCTTGCGTGGTCGATACCTTCAAATACCGAACGGATCGCCTCAATTTGATAAGGTCTGCCACTAATCTCAGTATTTATAAGTTCTTTGGAGAGAGGTTTTTCATGTTCCCGCAGGAACGATAACCTTTCAAGGTCTTTTTTTGTAGGGAATCCATAAACTTTGCGTGGAGGGTATTTCTCAGTATCCCAGAAATAGATGTCATTGCCATTGGTGTAAAAAACAAACGGCAGTTTACCTTTTAGTTGAGCCTGAATGTTTTTTGCGTACTGCTTTGCCTGTTCCTGACCAATTCTTGCATCACGGGAGGATTTTTTTGCTTCAACGACCGCCAAAGGATAACCGTCATCACCGAGAAGAGCATAGTCAGCATAACGATGCCCGTCATACACATGCCCATCTTCCTGTACGGAATCCGGGCTTTTGATCTTTATATCCAGTTCTCTTTTGACTTGGGCAGGATTGTTTACATTCCAACCGGCTTTGGCGAGCCGATGGTCAATTATATCCTGGCGCGTTTTAGCTTCGTTCATAATAAAATTCAATAATTTAGATTCTGCTAAATTATGAATATTGTCGGAATATCCAAACTACACCAAAAGCAAATTACAGGTTTAATTTCTTTTATTAACATGTTCCGGGCAGAAAAAGCGATTCTTAAAGGTCACCGATTGTGACCTTAGAAATTTGACTTATAAAAATCAGTCATCAAATCAGAAGTGTGGACTTTGTTATAATCACATTTCTGAGACCATTTGTAATATGTGGGCCTGATTATCCATTCTCTATATAAAACAGAATCCATAAAGAGTGAACTGCTCTGAGGTGAAATGGATATTTCAAAATATATATGTTGCCATAATTCATAGGTAATTTCTTATATTTCGGTAGAATAGTGGTGAGATTTATGGTCAATATCCTGATGTTTTTCTGAAAGTCGCTGAATCTTATAAGATTATCACCAATTTAATTGACAATATAAATTAAAATCTGTTTTACAATTTTTATCGGAGATTATATGAGATTTTTTTACTTTTTTATGGTTTCCATTTTCTTGTTAACCGTAATAATTTCAGCCCAAAAACCGAATTGGATTAATTACTCACATGCCGGTAATGTCAACTCAATCGCCGAGGAGGGCGATTTGTTGTGGGTTGGAACAGGTGCTGGTCTGGTCAGATTCAACAAAATTAACGGAGAGACGGTTTTTTATAATAAAGCGAATTCGGGGCTGCCTGATGATAATATTACTTCAATCCGTATTGATAAAAAAGGTAACAAATGGATTTGCTCAACTGGTTTAGTAACGAGATTTGATAATACAAACTGGAGAGCTTATTTCCTTCGAGAGTTTACCCGTACTTCTGTTGCCATAGATTCGAAAGGAACAGCGTGGGTTGGTGCTGCATCCGGATTAAAAGAAGTTGTAGGGGGCATACTAGTCGCATGTCCAGATATTCAAAAAGATGATTTGTTGGATGGTGGGGCCACTATCCTTGAAATTGATAAAAATGACAACCTATGGATTAGGAACAAAACCTATATTGCGAAATACGATGGTAGTAGGTGGACAAAATACATCATTAATTCAACCGATTTTACAGATACTTATGGTTCTTTGCTTATCGACAAAAGAGGTGATAAATGGATCAATTCAAATAGTGGTTTTGCTAAATTTGATGAAAAAAAATGGACTTTCCACAAGGCACCATATTCGAAAGAAACTAACTTTCGAATCTCTTCATTCTCGACGGATAAGAATGGGAATATTTGGAGCATATCGGGTAAGGTGCTTATAAAATTTGACGGTAAAAACTGGACGAAATTCAATTCGACCAATTCAAGTTTGTCGCATGCAGATTTTACAAGCATTATGATTGATAAAGACGATATAAAATGGGTTGGGACTGGGGATGGTAAACTTCTTAAATTTGATAAATCTAATTGGTCGGTATTCAATGTCTCTAATTCCGGTTTACCTTCAAATTCTGTGTCCTCAATTTTAGCAGATTTTGACGGAATTAAATGGTTTGGTACCGATAAAGGACTAACCAAATTCGACGGCAAAGAGTGGACTAATTATACAACAGATAATTCAATGTTACCATCTAATGTTGTTACCTGTATGGCTTTGGATAGAGTAAATAGTAAATGGGTAGGTACACAAAATGGGCTCGCCAGATTTGACGGAAAGAATTGGAAGGTTTACAATACCTTGAATTCTAAATTATCTGATACCGCCATCTTGGCAATTGCAATTGATAAAAAAGGTAATAAATGGCTGAGGACTGAGAAGGGGCTTACCAAATTTGATGACACCAATTGGACTGTTTATAAAATGTTCATTAAAAGTAATGACTATTCTTACCGGAGTCTTTGTATCGATAGCAAAGACGATATATGGACACTCTCAGAGAGTGGCATCGCGAGATTAACACCCAAAGGGTGGACTGAATACAAAATTTCTGAAGGGTATCCCTGTTGTCTTGTAATCGATAACGAGGATAATATTTGGGTGGGGACAGCAAGAGGTCTCGCAAAATTTGATGGAAATAATTGGGTCTATTTTAATTCTTCCAATTCATTGTTACCTGATGCTTTCGTCACAACGATTGCAGTTGATAAAAAAGGTAACAAATGGATTGCCACACTTTTTTGTTCAATGGGTTGTGATACTGAACTTTTTAAATTTGACGGAATAAAATGGACGGTTTATAATAGTGAAAATTCCGCAATTGGATCCGGCGATATCTCTAAGATAACAGTAGACCAAGATGGTTCGCTCTGGTTAAACGCGAATGGAATATTAAAATTTATTGAATAATATTAAGCGGGTAAACATTGTATATTCAATATTTAACTTTCTTAAAAATAAGTCCATTCTCTAAAGTTGACACCAATTTCATCAACTGCTATGGAGCGGCTTTTTGTATATCAGCAGCGGGGATTCCAGTTGCGGACAAAACGACATTCGGCACGACCTTTTTGTTTTTTTGTGAAATCCAACATCTCGGGATAAATATTTTCATCCACTCGCATCAGCTCAGAGTAATTTTTTATGCCTGCTGAGTTTAAACTTACTGATATTGTGTCAATTAGTCTAACATCCAGGGAGTGATTTAGCGGTGATCTATCACATCTCTTAGACAACTGGGAATACGAGGGTACATTCATCTATTCTCTATATAAAACAGAATTCATAAATAGTGAACTGCTCTAAGGTGAAATGGTTACTCCAAATGGATATTCCAAAATATATATGTTGCCATAATTCATAGGTAATTTCTTATATTTCGGTAGAATAGTGGTGAGATTTATGGTCAATATCCTGATGTTTTTCTGAAAATCGCTGAATCTTATATGATCATCACCAATTTAAATGACAGTATAAATTAAAATCTGTTTTACAATTTTTATCGGAGATTATATGCGATTTTTTTACTTTTTTATGGTTTCCATTTTCTTGTTAACCGTAATAATTTCTGCCCAAAACCTTAAGTGGATTAATTACTCACATGCCGGAAGTGTCAATGCAATCGCCGAGGAGGGCGATTTGTTGTGGGTTGGAACAAGCGGTGGTCTTGTCAGATTCAATAAAGTGACCGGGGAATCGCTATTTTATAACAGGGCGAATTCAGGTTTGCCTCAAAATCATGTCACATCAATCTGTGTTGATAAAAAAGGTAGCAAATGGATTGGCACATTCGGTGGTTCAGTAGCCAAATTTGATAATAAAAATTGGAGTCTTTATTCTGATGAGTATTCGACTTTTGTAACCTCCATGGCAATCGACTCAAAAGGAACTGTCTGGATTGGCACAATTTGGAGCGGGTTATACAAAGTTGATGGAAATAGATTGATTTCATTCTTTGAAAGAGACGGGGATCCGCCTGTTAATCAAATCCATTCAGTTGCAATTGATAACAAAGACTTTGTATGGATTGGAGGTAATGAGGGTATCGCAAAATTTGATGGCAAAAAATGGATTGCGTTTAAAGGAAATCCCGAAAGCACATTACATATAGATAAGAACGGTTACATATGGATTGCTTCAAAAAATGGCCTGGAAAAATTTAATGGCAAAAAATGGGTTTCCTACGCATCTCCCTTTTTAAATGAGACAACTCATTCCTCTTCCATCGCAATAGATCTTAATGGTGGTATATGGAGCTGTACAGATACTATGCTTATGAAATTTGATGGAAAAAAGTGGCACAACTATAAACCGTCCTCCGGTCTCTCTCACGGGGCTTTTAATTATATTATGATCGATAAAAACGATGTTAAATGGGTTGGAACTGTGGATGGTAAGCTTGTAAGATTTGATGAATCAAACTGGTCAATCTCCGAAATGTCTAACTCGGGTGCGCCTCCAGATTTCGTCTCGTCAATTTTGGTCGATAATGAAGGAGTCAAGTGGTTTGGTTCTGAAAGTGGACTTACAAGATACGACGGTAAAGAGTGGACTACATACACCAAATTGAACTCAGAATTGCCATCCAATGCTATTACATCTTTGGCAGTAGATAAGCAAAATAATAAATGGGTTGGTACACAAAACGGGCTCGCTGTGTTTGATGGTAAGAATTGGAAGGTATACAAAACATTGAATTCCGGAATACCCGATACAACCATAAGGTCCATTCAGATTGATGAAAAAGGTAATAAATGGATTGGTACAGAAAGTGGACTTACCAAATTTGATGGAGCAAATTGGACTGTTTACAGGAAAGAAGACATCAATTATGGCTATAATTTCTCTTACATTTGGATAGACAGAAGAGGGGACAAATGGGTTATGATGGCTGATGGTATTGCTCGATTGAAAGGTAACTCGTGGACTGAATACAAAGTTTCAGATGGGTTTACCCGTTGCCTCGCAATTGATGATAAGGATAATCTTTGGGTGGGTACAAGTGATAAAGGACTCGCTAAATTTGACGGCAGAAATTGGACCTTCTTGAATTATTCTAATTCCGGATTACCCGATAAAAATGTAACTGCTATTGCATTTGATAAAACAGGGAACCAGTGGATTGCTACCGCAAGTGACGAATTACTACCGAAGGTTTCTCTCTCAAAATTTGACGGAACCAACTGGACTGTCTATAATAGTTCTAATTCAGCAATTGGGTTTTATCCGATCTACAATATTACTATAGATCTGGAAGGTTCTTTGTGGCTAAACACGGATGGAATATTAAAATTCACTGAGTAAATTTAGTTATATCAATATTAGCTATCTTAAATATTTTCGCACTATAAATAAGTCCGCTCCTTCAAGTTAACACCAATTTCATCAACTGGTATGGAGCGGTCTTTATTCTATATTTCCATTCGATCAGGATGTCCGATTTCCCCGGATTTCATACTGTCCTTTGTTTAAAAACATAATTGGGATCGAAATCGAATTGACTGAGTTCATTTGTCGTATTATCGATCATCGCCCTCCCCCACACCTCCCCCCTCCATCATCCCCCCAAAAATAGTTATATTTGGAATTGTTCAAAAAGAGATTATTTCAACCGGTTCAATTGTAAAATGAAAAAGCAAAAAATATCCAACTGGGGGAGATTCCCCTCGGTTGAAGCTGAAATTTATGACCTGAGAGACGAGATTCGTGCCCGGCAAAAGATGAAAATTCTTAATCCCGTTATAGCCCGCGGGCTTGGCAGGTCTTACGGCGACAGCTCTCTCGGTGAAAACATCATTTCGACCGTCGATTACAACCGTTTTATATCTTTTGATGAGTCTTCGGGTGTTCTGCGGTGTGAAGCCGGAGTCTCGTTCGCTGACATTCTTGAGGTTTTTATACCAAAAGGGTGGTTTTTGCCGGTCACTCCCGGGACAAAATATATCACGGTCGGCGGAGCAATTGCCTCCGATGTCCACGGTAAGAATCACCACAAAGAGGGTTCTTTTGGCGACCGGGTACGGGAGATGAAGATAATGGTCGCTTCGGGTGAAGTGCTCCTTTGCTCCCCCTCCCAAAACGAGGATCTCTTTTTTGCTACAATCGGTGGAATGGGGCTTACGGGTCTGATACTCGAAGTGGAATTTGCCCTGAAGAAAATCGAAACTTCCTTCATCTCGCAGGAGACACTTCCCGCTGAGAATCTCGAAAGGGTGATGCAGCTTTTTAACGATTCGAAGAAATTCACTTATTCGGTGGCATGGATCGACTGCCTTGCAAAAGGGAAAAATCTGGGGAAATCGATCCTCTACCTCGGTGAGCATGCACCTTTATCCACCATTGAAGAGACGGTTTTCAAAAACACCCCCCTTTGGTATCACGGAAAAGGGAAGCTCGGGGTCCCGTTCGATTTCCCCTCGGGTTCTCTCAACTCTCTGACGGTTAAAATGTTCAACGGACTGTATTACGAAATGAACAAACTGAAAGGAAACGGCATCGTCCACCTTGATCCGTTCTTCTATCCCCTTGACTCGGTTAACAACTGGAACCGCATCTACGGCAAAAAGGGCTTCCTGCAGTATCAGTTCGTACTTCCGTTGAATAAAAGTTTTGAAGGCATGACAGAAGTGTTGCAGACCATCGCCAAAGAAGGGAGAGGTTCGTTCCTCGCGGTACTTAAACTTTTCGGAAGGCAGGACTCCCTGATCTCCTTCCCGATGGAGGGTTACACTCTTGCCCTGGATTTCCCCATAATGCCCGGATTGATGAAATTCCTCTCAAAACTTGATGAAATTGTCCTCAAATATGACGGCAGATTCTACTTCACAAAAGATTCACGCCTGAAAGCAGATGTTTTTAAAAAGGGTTACCCTCATCTGAACGACTTTCTCGAAATAAAACGAAAATATGACCCGCAAAATATCTTTGCATCAACACAATCAAAAAGGCTGGAGTTGACATGAAATTTGTTCTAATCATTGGCGCCGGAAGCGGAATAGCAAAAGCTACCGCTGCTGAATTTGCAAAAGCCGGCTACGGGCTTTTTCTCGCCGGGCGAAACATGGACGACCTAAAGAAAACGGCTTCCGATCTCGCCATCAGGCACAACATAGAATCAAAAGCCCTCCATTTTGATGTACTCGACTACGACTCCCACAGCTCTTTTTTTGCGGGGCTTGACCCCAAGCCCTCCGTCATTATAACCGCAGCGGGACTTCTTGGTGATCAGGCGGAAGCCCAAAATGATTTTACAGCCGCCCAAAGGACACTTGATACAAATCTTACGGGTCTTGTAAGCATCCTGAACATCGCAGCGAACCACTTCGAGACTGAAAAAAAAGGCTCGATTATCGGTATCTCAAGTGTGGCAGGTGACCGCGGAAGAATGAAAAACTACATCTACGGTGCCGCAAAAGCAGGTTTTACTGCATATCTTTCGGGTCTCCGGCAACGACTCCACAAAAAAGGTGTTTTCGTTATGTCCGTTCAACCGGGCTTTGTAAACACCAAAATGATCGAGGGACTGGAAACTCCGAAACCCCTTACCGCACAACCAGAACAGGTGGGAAAACTGATCTACAACGGCTGGAAAGCAGGAAAACCGGTGATTTACACACCCGGCTACTGGCGATTAATAATGTTCGTCGTCAGATCGATTCCCGAAAGAATTTTCCAAAAACTCGACCTGTGATTTGTGTTACACCCCTCTTATGGTGCAAATTCAAACGGTAAAATTCCTTAACTTGTTGTTTCAATTTATTCGAAATTTTTAAAGCATAGAGAAAATGAGAGAAAACTATCTTGTATTTGGCAGTCCCGTTATCGAACAGGAAGAAATTGACGAAGTAGTAAATACATTAAAGTCGGGTTGGATTGGAACGGGTCCAAAAGTTGCACAGTTTGAAGAGGAATTCAAAGAATATGTCGGAGCAAAATATGCAATAGCAGTTGCAAGCTGTACCGCAGGGCTCCACCTTAGCGTTGTGGCTCTCGGAATTAAAGAGGGTGATGAGGTAATAGTACCCGCCCTTACCTTCGCAGCTACCGCCAATGCAGTTATCCATTCAGGTGCCAAACCCGTTTTCGCTGATGTTGACCGCGATACGATGACTCTCGATTTCGACGATGTAAGACGCAAGATAACCTCCCGTACCAAGGCAATTATCCCCGTTCATTTCGCGGGAAGAGCCGTGGACATGGATAAACTCTATGAAATTGCCCACGAATATGGTATCCACATCATCAACGATACCGCACATGCGATTGAAACAGAATTCAAAGGGAAAAAGATAGGCTGCTTCGACGACATTTCCAGCTACAGTTTCTATGTAACAAAGAATCTGACAACGGGTGAAGGGGGAATGATCGTTACAAACAACGAGGCAATTGCAAACAGATTAAAAATTTATGCTCTCCACGGCATGAGCAAGGATGCGTGGAAACGGTTCTCGGATGACGGCTACAAACATTATCAGGTGGTATTCCCCGGTTTCAAGTATAACATGACAGACATTCAGGCTTCCCTCGGAATTCACCAGCTTCGGAAAGTGGAAAGACTCCATCAGCGGAGAGAGGAGATTTGGAACACTTACAATGAAAGATTGAAACATCTCCCTCTGATTCTTCCTGCTCCGGCTGACCCTGAATCCCGGCACGGGCTCCACCTCTACATTATAATGGTGGATGACACTAAAACCACGGTTACCCGTGACCAGCTCATCTTCGAAATGCACAAAAGGAAAATCGGTACGGGTGTACACTACCTCGGTCTCAACTGGCATCCATTTTATCAGCAGGAATTCGGCTATAAAATAGGCGATTTCCCGAATTCTGACTTCATCTCGGCAAGAACCCTCTCCATCCCCTTCTCTGCCAAACTGACAGATCAGGATGTAGATGATGTTGTCGAGGCACTCGAGGATATTCTAAAACAAAGCTAATTTTCGTAGTAGTAGGCACCAAAAAGGCGGATAGCGGGGGCTCCCCGTGCGTCCTTTATTTTTAGTCTTACTTTGGTTACTTCCGCCGGCGTGTCAAGTTTCAGTATTCTGGACCTTCCAATGGTTGTCCCGTCAGCGAGGAAAATCCAGGAGCCGTTCACGAAGCCCTCTATTTCGAATCCCTTTACCCTTTGTCCGTATCTTATGGCTTCCTCTATCCTGAAATAGTTGATTCGCTTCGAAACCCCCAAATCCACTGTAAGATCGGCTTTTACAATTCCCCGCTCAGTCACCCAAAAAGTCGACCTGCTTCCGTCAATCGCCATTGCCGGCGAGAAAAGTGTATCATCAATTCTCGAATTGCTTGCTGTCGCAGTTCCGCCCCGAAGAAGGTTGGTTCGGAATATGTCATCGACTATCCTTCTGAAACCGAGAAGACTGTTTACATCATTGTCATGAAAAACTCCTGCCGGTGTCGGCGGAACATTCAAAAGAAGCTGGCTGTTCCTTCCGACTGATTTCAGGTATAAATCGGCGAGGTACTGAGGTGTTTTCACTTCATTATCCTGATAATCATGATAAAACCACGCCGGTCTGATCGAAACATCACATTCCGTGGGCCACCAGACACTTACATTCGAAATGCCGTGGTGTGCTGGATGTGACCAGGTAAACGACCAGTCGGTCTCGGAGCCGAGTCCGTCCTCATTCCCAACCCAGCGGATATCGGGACCCATAATTGCCATCAACGATTTTGGCTGAAGTGCCTTTGAGAGCTCGGCAAAACTCAACCAGTCAAATTTGGGATGATCGATCAACGGATTCCTTCCAAGATATCCGTCCACCCAGATTTCACCCACATCACCGTAACCGGTACACAGCTCACGGGTTTGTGCGCGGTAATATTCGTTGTAGGCGGGAGTGCCGTAAACTTTTGAATTCCTGTCCCACATCGAAAGATAATATCCAAACTTCATTCCCTGGGCTGCACATTCATCCGCAAACTCTTTTACCACATCTCCCTGTCCACCTTTATAAGGACTGTTTTTTATTGAGTGGCTTGTTTGCTCAGTCTGCCAAAGGCAAAATCCATCGTGATGCTTGGCTGTCAGAATAAGGTACTTGAATCCGGCTGCCTTGGCTACAGAAACCCACTGTTTCACATCAACTTTTGAGGGATTAAAGAGGGCAGGGCTTTCATCCCCCTCGCCAATGTCCTTGCCCGTAAAAGTGTTCATGCCGTAATGAATGAACATGACAAGTTCGGCATCCTGCCACTCAAGCTGCGCTTCGGAAGGGACGGGATATACATTCTCGATACCCGGAGAGGAAACGGTATCATTCCTGTTCGGAATCTCTTCGGTGACCGGTCCGACAGCCGAATTATTACACGATATAAAAAGCAGTGACAGCAGGGAAAGCAGTAAAAATTTTGAGGTTCTGGTTTTAAATCCGGATAACATCGATTGTTCTAATTTATAAATTGAATGAAGGAAATATATAAATAATGTACTCCTTAAAAAAGCGAAAAACTTTCAGAAGCAGACAGTGCCAAAACTCCTCTCTCAATTTTTAGCTCACAAAATAATTATATTGCAGTTTGATTTAAATTTCTTTTTATCCAAGACCTAAATTTGAAAACAACTGAAAATAAAATGACTGAAGAGCGAAAAATTGAAATGCTTGATATCCTGGTTGTACTTGTCAGGAAAAAATTCCTCCTCTTTTTTGTTGCTGTTCTGACAGCAGCACTGGGATACCTGTCAGTCTATTATTTTATAGATGAAAAATTTGAATCCACCGCTGTGGTCGTTCCTTACGAATCAGGGAAATCGGGAGGAATGTCTTCCCTGCTGAAAAACATTTCGGGCTTGCCTGTCGGTGGTCTTTCGAATCTCGGCGGCTCCAGCTCAAATCTCGACTTTTACCTTACAATCGTTTACAGCAGATCGACCCTCACCGAAGTAATCGATAAATTCGATCTCCGCAAGGAATACAACCAGAAATATTTTGCCGATGTACTCAAAAGGGCGATTGAGGACATTTCGGTAATCAACAACGACGACCTCTCCGTCTCGGTTGCCGTAAGGAACAAAGACCCCAAAAAGGCTGCCGACATTGCGAATTATATTGTGGATATCCTGAACAAAAAAGTGCTCGAAATAAACACCCGCAAGACAAAAGACAACAGGATTTTCCTCGAAAAAAGATATAATGAAGTGGTGACAGATCTCAGGACTGCGGAGGACAAACTTGAGTCATATCAGAAAAAAAATGGCGTTTTTGAGGCAGAACAGCAGGTGAAGGCGAGTGTCTCCGCCTTTGCCGATCTCGAAATGGAACTCGCCAGAAAACAGGTTGAGTATGAAACAGCCGCAAAAATGCTCGGGGAAAACACCCCTTCCGTTACAAATCTTAAGGATGCCCTCGCTGCTCTCGAGAAAAAAGTGAATGACATTAAAAACGGGAAAAACGGGAAATCTGTCCTTATTCCGATGGGTTCCCTCCCCTCAAAAGCGATTGAATACTTCCGTCTTTACAGGGATGTCAAAATAAATACCGAGATGCTGGAGTTCCTCCTCCCTGTTTATGAACAGGCAAAATTTGATGAGCAAAAGGAGATTCCCGTCATCCTCTCCATCGACAAAGCCGTGCCTTCAGATAAAAAAGTGTACCCTCCGAGGATGATTTACGCAATTTTTATCTCCCTTTTCGCTACCGGAATGGTGGCTTTTGCTCTCGTGATGAAAGAAGTCTCCGGAAATGTAAGCGACCCTAAAGTTAGATTTGTCCTCCGCAATCTCTTCTCGATCAGGAGAAAAGAAGATTAAAGACGACACTTATCCGGGGTTGGCGAGCGACTTTAAGACCAACTTCTTTCTCGTCGGTCTCGCTCTGCTGGTGATCATACCGGTTACCTTCGTACTCGGTAACATGGGTGAAAAAAGAACCACTCAGGTCATTCTTCTCGGTCTGCCGTTTCTGCTTCTGGGGTTCCTGAATTTCAGATTCGCACTCGTGATTTTTATAGCATCGCTTTTCATGGATATTTTCCCTTACCTCCTGATCAGTCTCTCATTCGTGATAATTCCGTATCTCGTGATGGTGTTTGCTGCAGTCAATAAAGGTTTCCGGTTTTCCGAACTGAAGACGCCCTTCCTTACTGTCACAATCTTTTTTGTCCTCTTCCTTATTCCGTCGTTTTTCAACAGTCTCGCAAAGACAAACGCCGGAGTAAACATGTTTATGTGGCCCGGCTTCATCCTCCTGTTTACACTTCTTGCTGTTGCACTCAGAGATGAAGGACACATCAACTTTCTTACTAAGGCATTCCTGGCATTTGTTTCAGTCAATGCACTTTTTGCCATTTTTCAGGGAATTACCACCGGAAGAAGAGCCTTCGGTTTTGCAGGCATTATGTTCGTCGATATCCTCGGGATTGCGATACTCATCGTTTTTATCCTTCTTCTGCATGCAAAAGGAAAATCAAAAGCAGGATATGGCATGCTTTTCGCACTTTTAGTGGTTGCAATGATATTCAACAAAACCAGAAATGTCTGGATAAATGTTGCGTTTGTCATGTTGATTTCTTTCATACATGTTGCGGTGAAGGCGAAATTTCTGCAGGTTGACAGAAAAAAGATCATCCGTTACGGCACCGTTTCTCTTCTTTTTGTCGTCCTTTCTGGTGGACTGCTGATCAGTTTCTATGGTACAAAATTTTTCAGAATCGAAGAGAAACAAAAACTCTCCGCCGAAAGTCTCGAAATTGCAGATGTCAACAATTCACTCGTAACCCGTTACTTTATCTGGAGTACCGGATACAACGGATTTGTCAGCAATCCGGTTTTTGGCATGGGCATCTACTCCTTCGCCTATTCATCACAGTTCTACAATGAACTTCCTGACAACATCTACAAAAAATTTGTCTCGGGACTTACACTGCATCAGGGATTTTATTCAATACTTGTGGAAGCCGGCATTTTTGGCTTCACAGGTCTGCTGATTTTCCTCACCGTTCTCTTCCGAAAATCGAGAAAAGTCTATTTGAAAGCTGAGAATACCCCCCTCTTTCTGCACGCATTCATTGCATTTTGGGTTTTAATATACATAATCACCTCCCTGATGTTTACCGATGCCTGGTTTTGGGGAAGAGGGATTGTGATGTGGGGGACGGTTCTTGGTGTTATCGCGGCAATAAACAATATTATAAGCAGGGATGAGGGAACCTCTCTCCCATGAGCGAAAAACGGGACAATCTCTGGCTGGCTGCTCACTATATTTTAACAATGATTGCTTCACTCGTTTCATTGAAGTTCAATCTGATGAACTTCGGAAGCGATATTTTCGGGGTCTGGGTACTTATCTCCTCCATCTGGGGGCTGAGTAATGTGGTCGATCTCGGTTTCGGGCTCGCACTCATCAGAGCCGTTTCGAAGGAGCGTGACAACCCCACTGTGTTGGGGAAAGTAACCTCAACAGGTTTCGTTTTCTTTTTCCTCTTTGGATTTGTAATTCTCTCAATCGGGTTTCTGATCGGTAACTACTACTATATAGAAAATCCTTCTCTCATCAACGGCTCCATTAAACTTTCTGCGACAAATACCAACCTGCTGCTTGGTATCTTTTTCTATGTCAACTATATCTCCACCTTTTTCAGATCTGTTTATGAAGGGCTGGGGAAATTCATATTCTACAGCAAAATAGCCATAAGCTACAGCCTGCTTACTCTTTTGGCTGCATTTTTTTCGTGGCTTTTTGCTCTGGATATTGCGGGACTTGCAGCCCTGATGCTGGCAGCAGCTACAGTTCAGCTCTTACTTCTAGCAACTTTCAGCAGAACATCAAAGATGCTCCCCGGATTCAAACCGACAAACTTCAGTTTCGACATTTTCAAAGGGCTTTTCAGTTTCAGTATTGGAGTTCAGGGTGCTACAATTTTGGGAACTGCAGTCGATCCCGTCCTGAAATATATTATTGGCAGCGGACTGAATGTCTCTTTTGTAGGATATTATGACATAGCGAAACGGTTCTCGCAGGCATCATCGGGACTTTTCTTTGCAGCTTTCAGAACCATCTACCCAAAAGCGGCGAGAATCGAAAAAGAAGAGGAAAAGGGGTTCCTCCTCAACGAAGTTCTTTCCCTCTCCAAAAAAGGAATTCTGTACGGCGGTCTCGTCTTCATGGCGGCTTCTCCCCTTTTTGCTGCCATTTTTATCTATTTCTATTCTTCACCCCTCTCATACAACATTTTCCTTCTACTCACACTTGTTGAGTCGGTAAATCTCTTTGGATATTCTTATTATTCAATGTTGATGGGAACGGGGAAAGCGAAATTCCTTGCACTTATCCAGTTGATTAACCTGATTGGAGTTGCAGTTTTCCTCTATTTTGGAATTAAAATAACGGGCTCCTACACAGGAATCGCCGGATATGCACTTACCATAATTCTTGGAAATTTCTTCATGCTTTCGTGGATAAAGCATACGGTCGATTACTCCCGACTCCGATATCTTCTGGATGCGGGAGGAATTAAACTGATTGCCCAGTTCGGGATAATATGTGCTGCTTTCATGGCTCTTTACAATCTGGAGTTAAATCCATTTTTCATTGCTATCGGGCTGACTGCTGCGTGGCTGATACTTTTCGGTTCAAACCTTAAAAGTCTCATTGAAATTTTATCAAACCTGTTAAAACCGGCAAAACAAGGTTAATTTTGGCAAAACATAAATACACAGTATCCGCTGTAATATCACTTTTCAAAGGTGAAAAATTTATCAGAGGCAGAATCGAAGACCTTCTCACCCAGACCCTCGGGAAGGAAGTTGAGATTATAATTGTCGACAGCAACTCTCCCCAAAATGAAAAAAAGATTATCGATGAATATCTCCCCGGGAACGACAATATTAAATATCTCAGAACTCCGGAAACCGAATCGATGTACACATCGTGGAACAGGGGTATCGGGCTGTCGTCAGGCAGGTACATAACCAATGCAAATGTTGACGACCGCCTGGCTCCGTATGCTCTCGAAAAACTTGTCGCCGAAATCGAAAAGGATGAAAAAACAGGTCTTGTCTACGGTGACTATTTTGTCTCCCCCGTTGAAAATGAATCGTTCGATGAGGCATCCCGGAATGAAAGAACAATCCACATCACCGACATGTATTCCCCACTCAGGTTGTTAAACGGCTACATGTGCGGACCCCAGTCACTCTGGCGGCGGGAAGTTCACACCTTCCATAAAATTCATTTTGATGGCTCTTTTGAAGTAACAGGCGACTACAAGTTTGTGGCTGATGTAAGCAAAGTGTACGAAATCAGAAAGATTAATGCCAATCTCGGTGTCTATTTCAGATCACCAGCGGATGAAAACAAAGAATACCAGAATCTTGACAAAACCATACACGAAGCATTTAAGATAAAGCTGGAGCTGATTAATCACTTCCTTGATAATAGTGTTATCGACTCAGATTCCGGTGTGACAAATTTAATGCGGCTTTTTCGTTCTCTCCCTGTGAGAATTTCAGCCCTGATCTGGAAAATATCAGCAGACCCGGTTATCAATTACGAGACCATCTACTGGATAATTGCAGTGTCAGCCGAAAGAGAAGGTGATTACAAGACTGTGAAAAAAATTATATCCCGATTCAAAAATTTCCCAAAAGCGGTCTATATCCAAAATTATGAGAAATATCTCATTGCGAAGGGGGTAATATGAGCGAAAAGATTGGCGTCGGCATCGTTACTTACCAGCGGCAGGAGTTTTTCCGGAATTTGTTTGTATCCATCCCCGCTTGTGATGAGCTTGTGGTCGTGAATGATGGAGCATCATATCCTGCCGAAGCATACAGCGGAAGAAAAGCTGAAATAATTCAGCACAAAAAAAACAAGGGTGTTGGCAAATCTAAAAACGATGCAATGAGATACCTGCTGGAAAAGGGATGCAAACACATATTTATACTCGAAGATGATATCGTGATAAAAGACCCCTCCGTTTTCGAAAAATATATTTCCGTTTCCAAAAAAACGGGTATTCAGCACTTCAACTACGCTTATCACGGTCCCCTCAACAAAAATGAGGACGGTTCACCAAAGACAAGAGGTGTGGCAACCTATGACGGGGAACCTCTCGTTATTTTAAATGAACACATCCCCGGAGCTTTTTCCTACTTCACAAGGGAAATTCTCGAAAAAACCGGATTGATCGACGAGTGGTATTACAACGCTTGGGAGCATGTCGATCTCACCACAAGAATAACCAAACTCTCCGCCCACACCCCTTTTTGGTGGTTTGCGGATATTTACGGCAGCGACCTGCTGATCGGCGATCAGGACCAGGACCTCTCCAAAAGCTCCATCAGAAAAAATAATTTCTCTTTTATGTTTTGGTTTAGAATATTTTCCCGCTACTACCGGCTGAAACACGGGTACATCCCCTACAAAACACCCGATTCCACTCCCGAGGAAGTGGAAGAGAAACTAAAGAACATTTTTGCCAAATATTGCAGTGGTAAAACCCTCCCTGAGATAAAAATTTCCACCTCCGGTTGAAGGTTCACCTTAAAAATTACTGATACTCAGGTCAGCCAAAAAGTTTGATGTTACTTCCCGGACTTTATTTTCATCGATCCTAAAATTAGCCTTTTTCATCTTTGCCACTATTTTATCCCATAGTCCAATTTTTTTAAAATATTTTTTTGTATATCTTGACATTAATTACAAAAATTTTTAATTTAATCCCAGGATATAATTAAACACGGGAGAGCGATGTAAAAGCAGGAAATAAAATAACCGGGACAAAAATTGTCCGGTTATTACAAGTTATCCGGCAGGATGTTCAAGGATTTTCTTCGGGCCCTTTTAGAGCAAATATTCTATCGTAATGTACCTTCCACACCCTGTAGAGAACCACCACGGCGGTTCTTCTCCGGGAAACCTTTACAAAACCAATTCTAATGCACTTTGACATTTTAAGCAATTAAGATGCCTTTGAACCATTATTTAGATACTTAATCTTTTTGGAAGACTGTATGAGTAAATACCTAAAAACATTGAT
>Ga0209794_1000146_pt1 | contig 169955 bp, 165 predicted proteins | sample EBPBio232013_DNA_FD_185869 | JGI IMG/M metagenome (GOLD analysis project Ga0209794, IMG submission 185869) | Wastewater treatment Type I Accumulibacter community from EBPR Bioreactor in Madison, WI, USA - Reactor 1_5/23/2013_ DNA (SPAdes)... | ecosystem: Engineered > Bioreactor > EBPR >...
AACCACCACCGCCCGCATTCGAGCCTCGACGGCCTCACCCCGCGGGAGTATCACCAACGGTCACAAGAGGACCAAACTCTGAACAGAGCTAACCTATAAACGCGGACTCCGAGGGGAGCAGGTCAGAGCCCACCCCGCCTGCGGCCCGCTGCCTCATTTCGATGTATGGCGCTTGCGATGGGGCAGGGAGGAAAAGGGCGTATTTTCGGCAGAGTGATGGGCAGGCGCCCGCTCGGGTGATGCGGGAGAGGACATGCCGCGGGCGTCTCGCGCCACCTGGCGACGCGACGAAGAGCGCTCCCTTCCAGGCGCGCTCATCTTTGTTCTCCAAGGGTCTATTCCAGCTGAGCTTGCCTGAGAGTATGCTAAGGATCTCTCATGTCTCAGCAAAACCGCTATCTGTTTCGGGGGAGAATTTCCGAGCGCAAGTTTCGCGATCTGCTGCGGCTGTTTGCGCTCGACATCACCGCTGATCGCGCCGCGCTGCTGGTCGGTCTGAACCACAAGACGGCGGCGTCTCTGTACACCCTCCTGCGCCTGCGAATGGCCGAGCTCGCTCGCGCCGAATGCCCCTTCCAGGGCGTCGTCGAGGTCGACGAAAGCTACGTCGGCCCGACCCGGACGCGCGGCCAGCCGGGGCGAGGCGCGAGCCGCAAGACCCCGGTCTTCGGCATCCTCGAGCGCGGCGGACGGGTGCATTGCCAGATCGTCCGCAATTGTTCCAAACCGACGCTTCAGGCCATCATGCAAGGCCGCGTCGCGGCTTCGGCAACCGTCACTTCCGACGGCTGGCGCGGCTATGACGGCCTGGTCGAGGCCGGCTTCGCCCGCCACCATCGCATCACCAAATATCCCGACCGCGGCAAGCCGGTCTTCTCGCAGGGCGGCGTCCACATCAACGGCATCGAAAGCTTCTGGTCCTACACCAAGCGCCGGCTTCAGAAGTTCAACGGATTGCGCAAGACCGCCTTCCCGACTTTCCTCAAGGAGACCGAATTCCGCTTCAACTCGCGAGATCAGGACCTCTACAAGATCCTCCTCGCCTCCTGTAGAAAACAACCCCTCAGGCAAACTCAGCTGGAATAGACCCTTCTCCAAATATCCTCGGGGGTTTCCAAAAAGGGTGGAAACCTCCTTTGGCGGGGGGGGGGCGGGGGTGAGCGGCGTCTCGGAAACGCGCCAGTGGCGCGCCTCTCGCCGCGAACGCCGCGCCCGTGGCGCGGCCGGACCTGGCCCCCCGCCTTGGTCGCCAGAGGCACGAGGGCGAAACTCTCAGCGCAGCGTCGGGATCGGGCCCTCGGTGCGGCCTTCGGTGAATTGGCGCAGCACCGGGTCGTGGCTGCCGAAGGCCTCGGCGGCGGGGCCCTGCCAGTGGAAGACCCCCTCATGCAGCATCGCCACCCGGTCGGCCACATCGCGTACCGTGCGCATGTCATGGGTGATGGTCAGCGCGGTCGCCCCCAATTCGGTGACGATGCCCCGGATCAGCGCGTTGATCACCGCCGACATGATCGGGTCCAGCCCGGCGGTCGGCTCGTCGAAGAACAGGATCGGCGGGTCGCCGGCGATGGCCCGGGCCAGTCCCACCCGTTTCTGCATCCCGCCCGAAAGCTCGGCCGGGAAAAGCTCCGCGACTTCGGGCCCCAGCCCCACGCGGGCCAGTTTCTCGACCGCCAGGGCCTTCGCCTCGACCCGGCCCATGCGGCCGGTGCCGCGCATCAGGCGGAAGGCGACGTTCTGCCAGACAGGCAGCGAATCGAAGAGCGCGGCGCCCTGGAACAGCATCCCGACATGGGGCGCGACGGCATGCGGCGTGGGATTGGTCAGCCCGGCCAGGTCGACGGTCCCGCGATCGGCGCGTTCCAGCCCCAAGAGGCATTTCAAGAGCACCGATTTGCCGGTGCCCGATCCCCCGATCACCACCAGGCTCTGGCCCTTCGGCACCTCGAACGAGACCCCGCGCAGCACCTGTTTCGGCCCGAAGGCTTTATGCAATCCCTCGGCCCGGATCATGCGGAGAAGAACGCCTCGGTCAGCAGGTAATTGGCCGCCAGGATCAGGACCGAGGCCAGCACCACCGCCGATTTGGTGGCCTCGCCCACGCCCTGCGCCCCGCGGCCCGAGTGCATGCCGAAATAGCAGCCCGACAGCGCCACCAGGAAGCCGAAGACCGCGCCTTTGACCAGGCCCGAGGCGATGTCCCAGAATTCAAGGAAATCCAGCGTGTTGCGCAGATAGGTCGGGCCGTCGAAGCCCAGACGCGTGACGCCCACCGCATAGCCGCCGAGGATGCCGATGGAATCGCCCACCGCCACCAGCACCGGCATGGCCAGCGTCGCCGCCACCAGCCGGGGCACGGTCAGGAACTGCATCGGCTCCACCGCCAGCGTCTTCAGCGCGTCGAGCTGTTCGGAGACCTTCATCGTGCCGATCTCGGCCGCGATGGAGGAGGCGACGCGCGCCGCCACCATCAACCCGCCCAGCACCGGCCCCAGTTCCCGCACCATGCCGATGGCGGTGATCGAGGGCACGGCGAATTCGGCGCCGTAGCGGGCGGAGCCCGCGAAGATCTGCAGCGCCAGCGCCGCGCCGGTGAAAAGCGCGGTCATGCCGACCACCGGCAGCGACAGCCAGCCGATCTGCACCAGCTGTGCCGCCACCTCGCGCAGGTGGAAGGGCGGGCGCAGCATCCAGCCCAGCGCCTGCCCGGTGAAGCCCACGAAACGGCCCAGCGCCCCCAGCGCCCCGGCCATACCGCGGCCGGTCGCGCCCAGCGTTGCGACCGGGTTCACGAGGGCGCCCCGACATAGCGCCGGCGATAACGGTTGCCGAGCGAGGTCAGGATCTCGTAGCCGATGGTCCCGGCCAGTTCGGCCAGATCGTCCACATCCTGCCGCGGCCCAAGGATGTCGAGCGCCACCGGGTCGCTGTCCAGCTCGGTCACATCGACGGTGATCAGGTCCATCGACACGCGGCCGACCACGGGGCAGGGGATCTCGCCCGCCCAGAGGATCGCCGTGCCCGAGAGCGAGCGCAGCAGCCCGTCGGCATAGCCCGCGGCGACGGTGGCGATGCGCGAGGGGCGGGGCGCGACCCAGGCACAGGCATAGCCTACCGCTTCATGCGGCTCGACATCGCGGACCTGCACCACCGGCAGCGACAGCGTGGCGACCGGCTGCGCCTGCTCGAAAGGGGCGCCGCCATAAAGGCCGATCCCGGGGCGGCAGAGGTCGAAATGGTAATCCGGCCCCAGCAGCATCCCGCCGGTCGCGGCCAGCGAACGGGGCACCGACAGCCCCTCGGTCATCTCGTGGAAGACGCCAAGTTGCCCCGGGTTCATCAGATGCTGCGGTTCGTCGGCGCAGGCGAGGTGCGACATCACCAGCTGCGGCGTTCCGGGCAGGCCGACGGCGCGGACCGCGGCCCATTCGGCGGGCTCCATCCCCAGCCGGTTCATCCCGGTGTCGAGCTGGATGCCGAAAGGACGGCCGGGCAGCGATTCCGCATGCCGGGCCAGCTGATCGGCGGAATTCAGCAGCGGGATCAGATCGAGGTTGCGCAGGCTCGGCGCATCCCCGGCCATATGGCCTGAAAAGACGAAGATCCGCGGCCCCGCGCCCAAAGCCTGGCGGATCGCCGCGCCTTCTTCGGCCAGCGCCACGAAGAAGGTTCGGGCGCCCGCGGCGGCCAGTTTCTTCACCACGGGCCCCGCGCCCAGCCCATAGGCATCGGCCTTGACCGTGGCGCCGGTCTCGGCATGCGACAGGCGGGAAAGCCGCTGCCAATTGGCGGCGAGGGCGTCGAGATCGATGGTCAGGCGCGCGGAAGTCATGGCGCAGGTTTGGGGGGCAGGACCCTGCCAAGTCAAGGGCGAAAAGGCGCCGCGCGGGGTTCCGCTCAGGCTGTGGATAAGTTGCCTCAAATTGGACACGTTTCTGTTTGAACCTCTTGCGGAGGCTCTGCGACAGAGTGATGTAACGGACGCGATTCGAAACGGATCGTGCAGACACAAAGGCAAGGACAATGTCGACCCAAACGCGCAAGAGCAGCCAGAAACCGGCCCCCCGGAAGCCGGCACCGACCCACCGTTTCACGGATTGGGCGATGCTCTGAGCGCCACGAGATAGGCCGCGATGGCCGCCCTGTCCGGGGCGGCTATCCGGCTGATGTTGGCGACGACATCGGCCATCTCGCCGCCTGCCGTATCGAATTCCGGCGTGAAGCCCGTTTCCAGATAGGCGGCGATATCGAAGGCGGTCCACCCCTGCGGCGGCAGGGAAGGGATCCGCCCCTCGCCCACCGGATTGGGCGCCCCCGCCAGCCATTGAGACCGATCCAGCCCGCCCAACCCGTCGCGCGGCGTGTGGCATTCGGCGCAATGGCCCAGCGCCTCGACCAGATAGTGACCGCGTGCGGCCTCGGGATCCTCGGGCACGGGCGTGGCGAAAGCCGGGTCGAAATTCAGCAGTTTCCACAGGCCCAGCCCGCGCCGCATCGAGAAGGGGAAGCCCACCTCATGCGCCTCGGACGGTGTGGGGTCGGCCGGCAGCATTTGCCAATAGGCCCAGAGGTCGGCGATATCCCCGGGCGTGGCATGGGTATAGGTCGTGTAGGGGAAGGCAGGGTAGTAATGCGCCCCCTCGGGCGAGACGCCCAGCATCACGGCGGTCGCGAATTGCTCCAGCGTCCAGCCACCGATCCCGGCTTCGGCGTCGGACGAGATGTTGGGCGCGCGGAAGGTGCCGAAGGGCGTGGCAAAGGCCCGCCCCCCGGCCAGGACCATCCGCTCTTCGGTCGAGGCCGTGGCATCGACCGATGGCGCGGTGTGGCACGAGGCGCAGCCGGCGGTCCAGAAGACCTGTTCGCCGTTCTGCGGGTCGGCGCTGTGCGCCTGCAGCGCCGCCAGCGTGTCGGCCGACAGACGGGCGGGCCGGGTCAGCACCCAGAAGGCGCCCCCGCCGACAGCGGCGAGGACCAGTGCGAGTGTACCCAGGCGCGCCAGCATGCGGGGTTACTGCGGCTGGCGATAGGTCTGGTGGCAGGCGCCGCAAGCGCCGCCAAGTCCGCCCATCGCACCCTGCAGCGAGGCGAGGTCGGTTCCGGCGGCGTCCTTCATCGCCTCGGCCGCGGTCTGCAGCGCGGCCCAGCGGGCGTTGAACCCGTCCATGTCGGTCCAGATCGCCGGCAGCGCGCGCGAGCCCTGGGCCGAGGCATTGTCGGTGCCCTCGGCGAACATCGGCGCGATGTCCAGCATCGACAGGTGATAGATATTGTTGGCAGCCGCCGAGGCGACGGCCGCGTCATAGGGCATGCGGCCCTGAGCCATGCCGCCGATCTGCCCCAGGTTATAGGCCAGAACGTCCATCACCGCATGGCGGGCAGCGACGTTCGGGTTCATGTCCTGGGCGGTGGCGAGCGTCGGCAGCGCGAGGGCTGCGGCGGTGGCGAGCGCAGTCAGAAGGCGAGGCATCGAGGTCTCCCTGTTGTCGATCCAGAGACAGGATAGGCACGCATTGTCCGGCGCCCATGTCGCGAATGCGTGATCGGCCCGCTTCAATCGCACATATTCTGTGAATGATCGCACAGAGGGCGCGCGAAGGCCGCCAAATCGGCCGCGGTGCACATTGGTTACCGGGTCAAGCTGCCGGGATAGGCGGTATCGTATCCCCATGCCTCGAAATCCTTGGCATAAAGGCGCGCGATCCGGTCCGCGAGATCTCTGGTATAATAGCTGTCCATGCGGTCAGAAGCGCCGGTCCGCTTGCCCTCGTCCGAGGGATAGGCCGCCCTGAGCCGGGCGGCATCAAACGGCACACCGCTTGCCAGAAGCGCGGCCTCGAGATCGGCGCCCAGCGCTTCGAAGCGGATCACCGCGTCGAAGCTCTGCGGCGGGCCGACAATCAGCTTGCTTTGCAGGTCCCAATGACCGTCCCGCGACAGGCCGCCCTGTTCCAGCCAGCCGACGAAATCGGCGAAACCCTCGGGCGTCACCGGGAACTTCCCGTGGCTGCGCTGATATTTTTCCTCGCGGAACTTGTCGAGGAAGGCCGACAGCACCCGGGAATAGGGGTTGCGTACCACGACGATCCAGCGAAGGGCCGAGAGCCTGCTCAACTGCGACAGCGGCAGATCAAGCGGCGTCGCCGCTTCCCATTTTGCGATGTCGCGATGCACCGCCTCGCCACCGGCCAGTTCGCGCAACAGGATGGTCAAGGTCGTGTTGGCATTCTTCTTCACGCGATTATAGGCCAGCCCCAGCTCGGGGTAGAGGGCGACGCGATGGATCGCCGCCACCGTCAGCCCCTCGCCGAAGCGGGGTCTCAGCGCCCGAATGACGAAGGGAAGATGCAGCAGGTACATCCCATAGCGGCCGATCCGTCGATGAACGGGGATACGTTCCTTGCTCATGGCCGGTCCCCGGGGGCCTGCGCCGGATCGTAGCCCAGCGCGCCGAAATCTTCGGCATAGAGCCGCGCCACCAGCGCCGCGCGCCCGGCTGTGTAATAGGCGGCAAGCTGCCGGTCGGCGCCCGTCTCCTTGCCGCTGTCGCCGCGATGCTCCGATCCCAGCGCGCCGTCGGGCAGGGCGAGGCCACGGCTGGCGAAGAAGGTTCGCGCGTCCGATTGCAGGGTTTCGAACCGCAGCACCCCGTCGTAGCTGTCAAGCGGCAGCGCCATCAGCTTGACCTGCCGGTCCCAATGCGCATCGCGCGCCAGGCCGCCCTGCTCGAGCCAGTCCAGAAACACGCCGAAACCCTCGGGCGTCAGGGGGAAATCGCCATACTGGCGCCGGTATTCCGCGAAGCGGAACTTGTCGAGGAAGGCGGACAACACCCGCGAATAGGGATTTCGCACGCTGACGAAAACCGCATAATCGTTCAGCCGTGCGATTTCGGCGGCGGGCAGGTCGAACAGGTTCGGTGCCGCATCCTTGATGCGCGCCGCCTGACCGCTCTCGCCGGTTTCAAGTTCGTGCAAGACCAGCACCAGGGCCGAATTCGCGTTCTTCTTCACGCGGTTGAAGGCCAGCCCCAGGCGCGGATAGAAGGCCAGTCGCCGCAGCGCCGCCTTGCGCGCCACGCCATGGCCATAGCGCGCCCTGACCGCCGTCAGCGCCCGCGGTGCCCGCGCCAGCCCGGCAAGGTTCCGGCCCAGAAGCGCCAGCCCAGTCTGTTCCTTTTCAGCGCCCGCCATGTCCTGTATCCCATGGAATCGCCGCACCTTAATAACTTGCATCTATACCGGCAAGGGCGCCGGGCTCAGGGGGATCTATGAAGAAAGTGGGTGAATACTGGGTGCCCGACATCGACATGCGTCCGTTCCGCAATCGCCGGAAGACACTCAGGAATTACGGCGAGGGACGTCATGGCAGCCAGATCCACCACCTCGATGCGGCGCTTGCCCATCTGCGCGCGTATCTGCCCGAGGGGACGCTCGAACAATCCTCGGCCATCGACGGCGGCGCCAATATCGGCGCCTTCGCCCGCCGGATGGCGGCGAGCTTCCGCGAGGTACATGCCTTCGAACCCGCGCCCGATACCGCCGCCTGTCTGGCGCGGAACGTGGCCGATTGGGGGCTCGGCGGCCGCCTCATTCCCCATGCCGAAGCGATCTCGGACAGCGAGGGCCTGGTCGGCATGGGCGGCGGTGGCTGGTTCCGCCGCTCGATCTCGCGCGAGGTGAAGGGTGAGGGCAGCATCCGCGCGGTGGCGCTCGACAGCCTGGGGCTGACGGACCTGCTGTTTCTCAAGCTCGACGTCGAGGGGCACGAGCTTAGGGCCCTGCAGGGCGCGGAGCAGAGCCTCGCCCGTGGACGGGCCTATGTCATGATGGAGATGAAGGACCGTCACCTCGCCGAAGGAGGCCCGCGAACCGCCGCGCATGACTGGCTGCTCGCCCGTGGCTACCGCATCGTGGCCGATCTGGGCGACCCGGTGCTCGACCGGCTTTACGCCCCGCCCGGACGGGACTGAGAAAGCAGCGCCTCCATCGCCTTGAGCGATACCTCCAGCGGGTGCTGGTTCTCGGCCTGGACCCGGGCGGCGCCGGCCAGATAGGGGGCGCGGAAGGCGGGGTCCTGGGCCGCGACGACGGCACGGGCCATCTCTGCCGCATTCGCCACCTCCAGCGCCCCGCCCGCCGCCTTGAGCCGGGCATAGGCATCGGCGAAATTGCCGGTATCGGGGCCGTGCAGGACCATTGCGCCCAGGGCCACGGCCTCGAACGGGTTCTTGCCCGTGAGGGTCGCGCCCGGCACGCGCAGCGAATTGCCGGTATAGGCGACGGGCGCCAGGCGATACCACAGGCCCATCTCGCCGATCGTGTCGGCGATATAGACTTGGGTTCGCGCGGTGATCCCCTCGCCGCGCGAGCGTCGGGCGATGGCATCGGCGGGAAAATGCGCGCGCGCCGCCGCCTCGGTGCTGTCGGCCTCGCCGGGCTTGCGCGGCGCGATGAGCAGAAGGAGTCCGGGCAGGCTGTCCAAGGCCAGCGCCTGCGCCTCCATCAACTGCGGCTCCTCCGCGGCCTTGGTCGAGGCCGCGAGCCAGACGGGCCGCCCGGCGATCTGCGCCTCCAGCGCGGCGCGGGCCTCGGGGCGGTCGGGCAGGGGATCCGCGGCGGCCTTCAGCACCCCCATCACCGCCATTTTCTCGGCGGGGGCCCCCAGATCGCGGTAGCGCGCCATCGAATCCGCATCCTGTACCAGGATGCGGTCGAACATCCGCATCAGCGCGCCATTCGTCGCCACCATCTTGCGGCGGCGGCGATAGCGGCGCTCGGTGACATGGGTGTTGATCAGCACCATCGGCAACCCCGCGCGATGGGCCCGGTGCAGCATCAGCGGCCAGAGATCGGCCTCGGCGACGATCAGGGCATCGGGGCGCCAATGGGCCATGAAGCGGTCGAGCGCGCCGGGGTAATCGGCGGGGGCGAATTGGTGGCGCACCCGCGGCGGCAGACCGCGCCGGCCGAGCGCCTCGGCCGAGGCAAGGGTATGGGTGGTCAGCAGGATCTGCAGGTCGGCATGCGCGGCGGTCAGCCGGTCGAGGAGGGTGACCAGCGCCTGCGCCTCGCCCACCGAGACGGCGTGGAACCACAGAAGCGGCCCGGGCGGGCGGGGGGCGGACGGATAGCCCAGCTTCTCGCGCCCCCGGACCGGATCCTCACGCCCCTGGCGCTGCCGGATCCACAGCACCAGACGCCAGAACGGCGCCGAGACCGCGGCGAGGGCGAGATAGAAGCGCAGGAGGAGCGGCATGGGGGATCCTTTCCCGGCGGGGATAGCCGCGGGCAGGGTCTGGCGCAAGGGCGAGGGGTTTCGCCCTCGTCCCCCGTGCTGGCGCACGGGCGGCTCGGGCGACCAGCCGGGGGGCGCTGCCCCCCGGACCCCCCGGGATATTTGGGGCGCAAAGAAGGGGCGGTCCTGACAGGGGCCGCAGTCAGGCGCCTGGTCCCGCAGGATGGCGCCGGACGGCCCCGGGGTGGGACAGGCTTAGCGGCCCTTCCATACCGGATCGCGTTTCTCGGCAAAGGCGCGCTGGCCCTCATGCAGGTCTTCCGAGCCGTAGAGCCGGTCGACGGTGGCGAACTGGCGCTTCGTGATCCGGTTCAGCGCGTCCTGAAAGCGCATCGCCTCGGCCTCGCGCACCACCTCCTTGATGGCGGCGAAAACCAGCGGCGGCCCGGATTCGAGGAGCCGGGCGAGGTCCCAGGCGCGGGGGCGGAGTTCGTCCGGCGCGCAGATCTCCTTGATCAGGCCCCAGTGCTTCGCCTCCTCCACGTCGAACCAGCGGCCGGTCAGCAGCAGGTCCATGGCGACGTGATAGGGGATGCGCTTGGGCAGCTTGATCGAGGCCGCATCGGCCACCGTGCCCGAGCGGATCTCGGGCAGGGCGAAGCTGGCGGTTTCCGAGGCGAGGATCAGGTCGCAGCTCAGGGCCAGTTCCAGCCCGCCGCCGCAGCAGATGCCGTTGACGGCGGCGATCACCGGCTTGTTGAGGTTCGGCAGTTCCTGCAAGCCCCCGAAGCCGCCAACCCCGTAATCCCCGTCGACCGCATCGCCCCCGGCGGCGGCTTTCAGATCCCAGCCGGGGCAGAAGAATTTCTCGCCCTCGGCGCGCAGGATCGCCACCCTCAGCCCGTCGTCGTCCCGGAAGGCCTTGAAGACGTCGCCCATGATCCGGCTGGTGGCGAGGTCGATGGCATTGGCCCTGGGCCGGTCCAGCGTCACCTCCAGGATACCGCCCTCGCGGCGGGTCTTGATCGGGCCCTCGGTCAGGTTGTTCATGTCTGCCTCCAGAGTATTGCATCCACCGCCACCGCGCCGTTCTCGCGCAGGATCAGCGGGTTGATCTCGATCTCGACGAGCGCGGGATCGCCCGCCATCATCGCCTGCAGGGTCAGTGCGGCCTCGACCGCGGCGCCGGTGTCGGCCCGGGGGCGGCCCCGCCAGCCGTCGAGCAGCGGCCAGAGCCTGAGGCGGCGCAGCGCCGCCGCGATCTCGGGCCCCGTCACCGGCGCGACCAGGGTGACCGTATCGGCCAGAAGCTCGGCCGTCACCCCGCCCAGACCGAGGGTCAGCGTCGCGCCATAGACCGGATCGCGGCGGAGGCCGATGAGGATTTCGGCCACCCCGTCCCTGACCATCTCTTCGCAGAGATAGCCCTGCGCGCCCGGCATCTCGGCTTCGGCGGCGGGATCGGTGACGCCCAGACGCACGGCGCGGGCCTCGGTCTTATGGGCGAAGCCCAGGCCCTTCAGCGCGAAGGGCGCGGTCAGGCCGCGCGCATCCAGCGCGGACAGGCTTTCGGCCGTCACGCCCCGGGGCACGGCGATTCCCGCTTGGGCCAAGGTTGCCTTCGCCTGTGCCTCGTCGATCAGCGCCGCCGCGCCCGTGGCGCTCACCGCCCAGGGCCGCCAGCCCTGCCGCCCGGGGGGCCGCTGCGCCGCGACCAGCGCCTCCAGCGCCGTCTCCAGCCCCATCAGCGGCACCACGCCGCGGGCAATCATGGCGATGGCGCGGGCTTCGTCGAAATTCTCGGGCAGCGAGGCGACCGGGAAAGCGGGCTTGCCGGTCGCCGCCTGCGCCGCCTCGATGGCGGCGATGGCGGGTTCGAAACTGGCCGGATCGCAGCGGTCGGGACGCGGCGGGTCGATGATGTAGATCCCGGCGTCATAGCCTTCGAGCATGGCGGTGAAGACCGCTTCGGTCCTGGGCCCGTCTCCCCAGATGAAAGTGTGGTAATCCAGGGGGTTGGCCAAGGCCACCAGCGGTCCCAGTACGGCGCCAAGTCGCTCTTTCTGCCTGGCGGTCGGCGGCTCGAAGACCACGCCCGCCCTGGCGCCCAGATCCGCCACCAGCCCCGCTTCGCCGCCCGAACAGGACAGCGAGCAGAGCCGCGCGCCGATCCCCGGCCCGTGGACATGGAGGATCTTCAGCGTCTCGATCAGCGCACCCAGCGTATCGACCTCGGCCACGCCCGCCTGCCGCAGGAAGGCGCTCGATGCGGCCCCGCCGCCGGCCAGGGCGGCAGTATGCGAGGCCGCAGCGGCGCGGGAGGCCTCGGTCTTGCCCGATTTCACCACGGCGATGCCCTTGCCCGCGGCGCGCGCGGCTTCCGCCAGCGCGGCGAAGGCGGGGGCATCGTCGATCCCCTCGATATATAGGCCCAGCGCCGTGACCCGTTCGTCGGCCAGCACGGCAGAGGCCAGGTCGGCCAGCCCCACCTGCGCCGCATTGCCCAGACAGGCGACATAGGCGACCGGCAGGCCGCGCGCCTGCATGGTCAGATTGATCACGATGTTCGAGGATTGGCTGATCAGCGCCACCCCCCGCTCGACCCGCCGCCCGCCGTGCTGATCGGGCCAAAGGAGCGCGCCGTCGAGGTAGTTGATCACCCCGTAGCAGTTGGGTCCGAGGATGGGCATGGTCCCGGCCGCGGCGACCAGCTCGGCCTGCAGCCCGGCCTCTCCCGCCTCCTCCCAGCCCGAGGCGAAGCAGATCGCCCCGCCCGCGCCCATGGCTGCGAGTTCGCGCACCACCTCGACGGTCGCGAAGCGGTTCACGCCGATGAAGACGGCATCCGGCGCATCCGGCAGGTCGGCCAGGGACCGCCGGCAGGGCACCCCGGCGATTTCGTCGCGGGTCGGATGGACCGGCCAGACCGGCCCGTCAAAGCCCATCTTGCGGCATTGCTCGATCACATTCTGCGCCCAACCGGCGCCCAGCACCGCGATGGACCGGGGGCGGAGCAGGCGCGACAGGCGCGAGTCGGGCGAGAGGGTCGCGGGCGCGCTGCCCATCTTTGTTCTCCAAATATCCACGGGTTTCCAAAGGGGGCGTGCCCCCTTTGGCGAGGGGGTGCGGGGGGCGAGAAGCCCCCCGGCTTGCGTCATCCGCCGACCGAGCGCAGCAATTCCCGGCTGATGATATGTCGCTGGATTTCCGAGGTCCCCTCCCAGATCCGTTCGACCCGCGCGTCGCGCCAGATGCGTTCCAGCGGCAGCTCGTCCATCAGCCCCATGCCGCCATGGATCTGGATCGCCTCGTCGGCGATCATCGCCAGCGCCTCGGTCGCCTTCAGCTTGGCCATGGCCATGTCGGCGTCGGTGACCGTGCCTTCGTCGAATTTCCACGCGGCCTCGAAGGTCAGAAGCTCCGCCGCCTTCAGCTCCAGCGCCATATCGGCCAGTTTGAAGGACACGCCCTGGAACTTGCCGATCTGCTGGCCGAATTGCTTGCGCTCAGCGGCATAGGCCAGCGCGTGCTCCAGCGCGCGATGGGCCCGGCCGATCGAGGTCGCGGCCACCTGCAGCCGCGTCGCGCCCAGCCAGTCGTTCGCCACCTCGAAGCCCCGATGCACCTCGCCCAGGATATTCTCGGCCGGCACCCGGCAATCGTCGAATTCCAGCACCGAATTGGTGTAGCCCCGGTGCGAGACATTGCGATAGCCGTCGCGCACGGTGAAACCCTTGGTGCCCTTGTCGACGAAGAAGGCGGTGATCCGCTTCTTTCGGCCGCGCGGCGTTTCTTCCTCGCCCGTCGCCATGAACGCGATGGTGAAGCCCGCGACATCGGCATGGCTGATGAAATGCTTGGTGCCGTTCAGGATCCAGTCGCCGCCCTCCGGCCGGGCCGAGGCACTCATCCCGCGCAGGTCCGACCCCGCGCCGGGCTCGGTCATGGCGAGGCAATCCCAGGTCTCGCCCCGGATGCAGGGCATGAGATATTTCTCGCGCTGCGCAGGCGTCCCGGCCAGCAGGATGTTCGAGGGCCGCGCCACGCAGGTCCAGTGCAGCGCGTAATTGGCCCGGCCGAGTTCGCGCTCATAGAGCAGCCAGGACAGGGTATCGAGGCCCGCGCCGCCCAGCTCCTCGGGCATGTTCGCCGCGTAAAGCCCTGCGTCCATGGCCTTTTTCTGCAACTCTCGGATCAGCTCCATCGGCAGATGGCCGGTGCGTTCGACCAGGGCTTCATGCGGGTAAAGCTCGGCCTCGACAAAGGCGCGGGTGGTCTCGACGATCATCCGCTGTTCGTCTGACAATCCGAAATGCATCAGGATTTCCTCTGTCCGACGTGGCGACCGGCGGTATCGGGGCGCGGCAGCGACTTGTGCGCCTCGGCGATGGGGCGCAGACGCTCCAGAATCTCGGGCGCGGCGGGGCAGGACTTGCCGGCCTTCATGTCGACATGCAGCAGCATTTGCTCGACCGAGGCGACCAGTGTCTCGTCGCGTTCGATGCGGATGAAGAGATGCAGCCGTTTCTCGTCGGCGCCCAGCACCTGCACCGAGCCGGTCAGCCTTTCGCCGAGCTTGGCCTCGCCCGCGTGCATGATGTGGCTCTCGGCCGTGTAATAGCTGTGACCGCCCGCCACATAGTCCATCCCGGCCCCGATGTGGCGCAGGAATGCGTCGCAAGTCTCTGACGAGGCAAAGAGATAGCGGCTTTCGGTCATGTGGCCGTTGTAGTCGATCCACCCCGGCAGGACCTGCAGATGCGACAGCACCAGCGGCGCGTCGGAGCTGGCAGGATGGGCAATATTGCCCATCCTGCGCCGCGCGTCGTGATCCAGAAGTACCTTGCCCGCGCCCCAATTGCGCTCCTTCAGGACGCGCAGAAAGCCGATCAGGTTGCGATCGCGGATTCGTTCCAACTCGCGGATCGAATAGGCCCCGGATTGCGCGTCGGACTGACCGGCGATCAGGTCCACAAGCTCGTCATTGAACTCAGGCACGTCCATCAGTTTGGTCCAGGGCCAGGCCAGGCAGGGGCCGAATTGCGCCATGAAATGCTTCATGCCTGCTTCGCCCCCGGCGATGCGGTAGGTCTCGAACAGCCCCATCTGTCCCCAGCGCAGGCCGAAGCCCATGCGGATCGCCTCGTCGATCTCTTCGGTCGTGGCGATGCCGTCCTTGACCAGCCAGAGGGCCTCGCGCCAGACCGCTTCCAGGAACCGGTCGGCAATATGGGCGTCGATCTCCTTTCTCACATGCAGCGGGAACATCCCGATCTCACGCAAGATTTCCTTTGCTTTTTCAATCGCCTCAGGGTCGTTCTTCGGCGACGGTACGACCTCGGCCAGGGGCAGCAGATAGACCGGGTTGAACGGATGCGCCACGAAGATCGCCGCTGGATTCGCCGCATTCTGCTGCAATTCCGAGGGTTTGAAGCCCGAGGTGGAGGACCCGAGCAGCGTGTCCGGCGCCGATTGCTGGATCTGGGCATAGACCCGGTGCTTCAGATCTAGCCGTTCGGACACGGATTCCTGAATATACTCAACGCCTTCCACGGCATCATGCACGCTGTCGGCAAAGGTCAGACGTCCCTCGGCCGGCATCGGCACATCGGCCAGCGCGGGCAGTGCGGCGCGGGCATTGGCCAGCACCTCGCCGACTTTGCGGGGGGCCTCGGGGTCGGGGTCATAGACCGCCACATCCCAGCCCGAGAGCAGGAAGCGCGCGGCCCAGCCGCCGCCGATGACACCCCCGCCGATGATGGCGGCCTTGCGATTCGTGGTCATGGATCAACTCCCGGCTCAGTCGACGCAGATGTCGACCCGTTCGCCGTCTTGGTTAAGGAAGGAATGGCAGCCAAAGGCGCTGTTGTAGGTCTCGCAGGTGCGTGTATCGGCGTTGCATCGTGACGAACAATCCGAGGCCCGTTCGCAGCGTTGACCGGCTTGCGGCGAGCGTGTGGCGCAGAATTCGGCGCCCGAGAGCCCGGCGATCATCACCATGCCACCGGCCGCCTCGCATTGGCTTCGGGCCGCCGCGTCCAGCCTCTCGGGACTGGGCGAGGCATCGTCCGAGGGCGTGCAGGCCGCCAGCAACAGCACCAGGGCGAGGGCGCGTTTCACAGGGGCGCCCGCTTTTCCAGCTTCAGCCGGGTGCGGACCTCGGCCGGGGTGATGACCCGCGCGCCCAGCCCCTCGATGATTCCGACGGCTTTTTCAACCAGTTGCGCATTGGTGGCCAGCACGCCCTTGTCCAGCCAGAGATTGTCCTCCAGTCCGACGCGGACATTGCCGCCCGCCAGGACCGAGGCCGCGACATAGGGCATCTGGTGCCGCCCCAGCGCGAAGGCCGACCAATGCCAATCGGCGGGAACGTTGTTCACCATGGCGAGGAAGGTGTTGAGGTCGTCCGGCGCGCCCCAGGGCACGCCCATGCAAAGCTGCACCAGCACCGGGTCCTTGATGATCCCCTCGGCTACCAGCTGTTTGGCGAACCACAGATGGCCGGTGTCGAAAGCCTCGATCTCGATCTGGACGCCGCTTTCGGTCATGCGCTGCGCCATGTCGCGCAGCATGCCGGGCGTGTTGACCATGACGTAATCGGCCTCGGCGAAGTTCATCGTGCCGCAATCGAGGGTGCAGATCTCGGGCCGGCACTCGACGACATGCGCGACGCGTTCGGCCGCGCCCGCCATGTCGGATTTCTGCGACATGCGGTTCATCGCCTCGGTCCCGTCGAACAGGAGGTCGCCCCCCATCCCGGCCGTCAGGTTCAGCACCACATCGGTCCCCGAATCGCGAATGCGTTCCGTGACTTCGCGGTAAAGCGCCGGGTCGCGGGCGGGGGCGCCGGTTTCGGGGTCGCGGACGTGACAATGCACCACGGCGGCGCCGGCCTTGGCGGCGTCGATGGCGCTGGCGGCGATCTGCGCGGGGCTGCGCGGCACATGCGGGCTGCGGTCCTGGGTCCCGCCCGAGCCGGTTACGGCGCAGGTGATGAAGACCTCACGATTCATGGTCAAAGGCATTGTTCTCTCCCGTTCTGGGTCCAGCCTAGCAGGCTTGTGGCGCCAAAGTTGGCGGATTACGAAAGAAACATGACCGTATCCGAAAGCATCTTTGCTCCCTCGTCGCAGCCCCTCGACATCGCCGTGCTGGTGCTGCCCCGCGCCTCGATCCTGGAGGTCGCCTCGGTGCTCGATCCCTTGCGCGCGGCAAACCGGCATCTGGGGCGCAGCGGCTTTCGCTGGAGGATCGTCTCGCCCGAGGGCGGGCCGGTGCCGCTGACCTGCGGGATCGAGCTGCCGTCCTCGGGCGGGCTGGCTGCGGCCGAGGGGGCAGAGGTGCTGATCACGGTCGCGGGCTATTCGCAGGCGGAGGTGGCGACGCGGTCGCTGCTGGCCGGTCTGCGCCGCATGGCGGGGCGGTTCCGCGCCATCGGCGGCGTCGATGCCGGGCCCTGGGTGCTGGCCCGCGCCGGGCTGCTGGACGGGCACCGGGCGACGGTGCATTGGGAGGATCTGGAGGATTTCGCCGCCGCTTTCCCGGCCATCGACGTGGTGCCCGACCGCTTCGTCCTGTCGCGCAACCGCTTCACCGCCGGGGGGGCGGTGCCGGCGGCGGATCTGATGCTGCATCTGATCGGGGCTCGCTGCGGGGCGGGCGTGGCAGGGCGGGTGGCCGATTCCTTCCTCTATGAGACGCGGACCGATGGCGCGCGACCGCAGCGTCCGGGACTTCTGCCCGGCGCCCGCGATCCCCGGCTCTCGGCGGCGCTGACGCTGATGAGCCAGAACCTCGACGATCCGCTGGATCTGGCGCGCGTGGCGGGGGCGCAGGGCATCGGGCTCCGGCGCCTGGAACAGCTGTTCCGCGAAGGGCTCGGGCAGGGGCCGGGGGCGGCCTATCTGGAGCTGAGATTGCAGGCGGCGCGGCGGATGATGGCCGATACCGCCCATCCGATCCAGGAGATCGCGCTCCGCTGCGGCTTTGCCGACCGGTCGAGCTTCTCGCGTGCCTTCCGCCGCCGGTTCGGGCAGGCACCGAGGGTCCTGCGGGGTGGGAAGATGGCGGGGTGAATGTCAGTTCAATGGCTGCGGCGCGGTCCGCGCGGCTTGCGCTGCGGTGCGGCGTCAACGGCGCCCCTCGCGCGCTTTCAGATCAGGGGTCTGAGGATAAGTAGGCCGGTCCGCGGACGGATCGGCCTTTAGTCAAGAAACATCATCAGTTTGCGAGTGGCTCATATAGTCAGACGTTAAAATGCCTGACATTCAATCCAGCGCCACCAGGGCATGGCGCTTGCGCCCGGCGGTCAGTTTCAGCGGCGAGGACAGGTCCGCGGCCGTGATCACCATCCCGGAATCGCTGAGCGCCTCGTCGTTCAGCCGCGCGCCGCCTTCGGCGATCAGCCGCTTGGCATCCTTGCCCGATTTCGCCAGCCCCGCCCGGACGAACAGCTGCACGATGGAGACACCCTCGGCGGCCTCGGCCGCGTCAAGCACCAGGCGCGGCAGATCCTCGCCCAGACCGCCCTGCTCGAAGACCGCGCGCGCCGTCGCCTCGGCCGCAGCTGCCGCTTCCGCGCCATGGCAGAGCGTCGTCACCTCATTGGCGAGGATCACCTTGGCCGCATTGATCTCGGACCCTTCCAGCGCGCCCAGCCGGTTGCATTCCTCGACCGGCAGTTCGGTATAGAGCTTCAGGAAGCGGCCGACATCGGCGTCGGTGGTGTTGCGCCAGAACTGCCAGAATTCGTAGGGGCTGAGCATGTCGCCGTTCAGCCAGACCGCGCCGCCCTGGCTCTTGCCCATCTTGCGGCCGTCCGAGGTGGTCAGCAGCGGCGTGGTCAGGCCGAAGATCTGCTCGTCGATTACCCGGCGTGTCAGGTCGATGCCGTTGACGATGTTGCCCCATTGATCCGAGCCGCCCATCTGCAACAGACAGCCATAGCGGCGCCGAAGCTCAAGGAAGTCATAGGCCTGCAGGATCATGTAGTTGAATTCGAGGAAGCTCAGCGATTGCTCGCGGTCGATGCGCGACTTGACGCTCTCGAACGACAGCATGCGGTTGACGCTGAAATGCCGCCCGATGTCGCGCAGGAATTCCAGGTAGTTCAGACTGTCCAGCCATTCGGCATTGTTGCGCATGATCGCATCGCCCGCGCCCTCGCCATAGGTGAGGTATTTGGCGAAGACCTGCTTCATGCTCTCGATATTGCCGTCGATGGCCTCGGGCGTCAGCAGCGGGCGCTCTTCCGAGCGGAACGAGGGATCGCCCACCTTGGTCGTGCCGCCGCCCATCAGGGTGATCGGCTTGTGCCCGGTCTTCTGGAACCAGCGCAGCAGCATGATGTTCAAGAGATGCCCGACATGCAGCGATTTCGCCGTCGCGTCATAGCCGATATAGGCCGGAACCACGCCCTTCAGCAGCGCCTCGTCCAGCCCTTGCAGGTCGGTGCAATCGGCGAGGAAGCCGCGCTCGATGATGATGCGCAGGAAGTCGGATTTCGGTTGGAACGTCATTTCGCTTGTCCTTTGGACGGTCGGGCTGTCTATAGACCGAAGGCCGGGCAAAGGGAAAGCCATGTTGAAGGGCGGCGTGATGCGGGTCTTGGGCACGATGTCGGGAACCTCGCTGGATGGGGTCGATGCGGCCGTCCTGGTAACCGACGGGCATCAGATCCTGGGCTTTGGCGACAGCGCCTATCGGCCCTACAGTCCCGAGGAACGCGCCGTGCTCAGGGCGGCGCTGGGGGCCTGGCCGGGCGAGCCGCGGGCCGAGGCCGCCGCCGAGGTGGTCGATCTCGCCCACGCCGAATTGCTGGCTGGTTTCGATGCCGTGGATCTGGTGGGCTACCACGGGCAGACCCTGGCGCATGAGCCGGGCGGTCGGGGCACGCATCAGGCGGGATCGGGGCAGATCCTGGCCGAGGCGCTGGGTTGGCCGGTGGTCTGGGATTTCCGTTCGACCGATGTGCGGCTGGGCGGGCAGGGCGCGCCGCTTGCACCCTTCTACCACCACGCGCTGGCCCGCTATCTGGGCCTCACGGCGCCGGTGGTGTTCCTCAACATCGGCGGCGTGGCCAATGTGACCTGGTGCGATCCGCGCATCCCGGCGCCGGAACATGCCTGCCTGGCCTTCGATTGCGGGCCTGGCAACGCGCCGATGGACGATTTCTGCGCGGCTCGGCTGGGAGTATCCCGGGACGAGAACGGCGAGAAGGCCGGGCGGGGCGTCGCCGACGAAGCCCGGCTCGAGGCCTTCGTCGCCCATCCCTTCTTCCGCCGCATCCCGCCCAAGTCGCTGGACCGCGCGGCGCCGGTGCCCGATGTCGCGGGGCTGTCGCCCGAAGATGCGCTGGCGACGCTGGCGGCGGGGGTCGCCGCGGGCGTGGCGCTCGCTTTCGAGCATTTCCCTGAGGCCCCCGCGCGCGTCCTGGTCTGCGGCGGCGGGCGGCACAATGCGACGCTGATGGCGATGGTGGCCGCGGGCTGCGACTGCCCGGTCGAGCCGGTCGAGGCCGCGGGCCTCGATGGCGACATGATCGAAGCACAGGCCTTCGCCTATCTCGCCGCGCGGGTGGCGAGGGGCCTGCCGACCTCGGCCCCGGGCACGACCGGGGTGGCGGCACCCGTGGGGGGCGGCACGCTCAGCCAGCCCTGAGGGGGGAGGGGTTTCGCCCTCGTTGCCCGCGCCTTCGGCACGAGCGCCTCGGGCGACCAGCGGCGCGGCATTGCCGCGCCGAAGAAAGGGGGGCCGTCTGCCCCCCTCTTGGCCCAAGGGCCAATTCACCCCCCGAGGATATTTGAAGCGCAAAGATGAAGGTTAAGAGGGCGTTACCCCGCCTTATTTGCGCTTCAAATATCCTCGAGGGTTTCTCAAGGGGGTGGAAAACCCCCTTGAGCGGGGGGTGCGGGGGGCTGGCCCCCCGCTTTCACCCGTTCCGCCCTCAGGGTTTCAGTAGCCGCTCGAACAGCATTTCCAGAAAGGCATCCGCCCCCTCCAGCGGGTCGGCGCCGTCGCGGATCATGCGGATCTGGGCGTCGAAATCGGCGTAATGCTGGGTCAGGGCCCAGATCGAGAAGATCAGATGATAGGGATCGACCGGCGCCAATTGCCCGGCGGCGATCCAGCGCCGGATCAGGGCCGCGCTTTCGTCGACGAGTTTCTTCAGATCGCCGCCGATCTCGTCGGCGAGGCGGGGCGCGCCTTGCAGCACCTCATTGGCGAAGAGCCGGCTTTCACGGGGAAATTCGCGCGACATCTGCAGTTTGCGGCGCATATAGGCCAGGATTTCTGCCTTGCCGTTGCCCTCGGGGTTCATCGCCCGGAGCGGTTCCAGCCAGACATCGAGCAGATCGTCCAGGAGCGCGCGGTGCATCGCCTCCTTGCTGTCGAAATAATAGAGCAGGTTCGGTTTCGAGAGGCCGGCCACCGCGGCGATCTGGTCGAGGGTCGCCCCCCGGAAGCCCTGGGCCGAAAACACATCGAGCGCCGCGTCGAGGATCTTGCGGCGGTTGCGTCGCTGGATGCGCGTGGTCATCGCGGCGTGCCCGGGTCGAGGCCGATGCCGCGCAACACGATGCCGCAGACCGTCTCGGTGGCGTCCTGCCATTGCGCGTCGGACAGGGGGCCGTGGTTCAGCGTTTCGACCTGATGGGCGAAATCGGCGTAATGCTGGGTCGTGGCCCAGATCATGTAGAGCAGCCACTTCGGCTCGATGGCGGCGATCCGCCCCTCGGCGATCCAGCGGCGGATCACCGCGACCCTGGTCTCGGTCCAGGTCTGCAGCGTGGTTTCCAGGTAATCCTGGATGATCGGCGCCCCGTGCATCACCTCGTTGGCCCAAACCTTCGAGCCCGAACGGTAGTCGCGCGAGAGCAGCATCTTGCGGGCGATGTAGCGGCGCAGCGCGATCTCGGGTTCCGCCTCGGTGTCGAAACTGTCGGCCGCTTCCAGCCAGATCATGAAGATCCGCTCGACCACCCGGCGATAGAGTTTCTCCTTCGAGGCGAAGTAGTAATGCAGGTTGGCCTTGGGCAGGCCGCAGGCATCGGCGATGGCCTGCATCGTCGCGCCGCCGAAGCCCGCTTCGGCGAAGACCACTTCGGCCGCGTCGAGGATCGCGCGTTCGGTCTCCTCGCGCATTTCGGCGCGAGTGCCCGATTTTTCAGCGCTCTCGGTCTGGGCCATGCGCGCCCCGTCCCCCGTCCTGAACCCGCCCCCAAGAGACCTTGACTGGTTGGTCAGGTCTGCTAGCGTCGTTTCTGACCCCCGCCTTTCGTGGCCGGGTTCCAGCGAGAATAGGCCCGCGCCAGCGCCGTGACAACCCGGCCCGCCCGCCATCGGAGAGACAGATGAGCCTCGATCATCCCAAGACCCCCAACGACCTCAGCGCCTTCTGGATGCCGTTCACGGCGAACCGCCAGTTCAAGCAGGCGCCGCGCATGCTGGTGGCCTCGCAGGACATGCATTACACCAGCCACGACGGTCGCCAGATCCTGGACGGGACGGCGGGTCTGTGGTGCTGCAACGCCGGTCATTGCCGGCCGAAGATCGTCGAGGCGATCCAGAAATCCGCGGCCGAGCTGGATTATGCACCGGCCTTCCAGATGGGCCATCCGATGGCCTTCGAACTGGCCAGCCGCCTCGTGGATATGGCGCCCGCGGGCTTCGATCATGTCTTCTTCACCAACTCGGGGTCCGAATCCGTCGATACCGCGTTGAAAATCGCGCTGGCCTATCACCGGGCGCGGGGCGAAGGGTCGCGGACCCGGCTGATCGGGCGTGAGAAGGGCTATCACGGCGTCGGTTTCGGCGGGATCTCGGTCGGCGGCCTGGTGAACAACCGCCGGGTCTTCGGCACGCTGCTGAACGGCACGGATCATCTGAGCCACACCTATCTGCCCGACCAGAACCGCTGGGCCAAGGGTCAGCCGGAACATGGCGCGAACCTGGCCGACGAGCTGGAGCGCATGGTCGCGCTGCATGGCGCCGACACCATCGCGGCGGTGATCGTCGAGCCGGTGGCGGGCTCGGCCGGCGTGATCCTGCCGCCCAAGGGCTATCTGGAAAAGCTACGGGCCATCACCAAGAAACACGGCATCCTGCTGATCTTCGATGAGGTCATCACCGGCTTCGGGCGCCTCGGCGCGCCCTTCGCCGCCGATTATTTCGGCGTGATGCCGGACATGATGACCACTGCCAAGGGCCTGACCTCGGGCACCGTGCCGATGGGCGCAGTCTTCGTGACGGGCGCAGTGCATGACACGTTCATGACCGGGCCCGAGCATATGATCGAACTCTTCCACGGCTATACCTATTCCGGGTCGCCCATCGCCTGCGCCGCCGGGATCGCCACGCAGGAGCTCTACCGCGAAGAGGGCCTCTTCCAGCGCTGCGCCGATATCGCGCCCTATTGGGAAGAGGCGCTGCATTCGCTGAAGGGCACGCGGCATGTCATCGACATCCGCAACCTCGGCCTCATTGGCGCCATCGAGCTGGAACCGATCGCGGGCGAGCCGACCAAACGGGCCTTCACCGCCTTCCTCAAGGCCTATGAGAAGGGGATCCTGATCCGCACGACCGGCGACATCATCGCCATGTCGCCGCCCCTGATCATCGAGAAAGAGCATATCGACCAGCTGATCGGCACCATCAAGGACGTGCTGGACACGCTGGACTGAACCGGGGACGCGGGGCAAAGGTGGCGGCGGCGGCGATCATAGGCGAGCTGATCTTGGGCGACCTGGCCCCTGCGGGGCGCCGCCCCCGAAGCCCTGCCACTCCCTGGCCATTCCTTAACCATGACCCCGCGACCGGCCCCAAGGACCGGGCCCCTGCCGCACGTGCCGGGCAGACGGCGCCAGCGGCGGAGCGTTAGAAGGACCAGATAATGAGCGCACCCGGCGAAAACCTCCGCATCAACCCGGACCGGCTGTGGGACAGCCTGATGGAGATGGCGCAGATCGGCCCCGGTGTGGCGGGCGGCAACAACCGCCAGACCCTGACCGACGAGGATGGCGAGGGCCGCCATCTGTTCAAGCGCTGGTGCGAGGCGGCGGGGATGACCATGGGTGTCGATCAGATCGGCAACATGTTCGCGACCCGCCCGGGGACTGACCCGGAGGCTGCGCCGGTCTACATGGGCTCGCATCTGGATACCCAGCCGACGGGGGGCAAATACGACGGGGTGCTGGGGGTTCTGGGCGCGCTGGAGGCCGTGCGCACGATGAACGACCTCGGCATCAAGACCAGGCATCCCATCGTCGTGGTCAACTGGACCAACGAGGAGGGCACGCGCTTTGCCCCGGCCATGCTGGCCTCGGGCGTCTTCGCCGGGCGGCATACCCTCGATTGGGCGCTGGACCGGGTGGATGCCAAGGGCAAGCGCTTTGGCGACGAGCTGGAGCGGATCGGCTGGAAGGGCGATGAGGAGGTCGGCGCGCGCAAGATCCATGCGCTTTTCGAGCTGCATATCGAGCAGGGTCCGATCCTGGAGGCCGAGGGCAAGGATATCGGCGTCGTGACCCATGGGCAGGGGCTCAGGTGGATCGAATGCACCGTGACCGGCAAGGACAGCCACACCGGCTCGACCCCCATGCCGATGCGGAAGAACGCGGGCCGCGGCCTCGCGCTGCTGACCGAGCTGGTGCACGAGATCGCCATGAAGCACCAGCCGGGCGCGGTGGGGGCAATCGGGCATATCGACGTCTATCCCAATTCGCGCAACGTCATTCCCGGCAAGGTTGTTTTCACCGTCGATTTCCGCTCGCATCTGCCGGAGGTGCTGCACGGGATGGTGGACGAGTTCAACGCCCGCGCGCCCGGGATCTGCGAGGGGATCGGTGTCGGTTTCGAGTCGCAGATCGTCGGCCAGTTCGAGCCCCCGGCCTTCGATGTGGAGTGTGTGGGCCGGGTGCGGGCCGCGGCCGAGCGGCTGGGGTACAGTCACAGGGACATCATCTCGGGCGCCGGGCATGACGCCTGCTGGATCAACGATCTGGCGCCGACGGCGATGATCATGTGCCCCTGCGTGGACGGGCTCAGCCATAACGAGGCCGAGGAGATTTCGAAGGACTGGGCCGCGGCCGGGACCGATGTGCTGCTGCACGCGGTCTTGGAGACGGCCGAGGTCGTGAGCTAGCGGGGGCCAGCCCCCAGAGAACGCAAAGGGGCGGGGGGCCAGCCCCCCGCACCCCCCGCTCAAGGGGGTTTTCCACCCCCTTGAGAAACCCCCGAGGATATTTCTGGAACAAAGATGGGGCAAAGGGACGAGGATATGGCGGCGCGGATCGGGGCGCTGGTCGAGGCCGAAATCGCGGGCTTCGATGCCTCCTCGCGCGCGGGGGCGATGACCTTGCAGGATTTCCAGGCGCGGCGGGTCAGGCGGCATCGGGCGGTGACGGTGAATTTCTCGGGCGGGATCACCCAGACCTGCTGGACCGTCTGCCGGTCGGACGGGTGTTATTCGGTCCTCTATGTCCCCCGCGCGGAATGCTTCGCGCTGTGTGTGGACAGCGATTTCGGGCCCTTGGATATCGGCGTGCACGGGCGGGCGCTCGATTGCTTCGCGTCGGTTTGAAATTTGTGATGGGGAGCAGGCCTTGCATCAATGCGACAAACAATGCTGTCCTGGGTGGCATACTATTTCTGGCGGGAACGAGTAGATTGTCAGACCAATCAATCGAGATAGATCTCGGCGACGTAACGCGAACAATGCACCCGCTGCCTTCGGTCGGCAGGATCCCCATCTTTCCAGCGTTTGAAGATTACTTGTTCATGGTCTCGGATATCTGTTCCGCTGTCGGTATTGATTGCGACTTCATCGCTATGAACGGTGAAATACACAACGCCATCGCTTATCGTGGGGAATTTGGCGAGCGGATCATCGTATACGAGCGGCGGTTCAGCCCAACCATTGGATACGATGGTGCTCAGGTCGTAATTGCGCACGAAATGGGGCATCATCATTGCGGCCATCTTTCAACCAGAAGCGGGATCGGGTCTCATCAAGCCGAACTCGAGGCCGATGCGTTTATGGGCTTCGCGATGAAAATGATGAGCATTCCCTTCGAAAGCATCCAGCGAACTTACGAGCTTTTGGGTATGGGGCCGGAATCAGAAAGTCATCCGTCACTTACAAGAAGACTCGCTGCATCTAGATTCGGCTATCAAGCTGGTTCCTTGGAAGATGCGTGCAATATTTCAATCAACGAGGGGTCAAAAATAGCATGAGCACCGTCATCAAGAACGGCACCATCGTCACCGCGGATCTGACCTACAAGGCCGATGTGCTGGTGGAGGGCGGGGTGATCACCGCCATCGGGACGGGGCTGAAGGGCGACAGGGAGCTGGACGCGACCGGCTGCTACGTCATGCCGGGCGGGATCGACCCGCATACCCATCTGGAGATGCCCTTCATGGGCACCTATTCCAGCGATGATTTCGAGAGCGGGACACGGGCGGCGCTGGCGGGCGGCACCACGATGGTCGTCGATTTCGCGCTGCCGAGCCCGGGGCAGGGGCTGCTCGACGCGCTGCAGATGTGGGACAACAAATCGACCCGGGCCAATTGCGACTACAGCTTCCACATGGCGGTGACCTGGTGGGGCGAGCAGGTTTTCAACGAGATGAAGACCGTGATCGAGGAACGCGGCATCAACACCTTCAAGCATTTCATGGCCTACAAGGGCGCCTTGATGGTGAACGATGACGAGATGTATGCCTCGTTCCAGCGGCTGGCGGAACTCGGCGGGATCGCCATGGTCCATGCCGAGAACGGCGATATCGTCGCCGAGATGACGGCCAAGCTGCTGGCCGCGGGCAACACCGGGCCCGAGGCGCATGCCTATTCGCGGCCCAGCCAGGTCGAAGGCGAGGCGACCAACCGCGCCATCATGATCGCCGACATGGCGGGTGTGCCGCTCTATGTGGTGCATACCTCCTGCGAGGAGGCGCATGAGGCGATCCGGCGGGCCAAGCAGAACGGCAAAAGGGTCTGGGGCGAGCCCTTGATCCAGCATCTGACGCTGGATGAGAGCGAGTATTTCAACCCCGATTGGGACCATGCGGCGCGGCGGGTCATGTCGCCGCCTTTCCGCAACAAGAAGCATCAGGACAGCCTCTGGGCCGGGTTGCAGGCCGGCACGCTGTCGGTGGTGGCCACCGACCATTGTGCCTTCACCACCGAGCAGAAACGCTATGGCCTGGGCGATTTCTCGAAGATCCCGAACGGGACCGGGGGGCTTGAGGACCGGATGCCGATGCTCTGGACCCATGGCGTCGGGACCGGGCGGCTGACGATGAACGAATTCGTGGCCGTGACATCGACCAATATCGCCAAGATCATGAACATGTATCCGAAGAAGGGCGCGGTTCTGGTCGGCGCGGATGCGGATCTGGTGGTCTGGGATCCGGCCAAGGAGAAGACGATCAGCGCGGGGACGCAGCAATCGGCCATTGATTACAATGTCTTCGAGGGCCAGAGGGTGAAGGGCCTGCCGCGTTTCACCCTGACCCGGGGCAAGGTCGCCGTGCATGACGGCGAGATCCGCACCGAGGAGGGGCATGGCAAATTCGTGAAGCGCGAGGCCAATGGCGCGGTCAACCGCGCGCTGTCGAGCTGGAAGGACCTGACCGCGCCCCGGCCGGTGGCGCGGTCGGGCATCCCGGCGACGGGGGTGTGATGGCGGCGACCCAGGCGGCGCCGTCGCTGGACGGCGTTCTCGAGGCAGCGATCTATGTCGATGATCTCGACGCGGCCGAGGCCTTTTACGGCGGGCTGCTCGGGTTGCCGGTGGTGCTGCGCCAAGCGGGACGGCATGTCTTTTTCCGCGCCGGTTCGACCATCGTCCTCGCCTTCCGGGCCGAGGCAACGCGCGAGGCGCCGGCCGCGGACAATGCCCTGCCGGTGCCGCCGCATGGGGCGGAGGGGCCGGGGCATCTGTGCTTCGCCGCCTCGGGGCCGGATCTGGACCGCTGGGCCGAGGTTCTGGCCGTGGCGGGCGTCGCCATCGAGGCCGATTTCCGCTGGCCCAACGGCGCGCGCTCGGTCTATGTGCGCGATCCTGCGGGAAATTCGGTCGAGTTCGCCGAGCCCAAACTCTGGGCGACGGAGGGGGCGTGATGGCGCGCCGCAAGCCCTTTGCCGAGCGTATGGTTGCGGCCGTCGGGCAGGGTGACAAGCGCTACCGGACGGAACTACGCTCATGGTGCGCGGCGCTGGGCGGCGGAATCGGGCTGGCGCTGGGGTATCTCTGGGGCGGGGTCTGGGCGGCCGTGGCGGGTGGCGTGGCGCTGGGAATCGCCAGTGCCTTCGCGCTGCCCGTTTTGCTGCAACTGGGGCTTTTCGCGCTCGGTTGGGGGGCAATCCTGGGCGCGGTGGCGCTGGTGGCGGCGCTGGTCTGGTGGGCCTGGCGGGCCTGGATGTAGGAAGGGACGGCATGCGAGGGCAGGAGAGCGAATGCTGGACGTAACGGCAGAGGCGGCGGTGATCGAGGCGCGGGGCCTCAACCTGACGTTCCACACGAACGACGGGCCGGTGCATGCGCTGAAGGATGTCGACCTGACGATCCGCAAGGGCGAATTTGTCAGCTTCATCGGCCCCTCCGGCTGCGGCAAGACCACGCTGCTCAGGGCGATTGCGGATCTGGAGCATCCCACGGGGGGCAGTCTGACCGTCAACGGCATGAGCCCCGAGGCGGCGCGCAAGGCCCGTGCCTATGGCTATGTGTTCCAGGCGGCGGGGCTTTACCCTTGGCGCACCATCGAGGGCAACGTCCGGCTACCCCTGCAGATCATGGGGTACAGCCGCGCCGAACAGGCCGAACGCGCCCGCAAGGTGCTGGAATTGGTTGAGCTGAGCGGGTTCGAGCGGAAATTCCCCTGGCAGTTGTCGGGCGGCATGCAGCAGCGGGCCTCGATCGCCCGGGCGCTGGCCTTCGACGCCGATATCCTGCTGATGGACGAGCCCTTTGGCGCGCTGGACGAGATCGTGCGCGACCGGCTGAACGAGGAATTGCTGAAGCTCTGGGCGCGGACCGGCAAGACCATCGGTTTCGTGACCCATTCGATCCCCGAGGCGGTGTATCTCTCGACCAAGATCGTCGTCATGTCGCCCCGGCCGGGGCGGATCACCGATGTGATCGACTCGACCCTGCCGGCCGGGCGCCCGCTGGAGATCCGCGACAGTCCCGAGTTCATCGCCATCGCGCATCGGGTGCGCGAGGGGCTCAGGGCGGGATACGACGACAACTGACCGGCATCGGAAAACGACCGGCATAAAAGACTGACAATAAAGAAAAGCGAGGGACCTATCATGAAGACTGTTACGCAAGCCCTTGTTCTGTCAGGAGCCATGGCTCTGACCGCGGCAGGGGCCGGGGCCCTGGTCCCGCCCGGGGCGACGCAGGGCGGGCGCTCGGGCGAGCTGATCGCCATGGCGACGCTCTTGCCGATGACCGAGGATGAATTCACCGAAGCCCAGGCCGCCGGCGGCGCCCGGATCGCGCCGCTCGACGGCACGGCCCCGGGCGAGACGCTGTTCTTCGGCCTTTTCGCGGCGGGGTTCTCGCTCAGGGACGGGGCGGTCGACATGCATTGCCGGGTGACGCTGGCCACGCCGGACGGCTGGCGCCAGCAGGTCTCGGACGCGCCCTGCGCGAGCGGCGCCTTCGAGGCCTCGCCGCGCGATGCGTATCTGCTGCTGGGGTTCGATTTCGCCGTGCCGGGCGCGCTGGCGGGGCGGCAGCTGATCGTCACCGCCGAGGTGGTGGACGAGGTAACGGGCGCCAGCGTGCCCCTGGCCGTGGCCACGACAATCGACCGGGGGGCCGAGTGACACGAGGCCGACCCCAACCGAAGGCCGGGTCGGGGAGGGCGCGCGCATGAGTCGCTCGCTTCCCGTCCTGACCGTCACCGCCGTCCTGATCGCGCTGTGGTATCTGGCGGTCATCCCGATGAACGCGACCTGGGAATACGATCAGGCGCGGCGGGCGGGGTCCGAACTGCCCTTCGCCGAGATGGTCGCGCGCACCATGGCGCAGGAGCGCCCGGTGCTGCCCGCCCCGCATCAGGTGGTGATCGGCCTTTATGAGCAGACGGTGGGCTGCGATGCGGTGGGACGGCGGATGTGCCGCGAGACGACGCCCCTGACGGTGCAGGGCTTCGGGCAGCGGGTCGCGGCGGCCTTCACCTCGAACCGCAGCCTTATCTATCACGCCGGGGTCACGCTCAGCGCGACGATGCTGGGCTTCCTGATCGGCACCGGGGGCGGGATCCTGCTGGCGATCGGCATCGTCTACAACCGGGCGATGGATGCCTCGGTCATGCCCTGGGCCATCGCCAGCCAGACGATCCCGATCATCGCGCTGGCGCCGATGATCATCGTCGTCTTGAACTCGGTGGGGATCTCGGGGCTGGTGCCCAAGGCGATCATTGCCGCCTATCTGAGCTTTTTTCCGGTGGTCGTGGGCATGGTGAAAGGGCTCAGGTCCCCCGATGCGATGCAGATGGACCAGATGAAGACCTGGTCGGCGACTGGCGGGCAGGTCTTTGCGCGGCTCAGGCTGCCGATGTCGATGCCCTATCTCTTCGCCTCGTTGAAGATCGGCATCGCGGCGGCGCTGGTCGGCACCATCGTCGGTGAATTGCCGATCCAGCAGGGTGGGCTGGGCGTGAGGCTGCTGTCGGGCAGCTATTACGGGCAGACCATCCAGATCTGGGCCGCGCTCTTTGCCGCGGCCATCCTGGCGGCGGCGCTGGTCGGCATCGTCGGGCTGATCGAGCGGCGGGTTCTGGCGCGGATGGGGATGAAGCGATGAGCGGGCTGATGCAGGGCCGGGGTGCCTGGATCCGTCTGGGTCTTGCCGTCGCGGTGCTGGCCGCCTGCTGGTGGCCCCGCGCCGCCGGGGCCCAGCCCGGGGACCTTACGCTGGTCGCGCTGACCGCGGCGCTGGCGCTCTCGATTCTCGCGCCGGGCTTGGGGCAGGCGGGCAGGGCCGTGGCGCTGCTGGCGATGGGCCTGGCCCTGTCGCTCGCCGGGGGGCCGCTGGCCTTCCAGCAAGGCGGGGCCGAGGCCGGGGGGTTCTGGGCGGCGGCGATTGCCGTCTGGCTGGGGGCCTGGCTGCTGGTCGCGTTGGTGGCAGAGTTGCCCTGGCGACGCGGCCCCTGGGGGCTGATCGCGCCCCTGATCTTCGGTGCCACGATCCTCTGGGCCTGGGAAAGCGTCGTGCGGGCGCTGGACGTGCCAAGGGTGATCCTGCCCGCGCCCTCGGAAATCGCCGCCCGGCTTGCCAGTTCCACCGATACGCTCTGGATCGACCTGGTGCAGACCTTTGGCAGAGGGGCGCTGGCGGGCTTCGCCATCGGCTGCGGCTCGGCCTTCCTGTTCGCGCTGGTGGTGGATCGCTATCCCTTCCTCAAGCGCGGCCTCCTGCCCGTGGGCAATTTCCTGGCCGCGCTGCCGATCATCGGCACGGCGCCAATCTTCGTCATGTGGTTCGGCTTCGACTGGCCGTCGAAGGCGGCGGTGGTGGTGGCCATGGTCTTTTTCCCGATGCTGGTGAACACCGTGCAGGGGCTGGCCGCGACCGAGGCGATGCAACGCGACCTCATGCGCACCTATTCGGCAAGCTGGGGACAGACGCTGCTGCGCCTGCGCCTGCCCGCGGCCATGCCCTTCATCTTCAACGGGCTGAAAATCTGTGCAACGCTGGCGCTGATCGGGGCCATCGTGGCCGAGTTCTTCGGTTCGCCCACCTATGGCATGGGCTTTCGCATTTCGACCGAGGTCGGGCGCTTGTCGCTGGACATGGTCTGGGCAGAAATCGCCGTGGCTGCGGCCCTGGGGTCGGCATTCTACGGCGTCTGGGCTCTGCTCGAACGGCAGGTGACCTTCTGGCACCCGTCGCAGCGCGGCAGATAAATCCGGCCCCGGGAAGGGCCGGCCAACAAGGAGGTTGAACGAATGACGAAATTTGCATGGGCCGGGATGGCCGCGGCGCTGGGCATGACGGCCGGCATGGCCTCGGCCCAGGATGCGGTGACGCTGCAGCTGAAATGGGTCACCCAGGGCCAGTTCGCGGGCTATTACGTTGCCCTCGACAACGGCTATTACGAAGAGGAAGGCCTCGATGTAACGATCCGCCCCGGCGGGCCGGACATCGCGCCCGTCCAGGTGCTGATGGGCGGCGGCGCCGATGTGATGGTCGACTGGATGCCCTCGGCCCTCGCCGCGCGCGAGCAGGGGGCGCCGGTGGTCAACATCGCCCAGCCCGTCGTTCGCTCGGGCCTGATGCTGGTCTGCTGGGCCGATGCGGGCATCACCACGCCCGAGGATTTCCGCGGCCACAAGATCGGTACCTGGTTCTTCGGCAACGAGATCCCGCTGCTGAACTGGCTGTCGCAGCTGGGCATTCCCACCACCGGCGGCGAGGACGGGGCCGAGATCCTGCGTATCGGCTTCAACGTCGACCCGCTGCTGCAGCGCCAGGCCGATTGCGTTACCGCGATGACCTACAACGAATATTGGCAGGTCATCGACGCGGGCGTCACGCCCGAGCAGATCGTCGTCTTCCGCTATGAAGATTATGGCGTCGCCACGCTGGAGGACGGGCTCTGGGTGAACGAGGAGAATCTCTCGGATCCGGCCTTCGTCGACCGGATGGCCCGATTCGTCCGCGCCTCGATGCGCGGCTGGGAATGGGCGCTGGCCAACCCCGAGGCCGCGGCCGAGATTGTGCTCGACAATGACGAGACCGGCGCGCAGACGCTGGAGCATCAGGTCCGCATGGTGCGCGAGATGGCGGCGCTGACCGAGGGGTCTACCGGCGTTCTGGACGAGGCGGCCTATCAGCGCACGGTCGACACGCTCCTGGGCGGCGGCTCGGACCCGGTTATCACCCGGGCACCGGAAGGGGCCTTCACCCATGTGGTGACCGAAGCCGCGTCGATGGAATAAGCGGCGGCGAACCGCCTGCTGTCACCTTACGGACACACTGGCCGGGCCCCCCTCAGGGCCCGGTCTTTTCATCTGACATCTCAACAGCCTCGGCCAAGTGGGCCGGATTCCTGACATTCCCTGAGCATCGGTGAATGAGTCGGTGCATCCCTGGTAGGCACCCGCAGGGTCAAGCACAAAATCCTGTGGAAGCCGTGAAGATTGCCATTGACCAGACCCCGCGAAATACGTCAGATTGTGTGGGCCGACAACAGGGCCACTAGATATAGTAAGGCTCGACGAGGCAGGGACAGACGAGCAGAATCACAGGCACCCCCCACGACACAGGGGTGACGGACGCGCGGCAGGCGCGTCGCGACAGACTCTGCGGGAGTTCCGGCCAAGCGACCGCGTGATGTAATGCACGCCCTCGTTGTCTTTGACGCATACAGGACAAAGGGGACAGGTCCATGAAGATCGAGCGGAAATTCACCACCGACGGGCAGGACGCCTATGCGGCGCTTTCGTTCACCACCACGGTGTCCGAGATTCGCAATCCCGACGGCAAGATCGTCTTCCGCAACGATCAGGTGGAGGTCCCCGAGGGCTGGTCGCAGGTCGCCTCGGACGTGATCGCCCAGAAGTATTTCCGCAAGGCCGGTGTCCCCGCCCGCCTGAAGAAAGTCGCCGAGAAGGGCATGCCGGAATTCCTGTGGCGCTCGGTTCCCGACGAAAAGGCGCTGGCCGATCTGCCGGAATCCGAGCGTTTCAGCGGCGAGACCTCGGCCAAGCAGGTCTTCGACCGTCTGGCCGGTGCCTGGGCCTATTGGGGCTGGAAGGGCGGCTATTTCACCGACGCCACGGATGCCCGCGCCTATTACGACGAAATGCGCGTGATGCTGGCCCGCCAAATGGCCGCGCCCAACTCACCGCAATGGTTCAACACCGGCCTGCATTGGGCCTATGGCATCGACGGCCCGTCGCAGGGGCATTTCTACGTCGACCCCTTCACCCACAAGCTGGTGAAGTCGAAATCCTCCTACGAGCATCCGCAGCCCCACGCCTGCTTCATCCAGTCGGTCAGCGATGATCTGGTGAACGAGGGCGGGATCATGGACCTCTGGGTCCGCGAGGCGCGGCTCTTCAAATACGGCTCGGGCACCGGCACCAACTTCTCCAGCTTGCGCGCGGAAGGCGAGAAGCTCTCGGGCGGCGGCAAATCCTCGGGTCTGATGGGCTTCCTGAAGATCGGCGACCGCGCGGCCGGCGCGATCAAGTCGGGCGGCACCACGCGCCGCGCGGCGAAGATGGTGATCATCGACATGGATCACCCCGATATCGAGGATTTCATCAACTGGAAGGTCATCGAGGAGCAGAAAGTCGCCTCGCTGGTCGCCGGCTCCAAGGCGCATGAAGCCCGCCTGAACGAGATCTTCGACGCCATCCGCCAATGGGACGGCTCGTCGGAAGATGCGGTTGACCCGTCGAAGAACCCCGCGCTGAAGGCCGCGATCCGCTCGGCCAAGAAGGCGATGATCCCGGACACCTACACCAACCGCGTGCTGCAATACGCCAAGCAGGGCTATACCTCGATCGAATTCCCGACCTATGACACCGATTGGGATTCGGAAGCCTATGTCTCGGTCTCGGGCCAGAATTCGAACAACTCGGTCCGCGTAACCGACGCCTTCCTCAAGGCCGTCAAGGAAGACGCGCCGTGGGAGCTGGTGCGGCGCACCGATGGCAAGGTCGCCAAGACCGTTTCGGCCCGCGAGCTCTGGGATCAGGTCGGCCACGCCGCCTGGGCCTGCGCCGACCCGGGGATCCAGTTCCACGACACCGTCAACGCCTGGCACACCTGCCCGGCGGACGGCCCGATCCGTGGCTCGAACCCGTGCTCGGAATACATGTTCCTCGATGACACGGCCTGCAACCTGGCCTCGATGAACCTGCTGAAATTCTTCGAGAACGGCAAATTCGACGCCGAGGGCTATATCCACGCCACGCGGCTGTGGACCCTGACGCTGGAAATCAGCGTGATGATGGCGCAGTTCCCGTCCAAGGAAATCGCGCAGCGCAGCTACGATTACCGCACGCTGGGCCTCGGCTATGCCAACATCGGCGGCCTGCTGATGAACATGGGCCTGGGCTATGACAGCGACCAGGGCCGTGCCATGGCGGGCGCCCTGACCGCGCTGATGACCGGCATCTCCTATGCCACCTCGGCCGAGATGGCCGCCGAACTCGGCGCCTTCCCGGGCTATGCCCGCAACCGCGAGCACATGCTGCGCGTGATCCGCAACCACCGCCGCGCCGCGCAGGGCCTGACCGATTTCGAGGGCGTGAACGTCAACCCGGTGCTGCTGGACGCCGCCAATTGCCCCGACGCGACGCTGGTCGCGCTGGCCCGCAACGCCTGGGACGAGGCGCTGGCGCTGGGCGAGGCGCATGGCTACCGCAACGCGCAGGCCACCGTCATCGCGCCGACCGGCACCATCGGTCTGGTCATGGATTGCGACACGACCGGCATCGAGCCCGATTTCGCGCTGGTGAAGTTCAAGAAACTGGCCGGTGGCGGCTATTTCAAGATCATCAACCAATCGGTCCCCGCCGCGCTGGCGAAACTGGGCTACAAGCCCAGCCAGATCGAGGAAATCGTGGCCTATGCCGTGGGCCATGGCACCATCGGCCAGGCGCCCGGCATCAACCACACCGCGCTGATCGGCCACGGTTTCGGCCCGGCCGAGATCAAGAAGGTCGAGGCCGCGCTCGCCACCGCCTTCGACATCCGCTTCGTCTTCAACCAGTGGACGCTGGGCGAAGAATTCTGCCGCGAGACCCTGGGCATTCCCCAGGCCAAGCTCAATGATCCGTCCTTCGACCTGCTGAAGCACCTCGGCTTCACCAAGCAGCAGGTCGAGGCCGCCAACGATCACGTGCTGGGCACGATGACGCTGGAAGGCGCACCGCATCTGAAGCCCGAGCATTACGCGGTCTTCGACTGCGCCAATGCCTGCGGCAAGAAGGGCACGCGCTATCTGTCGGTCGACAGCCACATCCGCATGATGGCCGCCGCGCAGAGCTTCATCTCGGGCGCGATTTCCAAGACGATCAACATGCCGAACACGGCGACGATCGAGGAAACGCTGGCGGCCTATGAACTCAGCTGGTCGCTGGGCATCAAGGCCAACGCGCTTTACCGCGACGGCTCGAAACTGTCGCAGCCGCTGGCCTCGGCGCTGATCGAGGACGACGAGGAGGCCGAGGAAATCCTCGCCACCGGCTCGAACCAAGAGAAAGCCGCGGTGATCGCCGAGAAGATCGTCGAGAAGATCATCGTCAAGGAAATCGCCCGCGGCCGCGAGAAGCTGCCCGAGCGTCGCAAGGGCTATACCCAGAAGGCGATCGTCGGTGGTCACAAGGTCTATCTCAGGACCGGCGAATACGGCGACGGGCGCCTGGGCGAGATCTTCATCGACATGCACAAGGAAGGCGCGGGCTTCCGGGCGATGATGAACAATTTCGCCATCGCCGTGTCCGTGGGCCTGCAATACGGCGTGCCGCTGGAGGAATTCGTCGACGCCTTCACCTTCACCCGGTTTGAGCCCGCGGGCATGGTGCAGGGCAACGAGGCGATCAAGAACGCGACCTCGATCTTGGACTATATCTTCCGGGAACTGGCGATCTCGTATCTCGACCGCACCGATCTGGCGCATGTGAAGCCGACCGGCGCCTCGTTCGACGATCTGGGCGGCGGCGAGCGCGAGGGGCAGAAGAACGTGAGCCCGGTGTCGGACGACGCCGCCTCGCGCGGGCTGGAAGTGCTGCGGCAGATCTCCTCGACCGGGTATCTGCGCAAGCGCCTGCCGCAGGAACTGGTGGTGCTGCAAGGCGGCTCGGCCCATGTGGCGCGGACGGCGGACGGCACCGTGCCGATGGCGATCCCGCCGCTGGGCGGCGTCGCCGTGGCAGCGCGGGTCGAGACCTCGGTCGAGGCCGTGGCCTTGGGCATGGACGCCCGCACCAAGGCCAAGATGCAGGGCTACGAGGGCGATCCCTGCGGCGAATGCGGCAATTACACGCTGGTCCGCAACGGCACCTGCATGAAGTGCAACACCTGCGGATCGACCAGCGGTTGTAGCTGAGCCACGGGCACCAGGAATGCGAAAGGGCCGGGGGAAACCCCGGCCCTTTGGTTTGGGCAAAGCGGCGGGAGGCGCGCTCCCGCCCGCCCACCCCGCGCGCCTCCCGCCGCGGAGAGGGCAGCGCTCGTGGTGAGCCCGGGGGTTTCACACCCCCGGACCCCCGTGGGATATTTGAGGCGCAAAGAAGGGCAGGGCGCCTCAGTCGAGGTCGGCGGCCGAATGGCGGTTCTTCACCGCGTCGGGCGCGTCGCCCGGCTTGTTGACGCGCTTGCCCCGGATCACCGCCGGGCGCGCCGCGATTTCCTTGGCCCAGCGGATGACGTTTTCGTATTCGTGCACCGCCAGGAACTCGCCCGCGTTATAGGCCCCGCCTTCGACCAGGCGCCCGTACCAAGGGTAGATGGCGATATCGGCGATGGAATAGGCCTCGCCGGCGATGAAGGGCCGGGCGGCAAGCGCCTTGTCCAGCACGTCGAGCTGGCGCTTCACCTCCATGGCGAAGCGGTTGATCGGATATTCCCATTTCTCAGGCGCATAGGCGTAGAAATGGCCGAAACCGCCGCCCAGATAGGGCGCGGCCCCCATCTGCCAGAAGACCCAGTTCATCACCTCGGTCCGGGCGGGGCCCGAGGCGGGCAGGAACTCGCCGAATTTCTCGGCCAGATGGAAGAGGATCGAGGCGCTTTCGAAGACCCGCACGGGCTCAGCGCCCGAGCGGTCGACCATGGCCGGGATCTTGGAATTGGGGTTCACCGCGACGAAGCCCGAGCCGAACTGGTCGCCCTCGCCGATGTCGATCAGCCAGGCGTCGTATTCGGCGCCCCGGTGGCCCTTGGCCAGCAGTTCCTCCAGCATGATCGTCACCTTGACGCCATTGGGGGTGCCCAGGGAATAGAGCTGGAAGGGATGCGCGCCGACCGGCAGGTCCTTGTCATGGGTGGCGCCAGACACGGGACGGTTGATCGAGGCGAAACGCCCGCCGCTCTCCTTGTCCCAGGTCCAGACTTTCGGGGGAATATAGGGCGCACTGGTCATCATGGATCCTCTTGCTGTCGGTCAGTCGAACCTGAACCCATGAAGCAAAAGGTCAACCCCGGGGCGGGCATCTTTGCGCCGGAAATATCCTCGGGGGTTTCCAAAGGGGGCCCGAGGGTCCCCTTTGGCGAGGGGGCGCGGGGGGCGAGCAGCCCCCCGCTTCCGGTCGCCCGCAGGCGACAGCCGAGGGCGAAACTTACGGGAAGCCCACGCGGTCGAAGATGTCCGTGGCCTCGGCAGCGTTGAGGCCATAGACCGAGACGTTCACGCCCGAGTTGCGGAACTCGGTGAAGGGCGCGACGGGGCCGTGGATCTCGACACCCGGGACGATCGGGAATTCATTGTTCGAATCGGCGAAGATGGCCTGCGCCTCGTCCGACACCAGGTATTCCAGGAAGCGGATCGCATTCTCGCGGTTGGGCGCACCGGCGACGACACCGGCGCCCGAAATGTTGACATGCGCGCCACGGCCCGGCTCGGCCTCGGTGCCCTGGTTGGGATAGAAGAATTCCACCGCTTCGGCCACCGCGCGGTCGTCGGGATTGTCGGAGGCGGCCAGCGCCCCCCAGTAATAGGTGTTCGACACCGCCACCGAGCATTCGCCCGCCGCCAGGGCGCGCAGCTGGTCGCGGTCGCCGCCCTGCGGGGCGCGGGCGAGGTTGGCGTTGACGCCGGCCGCCCATTCCTCGGCCGCCTCGGCGCCCAGAACCTCGATCAGCTCGGCCATGAGCGACACGTTGTAGACATTGCTGGAGGAGCGGATGCAGATCTCGCCCGCCAGGCGCGGATCGGCCAGATCCTCGTAATCGTCCAGCCAGTCGGGGCGCTCACCCGTGCGGGTAAAGATCACCCGGGCGCGGGAGGACAGGCCGAACCAGAGGTTGTCGGGGTGCTGGAAATTGGCCGGCACGCGCTCTTCCAGCACGGCGCTCTCGATCGGCTGGAAGATCCCGGCCTCGACCGCGCGGTGCAGGCGCCCGCCGTCGACGGTGACGAAGATATCGGCCGGGGAGTTCTCGCCCTCGGTGCGGATGCGCTCCATCAGCTGCTCGCCCTCACCCTCGATGAGGTTGATGCGGATCCCCGTCGCGGCGGTGAAATTCTCATAGAGCCTGAGGTCGGTGTCATAGTGACGGGACGAATACAGGTTGATTTCCTGGGCCAGCGCCGGGCTGGCGAGCACGGCGATCAGGCCGAGCGCGGTGAAGGATCGGAACATGGTAACCTCCGTTGGATAGTGGCCTGCCTGGGCCACGCAAGCGCGGCGGGGGTTGGCATTGACGGCGCATCTCTACCGGAACGGGGCTTTTCTGACAATAAGAATCGGGAAACTGGACAGCCTGCCCGGGATGGGCTAGGGCAGGGCAAGACTTCAAGGAACGCCGATGGCCAGCATCGCCTCCAGCCCCGACCTGCGCCGCCGTCGCCGCCGGATCAGCGCCTGGAGTCTGGGCGCGCTGGCCGTCGCGGCGCTGATCGCCCTGCCCATCGTGGCCGTGGTCGCGCAGGTCCTCCGCCCGACCGAGGGTGCCTGGGCGCATCTGGCCGCGACCGTGCTTCCCCTCTATCTGGGCAATTCGCTGATGCTGGTCTTGCTGAGCGTCACCATGGCCTCGCTGGTGGGGGTGGGCGCGGGCTGGCTGATCGCGGGGTTCGAGTTCCGGGGCCGGGGCGTGCTGCAATGGGCGCTGATGCTGCCGATGACCATGCCGGGCTATGTCATCGCCTATGTCTATTACGAACAGCTCGCCTATGCCGGGCCGGTGCAAAGCACGCTGCGCGCCGTCTTCGGCTGGGGACGGCACGATTACTGGTTCCCGCAGATCGCCTCGCTGCCCGGCGCGGCGCTGATGCTGTCGGCAGTCCTCTATCCCTACATCTATCTGCTGGCGCGCGCCGCCTTCGCCACCCAATCCCTGCATCTGATGGAGGCCGCGCGGGCGCTGGGCCAATCGCCGCGCGGCGCCTTCTTCCGCGTGGCGCTGCCGATGGCGCGGCCCGCCATCGTCGCGGGCGCGGCCTTCGTCGCGATGGAGACGCTGGCCGATTTCGGCACCGTTTCGCATCTGGGCGTGCAGACCCTGACCACCGGGATTTTCCGCACCTGGTTCGGGCGGGGACAGCCGGTGGCGGCGGCGCAGCTGGCAGCCTTGCTCATCGGCTTCGTGGCGCTGGCGCTGGTGCTGGAGCGGATCCTGCGCGGCACCCGGCGCTATGTCGGCGACCCGGGCGGGCGCGGCGCCAGCGCCGCGGCGCGGCACCGGCTGGGCGGCTGGCGGCAGGCCGTCGTGATGGCGCTCTGCGCGATCCCGATCCTGGTGGGGTTCGTGATCCCGGTGGCCGATCTTGTCCGCCGGGCGATTCTGGTGGGCGACCCGATGTGGGGCGCGCGGTTCTATGCCTTTGCCGGCAATTCGCTGATGCTGGCGGGGCTGGCCGCGCTGGTGCTGCTGAGCCTGGGCCTGTTCCTGGGCTACGCCAGGCGGATGGACGGCGGCCCGCTGGTCAAGGCGGCGCTGGGCGTCGCCGGGATCGGCTATGCCATGCCGGGCGCGGTCATCGCCGTGGGGGTGCTTCTGCCGCTCAGCTGGGCCGACCAGACGCTCGACGCCTGGATGCGGGCCAGTTTCGGCATCTCGACCGGGCTTCTGCTGACCGGCAGCTACATCGGCCTCATCTTCGCCTATGCCGTGCGTTTTCTGTCGATCAGCCTCAACACCATCGAGGCCTCGCTCCAGCGTATCCCGCCGTCGCTGGACGATGCGGCGCGGGGGCTGGGATCGGGCCCGGCGCGGACGCTGCTCAGCGTGCATTTCCCGCTGCTCCGCGGCGGGCTGCTGAGCGCGGCGATCTTCATCTTCGCCGATGTCATGAAGGAACTGCCCGCCACGTTGATCGTACGGCCCTTCAACCTGGATACGCTGGCGATTCGCACCTATCGGCTGGCGTCGGACGGGCGGCTGGACGAGGCGTCGACCTCTGCGCTGGTCATCGTGGCGCTGGGAATCATCCCGGTCATCCTGCTCAGCCGCGCCATGGACCGCCCCTCGGCGCATTGACGGCGGCGGGGAAGGGGGTAGCGACCGTGCCAGGCGGGGCGTTTGACGCTGACGTGAGCGCGATTCTGCAATCGCGGCGTTGCCGCAGTTGCCGCAGGGCCCATAATCACAGTATGTGAACGCCGCCGTAGCCGAAGGAATCCGACTCGTGACCTCTAGACGCCACTTCCTCGCCACCAGCGCCGCTGCCATCGCCGCGCTGTCCGCGCCGTCCATCCTGCCCCGTCGCGCCCAGGCGCAGATGGAGAACTGGGAGGCCTGGGACCGGCAGGTTACGCCGGTGCCCTATATTCCCGAAACCTCGAACCCGTGGAACCTGCATCCGCGCTTCCTGCCGCATCGCGTGCAGGCGAACCCCGATCTGCGCCCGGGCGACATCCATGTCGATGCCGTGGCCCGCTACCTCTATCACATCGAGGAAGGCGGCACGGCGATGCGCTACGGCGTCGCCATCGGCCGCGACGACCTTTACCAGCCCGGCGTGTTCACCGTGGGCCGCAAGGCACAATGGCCGCAATGGACCCCCACCGCCTCGATGATCGAGCGCGACCCTCACTACGCCGAATGGGCGGGCGGCATGCCGGGCGGACCCGAGAATCCGCTGGGCGCGCGCGCGCTCTACCTCTACGCCGGAAACCGCGACACCTATCTGCGCATCCACGGCACCCCGCAGCCCTGGTCGGTGGGCTATCGCGCGTCGTCGGGCTGTGTGCGGATGGTGATGCGGCACATCATGGACCTTTACGAGAATGTGCAGGTCGGCGCGACCGTGCATCTCTATCCGGCCGAACAGCGGCAATACACCGGCTGAGGGCCGCCGGCGGCCCGGTGCGTGGATCCGGCAGACAAACGGGGCGCCCAAGGGGCGCCCCATCTCGTTTTCGGGATCTCGTTTTCGCGCGTCGGACTCAGCCGCGCGGCTGCGAACAGATCGGCCGCCCGTCCCGGGTCAGGAGCGGCAGATAAGTCTGCTCGACGGCGTTTTCATGTTGATACCAATAGCAATTATCCTCGGGCAGGATCAGCACCTCGCTGAGGTTCTGGCTGGGATCGGCGGCCTCGGCCAGGCCTTCGGGCAATTCCTCGAGGAAGGGTGAGGCATTCTCGGGCGGGGTGTTGGACACACAGGCCGAGAGCAGGAGCGCGGCGCCAAAAGCGAGGCTGCGGTGGAACATGGGCTTGGGCCTTCCGGATAAGCGTTTGCGCTAGACCAAAACGCGCCCGGGCCCCCGGCGTCAAGGCCCTGCGACCGCTTGCGCCCAACCGAGGGGGCGAGTGTGGCTTGCGGGAGATGACACCGCCGGGAGTGTCCCCGCGCTCCGGGCTGGCCCTTGTGGCGGTCGATTCCGGGCAATTGCAGGCTCTGCCCGCGTGCGAGCTTGGGCAAGCATCCGACTGACGCCCCGCAGTCCGCGCCGGCGCCAAAGCGCGGCCCCGTCAGGGCGGCCCCTGCTGGTCACCACGGCGCGAAGGACCGCGTGTCGATGTCAGGGGCTGTGATCGGAAGGGAATGCAGGCGCGATGATCGGAGGGCGTGCTGTGCCCTCAGAAAATCAAGTGCTTGCGGAGGAAGTGGCAGCCCGTAGGGGAGTCGAACCCCTCTTTTCAGGTTGAAAACCTGACGTCCTAACCGATAGACGAACGGGCCACTTTCAGCGTGCGGGGCGTTTCCCCGTCGGCGTGAGGCGGTGTTTAGGCCAGCGCCGCGGCGGGTGCAAGGGGGATTTTTCGGCTTCGTGACAACTTTTTGCGGCGGGGTTTCAGGCCGGTGCTGCATCGTCCAGACGCAGCTGGACGCGGTTGCGGCCGCCCCAGGAATTGACCTCGATCTTGCCCGCGAAATGCCAGAGCCCGGGCGCACGGCGCTCCAGCGCCGGGCCCAGCGGGCCGTCAAAGGCGCCGAAGGCCACCGCCTCCAGCGCCGCGCCGCCGCGGTCGCCGAAGCGCAGCCGCAGGTGGTTGGTGCCGATCCGCCGCACATCGAGCACGGCCTGCGAGGGGAAGGCGAATCGTGGGGCAGGGGCGGCCTGGCCGAAGGGCCCGGCCTGCTCCAGCGCGGTGACCAGTTCGACCGTCGCCGCCCCGGGCATCAGCAACCCGTCGAGGCGCAGGTCGCCCGCGCCGCCGGTGCCCGCCCCCTGCCGGGCCAGCAGCTCGCCCAGCCGCGCCATCGCCGCCTCAAGACGGTCGCGCGCGACGGTCAGCCCCGCGGCCATCCGGTGCCCGCCGCCCTTGAGCAACAGCCCCTCGGCCGCCAGCCGTTGCACCGAGGCGCCGAGATCCACACCGGCGACCGACCGGGCCGACCCCTTGCCCTCGGCCCCGTCCAGCGCGATGACCACGGCCGGGCGGTTGGTAGCCTCTTTGAGCCGGGCGGCGACGATGCCGATGACGCCCGGGTGCCAGCCCTCGGCCGCGGCCCAGACCAGCGGGCCGTCGAGGCCCCGGCGTTCGGCCTGGGCCAGCGCCTCCTCGCGCACGGCGGCCTCGATGGCGCGGCGGTCGTCGTTCAGCTGGTCAAGGCGCTGCGCCAATTGCTGCGCCTCGTGCGGGTTGGAGGTGGCCAGCAGCCGCGCGCCCAGATCGGCCGCGCCGATCCGGCCACCGGCGTTGACGCGCGGGCCCAGCACGAAGCCCAGATGATAGGGCGTCGGCGCCGAATCGATGCGGCCCACATCGGACAGCGCCACCAGACCGGGGCGCCCGCGCTGGGCCATGACCTTCAGCCCCTGGCGCACGAAGGCGCGGTTGATGCCGATCAGCGGCGCCACGTCGGCCACCGTGGCCAGCGCCACGAGGTCGAGAAAACCCATCAGGTCAGGGCCTTGCAGGCCGTTCTGGCGCAATTGGCGGTTGGCCTCGACCAGCAGAAGGAACACCACCCCCGCCGCGCAAAGATGGCCCAGATCGCCAGGCTCGTCCTGCCGGTTGGGATTTACCACGGCATAGGCGGGCGGCAGCGTCTCGGACGCCAGGTGGTGGTCAATGACCAGCACATCGGCGCCCTGGGCCGCGGCGATCGGCCCGTGCGAGAGCGTGCCGCAATCGACGCAAAGGATCAGGCGATGGTCCTGCGCCAGCGCCGCCATGGCCGGTTCGTTGGGGCCATAGCCCTCGTCGATGCGGTCGGGAATATAGAGCGTCGCGTCATGGCCCATCGCCCGCAGCCAGACCAGGAGCAGCGCCGCCGAGGCGCCGCCGTCCACGTCGTAATCGGCGAAGACGGCGATTTTTTCGCGCGATGTCAGCGCCGCCAGCAGCCGTTCGGCCGCGCGTTCCATGTCACGCAGGCGGCGGGGATCGGGCAGCAGCGCGCGCAGCGAGGGGGCGAGATAGGCCTCGACCCCCTCGGCCGGCACTTCGCGTGCGGCCAGCACGGCGCAGAGCGCGGCGGGCAGGCGGGTGGCCTGGGCCAGCGCCTCGGCCTGCCGCTCGCGCAGGGCGCCGGGTCCGACCCAGCGCCGTCCGGTCAGCGAGCTTTCGACGCCGAGATAGGCACTCATGCCACCGGCGTGCGATAGATCATCCGCCGCACCGAGCCGGTTTTCGAGCGCATCAGCAGGGTTTCGGTGGTGACCCAGCCCGGCTCGCGCTTGAGGCCCGAGACGATGGAGCCATTGGTCACCCCGGTGGCCGAGAAGATGACATCCGCTGTCACCAGCTCGTCACGGGTATAGATGCGGTTCAGGTCGGTGATCCCGGCCTTGGCCGCCCGGCCGCGTTCGTCATCGTTGCGGAACAGCAGCTTGCCATAGATCTGCCCGCCCATGCATTTCAGCGCGGCGGCGGCCAGCACGCCCTCGGGCGCGCCGCCCGAACCCATGTACATGTCGATGCCGGTCAGCTCCGGCTCGGCGCAATGGATCACGCCCGCCACGTCGCCATCGGTGATGAGGCGGATCGCGGCGCCGGTCGAGCGGACTTCGCGGATCAGATCCTCGTGCCGGGGGCGTTCGAGGATGCAGCAGGTGATGTCCGTCATCTCGCAGCCCTTGGCGGCGGCGAGCGCGCGGACCCGTTCGGCTGGCTCCATCTCCAGCGTCACGGTGCCGGGGGCATAGCCCGGGCCGATGGCGAGTTTTTCCATATAGACATCGGGCGCGTGCAGCAGTGTGCCGCGCGGCGCCATGGCGATCACGGTCAGCGCGTTCGGCATGTCCTTGGCGGTCAGCGTCGTTCCCTCCAGCGGGTCGAGTGCGATATCCACCGCCGGGCCGTTGCCGGTGCCGACCTCTTCACCGATGTAGAGCATCGGCGCCTCGTCCCGCTCGCCCTCGCCGATGACCACGACGCCCTCGATATCCAGCAGGTTGAGCTGGGTGCGCATCGCCTCGACGGCGGCATGGTCGGCGGCCTTCTCGTCGCCGCGCCCGATCCAGGCGGCGGATTCCAGCGCCGCGGCCTCGGACACGCGGGCCAGGCCCAGCGACAGCATGCGGTCATGGAAAAGGGGGGATTCGGGCATGATCATTCCTTGGTTGAAATCGGGCTGCTCTGGGGACTGCATAGCGCGCGAGGGGGGCGGAAACAACGTTGGTGCCGCTAACGCCCTGGCCGGCGCATGCGCGGCCCCGCTTGGGGGGTATCCGGGCGTCGGGTGACATTGTTGCGACGTGATCGCGGGCAGAGGCCGGGGCAGGTGGGATGAAATCCCACCCTACGGGGCGCGGTACGTGGGCTTGACGCTGGGCCGGGAGAGTCGGCGTAGGGTGGGATTTCATCCCACCGTGTAGCGAGTGTGTAGGGTGGGATTTCATCCCACCCACGAAAGGCCGCTCAGACTTCCTCGATCCTTAGCGCCACCGGCTCGCCCACCAGCACCCCGGTATCGGCGAAGCGGGTCAGGGCGTGGGCGATGTCGTCGGACGAGGCCTTGTGGGTGACGATCAGCACCGGCGCATCGGTCCCCTCATGCGAATACTGGCGCATGCGGGCGATGGAGATACCGCTCTCGCCCAGAACGGTGGCGATCTTGGCCAGCGCGCCGGGCTTGTCCAGAAGCGTCATGCGCAGATACCAGGGCGCGCCCGCGCTGACCGCAGCAGGGGGGGCGGCGACCAGATCCGCGGCCGGCTGGCCGAAGACCGGCAGGCGGAAGCCGCGGGCGATGTCGATCACGTCGCCCATCACCGCGCTCGCCGTCGGGCCTTCGCCCGCACCCGCGCCGCGCAAGACGATCTGGCCGACCATGTCGCCCTCGATCACCACCATGTTGGTGCCGCCCTGCAATTGCCCCAGCGGATGCGTTTCCGGGACCAGGCAGGGCGTCATGCGCTGTTCCAGCCCGCGGCCGGTCATCTGCGCCACGCCCAGCAGCTTGATGGCATAGCCCATGTCCCGCGCCAGCCGGATATCGGCGATCGAGACCGAGCCGATGCCCTGCAGAACCACATTGTCGAAATCCACCTCGGTGCCGAAGGCGATGGCGGACAGAAGGCTCAGCTTGTGGCCCGCGTCGATGCCGCCGACGTCGAGATTGGGGTCGGCCTCCAGATAGCCCAGCTTGCGGGCTTCCTCGAACACCTCGTCATAGGGCAGGCCGGCCGATTCCATCCGCGTCAGGATGTAGTTGCAGGTGCCGTTCATCACCCCCATGACGCGCTTGATCTGGTTGCCCGCCAGCCCCTCGGTCAGGGCCTTGATCACCGGGATCCCGCCCGCCACCGCGGCCTCGAACCGCAGCGAGCGGCCCTTGTCCTCGGCTAGCCGGGCCAGGGCGGTGCCATGCTTGGCCAAGAGCGCCTTGTTGGCGGTCACCACGTCCTTGCCGTTCTTCAGCGCCGTCTCGACCAGGGCCTTGGCCACACCATTCTCGCCGCCAATCAATTCGACCACGACATCGACATCCTCGCGTCGCGCCAGCTGGACGGGATCATCTTCCCAGCCATAGGCCGAGATATCCGCGCCCCGGTTCTTCGACCGCGAGTTGGCGCTGACCGCCACGATCTCGACCGGGCGGCCAGAGCGGCGGGCAAGCAGCGCCCCATGGGTCTGGACAATCTTGACGACGCCAATGCCAACCGTGCCGAGACCGGCGATGCCAAGACGAAGAGGGGTGGACATACAGCGCTCCGACATGATCCTGCCGCCCGGCGCCGGGCGGTATCGCTGCTGAATTAGCCTGCCGGGGGGCCGGGCGCAATGCGCGGATGCGCGCGCTCAGCGCTCGTCGCGCTTGAGGTCTTCGGCGCGCCGCAGGAGTTCGGCGCGTTCGGCCCCGCCGACGCCACCCCGCCGCAGCGCCGCGGCCCGCGCCTGCAATGCCGAGGCTCGCCAGGCCAGCTCGCGCGAGGCGGCCTCGCCCCGGGTGGAATCGGCCGCGCCGTCGGTCCGGGCCGCGATCTCGTCCAGGGGCAGCAGCGCCGGCGCCTCGGGCGCGACGGTGCCGCAGCCCGAGAGCAGCAGCGCGGAAAGGGCAACGGGGGCGAAACGGAGCATCGGGGCCTCGGCCTTGGGTCGGGCCAACCTAGCAAGCGGGCCGGTCGCTGTGAAGGCGCAATGCGGCCGCAAGGGGAGGGCGATCCGGGGTTGAACTGAACGGGCGTTCAGTGACAATGGCGCATGGCCCGCAAACCCGGCTCCCGCTCAGAAATCACCGGTCCGCGCCTGCGCGAGGCGGCCTTGCGGCTTTTCGCCCGCGACGGCTATGCGGCGGTGTCGATGCGCCAGATCGCGGCCGAAGTGGGGGTGCAGGCGGGGGCGCTCTACCTCTATACCGCTGACAAGCAGAGCCTTCTGGCCGATCTGATGGCCGATCATCTGGAGGCGCTGCTGGCCGCCTGGGCGGCCGAGGCCCCGAGGGGCGACGCGCGCGCCCGCCTCGACCATTTCGCGCGCTTCCACATCCGGTTTCACGCGGCCCGCGCCGATGCGGTCTTCATTGCCTATATGGAGCTGCGCAACCTCACGCCCGAGAATTTCGCCCGTATCGAGGCGCTGAGGCGTCGCTACGAGACCGAGCTGGAGCAGATCCTGCGGGACGGGCAGGCCGAGGGATGTTTCGCGGTGCCCGATACCAAGCTGGCGGCCATGGCGCTGATCGCCATGCTGACGGGCGTGAACACCTGGTTCCGCGAAGGCGGCCGGCTGAGCCTGCCGCGGGTCGAGGATATCTACGTCGATATGGTGCTCAAGGCCGCGGGCGCAGGCGGCCTGCCCCGCTGAGGGGACGGTCCGGGCGTCGTCAGCGGGTCCAGCGGTCGATGGTCAGGTTGGTGGTGCAGCTGCCCCGGTTGTAGGTGCCGATGAAGATCACGTATTGGCCGCTGGGCGGGTTGGTCATCCGCACGCCCGCGTTCCAGCCGCTGTAATCGTCGTTGAAGAACCATTGCCCGTTCGGGTCGCGGATGATCAGCGTGGTATCGCAGGTATAGCCGTTGTTGCCGTCGTTCAGGCTGATCTGCAGGCCGTTGCGGGTCGAAGTGACGTTCTGGTTGTCGTAGTTCAGCACCAGCGAGGGCGAGGCATTGGCATAACCCCAGCCGCCCGTATTCGGGCAGCCCGATAGCGAGGTGCCGCCGCTGGCCTGGCGCTGCATGGTGATGCCCGTGGCCAGATCCGCGCGGGTCATCGTCAGCCAGGGGGCGGCGATGCGATATTCCGGGCAGCCTGAATAGCGGTTGAAACGATTGTGCGGATCGGCGCCGAGCAGGTTCGCGGCATTGGCGACAAAAGGCGCTGCCGTGCCCGTGCCGAGGTTCGAGGCGGTGATCGACAAATTGTCGATCCCCCAGCCCTCGTCGCTCGAGGGGCTGTCGATCCCGCCCGAAAGCCCCAGCGAGAAGGTCCGGGGGGCGTTGTCGATGGTCAAGGTGACGCGCCAAAGCTGGTCGTTCGAGCCGCCGCCGGCAAAGTTGCTGCCGGTACGGGTCTGCGCCATCGACAGCCGATAGGTCGCATTGCCGAGATAGCCGGCGCTGACCCGGCTGTTGTCATAGGGGGCCTGCGACCAGTTGATGAAGGGATCGACCGACAGCGGCACCCCGTCCATCAGGATGGTGAACGTGTCACCGCGCGGCAGGATATACTGGTTGGCATACCCGTCCCAGGTATCCAGGATCAGCAGGTCGAAGGCGATATTGGCCGTGGCGTGATCGGCTTGCAGGTCGACCGCGACGGTGACGGGCGTGGCCCAGGTCTCGTTCCCGAAGGGGCCGAGATACGAGCCCGAGGGACCGCCGCCGGTGACAGTGGTCCGCGACAGGCCGGTGGTCACACCATCGTCGAAGGAATAGCTGCGGTTGGCCGAAGGGGGCTCGGTCGGGGTCGGCGGCGGATCGGTCGGGTCGGGCAGGCCCTCGTTGCCGCTGCCGGTCCAGGCGACCTCGTAATCGGCTTCGGGGTAGATGGGGTCGCGCCCCTCGAAATTGATCCAGGGCGCGAAGCGCGGCCGCACCACGACCACGGGGGTGAAGCGCAACTGCCCCAGGCCCACCTGCGCGAAGGGTTCCCACAGCGCGAAAGCCTCGACCAGCAGCAGCGCTTCGCCCGGCAGGACCGGCGGGATGCGATCGGACAGGTCCGAGACCGGCATCTGCGCGTTGGCCCCGGCGAAGGTGAAGCTGCCGTCTTCGCCAAACTCGGCCATCAGGGTTTCCAGATCGCCCGCCTGCAGCAGCTCGAACGTGTCCTCGGGCAGGGCAGAGAGGTCGCGCGTGGCATAGGACCATTGCAGCCGGTTGCGTTCGTTGGCGCTGTCCCAGATCACCGACGAGACACGCAGCCGGGTCGGGAAGCGCGAGTCGATCAGGAAATCGAAGACGTCGTTCAGCCCTTCGATGTAATTGGCGGTAAAGAGATCGGTCTCGCGCGACATGATGTCGGCGACCGTCTGCGCGGCCATCTGCGCGTGATAGCGCGTCTTGTAGCCGTCATAGAACACCACCGTCGCCGCCAGCGCCCAGAGGAGCAGCGGCAGGGTGATGATCAGCTCGACCGAGACAGAGCCCTGGGTCGCCCCGCCAAAGGCGCGGCCCCGGGCCGCCAGGTGCCGCGCCAGGGCGCGCGGCATCGCCAGGGCGCGAGAGAAGGCATCGAAGACGCTCATGGGGACCTCACGCGGGTTCATTGGCGAAAGCGGCGTGCGAGACGAGATGGAAGCCGCCGGAACTGTCCTCGGGCATGCCCAGGATCAGGCCGGTGATGTCCAGGAACGGATCGACCACGGCGCAGACCCGGATCAGCATGAGCTGTTGCAGCCCGGCCGACGGCACGAAGCTGAGAACGGGCGAGAGTTCCAGCTCGCGGTTGACGCATTGCGCGGGGTTGTCGAGGCCGGACCAGTTCTGCGTGTCCACCGGGCGCAATTCGATGGCGATGGCGTTCCGGCAATCGCGGATCAGGAAGGAATTGTCGCAGATCATGTCCCGGAACCGGCTGAACTGCGCGCCGGTGATATTGCCCAGCCGGACCTGGCGCACGGCGATGTCGACCGAGCGGTCCAGGAAGACCTGGCGCAGCATGACCGCGCCGAAATCGATGGCCGAGAACAGGAACATCAGCACCAGCGGCACGGCAATCACGAACTCGACCGAGGCGCTGCCGATCTGGCTGCGGGCAAAGCGCCGCAGGAGGGGGCGAAGCGGGTTCACAGCGTCAACCTCAGCGCCTGGGTCTGGATCGAGGAAGTGATGCCGCGGAACACATCGATGATGCCGTCGGCGGTGGTGTTGAAGTAATGGCTGGGCGACGAGGCGCAATCTTGCATCAGCGCGGCACCGCTGGACGGCGCCTGGTAGGCGATGGCGTAGATCAGCACGCCCTGGTCCTTCAGCGAATCGCAGACGCTTTCGGCGTTCAGATCCTGCAGCAGTTCGGGATACCGCTCGCCACAGCAGTTCTGGCCGTCGGTCAGCAGGATCAGCGCGCGCACCACCCCGGGCTCGTCCCAGTCATAGGGGCGCCCTTCGAAGGCCGGGTCGATCTCGTTGTTGGCGATCAACTCGCTGATCGCGGGGCGGATCGTCGGGTCGAAGAACAGCGCGCCATAGCGGATTCCCAGGTCGATGGACGTGGTACCCGAGGCCCGCAGGTCGTTGATATAGGTCGTTGCCAGATCGGGGTCGCTGACATAGGGCCGGACCGTGCGCCAGCTTGCGGTGTTGCAATTGACGCGGTTGGTCAGCAGGTTCAGCGAGCCCACGATCTGTGACCACAACAGCCAGTCGTTGCAGGCGCCGCTTCCCGCCGCGTTCGAGAAATGGTTGAGGAAACCCGCAGGCGGCAGCACCCAGGTGTCATAGGGCACCAGCGTGATCCCCACATCGCCGACTTCCTCGGCATCGTTCAGCAGGCTGGTGGTCAGTTCGACCGCGGCATCGCGCATGGCGTCGATCTTGCCCTGGCCGTTCATCGAGCCCGAGACGTCCAGCACCATGACCAGTTCCACATCCGGCCCGCCCTGGAAGGCTTCGGCGGCGCGGGCCGGGGTGACCATGCCGATATTGTCGACACCCGTCAGGCGCATGAAGAGCGAGGGGACCGTCGCGGCGGGAAAGACGGTGACGACGCGGCCCTGCTCGGGATCGTCCTCGATGCGGAAATTGCTGCCCAGCTGATCCGACAGCCCTTCGGCCGCGAAATAGGCCTGCAGGATCTGCGTGGGCGTCGCGCCGGAGACGTTCTGGCGCAACATGGTCGCCGCCAGCACGGCACGGTCGGCGGTGCCCTGCATGCGGATCCGCTCATTCTCGTAGCGCATCATGTCGACGGCCAGCCCGCCCAGAAGGATCATGGCGACGAAAACAAAGAGGCTGAAAACCGCCATCGTGCCATCTTCGGCCCGGGCAAAACGCTGACACCCCCGCTGCAGAATCCGGCGCGGCGAGCGGGCTTGCGGCGCTTGCCGTTGCAGTCCCGTCATGGCGTTCATCCTTCCACCCCTTAATCGCCGCGCTGACGCGGCTTCGATCACAGGTCGTGGTAGCGCGACGCGATGGCTGAAATGCGGCGCCCGGGGGGCCGAATGTGGCGCCGGGAGGGCAGATCTGCGGGCAATCTGCGCCAAATTGAAAACAAACCGTCTCCGATCCCCGGGGCAATAACGAGGGTCGTTCCGGTGACCGCCTGAATTTGCTTAAATTTTTAGGCTATCTAGCCGAAATCCCGGGCCAGCGCGCAGAAGGCCGCGAGGTCGATCTCTTCGGCGCGGGCGGTCGGGGCGATTCCCAGCCGTTCGAGCCGCGCCTCGATCTGCGGATCGAGCCCCTTGAGCGCCGCCCTGAGCATCTTGCGCCGCTGGTTGAAGGCGGCAGCCACGACCCTTTCCAGCGTCCGGGCCGGGGCGGGATAGCGCGGCTCGGGCAGGGCTGTCAGATGCACCACCGCCGAGTCGATCTTGGGGGGCGGGGTGAAGGCGCTGGGCGGCAGGGTCAGGACGATCCGTGCCTCGGTCCGCCATTGCGCCAGCAGGGCGAGGCGGCCATAGGCCTTGCTGCCGGGCTTCGCCACGATGCGCTCGGCAACTTCCTTTTGGAACATCAGCGTGAGCGTCGACCAGACGGGCGGCCAGGCCGGCGGCGTCAGCCAGCGCACCAGCAATTCGGTGCCGACATTGTAGGGCAGGTTCGCCACCACCTTGATCGGCGGGGTCAGGTGCTGCAGCGGATCGACCTCCAGCGCGTCGCCGCCGATCACCTCCAGCCGGCCCGGATAGGCGGCGGCGATCTCGGCCAGCGCGGGCAGGCAGCGGGCGTCCTTTTCGATGGCGAGGACCCGGCGCGCGCCCTCGGCCAGCAGGCCGCGGGTCAGCCCCCCGGGGCCCGGCCCCACCTCCAGCACGTCCGAGCCGCTCAGATCGCCCGCCGCCCGGGCGATGCGCGAGGTCAGGTTCAGATCCAGCAGGAAGTTCTGCCCCAGCGCCTTGCGGGCGTCGAGGCCATGCGCCGCGATCACCTCGCGCAGGGGGGGAAGACTGTCGATCTGGGCCATGCCGTTTCCATCGGCGAAAACCCGCGCCAAGGCAAGGGTTCTGCTTGGTGGGCGCGGGCGCCCGGCCTAGGTTGGCCGCGAAAGGGAGCCCGATGACCCATGTTCTGCTCTACGATTGCGAATTCCTGACCGCGCCCGGTGCGCCGATGCGCTTCTGGAACGGTCCCCGCGATCCCGACCCGCTGATCGCCCAGATCGGCGCGGTGAAGCTGGGACTCGAGGGGGATTGCCCGATCCTCGACCAGGTGCGCCTGCATGTGCTGCCGCGCGGGCGGGACGGGGCGCGGGTGGCGCTCGACCCGCTGTTCATCCGGCTGACCGGCATCACCGAAGCGAGGCTCGATGCCGAAGGCCTGCCGCTGGCCGAGGCGCTGGCCAGGCTCGACGCCTTCAGCGAGGGATCGACGCTCTGGTCCTGGGGCAAGGATGAGCTGAACCTCGTGGGCGTCAGCTGCTGGATCGAGGGGATCGCCCCACCGCTGCCGCCGTCGCGCTTCCGCAACGCCTGCGACCTGCTGCTGGCGGCGGGCGAGACGCTGGAGACGGTGCAAGGCCTGCGCAGCAACACGCTGCCCGCGCATTTCGGGATCGAGCATCCGCCGGTGCAGGCGCATGACGGGCTGGGGGATGCGCTGGCCGTGACCTATACGCTGCAACACCTGCTGCGAACGGGGCGGCTGTCGCCCGGGGATTTCGGCCAGACCTGACCTCAGCCGCGCGCCTCGGCCATCTCCCAGGCCATGACCATCGCTGCCCGCATCGAGGCCGGATCGGCCAGCCCCTGGCCCGCGATGTCATAGGCCGTGCCGTGATCGGGCGAGGTGCGCACGAAGGGCAGGCCCAGCGTCACATTGACCCCACCCGCGAAGTCGATGGTCTTTATCGGGATCAGCGCCTGATCGTGATACATGCAGAGCGCCGCGTCATAGCGCGCCCTGGCGGCCGGGTGAAACATCGTGTCGGCGGGCAGGGGGCCCACGATCTGCATACCGGCCTCGCGATAGCGCCGGATCAGCGGGGCGATGAAATCCAGCTCCTCGCGCCCCATGGCGCCGCCTTCACCGGCATGGGGATTCAGGCCGGCAAGGGCGAGGCGCGGTTCAGACAGCCCGAAATCGCGCCTGAGCGCGGCATGGGTGATCTCGATGCTGCGCGACAGCAGCGCGGGTGTGAGGGCCTGGGGAACCTCGGCCAGCGGTATATGGATCGTGACCGGCACCACCCGCAGCGCGGGGCAGGCGAGCATCATCACCACCTCGGCCCCGCCCGCCAGATGGGCGAGGAACTCGGTATGGCCGGGGAAGGCGAAACCGGCCCCGTCCTTCAAGGCCTTCTTGTTGATGGGCGCGGTGACCACGGCCGAACATTCGCCCGCTTGCACCAGGGCCACCGCCCGCTCGATGGCCGCGATGGTGCCCGCGGCATTGGTGGGATCGGGGCGGCCGGGCAGGGCGGGGGCGGCGACGGGCAGGGGCAGAACCGCCAGAACGCCGGGCGGCACCGGCTCGGCCGGGGTCGCGACCGCTTGCCAGCGCGTGCCCTCAGGCAGGTGGCGCGGGTCGCCGATCCAGACCATCGGCGCGGGCGCCCCGTCCCGGGCGATGCGGGCCGCCAGTTCCGGTCCGATCCCCGAGGGATCGCCCGAGGTCACGGCGAGGGGCGCGGGCATCACGGATACCGGATATCGGCCTCGGCCCTGAGCCGCTGCAGATAGACCATCGCCTGCCCTTCGAGCGCCCGGTTGATCAGGCCCTCGCGCACCTGCGCCCGGGGGGGGACGCCCTCGCCCGCGATGGTGCGGGCGCAGAGCATCAGCACCATCAGCGCGTTGTCCTGCACCAGATTGGCGCTGATCTGGCCGGGGTTCAGCCGCTCGAGCTCGGTGCGGATGGCACTGCTAAGGCTGGTCAGCGGCTGGGTCAGGTGCTGGACGGCATCGGTCGGCAGTTCGGGCGCCTCGCGCAGGACCCGGGCGTCGAAATCGACGCAGCTGTCGGTGCCCTCGCGGATGCGGGCGACGCGGGCGAGGTTCGTCTCGCTGCGGCCGCCCGGGAGCAGGGCCATGCGGTAATCGAGTTCGGTCGCTTCGGCCGAGACGGCGCGGGAATCACGGCGCGCGCGCAGCTGGAAAAAGGCATAGGCGCCGGGCATGTCCAGGGGACCGATCACCGTGCCGGGCGCCGCATTGGCAAAGACATTGGCCAGTTCGGCCGGCAGCCCGCCAAGATCGATCCAGCGGTCGACCCGGCCGCCCGTGGTGGCCGAGGGCGCGGCCGAGACCTGGCGCGCGGCATTGGCGAATTCGGTCTCGGTGCGGATGCGCTGCACCTGAGGAATGATCCGCTGTACCTGTTCTGCGAATTGCGGATCGGTGGGCAGGAAAATCTCGGAAATCAGCACCTCGGTCGAGGGCTGGACCCCTTCGACGGACAACGCCTGGTCGACCTGCGCGTCAGAGATGGTGATCGTCTGGCCATAGACCGCGACCACAAGTTCGCGCCAGAGGACACCGGCGCGGATGAAGCTCTCGAAGGTCTCGCGGTCGATCCCGGCCTGGGCCATCCGCTCGATCATCTCGTCGGCGGTGAGATTGGCGCGGGCGGCGAATTCGTTCATCCCGGCCGTCACCTGATCAGGCGTGAGGCGGCCCCCCAGCCGGGTTGCCTCCTGCAATTGCAGACGGTCCTCGATCAGCCGCTCGATGGCGCGCTCACGCGGGTTGTCGCCCGGCGCGCCGATGAACTCCAGAAAGCGCATCTTCTGGGTGATGTCGTAATTGGTGATCGGGTCGTCGTTGACATAGAGCGCCGCCGCGAAGGGCGATTGCGCCCGGGCCGGTGCCGCCGTCAGGGGCGCGATCAGGGCCGAGCCCAGCACCAGGGCCGCGGCAAGAAGGGCAGGGCGGAAAAGCGAAGCTCGCATCGCAGAGGTCTTTCTGTTCGTCGTGCCGTGCCTCCGGCCTAGCGGGTCGGAAGGCGGATGAAAAGGGGCGGCTCAGGTCCGGCAGGTGCGGCCGCCCGTGCTGGGCGCGCGTCCGCCGATGCCCAGAAGCTCGATCCGAAGGTCGAAGCGGGTCGAGGCCGAGGGGTTCGTCGCGGTCACGAAATGCCGCGCGAGCGTCATGTCGAGGGACAGACATTCGTTGCTGAAGGTAAAGCCGGTGCGGGCGGCGGCAAAGATGTTCTGGCCGAAATCGTAGTCCCAGCCCAGGGTGGTGGCCCAGCCGCTCTCGAACTGGCGGGTCACGTCGACCGACCATTCGGCCAGATCGACGGCGCGGTCCTCGAAGGTGCTGGCGGGCAGGAACAGGTAGGTCGTCGACAGCCGCGTGCGATCCCAGTGCCAGGCGAGATTGGTCTCGGCCCGGCGCAGGGCGGTGTCCTCGGGATCGAGCAGCAGGCGCGCGGTCAGGCTGAGTCCGTCGCTGTTGCTCAGCCGTCCGGCCAGCAGCCAGTCCGAACTGGAACCGCCGAGCGGCTGTTCATGCAGCGGATCGAATCCGCCGAGCGGGACGCGGCGCCAGATGCGCCCGACCAGTGTTTCCGAGGTCCAGCCGCTGGGATCGTGGCGGGCCCAGCGCAGCCCCGCGTTGACGCGGCTGCCGTCGTCGGGCGCGTCCTCGCCCACATAGCGGGTCAGCGCGAAGAGGTTTCCGGCATCGAGTTCCGGCATCGTATGGTCGTCGTTGGGCAGGGCGCCGCCCCGGCGTTGGGCGCCGATCACCTGCACGACGGGCTCGACCACATGCCTGACGCCGCCGTCCGAGACGCGGGCCAGCGGCCAGCGAAGCTCGACCATCCCTTGCAGCACGCGGCGGTTCACCGGGTCGGGATAGGTCGTATCGTCGGAAACGCGCACATGGTCGATGCGGCCCTGAAGCGCACCGGTGGCGACGATGCCACCCGCCAGAATCGCGCTGCGCCGCCAGCCCAGCGCCAGATGCGCCCGCGCCACGTCGCGGCCGGCGATGCCGTCCAGCGAGGATTGCCGCCAGAAGGCCCGCGCTCCCAGATAGACCGTCAGATCCCCGCCGCCGATCCCGTGATGCTGTTCCAGCGACGCCTCGGTCACTGCATTGGGCAGCCGGTCGTTCACGTCGGTGGGCCGCAGCGAGTAAAAGCCGAGCAGCCGCAGCCGCGCCGCCTGATCGCGGGTGATCCGCTCTAGCGTCGCATGGCCATGCAGCCGCGAATCGTCCGAGATGTTGTAGGTTTCCAGATAGGTGCGGTCGGAGGCGGCCAGCAGATCGGCGGTCAGCGTCCAGTGGTTGCCCAGCGCGAACAGCGCCCGGACATAGCCATACCCCCGCAGCTCGTCGGTCACGAGGTTATCGTGCGACAGCTGCCCGCCCAGCTCGATCCCGCCGTTCTGCCGCGCCATGCGCCAGCGGAAGCCCAGCGAGACCATGCCGTTGGTCGAGGCGCGGGGTGTCAGCGTCAGGTCCTGGCTTTCGCCCAGCGGGATGAAATAGGGCAGGCCGATGGACAGGCCGAGGTCGCTGTCGAGGCTGATCTCGGGCCGCAGCAGGCCGGGCGCCCGGGTCACGCCCGGCGCGGGCAGGTTGAGACGCGGCGCATAGAACACCGGCACCCCGGCGAAGCGGAATTGTGCGCGTTCGAATTCCAGCCGGCCGTTAGCCTCGTCATGGCGCACGCGCTGGGCGCGGATTTCCCACAAGGGCGTCGGGTTCGAGGCGCAAACCGGGCAGCTCGAGGCGATGACAGCATCCATCTGGCTGACGCCATTGGTGCCGCGCTCGATCCGGGCGGCCGAGATTTGCATCTGCTGTTCCAGCACCACCCGGGCGCCGGTGATGATCCCGGCCCTGAGCGACGGCGCGAGTTCCGCGGCATCGGCCAGGATCACCTGGTCCGGCCCGTTGCTGAGGGTGATCGGCCCCGCGATTTCCAGCCAGTCCTGCCGCTGGTCGAACGAGACGCGCTGCGCGGTCAGGCGAATCGAGCCGTGCCAGATCTCGACCGCGCCCTGGGCCACCAGCCGCCCGGCGCTGTCGACGAAGACCTGATCGGCCATCAGCGTGGCGGGCTGCGTCTGCGCCAGCGCCGGCAGGGGGAGGGTAACGAGCAAGCCAAGGCCGGCCGCGGTCAGATGCGACCGGGTCGCCTCCGCGATCCTGCTCAGGGCTTGCCTGATCTGCGCCATGCCGGTCCCTATCCGTCCTCCAGATGAAGCAATACCCCAAGCGCAAGCAGCATGGAAGCTATCGGTGGTGTCCAAATGGCCAAGGACAACGGTATTTGGCCGTTCTCCCCCAGAACCTGCGCGAAATTCCGCAGAAAGAACAGGGCAAAACCGGCCAGAACGGTCAGCAGGATGCGCAAGCCCGCCCCGCCCGCGCGCGTGTGCCTGAAACACAGCACCGCCCCGACCATCAGCATCGCCGCCATCAGCATCGGCAGCGCGAGTTCCGCCTGGAATTGCGCCCGGTGCGGTCGCGACGACAGCCCCGCGCGATCCAGCGCCCGGATGAAGCCCGGCAGGTCCCAGACGCTGAGCGTTCCGGCGCGCGAGAAACTCTCGCGGATCCGCTCGCCCGTCAGGTCGCTTTCCATCTCTAGCGAGAGATAGCTCTGCGCGTCGCGCTCGGGGTTCTCGGCCGAGAGATCCCAGCGCTTGGCATCCGTCAGCAGCCAGCGCCCCGGCACCAGCCGCGCGCTCTCGGCTTCGATGCGGATCAGGGGCACGCCGGTGTCGCGCTCGAACAGCAGGAACGAGACATCGCGAAAGCCCAGCCCGTCAGGCTCGACCGATTGCGCGCGGATCACGGTCTGGCCGCGCTCATCGCCCTGCCGCATCCAGAGCGCCGAACCCTCGAGGCTGATCTGCGCCTGCTGGTCAGGGCTTTGCAGGGCGGCAAGCCGCGCCTGATAGGCCCGCGTCGCCGCCGCCGCCAGCGGGTTCAGCGCCGCCACCGTCAGCGCCCCGAAAAGAAGCGTCGCCAGAAAGGGCTCGCGCAGCATCCGCATGGCGCTGCGCCCGGCCGAACGGATCACCACCAGTTCCGAGGACCGGGCGAGGCCCAGGAAAAGGGCCATCGAGGACAGGATCACCAGCAGCGGCAAGATCTGGTAGAAGGTGGCGGGCACGCGCAGCACCGACAGCCAGACGATCTCGCGCATCGGCGTCTCGCTGCCGCCGAAGCGCCGCATCATCTCCACCACTTCGAAAAGCAGGAGCATGCCGAAGAAGACCGCGCCGATCAGGGCGAAACTCAGCGCGAGGCGGCGGACGAGGTAAAGGCCCAGCGTCACGGCTTCACCCGTCGCCGCCGCGTCGCCCAGCCGATCAGGCCCATGGCCGCCGCCACGGCCAGGGCCAGCGGGATCGCCCCCAGCCAGGCCAGGCTCACCTGCCGCATCGCCGGACCGGCCAGCGCATTGGTCAAGGATTGCACAAGGGCCATCAGCACCACCGCCAGCACGATCTCCTTCCAGAAGCCGAGCCGGCTGAACCCGCCCGCGACCAGCGCCGAATAGCCGATCAGCGCCGCCGCCACCGCCGCGAATCCATCGACGAAGCGCGAGACCAGCTCGAAGCGGAACTGCGCCGGGCTGGCCCGTGTCTCGGCCAGCAGGGCCGGGGTGGGCGTCATGAGTTCCGAGGAGGTCAGCTCCTGCACCGAGCGGCCGCGCCCGGCGGGTCCGGTCATCGAGCTGAGATCATAGGTGAAATCGCCAAAACCCGTCACCGATAGGCGCCCGCTGCGCTGGTCATGGACCTGGGCCTGGCCGTCGATCATCACCAGCTTCGGCCCCGTCGCCTCGGGGACGATAAGCGCCGTGCGCGCGGTGTAATCGATGCGCTGCAGGGTGCTGCGGGCGTCGGACAGATAGATGCCGCGCATCGTGCCGTCCTCGGTGATCTCGTTGATGAAGAAGGTGATTCCCTCGGCCGGATGCTGGAACACGCCGTCCTGCAACAGGCTCGCGGTCAGGTTCTGCGCCACCTCGACCTGGCGGCGGGCGAGTTCCGCCCGCGCCTCGGGGATCAGGAAATGCATGAGCAGGGTGAGGAAGGCGGTGACGATCAGCCCGAAGACCACCACCGGCCGGGCGATGCGGAAGGGCGAGATCCCGGCCGCCTGCAGCACCGACATCTCGCTGTTGCGGAGCAGGCCCAGCGTCACATAGGTCGCGGCGACGAAGGCCGAGATCGGCAGGACGGTGCGGATCAGCATGGGCAGGCTGAGGGCGGTGAATTCCAGGAACACCGACATCGGCTGGCCGTCCGAGATCAGCTGATCGAACAGCCGCACGGCCCGGTTGACCCAGTAGACCGAGACCAGCACCAGCGAGAAAAAGCCGAACACCCACAGGAGTTGCGCCAGAATATAGCGATCCAGCCGCGTCACGCGCGCCCCTTCCAAAGCTCCAAGTCGCGGCAATCTAGACGCTTTCCCGTGCCGGGGGAACCGCGATTTCCGGGGGGCGGCGGGATGGGGGCGTCGCGCGGGCAGCGGCGAAGGAACGGGGGGGGGCCAGCCCCCCGGACCCCCCGGGATATTTGAGGCGCAAAGAAGGGGCTGGGGGCGGCGGGGACTGGTCTTCATGGGGCGCCGGGAGGGTCCTGCGGCCCAGGGGACGGACAATCCTCGGAGCCGGGCGCGCTTGAAGAGGTCGCTCCAGGAGGGTGCGGCGCTGGGTGGCTTTGGGTTCCGGCCTCTTCGCGGGGAGGCATCGAACAGTGCCGAGTTGTTGGGTGGGGCGAGCAGAGGTCTCGCGGCGCGCGGAGCGGACGCCCGGCGGGGCGGCCTCGGCAACGTTCAGATGCGGTCAAGGGGAGGGCGCTGGCGCGACCGTTCGGCACGCGGTGGGATGCCATGCCGTTTGGGGACGGCCAAGGCAAGACCCCATGCCCTGACGAGCGCGAAGATCCAGATCTCTCGGCTGTCTTCTTCGGCGCAACCGCCATCCGGCGCGTCGCAACCGGACTGCGCCAGCTGCGAAAGCGGCACCACGAGGCGCGACAGGCGGCAGCGCCGGACGGATCGGACGCCCTCAGAGGGGCGGCGGTTATGCCTCCGTGGACCGGAACCTTGATCGGTTCCACCACGACGACGCGATCCAACCACCCGCACAGGAAGGATAAACCTTGCAACAAAAGCAAGCCACCTGCAGGGCGCTGCCGCCCGCCAGTTTGCAAGGCATTAGGGTTAGTGCAGGCCGCTCTGCCCCTGACCCAGGACCAGAGCGGTCGTCATGATCACAATCCAACATCGCCCCTGAAGCGGCAAGGACCGCCGGCGCCGAGCGCTCATCCCATCATGCGCTTTCGACCCTTCCATCTTTGTTCTCCAAATATCCCGGGGGTCCGGGGGCTGGCCCCCGGTTCCCCCTCTCGCCCCGGGCGCCGCCCCCTTGGCTTCCCCGGCCCGCGCGCCTAGGGTTCCCCGACCGAGCCCGAGGAGAGACCCATGGCCCCGCCCGCGATCCGCTTTTCCGCCGCCGATCCTGCCGCCCTTGCCGCGCATGAAGGGCTGATCGTCGCCTTCGCCGATCTCGCCCTCGACGCCGAAGCGCGGCGGCTCGACCGGCTCATGCGGGGGGCGCTCGCGCGGGCGGTCGCGGCCGAGGGCTGGGAAAGCCTGACACCGGGCCAGGGGCTGTCCTTGGCCTTTCCCGCCGGGCTCAAGGCTGCCTCGGTCCTGCTGGTCAAGCTGCCGAAAAAGCCCGCTGCCGCCGTCCTGCGCAAGGCGGGTGCCACGATCGGCAAGGCATTGAAACCGGCGGGCGCGCTTGTGCTGGCGCGCGCGCAGCGCAGCCTCGCGCCGCTGGTCGAGGGGGCGGCGCTCAGGGCCTATGCCTATGCCCGCCGGGCGGAAGCGCCGAAATCCCCCGGGCCGCTCGAATTTCAGGTCGCGGACCCCGAGGCGGCCGAAGCCTCCTGCGCCAGCGCGCTGAGCCTTGCCGAAGCCGTGCATTTCACCCGCGATCTGGTCAATGATCCGGCCAATATCCTGACCACCAGCGAATTCGCCGCCCGGCTCGAGGCGATGCGCGACTTCGGCCTCAAGGTCGAGGTTCTGGACGAGCCGCAGCTCGAGGAACTCGGCATGCGGGCGCTGCTGGGCGTGGGGCAGGGGTCCGAGAGCCCGTCCAAGGTGGTGGTGATGGAATGGCGGGGCGCCGAGGGGGCGCCGCTGGCCCTGATCGGCAAGGGCGTGGTCTTCGACACCGGCGGCATTTCGATCAAGCCCGCGGGCGGCATGGAGGAGATGATCGCCGATATGGGCGGCGCGGCGGTCGTCGCGGGGACCATGCGGGCGCTGGCCGCGAGGAAGGCCCGCGCGCATGTCGTGGGTCTGGTGGGCCTCGTCGAGAACATGCCCGATGGCAAGGCGCAACGGCCGGGCGATGTGGTTACCTCGATGAAGGGCGACACGATCGAGATCATCAACACCGATGCCGAGGGGCGCCTGGTGCTGGCCGATGTGCTCTGGTACGCGCAGGAGCGTTTCCAGCCCGCGGCGCTGATCGACCTCGCCACCCTGACCGGCGCCTGCGTCGTGGCCCTGGGGGCCGAGAATGCCGGAGTCTTCTCGAACGACGACGCGCTCTGCGAGGCGCTTCTGAAAGCGGGCGCCGATCAGGGCGAGGGCGCCTGGCGGCTGCCGCTGGGGCCGGGCTACGACAAGCTGATCAAGAGCAGCATGGCCGACATGAAGAACACCGGCGGACGCTATGGCGGGGCGATCACCGCGGCGCAATTCCTGCAGCGCTTCGTGAAGAAAGGCCAGCCCTGGGTGCATCTCGACATCGCGGGCGTGGCCTATACCTCGGGCGAGACGGATTTTGCGCCGAAAGGGGCTTCGGGCTGGGGCGTCAGGACCCTCGACGCGCTGGTCCGGGCAAAGTTCGAGGGCTGAGGATGGCGGTCGCCCGCTTCTATCACCTGACGCGCGACCCGGTGGAGGCGCTGTTGCCGATGCTGATCGGCAAGGCGCAGGAGATCGGGCTCAAGGTGGCGCTGCGGGGCACCGACCGCGGGCGGATGGAGGCGCTGGACCGGCTGTTGTGGCTGGGCGAGGGGTTCCTGCCGCACGGGCTGGCGGGGGGGCCGCATGACGCGGATCAGCCCTGCCTGCTGGTCTGGACACCGGACGCGGCCGAGGCCCTGCCGAACCGGCCGGGCTGCCTGGTCACGCTCGACGGGGCCGAGGTCGCGCCGGGCGAGGCGCAGGCGGTCGACCGGCTCTGCATCGTTTTCGACGGGATGGATGAGGCGGCGGTGGCCCGGGCGCGGGATCAATGGCGGGCGCTGACCGGGGCGGGGGTTGCGGCGGAATATTGGAGCCGGGACTCGGGCCGATGGGAGTGCAAGGCGAAGCACCCGAAGTAGGGCGTGGGAAGGGTGCGTGCGAGCATGCACCGGTGCCGGAACAGATCGCGGCGCTGCCGAACCACAGGACCCGCCGACACCGGCTCGATAGAGGCCGAGAGTCGCGGCGGGGGACAGGATGAAAAACACCAGGAATGAGGGTGCGCGCGGTGGGATGAAATCCCACCCTACGGGCGGGTGTAGGGTGGGATTTCATCCCACCTAGCGACGGCCCCCCTCACCCCGCTGACGTCTCGTTCAGATCCGCGAAACGCCAGCCGCGGCGGATCATCTCGTCGAGGATCGGCTCGGGCGTCCAGAGATCGGGGTCCAGCGCCGCGGCCGCGCGCAATTCGTGGCGCAGCACCATCGGCCCCAGCGCATCCGCCTCGGCCATCGGGCCGCCGCGCCAATGCGGCCAGCCCGCGCCCATCACCAGCGCCAGGTCCAGATCCGAGGGCCCGAGTGCCCGACCCGCCGCCAAGAGCCGCATCCCCTCGTTGACCACGGCCAGCAAGATCAGCCGGTCGAGGGACAGTGGCAGCGGCGTGCCGGTCCCGGCCGCCTGACCCTCGGCCAGACCCTGCGGCAGGATCTCGACCGCGGCCAGCGAGGCCGGGCTGGCGCCCAGGGCCCGCAGGCGAGCGGCGGCGCGGGCCGCGGCGCGGATCAGGGGCGTCAGCACCGGCCCTTCCTGCACCCTGAGCGCGGTCATCCGCATTTGCAGGGCCAGCGCGGTTAGGGGCGCGCGCGCTAGGGCCGTCGCCGCCCCCCGCTCGACCAGTTCGCACAGCCGCACCGGCCGGGTCGGCGCGGGCAGGAGCGCGAGCGCCCGCCCGGGATGGGCGAGCGCCTCCAGCCACCCGGCCGGCGGCTCCCAGGCGGCGAGCGGCACTTCGGCGGGCAGCGCGGCTTCCAGCCAGGCCAGATGCGCCCCGTCGGCCAGTGCCACGCCCGGCGGCTGGTCGGGATCGAGCCGCAGGCGCCCGGCGACACGGGTCCAATCCTCTTCGGCCTCGGCCTGGGTCAGGCGCCCGGCGCGGACCTGCGCGAATTGCGCCTCGGCCACCCGTTCCAGCGTCGCGGCCAGCGTCTCGCGGTTTCGCCCCATGACCAGCACCGTTGCCCCCTCGCGCAGGAGGATCGGCACCAGCCGCGCGGCGGTCGCCGCCTCCAGCGCCAGGCAGACCGGTCCGTCGAGCGAAGGCGGCCCCGGCTCCTGCGCGCGGCGGGCGGCAAGGGCGACATGCGCCAGCATCCGCGCCTCGGGCCGCAGCGCCGCATCCTCGGCCCGGGCCCGGTCGAAGGCCAGCGCCTGCTCGGGCGGCAGAAGCTGCGCGGCCTCCAGCGCCTCCAGCTGCCAGAGGTCGGGCAGGCGGTGCGGGGGCAGGGGGCTGGGCAGGGCGGCGCGGGCCACCGCCAGCGCCCCGGCGAAACCGGCAGGATCGTCGAGCCCGGGGCGCGTGCGGGTGCGGGGCGCCGGGGCGAGGTCCTGCACCCGCTCGATGGCGGCGGAAACCGGGTCGTCCACCAGCGCCTCGACCAGGCCCGCGGCCAGCGCTGCCGGGGCGGCCATGGCCCGGCCACCGATCAGCGCCAACGCCGCATCCGCGCCAATCCGCCAGGCCAGCCGCACGGCGGCGCCGGCGGGAGGCAGGCGGCCGAGCCGCGCCTCGGGGCTGAGAAAGGCGGTCCCGGGCGCCGCGATCCGCGCCTCGGCCGCCAGCGCCAGCGCCAGCCCGCCCGAGGCGACGCGACCGCCCAGCGCCGCGACCACGGGTTTTGCCGCGCCCTCGATCCGGTCGCAGAGATCGGCCAGCGCCGCCATGACCGGGGGCAGGGAGTGCGGGTCGGGGCCGGGCAGCGGCAGATCGGCGAAGGCGCCGGCGCAAAAGCCCTGCGCGCCGCCGGTCAGCACCACACCGGTGACGGCGGGATCGGCCAGCGCGCGGTCGAGCGCCGCCGCCAGGGCGCCGACCAGCGCCGGGCTCATCCTGTTGCCGTCCGGCCCCTGCAGGCGCAGCACCGCCACCGCGTCGCGATCGCGGCGCTGCACGAGGCTCGCGGTGGCGAGCGGGGCATTCTGGCGGTTCACGGCGTCTCCTGACGGGTTTTCGTCATTAGACGAAAGGTCAGCCCCTACCGCAACACCTCGTGGTCATTTTCCGCCCCTCGCGGCCGGGTTTCAGGGCGCGCAGTCGCGGCAGAAGGGCGTGGCCGGCAGGATTGCCAACCGCTCGTCCGAGATCCGGGCGCCACAGGTGACGCAATAGCCGTACTCGCCCTCGCTCAGCCTGGTCAGCGCGGCGAAGATGGCGCGCAGCTCCTGCTTGCCCTCCTCGCCCAGCGAGGTCAGCACCTCATCCTGCTCGCGCTCGGTCGCCAGTTCCTCCCAGTCGCGGGACTGGTGCGACATCAGCTCGTCCTCGATCCCCTGCAGGCGCGAATCGAGCTCGGCCAGACGGGCGACCAGACGCCCCTTGTGATGCGACAATTCCTGGGCCGTGAACTCGGACATCGGTCTTCTCCTCTGTGCTTGCGACGCTAGACTGGCATGAAGCGCAGAATCCTGCATGATCCATGTCAAATATTCACATTCAAATCTTGTAATGTGAATCCCGCCCTGTATATTAAATGCAGCAAAAAGAATGTGGAGAGCCCCATGCAACCCGAAGTCTATGGCTTCTTCGACGAAGCGACTTTCACCATCACCTATGTTGTGCGCGACCCGTCCAGCAGCAAGTGCGCCATCGTCGATTCGGTGCTGGATTTCGACTATGCCTCGGGGCGGACCGATACCCGTTCGGCCGATGCGGTGATCAAGTTCGTCAAGGACAAGGGGTTCGAGGTCGAATGGCTGCTGGAGAGCCATGTCCACGCCGACCATCTGTCCGCCGCGCCCTATATCCAGGAGAAACTCGGCGGCAAGATCGGCATCGGCGAGAATATCACCGTGGTCCAGAACACCTTCGGGAAGGTCTTCAACGAGGGGACCGAGTTCCAGCGCGACGGCTCGCAATTCGACCGCCTTTTCAGGGAGGGCGACAGCTTCCACATCGGCCAGCTGCGGGGCGACGTGCTGCACACGCCGGGCCACACGCCTGCCTGCCTGACCTATGTGGTGGGCGATGCGGCCTTCGTCGGCGACACGCTCTTCATGCCCGATTTCGGCACCGCGCGCTGCGACTTTCCGGGCGGCTCGGCCGAGACGCTCTACCAGTCGATCCAGAAGATCCTGGCCCTGCCCGAGGCGACCCGCATCTTCGTCGGCCACGATTACAAGGCCCCGGGACGCGACGAATACGCTTGGGAAACCACCGTCGCCGAGCAGAAGGCGTTCAACATCCATGTCGGCGCGGGCAAACCGGCCGAGGAATTCGTCTCCATGCGCACCCAGCGGGATTCAACGCTGGCCATGCCGCGCCTGATCATCCCGTCCCTGCAGGTGAACATGCGCGCGGGCCAGATGCCGCCGCCTGAGGACAACGGCATCAGCTACCTGAAAGTGCCGGTCAACGGGATCTGACGGCCGGGCGGGGCCGGGCGCGTCAGCGCCTCGGGCCCGCCGCCCTCCGGGCGCTTTCGCCGGATAGAGTCTTCAAACCACCAGATGCCCCGACAAAACGGGCACGGAAACGGGAAAACACCATGCAAATCGACTGGATTTGGGGCCTCGTCGGGGGCCTCATGATCGGCACTGCCGCGGCTTTCTATCTTCTGGTGAACGGCCGCATCATGGGCGCCTCTGGCATCGTGGGCGGCCTTGTCGACCGCACCGGCTGGGGCACCTGGGCCGAGCGGCTGTCCTTCGTCGCGGGGCTCGCCCTGATCCCCGCGCTGATGAAACCGTTCCTCACCGCGCCGGTGGACACCCATATCACCGACAACATGCCGGCCGTGGTGCTGGCCGGCCTCCTGGTCGGCGTCGGCACCCGGCTGGCCAATGGCTGCACCTCGGGGCACGGCGTCTGCGGCATCTCGCGCTTCTCGGCGCGCGGCATCGCCGCCACCATCTTTTACCTGTTCGCCGGCGGACTGGCCGTCATCGTCTTCCGCCATCTCTTCGGGTCGATCTGACATGCTGCGCAACATCACCTCGCTCATCGCCGGCGGCCTGTTCGGCGCGGGCCTCCTCGTCTCGGGCATGACCGACACCACCAAGGTGCAGGGCTGGCTCGACATCTTCGGCGCCTGGGATCCGACGCTCGCCTTCGTGCTGGGCGGCGCCATCCTGCCGATGATGCTGGCCTGGGCCGTGGCCGCGCGCCGCGCCCGGTCGCTGCTGGGCTCGGACCTGCCGGGCAAGCCGGGGACCGAGATTGACCGCAACCTGATGATCGGCTCGCTGATGTTCGGCGCGGGCTGGGGGCTGGTCGGCCTCTGCCCCGGCCCGGCCGTGGCCTCGATCAGCTGGGGCGGGGTCGGCGGCGCGGTCTTCCTCGTGTCGATGTTTGCCGGTATGTATGTGGCCCCGGCCTTCCGCCTGCGCTTCAACGCCATGGCCTAGGCCCTCGGCTGACCCAGACCCGACACAGCAGGAAGCGCCCCATGGATATCCGCCCCCTGACCGACAGCTACAGCGTCACCCCGCAGATCACCCCCGATGACCTCGCCGCGATCAAGGCGGCGGGCTATCGGACGGTGATCTGCAACCGCCCCGATCCCGAGATCCCCGAGGATCTGCACGCCGAGACGATGCGCGCCGCCGTCGAGGCGGCGGGGCTGCGCTTCGTGTTGAACCCGGTCTTCCCGGGCCAGCTGACGATGGAGAATGTCGAGATCCAGCGCGATACGATCGACACCGCTCCGGGCCCGGTCTTGGCCTATTGCGCCTCGGGCAACCGCTCGTCCATCGTCTGGGCACTGGCCCATGCGGGGCGGGTGCCGACGGATGACCTGATCGCGGCGGCGGGGAAATACGGCTACCAGCTGGCGCAGTTCCGCGGGATGATCGACCAGCTCGCGGGTCAGTAAGGAGAGCGGGGGGCCAGCCCCACGCGCCCCGCGCTCAAGGGGGTTTTCCACCCCCTTGAGAAACCCCCGAGGATATTTGACGCGCAAAGATGTAAATCAGGACGGCGTTAAGCCGCCTTCTTTGCGCTCCAAATATCCTCGGGGGGTGAATTGGCCGCAGGCCAAGAGGGGGGCAGACGGCCCCCCTCCTTCTTTTTCCGGTTCAGCGCGCCGCCATGTAGCGCCCGACAAAGGCGTTGGCATAGGGAACCGCGCCGGCCGCGAAGGCCTCATAGCTTTCCAGCACCCGCGCCGCATCGGCCGAGGCCGCGCGTTGTTCTTCCACCACCTCGGCCCAGGCGGTCTTCATCGCCGCCACCACCTCGTCGGGGAAGGCGAGGAATTCCACGCCCGCCTCGGTCAGCTGCTGCATGGCGCCGACGTTGTAATAGTCGAACTGGCCCAGCGTCTCCATCGAGGCCTGCATGGCCGCCGCCTCGACAATCGCCTTCAGGTCATCGGCGAGACCGGCCCAGACCTCGGTATTGACCACCACCTGCAGCGCCGCGCCCGGCTCGGCGAAGGCGGGGGTGTAGCAGAGATTGGTGATGCGCTGCAGGCCAAAGGCCTGGTCCAGCAGCGGCCCGACCCATTCGGCCGCGTCGATGGCGCCCGACTGCAACGACTGGAAGATCTCGGTCGCGGGCATCAGGATGGCGTTGACGCCGAGCTTGCGCATCATCTCGCCGCCCAGGCCCGCGATCCGCATGTTGAGGCCCTGAAGATCCGCCAGCGATTCGATGCGGTGCTTGAACCAGCCCCCGGCCTGGGTGCCGGAATTCCCCGAATAGAAGGGCTTGAGGTTGCGCTCGGCATAGATCTCGTCCCAGATCTGCTGCCCGCCGCCCCATTTCAGCCAGGCGTAATGCTCGTTCGCCGTCAGGCCGAAGGGGACGCCGGTGAACCAATGCGCGGCCGCCGTCTTCGAGGCCGCGTAATAGGGCGTGCCGTGGCCGATGGGCGCGTTCCCCGCCTGCACCGCATCCTCGACCGCGAAGGGCGGCACCAGTTCGCCCGCGCCGAAGACCTCGATCACGATCCGCCCGGCCGAGAGGGTCTGCACCAGCTCGGCGAAGCGGGTGGCATTGGTGCCGACGCCCGGCGCCGGTTTCGGGAAGGACGAGGGCATGGCCCATTCGATCCGCTCCTGCGCCAGGGCAGGGGTGGCGAGGCCGCCCGCAGCGGCGAGACCCGCGCCGCCTTTCAGGAAGGTTCTGCGTTCCATGGAAATCCTCCTCAGTTGAACATCTGGTGGGGCAGCCAGGTGGCCAGCCCCGGGAACAGGTAGACCATGGCCAGCGCCAGGATCTGAATCAGAACAAAGGGCACCACGCCGCGATAGATGTCCAGCGTCGTGATCTGCGGCGGCGCCACGGATCGGAAATAGAAGAGCGCGAAGCCGAAGGGCGGGGTCAGGAACGAGGTCTGCAGGTTCATCGCCATCAGCACCGCGAACCAGACGGGCGAGATGTCGCCGGCCAGCACCGCCGGACCCAGCAGCGGCACGACGATGTAGATGATCTCGATCGCCTCGAGGATGAAGCCCAAGAGGAAGACGATGACCATGACGGCCAGCAGCGCCCCCATCTCGCCCCCCGGGAATTCGCGCGTCAGATGCTCGACCGCGCGTTCGCCGCCGAAGCCGCGGAACACCAGGGACAGCATGGAGGCGGCGATGACGATGCCGAAGACCATGCCCGAGATCTTGATCGTTTCGACCATCGCGCCGCCAAGCATCCGCCCGCGGATCAGCCGGCCGATGGCGACCAGCACACCGAGTGCGAGCAGCAGCGCCGCGGCGACAGACGCCGCCTCGCCCAGCCCGCCGCGGCCCACGCCCGCCACTTTCAGCGCCACCAGCGCGAAGGCGGCAAGGCCGGCGATGCCGATCACCGCGCGCTCCCAGCGCTGCGTTGTGGTCGAGAAGGCGGCCATCAGCCCCGCGCCGACCGCGCCGAGCCCGGCGGCCTCGGTCGCCGTGGCGATGCCGCCCAGGATCGAGCCCAGCACGGCGAGGATCAGCAGCAGCGGCGGCAGGAAGGTGAAGACGACTTCCGCGGCCGCGACCGGCTGGCGTTCGCCGACCCGCTTGGCCCGGCCCGGGCGCAGCGTGATCAGCAGCCACAGCGCGTAGAGCCCGACCAGCAGGAGCCCCGGCACCAGTGCCCCGGCAAAGAGGTCGGCGACCGACACCGGCTCGGGCGCGAAATTGCCGCGCCTTTGCTGCGCCTCCAGATAGGTATTGCCGATCTGGTCGCCCAGCAGCACCAGCAGGATCGAGGGCGGTATGATCTGCCCCAGCGTCCCCGAGGCGCAGATCAGCCCCGCCGCCTGCCGCTTCGGCACCCCAGACTCCAGCATCGGCGTCAGCGCGATCATCACCAGCATGACGATGGTGGCACCGATGATGCCGGTCGAGGCGGCGATGATGGTGCTGAAGGCCAGCACCGACAGCGCCATGCCGAGGGGCGAGCCACCGAGAAGCCGCGCCAGCACCCGCAGCATCCGCTCGGCAAGATTGGCGCGCTCCAGAAAGACGCCCATCAGAACGAAAAGGGGCACCGCCATCAGCAGCGTATTGGCCATGATCCCCTGCACGCGCGCCGGGAAATTGGCCAGGAAATCGAGGTTGAAGAGCCCGACTTGCGCCGCGCCCACTGCCAGGACGAAGGGCACGCCGGCAATCGCCAGCATCGCCGGGATGCCCGAGAGGATCCCGGCGAAGAGCCCGGCGAAGAGGACCAGCAGCATGATTTCCTGCCCGCTCATGCCGCGCGTCCTTCCAGCAGGGCGGCGAGGCCCTGCACGATCATCAGGACCGCGGCCAGGGGCAGGGCGGATTTGACCAGATAGAGACCGCCCAGGCCCCCGGGCGTGGTCGAGCCCTCGCCGATCGACCAGGAAAAGGCGATATCGCCCCAGCCCGCCCAGAGGATCAGGCCGAAGACCGGGGTCAGGAACAGCGCCCAGGCCAGCGCATCGGCGCGGCGCAGATAGGCGGGCGGCAGGCGCTCGGACAGGACCTCGACCCGGACATGGCCGCCCCGCGCATGGCAGAGCGGCACGGCGAGGATCAGAAAGACCGCGAAGGCATAGGAGGCGAGGTCCTGCATCTTGATAGAGCCGGTGCCGAAACCATAGCGCAGGACGACATTCAGCAGCACCATGAGCACCAGCACCGAGCCGGCGAGGATCGCCAGCGCCAGGGTCAGCCGGTCGAGCAGACGCGCAAGTCTCAGGAATTGCTGGATCAAGAGGGCCCCCGCCGCAGTCAGGCTGCCACGAAACGCTGCCCCGGAGCCGCTGTCAAGGACCCGAGCCCCGGCGGGGGTTGGGACGGCTGAGGATGAAGAACGAGACGGCGCCCAGCGTCGCGGCCTGGATCCAGAGGACCCGCGGCGGGAGGTGCAGCGCCAGGCTCAGGCCGAAGGTCGCGGCGACGGCGAGCATGGCCAGCGCCTTGGCCCGCGGGGCGATGGCGCCCTCGGCCCGCCAGTCGCGGATCGGGGGGCCGAGGCGGGGATGCTCGATCAGCCAGCGCTCCAGCCGCGGCGAGGAGCGGGCGAAGCAGAAGGCCGCGAGCAGCAGGAAGGGCGTGGTCGGCAGGAGCGGCAGGGCGATTCCCACCACACCCAGAAGCAGCGCCAGCCCGCCCGCCGCCATCCACAGAACCCTGACCATCTCGCCTCCGCTGCTGTCGGGGGCAACATAGCCCGCCGCCAGGGGACGGAAAGGGGTCGCGCGCCTCTGCCGCAGGAGGCGGGGGCCTGCCCTTGGAGATTGTAAAGGGCGGGGGGGCCTGGTCCGGCCGCGCCACGGGCGCGGCGTTCGCGGCGAGAGGCGCGCCACCGGCGCGTTTCCGAGACGCCGCTCACCCCCGCACCCCCGCTCAAGGGGGTTTTCCACCCCCTTGAGAAACCCCCGAGGATATTTCTAGCGCAAAGATTAAAATTAAGAGGGCGTTAGGCCGCCTTCTTTGCGCTGCAAATATCCTCGGGGGGGTGAATTGGCCGCAGGCCAAGAGGGGGGCAGACGGCCCCCCTCCTTCGTCGCTCCGGGTTTCCAGCGCTCTTGGATTCGCGTAGCTTTCGGAAAACGGCGTGAGGCAGGCATGGACGGGGCGAGCGGGACGGGGTTCAGGCGGCGGGTCTTCTACGTGCCGGGCTATGATCCTTTCCCGCCCCGCCGCTACCGCGAGTTCTACCGCAAGGAGGGCGCGGCCCAGGCCGAGATCAGCGGCTACGATTTCGCCATGAAGGCCGAGACCGGCAGCGGGGCCTATGTCTGGCGGGTCGAGACGCGGATCGGCGGTCAGCCGGCCGAGGCGCGGGTGCAGGTGCTGGTCTGGGCCGATCTGGTGCAGCAATCCATGCGGCGGGGCGTGGTTGCGACCTATCTCCTGCTGGTGCGTACGCTCTGGATCTTCTTTTCCACCGGGGCGCTTGGGGCGATGATCCGGCTGCGGCCCGGGCCGATGCTGACCGGCGCCTGGCCGGTGGGGATGCTGACCGGGCAATTGCTGCTGGGGCTCCTGGCGATGACATTGGTCTGGTGGGCGGCGGTGGCGCTGATCGGTGGGGTGCCCGGGCATCTGGCCGGGGTGGGCCTCGGCGCGCTGACGTTGGCGGGCGTCATGCAGGGACTGCGCAAGCTCGATACCAAACTCTTCGCCTATTACATGCTTTACGATTTCGCCCAGGTGGCGCAGCACCGGGGCGCTTTCGGCGCCGCGCTGCAGGAACGGCTCGACGGTTTCGCCGCCGAGGTGGCGGCGGCGCTGGTCGAGGGCAATGACGAGGTGCTGGTCGTCGGCCATTCCTCGGGCGCGGCGCTGGCGGTGGCGATCGTCGCGGCAGTCGAGCGGCGGGAGCTGCCCGAGGGCGGCGGGCGGCTGGCGCTGCTGACGCTGGGCCAGGCGATCCCGATGCAGGCCTTCCTGCCCGAGGCGCGGCAACTGCGCGCCGACCTGCGCCAGCTCTCGGCCAGCCCGGCCGTCACCTGGGTCGATGTCAGCGCCCGGGGCGACGGGGTCTGTTTCTGGCTGACCGATCCGCCCGCGGTCTGCGGCGTCGCGCCCGAGAATCAGCGCCAGCCGCTGGTCTTCTCGGCCGCCTTTTCCGAGACGCTGGCGCCCGAAACCTGGCGCCGCATCCGGCGGCAGTTCTTTCGCCTGCACATCCAGTATCTTGCCGCCTTCGAGCGGCCGCGCGATTACGATTATTTCCAGATCACCGCCGGTCCCGTGACCCTGGCCGACCGTTACCGGGGCCGCGCGCCCTCGCCGCAGGTCGAGCGGCGGGTCTTTTCCCCGCACCGGAGCTTGCCGTGATCCTTCCGCCCAAGCCCCCATCGCGGCAGGGGCGCTTCGCCTTCTTCCGGTATCTGCGAAATTTCCGGCGCGACATTCTCAGCGCCAATCCCGAACGTCTTTATCGGGCCAAGATGGCCGAGTTCCGCATCCCTTTCCTGCATACCTTCCTGGTCAACGAACCGGCCCTCTGGAAGCGGGTGCTGACCGAGGTGCCGCAGGATTTTCCCAAATCGCCCCGGATGGCGGCGGGGTTGGAACCCTTGCTGGGGCAGGGGGTCTTCCTGACCAATGGCGCGCTCTGGGCGCGGCAGCGGCGCATCATCGACCCCGCCTTCGAGGGCGGGCGGCTGCGCGACACCTTCCCCGCCATCTGGGCGGCGGGCGAGGCGACGGTGGCGCGGCTGCAAGCGCTGGCCGGGGCGGAGCCGGTCGAGGTCGAGGCCGAGATGAGCCATTCCACGGCCGATGTGATCTTCCGCACGCTGTTTTCCGTGCCGATCGAGGACCGGACCGCCAGTGCCGTTTTCCAGACGTTCCGCGCCTATCAGGGCACGCAGCCCCTGATCAACCTGGCGGCCTTTCTGCCGCTGCCGCGCTGGATGCCGCGGTTTCATCGTCGCGCCACGCTCAGGGCGGCGCGGCGCATCCGGGGGCTGATCGGCGATCTGGTGGCGGCGCGGCGGCTGGCCATCGCCGATGGCCGCGCGCCCGATGACCTGGCGACCAAGATCATGACCATGGCCGACCCGCTGGACGGCCGCCCCTTCGACGATGCCGAGATGGTCGACCAGGTGGCGGTGTTTTTCCTGGCCGGGCACGAGACCTCGGCCTCGGCGCTGGGCTGGGCGCTCTACCTCCTGGCGCTGGACCCCGATCTGCAGGACCGGCTGGCCGAGGAGGCGGCGCGGGAATTAACCCCCGATTTCAGCAGCGTCAGCCGCCTGAAACTGGCGCGCGACGTGTTCCGCGAGGCGCTGCGGCTTTATCCGCCGGTGCCGATGATGGTGCGCGAGGCCGCCTGTCCGGCCGAATTTCGCGGCCGCAAGGTCGAGGCGGGCGCGCAAGTGGTGATCAGCCCCTGGCACCTGGGGCGACATCAGGCGATCTGGGAGGATCCCGATGCGTTTTGCCCCGCTCGCTGGCAGTCGCCCGAGGGCAGGGCTGCGGCGCGGGACGGGTTCATCCCCTTCTCGGCCGGACCGCGGGTCTGCACCGGGGCGGGGCTGGCCATGGTCGAGGGGCCGCTGATCCTGGCGATGATCGCCCGGGATCTGCGGTTGGCCCCGGTCGAGGGCCGGGTGCCGGTGCCGCAGGCGCAGTTGACGGTGCGCGCGGCCGAGGGGATCTGGCTGCGTCTGACCCGCCGGTCCTAGGCCGCCCCCCGCGCAGGCGGGTACATTTTTCCTTGGACAGGTTGGTCAAATCATTTTACCACTTGAGCCATGGAGGAGGCGCCTGCCGAATTGCCCTCAACGCGACCAGCACGAGGCTTGACGCAACGCTTTCTTCATGTTCGGCTAAACGCGCGGCCGCTGGCGACGGAAAGGGGAGCCTCCGTCCCGGCCAAGAACCGCACACCAGGGAGAGAAACATGAAAAAAATTCTTACCACCTCGGCGCTTGTCGCCGGGCTGACGGCGGGTGCCGCCCAGGCCCAGCAGCACTGGAACCTGCAATCGACCTATCCCGGGTCGCTGGTTCAGCTGGGTACGCTGGGGATCCGCATCGGCGAGCAGATCACCCGCATCACCGGCGGCGAGATCGAGGTGACCTTCCAGAACCCCGGCGGGGTCGTGCCCGCGCTGGAAGTCTTTGACGCCGTAGGCTCGGGCGCGGTCGAGGCGGGCTGGTCCACGCCGGGCTATTGGGCGGGCCGGGTTCCGGCGCTGCAATTGCTGGCGGCGGTGCCCTTCGGGCCGCAGGCGGGCGAATACCTGGCCTGGCTGAAGTTCGGCGGCGGGCAGGAATTCCTGGACGAGCTTTACGAGCCGCACAACATCAAGTCGATCATCTGCGCCGTGATCGCGCCCGAGGCCTCGGGCTGGTTCCGCAACGAGATCAATTCGGTCGAGGATCTGCGCGGCCTCAGCATGCGCTTCTTCGGCCTGGGCGCCAAGGTGATGGAGCGGATGGGCGTCTCGACCCAGCTTCTGGCCGGGGGCGACATCTTCCCGGCGCTTGAGCTGGGCACCATCGACGCGACCGAATTCTCGATGCCGGCCATCGACCTCAACCTCGGCTTCTATCAGGTCGCCAGCTATTACTACTTCCCCGGCTGGCACCAGCAATCGACCTTCTTCGACCTGATGATCAACCTCGATCTGTGGGAAAGCCTGGACGAACAGACCCAGTTCCAGATCCAGACGGTTTGCGACGCCAACATCGCCTATGGCCTCGCCGAGGGCGAGGCGCTGCAATTCGACGCGCTCCGCGAGCTGGAAGAAGAGCATGGCGTGCAGATCCGCCAGTGGTCGGACGAGGATCTGGCGGCGCTGGAAGCCGCCTGGCAGGAGGTTGCCGCCGAACTCTCGGCCGAGGACGAGGATTTCGCCCGCGTCTACGAGAGCTATACCACCTTCCGGCAGAACTACGCCCGCTGGCGCGAGATCGGTTACCTGCGCTGAGCCTGCGCGGCTGATCCACTCATCAGGGGCATCCCGGCCGGGATGCCCCGCTCTGCATGTGAACGGAAGGGGGCAGGCCGACCATGGGCACGCTCATGTCACTGATCACCATCGCGGCCTCGGCGGTCATCGTGGTGGTGGATCCCACATCGATGTGGGTATTCTATGCGCTGTGGGTGATCCTGGTCTCGCATGCGCTGGCCTGGGTCCTGCGCGCGGCCCCCGGCTGGTTCGCGGCGGCCAGCCTGCTCGGCTGGTCCTCGGTCATGATCGCGACGCCGCTGGCCCTGACGCAATCGCAGCTCAACGGGCTGGAGCGGATCGTGCGGCGCCAGCGCGACGGCTGGGAAGCGGCGCAGGCGACGCTCGATTTCTTCGCGCCGCTGGTTCCCTATGCGACGCCCCTGCTGATCGTGGTGACCGTCTTTTTCGTCGCGCTGGGCGTGCTGGCGCTGCGCGGGGCGCGGCAAGGCGCCTCGGCCTATATGCTGGAGGCCGCCGAGCAATTGGCGAATGCCTGCATCGTCGTGGGCAAGATCGCGGCCTTCCTCTTCGTGCCGATGATGCTGATCATCCTTTATGACGTGTTTCAGCGGAAATACCTGGGTTACAACCCCGATTTCACCAATACGGACTGGTACAAGACCTTCACCTCGACCCGGCTGCAGGAAATGGAATGGCACCTGCATGCCACGCTCTTCCTGCTGACGCTGGGCTATGGCTACGTCAAGGACGCGCATGTCCGCATCGAATTGGTGCGCGACACGCTGCGGCCCCGCGCGCGGGCCTGGGTCGAGCTGTTCGGGGCGCTCCTCTTCATGGTACCCTATTGCTACGTGGTCATCGAATACGGCACGGAGAACGCGCTCAGAGCCTTCAACATCGGCGAGGGGTCGGACGCCCTGACCGGGCTGCCGCATCGGTTCATCATCAAGGGCATGCTGCCGGTGGGCTTCGTCTTCGTGGCGCTGGCGGGGCTGTCGGCGGCGCTGAAATGCCTGGTCTACCTCTTCGGGCCGTCCAGCCTGCGCGCGGCCTCGGGCCAATACGCGGACGTGCATCCCTCCACGCAACCTGCCGACGCCTGACCGGAGCCCCGCATGGAATCCCTCATCTATTTCCTGCCGCTGATCATGTTCGGCGTGCTCGCCGTCGTGCTCTTCACCGGCTATCCGGTCGCCTTCATCCTTGGCGGGGTCGCGCTGCTGTTCGCTGTCCTGGGCGATTGGGCCGGGGTCTTCCGTCTGGACCAGATCCAGCTGGTCCCGCTCAGGATCTACGGCGGCACCATGGCCAGCCTCGTGCTGGTGGCGATCCCGATGTTCACCTTCATGGGCACGATGCTGGAGAAATCCGGCGTCGCCTCGGACCTGCTGGAGGCCTTGCAGGTGCTCCTGCGCAAGGTTCCGGGGGGCCTGGCGCTGTCCGTCACGCTGATGGGCACGATCATGGCCGCGACCACGGGCATCATCGGCGCCTCGGTCGTGATGATGACGCTGATGGCGCTGCCCGTGATGATGAAGGCGAATTACTCGATCCCGCTGGCCACCGGCACCATCGCGGCGTCCGGCACGCTGGGGATCCTGATCCCGCCCTCGATCATGCTGGTCATCATGTCGGACCTGCTGTCCGTCCCGGTCGGCACCGTCTTCATCGCCGCCATCGTGCCGGGGCTGTTGCTGGCCCTGCTCTATACCTTCTACATCTTCTTCCTCTGCCGCTGGAAACCGCATCTGGCGCCGCCGATGGCCGATGATATCGGCCCGTCGACGCGGGCCGAGTTCTGGCGGATGATCTTCCGCAGTTTCCTGCCGCCGATCTTTCTGATCCTGGCCGTGCTGGGCTCGATCTTCGCCGGTCTCGCCACGCCGACCGAGGCCTCGGGCGTCGGCGCCGCGGGCTCGGTCCTGCTGGCGTGGTTCAATCGCCGTCTGAGCTGGGAGACGTTCAAGGACGTCTGCTACCGCTCGGCCCTGACCGGCGCCATGCTGTTCGGCATCTTCGTCGGCGCCACCGCCTTCAGCTTCGTCTTCAAATCCATCGGCGGCGAGCATCTGATCGTCGAGTTCATCCAGAATTCCAGCGCCGGACCCTGGTCGATCCTCTTCGTGCTGATGGCCATGGTCTTCGCGCTGGGCTTCTTCTTCGACTGGATCGAGATCACTCTGATCGTTCTGCCGATCTTCGCGCCCATCGTCGCGCTGCTGGATTTCGGCGGCCATGTCGGCGAGTGGGCGGGCATTTCCAACCCGATCGTCATCTGGTTCCTGATCCTGGTGGCGGTGAACCTGCAGACCAGTTTCCTGACGCCGCCCTTCGGCTTTGCGCTGTTCTACCTCAAGGGCGTGGCGCCGCCCGAGGTGAAGATCCAGATGATCTACAAGGGCATCATTCCCTTCGTGGCGCTGCAGGTCTTTGGCCTTGTGCTCTGCGTTCTCTTCCCCTGGATCGTGCTCTGGCTTCCAAGCTGGGCGCTGGGCGGATAGAGGGATCCTCGGGCGGCGGACAATCCGCCGCCCGTTCTTTCCCGAGGCTCCATGATCTTCGATCCGCTGCTCTACAGCTTCGTCTTCCTCGGGCTTTTCACCCCGGGGCCCAATGTCATCATGCTGACCGCTTCGGGCGTGCGCTTCGGCTTCCTTCGGACGCTGCCGCATCTATTCGGGGTGGTGGTCGGCGTGGGCATCACCGCGGGTGTCACCGCCCTGGGCGTGGGCGCCGCGGTGCAGGCCTCGCCCACGCTGAACCTGGTGCTGAGGCTGGGCGCCGCCGGGTTCATCCTGTGGATGGCCTGGGGGCTGTGGAAAGCCTCCGCCAAGCCGCGCAAGGCCGCGGACCCCGACGAGAAACCGCTCAGCTTCTTTGGCGCCGTCCTTTTCCAGTGGATCAACCCCAAGGTCTGGGCCGTGGCCTTTGCCGCCTCGGCCGGGTATTCCGCCGGGCTGCCCGCGGGGATCGAGGCGGCGCGGCTGGCGCTGGCCTTTTCCTCGCTGAACCTGCTGGTCTGCCTGTTCTGGACCGCCGCGGGGTCGCTGCTGACTGCGCTGCTGTCGGCGCCGCTGGCCTGGAAGATCTTTCTGCGGTTCATGGCGGTGCTGCTGGCTTTCACCACGCTCCTGATCTTCCGCTGACGCAAGTTTGCGTTGCGCGGGCGCGCGGCGCATGGCCCAATGCGGCCATGACAGAGCGTGATCCCCAGGCCGACAAGGCCCGCGACCTGAAACGCCAGCGCAAGATCGCCGCCATTTCCTCGGACAAGGCGGCGCGCAAGCATGCGCCGCGGATCAAGGCGCTGGGCAACCGGCAGACCCGGCGGCTGGACAAGCAGGTGCTGGCCCGGACGCCCGAGGACGCGGCCGAGCGGCCCGAGGGGCTGAAGATCCGGCCGCGCCACTGGGGCACCGACAACGCCGCCGAGCGCCGCGCGGAACGCGACCGCGAACGCGCCTGGCTCGACGCCAACCCTGTCGAGGAGCGGCGGGGCAGGGGCCGCGCGCAGCACAGGCCGTGGCGTCACGAGGATCAGGGACCGGATTTCGTTTGACCGAATCCGGCCCCTTGCGTAGGAATTGAACATCCGTTCAATTCGGGGGAGGGAGGGGCCATGTTCACCGCATCCATGAAGTTCGACCTGGGCGAGGACGTCAACGCGCTGCGCGAGACGGTGCATCGCTGGGCGCAGGATCGCGTCAAGCCGCTGGCGGCCGAGGTCGACAAGACCAACGCCTTCCCCAATCAGCTCTGGCCCGAGATGGGCGACCTGGGCCTCCTGGGCATCACCGTCCCCGAGGAATACGGCGGCGCCGGGATGGGCTATCTGGCCCATGCCGTCGCGGTCGAGGAGATCGCGCGCGCCTCGGCCTCGATCAGCCTGTCCTACGGCGCCCATTCCAACCTCTGCGTCAACCAGATCAAGCTGAACGGCTCGGCCGAGCAGAAGGAGAAATACCTTCCCGGCCTGGTCAGCGGCCGCAAGATCGGCGCGCTGGCGATGTCCGAGGCAGGGGCGGGGTCGGATGTGGTGTCGATGTCGCTGCGCGCCGAGAAGAAGAACGACCGTTTCGTGTTGAACGGCACGAAATACTGGATCACCAACGGGCCGGACGCCGACACGCTGGTCGTCTATGCCAAGACCGATCCCTCGGCGGGCTCGAAGGGCATTACCGCCTTCCTGATCGAAAAGACCATGGCCGGTTTCTCGACCAGCCCGCATTTCGACAAGCTGGGGATGCGCGGATCAAACACGGCGGAACTCGTCTTCGAGAACGTCGAAGTCCCCTACGAGAATATCCTCGGCGAAGAGGGCAAGGGCGTCCGCGTCCTGATGTCCGGCCTCGATTACGAGCGGGTGGTGCTGGCCGCCATCGGCCCCGGCATCATGGCCGCCTGCCTTGACGAGATCATGCCTTATCTGCGTGACCGCAAGCAGTTCGGCCAGCCGATCGGGTCGTTCCAGCTGATGCAGGGCAAGATCGCCGACATGTACACCGCGCTGAACTCGGCCCGCGCCTATGTCTACGAGGTTGCCAAGGCCTGCGACCGGGGCGAGGTCACTCGCGCCGATGCCGCCGCCTGCTGCCTTTACGCCAGCGAACAGGCCATGGTGCAGGCGCATCAGGCGGTGCAGGCGATGGGCGGGGCCGGGTTCATGAACGATTCCGTCGCCAGCCGCCTGTTCCGCGATGCCAAGCTGATGGAGATCGGCGCCGGCACCTCGGAAATCCGCCGCATGCTGGTCGGGCGCGAGCTGATGTCCGCGATGGGCTGACGCCATGGCCGCGTCCAGCCTCCCCCGGCTTCACGCTCGAACCCTCTGCTGCGGCCCGGTCCAGAACGGTGTGACGCCGCCGAACAAGGCATCGCGCCGTCACCCGCCCCGGCAGCGGCCCGACAAAATCAAGTCGGCGCCAACCCCGTGGGGCGCCGCCCGCGATTGCGCTCGGGCAGCCAAGGCAGGACGTTTCCCCCGCGTTTCGGACGAGGATTTTTCATGACCCGACTTCTCGCTCTCCTGGCCCTGCTTGCCACCCCCGCGCTGGCCGAGCAGCCCTATGACGGCTTCTCGGCCGGTATTGCCGATTGCGTCGCCGCCGCCGACGGGGCCGAGGCGGGGCGCGCCTGCATTGGTTCCGGCGCCGGTGCCTGTTTCGACGGGGCGCCGGATGGTCAGACCACCACCGGGATGATGTTCTGTGCCCTGGCCGAGCGCGACGCCTGGGACCGATTGCTGAACGAGGAATACGGGCTGGTCCGTGACGCCGCCCGCGCCGCCGACGATGCCGAGCGCGAGGATTTCCCGGAATTTGCCCGTCGGGTCGAGCAATTGCGCGATGCCCAGCGCGCCTGGATCGCCTATCGCGACGCCAATTGCGCCATGGAATACGGGCTCTGGGGGGCGGGGTCGATGCGGCAGATCGCGGGTGCGGATTGCCAGATGCGCATGACCGCCGAGCGGATGCTGGAGTTGCGCTCGTACCGCCAGCAGTTGGGGGGCTGAGGATGCGGCGCGCGGCCCTTTCCCTGCTGCAGGCGGCCCCGGTGCGGGCCGAACCCACAGGCGGAATCGGCGCCGCGCCGGACCAGCGGGGCAGGGACCTGGCAGCGCCCGGCGATGCCCGCTGTCAAGGCGCGGGGCGGAAGGGCTGGTTCCGCAACGAAGGGGGGCGGATCGGCCTGAACGGCGGGGGGAGCGCGATCCGAGGGCAGGCGCATCCTCGCACTGGGCTGGCCCTGCTGTGATCCGTGCGCTGATCTCTCTGGCGCTGCTGTCTGCGCCTGCCCTGGCCGAGGATCTGGCCGATCCCGCGCCGCTCAATCCGCTGGTGATCGAGCAATGCCTCGCCACGGGTCTGGCCGAGACCTGTATCGGCCTCTGGGCAGGGGTTTGCGAGACGGCCGAGGGGCCGGGCAGCCAGGGCCTCTGCCGCGGGGCCGAGACGGCCTATTGGCAGCGCCGCGCCGAGGCCGCCGCCGCCCGGCTACAAGCGGGCGAAGGGCCGGTGCAGGCCCGCGCCCGGCGGCTCGGCTGGCCCGAGCCGATTCCCTCGCTTGAAGCCGTCGCGCAGGGGTTCGACGCCTATCGCCGCGCCGCCTGCGACTGGCGCGCTGCCGCCTGGGACGGGATCCATGCGGGCTATGAGCAGCAGGATTGCCTGATGCGCCTGACCGCCCGTCATGCGCTGCTGCTGGAGGGGATGCTCGGTGACTAGCGTTCGCTCCACGGCCCGCAGCAAAGGCGCCTCGAAAGGCGTCCTGGGGGGCCCGTCATGACCCTACGACCTCTGTTGCCCGCGACCGGCGATCACGCCAGCCTCACCCGCGACTTCCGCTGGCAGATCCCGGCGCGGCTGAACATGGCGCGGCAGGCCTGTTTCGACCGGGCCGGGGCCGAGCCTGACCGTCCGGCGATCCTCGACCTGTCCACCGGCACGCGGCGCGACGTGACCTATGGCCGGCTCGCCGCCATGACCGGGGGGCTGGCCGCGCATCTGGCGGGACAGGGGGTCCGGCCCGGCGACCGGGTGGCGGTGCTGCGCGCGCAGGACCCCTGGACGGCGGCCGCGCATCTGGCGATCTGGACGCTGGGCGCCATCAGCCTGCCGCTCTTCACCCTCTTCGGGCCCGAGGCGCTGGCCAGCCGCCTGACGGACTCGGATGCCCGCCATGCCGTGACCGATGCCGAAGGCGCGGCACGGCTGATCGCGCTGGGCGTCACTCCCCATGTCCCCGAGGCCCTGACCCTGCCCGCGGCCGGACCCGACCCGGCCGACACCGCTTCCGAGGATCCGGCGGTGCTGATCTACACCTCGGGCACCACCGGCGCCCCCAAGGGCGCGCTGCATGCTCACCGCGTGCTGACCGGCCATCTGCCGGGGGTGGAGATGAGCCACGACCGACTGGGCCAGCCGGGCGATGTGCTCTGGACCCCGGCCGACTGGGCCTGGATCGGCGGGCTCTTCGACGTGCTGATGCCGGGGCTGGCGCTGGGCGTGCCGGTGGTCGCCGCGCGCCTGCCGAAATTCACGCCCGAGGACGCGGCCCGGGTCATCGGCGAGACCGGCACCCGCAACGTCTTCTTTCCGCCGACCGCGCTGAAGATGCTGAAGGCCGCGGACAGGGCGATCCCCGGCCTGCGCTCGGTGGCGTCCGGCGGCGAGCCCTTGGGGGCCGAGATGCTGGACTGGGGCCGCCGGGCCTTTGGGCTGACCATCAACGAATTCTACGGCCAGACCGAATGCAACATGATCGCCTCCTCGGCGGGCTCGCTGTTCCCGGCGCGACCGGGCTGCATCGGCAAGCCGGTCCCGGGGCATGACCTAGCCGTGCTGGGGCCGGAGGGGCCGCTGGGCGAGGGGATCGAGGGCGATATCGCGGTGAAGCGCGGCTCGGCCTCGATGATGCTGGGCTATTGGCAGCGGCCCGAGGCGACGGCCGAGAAATTCCGCGGCGTCTGGATGCTGACCGGCGACCGGGGGCTGTGGGAGGACGGCTATCTGCGCTTCGTCGGGCGCGAGGATGACGTGATCACCTCGGCCGGCTACCGGATCGGCCCGGCCGAGATCGAGGATTGCCTGCTCAGGCACCCCGCCGTCGCGCTGGCCGCCGTGATCGGCGTCCCCGACCCCGAACGCACCGAACGGATCCGCGCCTATGTCGTGCTGAAGCCAGGCGCCGAGGCCGACGAACCCGCGTTGCAAGCCCACATCCGCACCCGCCTCTCGGCGCATCTGGTCCCCCGCGAAGTCCGCTTCGCGACCGGGCTGCCGATGACCGTGACCGGCAAGATCATCCGCAAGGAATTGAAACGACAGGCGCGGGAGGAGACCCCGTGACCTCAGTTCATCGCGATCTTCCGCCGCCCCTCGTCCAGCACGCGCGCGGCGGCTTCCGTCAGCGTCTCGTCCATCCATTGGTTGATGGATTGCGCGCGGCTGCTGGCCGCTTCGGCGATCATCCGATGATGGTCGGAAGTGGTGCGGAACGCCAGCCTGCCGGAATAGGGGCGCTGCGGCTCGACCCCGTCCTCGGCGCAGAAGGCGAGGTAATCCTCGACCGAGCCGTGAAACGCCGCCTCCAATTCATCGATCGAGGCGCCCGAGAAATGGATGACGTCGCGGATCCCCTCGACCGTGCCGTGAAACAGCCGGTCGTCGGTATCCAGCGTGATCGTCGCGCTATAGCCTTTGTAGGGTTTCATGGCGTTAAGCCTGCCTCCTCAAGGAACCGGCGAAGGGCGACGATGGCCCCCTTGTCGGTTTCCGGTCTTGGATGCGGGCGGTGGAAAACCGCACGCACCCCGTTCAACTCGATCCGAACGCGCGATCCGGCGCCCTCGGTGATGACCGCGCCTCGGGCGCGCAGAAGGGTCTCGATGTCGGACCAGCGGATGTTGGACCGGACCGGCTTTTCGAAGATCGCCGCCAGGGTGCGGACTGATTTGGACGCATTCATGCAAGGGGCCTCGGAAAAGGGGTGCCTGATGTGCTCGGGAGCGACGCGATGTTCCTGAGTCCTGTTTCCTGCGTGCCTGGTCCGTGTTTCCTGTTCCGTGCTTCCCGGGGCGGGCCATGTCAGCCCGACCCCGAGAATTTAGTATCACAATCTGATATCGTCAAGGAGCCTCGCTCATGCGCCTGACTTCCCACATCCTCACCGGCTCGGACGCCTTCAAGGCCAACCGTGCCGCCCATCTGCAAGCGCTGGAGATCGTGGCCGAGGCCGCGGCGCAGGCGGCCGAGGGGGGCGGGGCCAAGGCCCGGGCGCGGCATATCGAGCGGGGCAAGATGCCGCCGCGCGAGCGGGTGGCGAATCTGCTCGACCCGGGCTCGCCCTTCCTGGAAATCGGCGCCACCGCCGCGCATGGGCTCTATGACGGCGCGGCGCCCGCGGCAGGGATCATCGCCGGGATCGGCCTTGTCCACGGGCAGGAGGTGATGGTCGTCTGCAACGACGCCACCGTGAAGGGCGGCACCTATTACCCGATGACCGTGAAGAAACACCTCCGCGCGCAGGAGATCGCGGCCGAGAACATGCTGCCCTGCGTCTATCTGGTCGACTCGGGCGGCGCCAACCTGCCCAACCAGGACGAGGTTTTCCCCGACCGCGACCATTTCGGCCGCATCTTCTACAACCAGGCCAATATGTCGGCGCGGGGTATTCCGCAGATCGCCGTGGTGATGGGCTCCTGCACCGCGGGCGGCGCCTATGTGCCGGCCATGTCGGACGTCACCATCATCGTCCGCAATCAGGGCACGATCTTTCTGGCCGGCCCGCCCCTGGTCAAGGCCGCGACCGGCGAGGTGGTCAGCGCCGAGGATCTGGGCGGCGGCGATGTGCATACCCGCCTCTCGGGCGTGGCCGATTATCTGGCCGAGGATGATGCGCATGCGCTGGCGCTGGCCCGGCGCGCCGTGGCGCAGCTCAACCGCCGCAAGCCCGAAACGGTGCTGATGCAGGCCTCCGAAGAGCCGGCCTATGACCCCGACGAGATCCTGGGCGCCGTGCCGGCCGATCTGCGCACGCCCTACGACATCCGGGAGGTCATCGCCCGGATCGTCGACGGCTCGCGCTTCGACGAGTTCAAGCCGCGCTATGGCGAGACGCTGGTGACGGGGTTTGCCCATCTCAGGGGGTGCCCGGTGGGGATCGTCGCCAACAACGGGGTGTTGTTCAGCGAGGCCGCGATCAAGGGCGCGCATTTCGTCGAATTGTGCAGCCAGCGCAAGATCCCGCTGGTTTTCCTGCAGAACATCACCGGCTTCATGGTCGGCCGGAAATACGAAAACGAGGGGATCGCCCGGCATGGCGCCAAACTGGTGACGGCGGTGGCCACGACCTCGGTTCCCAAAGTCACCATGCTGGTCGGCGGCTCGTTCGGGGCTGGGAATTACGGCATGGCGGGGCGGGCCTATCAGCCGCGATTCCTGTGGACCTGGCCCAATTCGCGGATTTCCGTCATGGGCGGCGAACAGGCGGCGGGCGTGCTGGCCACCGTGCGGCGCGAGGGGATCGAGCGGCAGGGCGGACAATGGTCGGCCGAGGACGAGGCCGAGTTCAAGCGCCCGACCATCGAGATGTTCGAGCGCCAGTCGCACCCGCTCTATGCCTCGGCGCGGCTCTGGGACGACGGGATCATCGACCCCCGCCGCACGCGCGAGGTGCTGGCGCTGTCGTTGTCGGCCGCGCTCAACGCCCCGATCGGGGAGACGCGCTTCGGCGTGTTCCGCATGTGAGCGGGGTCAAGACCTCAGGGTCGTTGGCGGGCGGCTTCCGGGATTTCGCGGTAGGGTTGCGGGATTTGACGGTTGATTCGCGCAAAGGTTGCGAGGCGGCCCGGCATGCCTCGCAGGATTGCGATCCCGCCTCCGTGGTCGCGCGACAAGGTATGTTGGCGCCAACATTTGCATGGAACGGCGTGAAAACTGCAGGAAACGGCCCAATTTCCGCCGCAATGCGCAGGGATTTTGCCGATCATGCCCCGCGTAGCCCCGCTCAGAAGCCCTCCCTCTGTCCGACGCATCCCGTCGCCCGGCGACTTGCGTGGGCTGCGGTCCAGCATGGCCCGGGAAGGGCGGCAGCGGCGGCGGCGATGGTCGACCTCGCGGATGATCCTCGTGGCGCTGGCGATGCTGGTTCTGGCACCCGTCGCGGGGGCCATCGCGGGCGGCAGCAGCAGCGGCGCCGTCGTCGCGACCACGGGCTGCCGACTTGTCTCGGTCGTGAATGGCAATACGGTCGACCTGGCTTGCCCGGGCGGCCCGGCGCGTCATCACCATGTCATGGGCCTGTCCTCGCCGCCGGTGCTGGGCGCGCGCTGCCTGTCCGAGGCCTGGTGGGGCCTCAGGGCGCAGATCGCGCTCAGGGCGCAGGTCTGGCGGGCCAACGCGCTGAGCTTCGTCGAGGAGCCTCGCGGGCATCTGGTGCTGATGCTGGCCGATGGCATTCCGATCCAGCGCCTGGTTCCGCGGCCGCCCCCCGATCCCTGCGCCTGACGCGCGGGCTGGCCGCGCCCCGCGCCTGCTGTCCCGAGACGCCGATCTGCACCGCCGCCGGTCCAGACCGCGCGGCTCTTTCGGCATTTCCCCTTTCCCCCCATGACCTGGCCGGTGCCCAAGGCGCCGCGCCGGGCGCCGTCCGACCGGAGGTCCGCCCATGTTCGACTGCATCCTGATCGCCAACCGCGGCGAGATCGCCTGCCGCGTGATCCGCTCGGCCCGTGCCCTGGGCGTGCGCACCATCGCGGTCTATTCCGACGCCGATGCGGGCGCCGCCCATGTGGCGCTGGCCGACCAGGCGGTGCATATCGGCGGGCCGCGCCCGGCCGACAGCTATCTGCGCGGCGACCGGATCATCGCCGCAGCGCTGGCCACCGGGGCCAAGGCCATTCATCCGGGCTACGGCTTCCTGTCGGAAAACCCCGATTTCGTCGAGGCGGTCGAGGCCGCGGGCCTGACCTTCATCGGCCCCTCGGCCCGCGCGATCCGCGCCATGGGGCTGAAGGATGCGGCCAAGGCCTTGATGCAGGAGGCGGGCGTGCCGGTGGTGCCGGGCTACATGGGCGCCAACCAAGACCCCGAGCATCTGGCAGGCGCGGCCGATGGCGTGGGCTATCCGGTGCTGATCAAGGCCGTGGCGGGCGGCGGCGGCAAGGGCATGCGGCTGGTCGAGCGGCCGCAGGATTTCCGCGCCGCGCTGGAAAGTGCGCAGGGCGAGGCCGCCACCGCCTTCGGCAATGCCGCAGTCCTGATCGAGAAATACATCCAGCAGCCGCGCCATATCGAGGTGCAGGTCTTCGGCGACGGCACCCGCGCCGTCCATCTCTTCGAGCGCGATTGCTCGCTGCAACGCCGCCATCAGAAGGTGATCGAGGAAGCGCCCGCGCCCGGCATGACCGACGCGATGCGCGCCGCCATGGGTCAGGCCGCCGTCCGGGCGGCCGAGGCGATCGGCTACAAGGGGGCCGGCACGGTCGAGTTCATCGTCGACGGCTCGCGCGGCCTCAGGCCGGACGGGTTCTGGTTCATGGAGATGAATACCCGGCTTCAGGTCGAACATCCGGTGACGGAGCTGATCACCGGCGTCGATCTGGTGGAATGGCAGTTGCGCGTGGCCTCGGGTGAGGATCTGCCCGCGCGGCAGGAGGATCTGGCGATCCAAGGTCATGCTTTCGAGGCGCGGCTCTATGCCGAGGATGTCCCGGCGGGCTTCCTGCCCGCGACCGGCACCCTCACGCATCTGGTCTTCCCCGAGGGCGCGCGCATCGATTCGGGCGTGCGGCCGGGTGACACGATCAGCCCCTGGTACGACCCGATGATCGCCAAGGTCATCACCCATGGCCCGACCCGCGCCGTGGCCCTGACCCGGCTGCGCGCCGCGCTGGAGGGCACGCAGGTGGCGGGGTCGGTCACGAACCTCGCCTTCCTTGGCGCGCTGACCCGGCACGAGGGGTTCGCGCGGGGCGAGGTCGATACCGGCCTCATCGGCCGCGACATCGCCAGCCTCACCGCCGAGCCGCCGGTCGAGGATGCGATTGTGGCGCTGGCCGCGCTGACCGCGGCCGGGGCAGGGCAAGGCGGGGCGCTGGAGGGCTTCGCCCTTTGGACGCCGCTGCGCCAGACGGTCGCCCTGGAACTGGGCGAGCAGCGCTGGAATGTCGTTCTGACCCGCACCGCACCCAATTGGACGCTGCGGATCGGCGCGCGAGAGCTGGAGGCCGAGCGCCGCGCCGGTCAATGGTGGATCGACGGCATCCGCGCGCCCGAGGCGGCGGTGGTCGGGGGTGGCAAGGTTTCGGTCTTCGGGGCGCGCATCGTGCATTTCACCCTCCCCGATCCCCTGGCGCGCGAGGCGGATGCCGGTGCCGCCGCGGGCGTCGTGCTGGCGCCGATGCCGGGGCTGGTGAAGGCGGTCTTCGTCACCAAGGGCGAGGCGGTGGCCAAGGGCGCCCGTCTTGCGGTACTGGAGGCGATGAAGATGGAACACACCCTGACCGCCGGTCGCGACGGCATCGTCGCGGAAGTGCTGGCCGGCGCGGGCCAGCAGGTCGAGGCGGGTGCCGCCCTGATCGCGCTGGAAGACGAATGACGGAAGACCCATGACCGACCTGCCCGCCACCCTTGCCGCCTGCGCCGATGCGGTGCTGACCACCGCCGACGGCCGCGCCAAGACCGCCCTGTCGAAGCGCTGTGCCGAGGCGTGGTTCGCGGGCCGGGCGGCGGGCAATCCCATGCCCCTGGGCACCGGCAACCCCCCCGACAATCCGGCGCGGCCGGAAAAGCCCGAACTCCTGAATCCCCGCGACATGCCGCGCCGCCGGCCCGGCAGCGCCGCGGGGCGGCTGGCGCTGCTGCATGCGGTGGCGCATATCGAGCTGAACGCGGTCGATCTGCATTGGGACATCATCGCCCGGTTCACCGCGACGAAGATGCCGATGGGTTTCTACGACGACTGGGTGAAGGCCGCGGCCGAGGAATCGAAGCATTTCAACCTGGTCTGCGACGTGCTTGAGAGTCTGGGCTCGCATTACGGCGCCTTGCCGGCCCATGCCTTCATGTGGCGCGCGGCCTCGGACACCCGCGACGACCTGCTGGGGCGCCTTGCCGTGGTGCCGATGGTGCTCGAGGCTCGGGGACTCGATGTCACCCCGTCGATGATCGGCCTCTTCCAAAAAGCCGACCTGCCGGGTGCCGTTTCCGCCTTGGAAACAATCTATGCCGAAGAGGTCGGCCATGTCGCCTATGGCTCCAAATGGTTCCTCTTCCTCTGCGGTCGGGCTGACATCGACCCCAAGGAGGCCTTCCACGATCTGGTGCGGCGCTATTTCCACGGCGCGCTGAAGCCACCCTTCAATGAAGAAAAGCGGGCCGAGGCCGGGATTCCCCCTGATTTCTACTGGCCGCTGGCCGATCAGGTGTCACCGGCGGGGAACAGCCTCAACACAAAGCCGTAAGCGATTCGATTTCGGCGGTTTTTCGCCGATCCGGCGGAACGTTGCCGATGCAAGGGGAACCGCCCGGCCAAAACGGTTGCCTGCCTGAAAAGCGCTCGTTAACAGTTTCTCCAACCTCCGCGGCCGTGGTCAGCGGAGGGTAACCTGCGCCGTTCAATCGCGAGGGGGACCTGTGAGGGCCTGGATCGACCACCTGAATACCAAGCTCGAGCGCTTTCTGCCCGAGAAACGCCTGTTCCTGCGTTCCGAGACCAGCACCCGGTTCGTCCGTCTGCGCCCCGTCGCGCAAGCCTCTATCCTGGCCATCGCCTCGGGGTATATGGCCTGGAGCCTGATCGCCACCTCGATCCTGTTCTTCGAGGTGATCGGCTCGAACGACCTGCGCGAAAGCGCGCGACGCGAGCAAAGCTATTTCGAGACCCGCCTGAACGAGATGGCCGTGCAGCGTGACAACGCGCTGGCCGAAGTTCAGGCTTCGTACCGCCGGTATGGCGAGGCGATGGACCGCGTGGCCAACATGCAGACCGCGCTGATGGAGGGCGAGCAGCGCAACGCCGAACTGACCCGCGGCATCGACGCCCTGCAGGCCACACTGCACAGCACCGCCGCCGCCCGCGACCAGGCCGAGGCGCAGCTTGCCGAACTGGAAGCGCTGGACGCCAATTCCCAGTTGGCCCAGGCGACCGAGGACCTCGATGAGGTCGAACAGACCCTCGATTTTGTGCTGACCGCGCTGGACCGGACCGCGCAGGAGCGTGAACAGATCCGCGCCGTGGCCGATGGCGCCGCCCGTCAGGCCGAGCATCTGGCGCTGGAATACCGGCTGATCCAGGACCGCAACACGCGCATCTTTACCCAGCTGGAACAGGCGGTCGAAAGCTCGATCCAGCCGCTGGAGCGGATGTTCAGTGCCGCCGGCCTGTCATCCGAGACCCTGCTGCGGCAGGTGCGGGCGGGCTATCAGACGCGCTCGGCCTCGCTGCAACCCATTTCGATCTCGACCTCGGGCACCATCGATCCCAATTCCGACGAGGTGCGCGCCAATTCGGTGCTCGCCGCGCTCGAGGAAATCGACGCCTACCGCATCGCGCTGCAACGCACCCCCTTCGCGCTGCCTGTTACCAGCGTGCGCGTCAACTCGCCCTTCGGCTATCGCCGCGACCCGATCACGGGCGGTCGGCGGCTTCATGCCGGTCAGGATTTCGGCGGCGCCCGGGGCACGGCGATCCATGCCACGGCCGATGGAACCGTCAGTTTCGCTGGCCGGCAAAGCGGTTACGGCAATCTGGTGATCATCCAGCACGACTTCGGCTTCGAGACCCGCTACGCCCATCTCAGTAGCATCGGCGTGAGAGAGGGCCAAAGGGTCTCGCGCGGGGACCGGATCGGTGGTATGGGCTCGACTGGCCGCTCGACGGGCACGCATCTGCACTACGAGATCCGTGTCGGTGGCAACCCCATCAACCCCATGACCTACATAAGGGCAGCACAGAATGTTTTCTAAGAGCAGGATCAACGAAACCGCCGGCCGCGCGGAAGCTGCGCGCGCGTCCGAATCGGCAGCGTCCGCGCCGGTCTCGGCGCCGGTCTCGCGGCCCTCGCTCGATCTGGGCGGCAACAGCATGGGGGCGGGTTCCGCGCCGAAACCGAAGCCCGCGGCCTCGGTCCTGTCCGCCGATCTGCAGATCTCGGGCAATATCCGCACCTCCGGCGATGTGGTGATCGAGGGCGTCGTTGATGGCGACATCCGCGCGCATCTGTTGACCGTGGGCGAAAGCGCCACCATCCGCGGCGAGATCATCGCCGATGATATCGTGATCAACGGCCGCGTCATCGGCCGGGTGCGCGGTCTCAAGGTCCGTCTGACCTCGACCGCGCGCGTCGAAGGCGACATCATCCACAAGACCATCGCCATCGAATCGGGCGCCCATTTCGAGGGGTCCGTGCAGCGTCAGGACGATCCGCTGGCGGCTTCTGGCCAGTCGGCCTCGGCCGCTGCCACCGCCTCGTCGGCGCCCCGTCCGGCCGCGGCTGCGCCGCAACCGGCGGCCGCGCCCGCCCCGGCGGCACGGCCCTCGATGCCCGCCGAAGCCTCGCGCCCCGCCGCGCCCAAGGCGCCGATGGACAGCAAGGCCTCGCAATAAGCCCTGGGCGATCCAGAGATTTGAAACGGGGGGTCGCTGGCCCCCCGTTTTGCCTTTGCGCTCAGCCTTCGGGTGGCAGAAGGCGTCGGTAGAGGTGCCAGCTTGCATGCCCGAAGACCGGCAGCACCACGAAGAGCCCCAGGAACAACGGCAGCATCCCCAGGAACAGCGCCCCGGCGATGATCGCGGCCCAGAGGGCCATGGTCACCGGATTGGCGGTGACGCAGCCGAAGCTGGCGATCATGGCGCTGATGAAATCGACCTCGCGATCCAGGATCAGCGGCAGGCTGACGACGGTCAGCGCATAGAAGAGCGTCGCCATCACCCCGCCGATGACCGAGCCGACCAGCAGCATCATCAGCCCGTTCCCGGACAGCAGCATCGCCCAGGTCGAGCCGGTGATCGGCGCCAGGCCGAAGAAGAGCGCAAAGATCGTATGGGCGATGAAGACCCAGAACATGAAGACCAGCATGACGAACATCGCCATCGACGGCACCTGCCGGTCCTTCTGCGCGAAGACGATGGCGAAGACCGAGCGCAGGCCAAGGGGCTGGCCCGCCTCCAGACGCCGGCTGACCTCGTAGAGCCCGGTCGCGGCGAAGGGGGCGAGGATCGGGAAACCCACGGCGATGGGGATGAACCAGTATTCCGCGGCAGAGGCGGCGAAGATCGCGTACATGATCAGCCCGCCCAGGACATAGACGGCGCTGAAGACGATCCCGTAGAAGGGCGCGCGGCGGAAATCCCGCCAGCCCAGTGCCAGAACCTCGCGCAGGGTGGCCGGAGTGATCGCGGCGGGGGGCGGGATGGTCGAGGGTTCGGCCGCCAGCCGCCCCGCCGGTTCGGGTTGTGTGTCGGTCAAAGGCTCCTCCCTCGGCGCCGCGAGACGGACCGCGCCGGCGCCCTGCAAGGCTAGCACAGGCGGGCGGGCGATCAATCGTCAAGCGCAGGCACCGGCTAGGCAACGGCGCCGCCCGGTGGCAGCATGGGGGCAGGGAGGTACCCGCCATGGATCCGGTGACGATGAGCTATTACGCCGCCGTCTGCGCCGCGCTGGGATACGGCGCGGGCGGCATCCGTTCGAAAGCGCTGCGCATCGGGCTGGGCGTGGCCGTGGGGCTGGCCGCGGCGGCGCTTTTGCCCTGGATCAGGGCGCAGATGGGCGTCTGAGCCCGAAACGCGAAAAAACGTAGGGTAACTTTGAACCTTTTGCCGGGCTCGGGCGTCTTATCTGTAACCGCGCCCTGATGGCGCGCCCCGAGAAACCGGAGTACCTGCCATGACCCGCATTCCTGCCCCGCGCGCCTCGTTCGACCTCTACGACGATCTGATGGCGATTTCGCGCCTCGATGCCACGCTCAGCGCCAGCCGTCGGCACAATGCCCCGAAAGTCAAGGACTTCAGCCTGCTGGCGAAATTCGTCCCCGGCCTGAAGCTGTGATCTGACGCCACGCCGGGCAGCCGCCCGGGCAAGGACGTCCCGGCGCTGACCGGCGCACTTGACCGACATCAAGGCGCGCGTGAGTTATCCGAGTGTATGACTCGGAAAAACCCGCGAGAGCCCATGCGACCCGTCCTGCCGACCCTGATCCTGCTGGCGGCCCTTGCCGTTCCCGGTGCGGCCCCCACCCAGACCACCATCCTGTCGAGTCCCGAGGCTCTGGGCCGCGCGCTGTTCTTCGATCCCGATCTGTCCCTGAACCGGACGCAATCCTGCGCCTCGTGTCATGACCCGGACCACGCCTTCAGCGATCCGCGCGGCGCCGCTTCGACGGGCGATGACGGGATCTCGCTGGGCGACCGCAACGCCCCTACCGCCCTCTATGCCGCGCTGATCCCGCCCTTCGGCCGTGATACCGAGGGCCACTGGGCCGGCGGGCAATTCCACGATGGCCGCGCCGCCACGCTGGAAGATCAGGCCGCCGGACCACCCTTGAATCCGATCGAGATGGGCATGCCCGATCGCGCCGCGGTCGTCGCCCGCCTGCGCGCGAACCCTGAATACGCCGCCGCTTTCCCGGCGCTCTTCGGCGCGGGGGTGCTGGACGATCCCGATACGGGCTACGCCGCCCTGACCCGCGCCATCGCCGCCTATGAGCGGACGCCCGAACTCGCGCCCTTCGACTCGCGCTATGACAGGTTCCTGCGCGGCGAGATCGAGCTAACCGCGGAGGAGGAGCTGGGTCGCGTCCTCTTCTTCTCGCAGCAATTCACCAATTGCGCGCTCTGCCATCAGTTCGGCACACGGGCCATGGACCCGGCCGAGACCTTCACCAACCACCGCTATTTCAACATCGGCACGCCCGAGAACACAGACCTGCGGGCGGTGAACGGGGCCAGCGGCCTTGACGCGGGCTTGCAGCAGAACCCGGCCGTTGCGGGCGATCCGTCGACGCGCGGCCAGTTCCGGGTCCCGACGCTGCGCAATGTGGCGGTGACCGGCCCCTATATGCACAACGGCGTCTTCCGGGAGCTGCGGACGGTGATCTTGTTCTACAACAGCAATAACACCCGCAATCCCCAGCGGCATATCAACCCCGAAACGGGCGCCCCCTTCGACCCGCCCCCGGTGCCCGAGACGCTGGCGATGGAGGAACTGACGCATGGACCGGCGCTGAACGACCAGCGGATCGACGCGCTGGTCGCCTTTCTGCGGACCCTGACGGATGCCCGTTACGAGCCCTTGCTCGACCCGTGACTCACTCGCCCTGCGCGTCGGCGCGGCTCTTGCCTGCGACCTGCTGGGCCAGCGTGGCGGCCATGAAACCGTCCAGATCGCCGTCCAGAACGCCCTGCGTGTCCGAGGTCTCGTACTGGGTGCGCAGGTCCTTCACCATCTGATAGGGCTGCAGCACATAGCTGCGGATCTGGTTGCCCCAGCCGGCATCGCCCTTGTTCTCATGCGCGGCAGTGATCGCTGCGTTCCGCTTGTCCAGCTCCATCTGATAGAGCCGCGCCTTCAGCGCATTCATCGCCGCCTCGCGGTTCTGGTGCTGGGATTTCATCGAGCTGGTGACCACGATCCCGGTCGGGATGTGGGTGATCCGCACCGCCGAGTCGGTGGTGTTGACGTGCTGGCCGCCCGCACCGGACGAGCGGTAGGTGTCGATGCGGATCTCGTTGGCCGGAACCTCGATCTCGATATTGTCGTCGACCACCGGATAGACCCAGATCGAGGCGAAGGAGGTCTCGCGCGTGCCCTTGCCGAAGGGCGAGATGCGCACCAGCCGGTGCACGCCCGATTCCGACTTGAGCCAGCCATAGGCATTGGGCCCGCTGATCCGGTACGAGGCCGATTTGATCCCCGCCTCGGCGCCCGCTTCCTCGGATTGCAGTTCGACTTTGTAGCCGCGCTTTTCGGCCCAGCGGACATACATCCGCTGCAGCATCTCGGCCCAGTCGCAGGCCTCGGTCCCGCCAGCGCCGGCGTTGATCTCCAGGAAGGTGTCGTTGCCATCGGCCTCGCCGTCCAGCAGCGCCTCCAGCTCCTTCGCCGCCGCCTTCTCGCCCAGCGCCTTCAGCGCGGCTTCGGCTTCGGCCACGACGTCCTTGTCGTCCTCCATCTCGCCCAGTTCGATCAGCTCGACATTGTCGTTCAGGTCGCGGCTGATCGATTCATAGGTCGAAACCGCCTCCATCAGCTGCTGACGTTCGCGCATCAGCTTCTGGGCGCGGGCCGGGTCGTTCCACAGGTTCGGGTCCTCGATCATCGCGTCGAATTCCTCGAGCCGGTGCTTGGCCGTTTCCCAATCCATCCGTTGCGCAAGCAGGTGCAGCGACTTCTGGATCGCCTCGACCGTGTTCTGGGTTTCTGCGCGCATCGGATCACCTGTTCAGCATAGCGAGAGGGGGCCGCACCGGCCCCCTGCCTGGTCGGTCTGATATAAGGTCCGGCCCCCTCAGGCAAGGGCGGGCCGGGGCAGGGGCCACGGGCCCCGGCGGCGGCGGGTCAGGCGGGTCGGACCATCGCTTCGACCGCGGCCAGCACCTCTTCGGCATGGCCCTTGACGCTGACCTTGGGCCAGATCCGGGCGATCTCGCCCTGGCCGTCGATCAGGAAGGTCGCCCGGGTGATGCCCATGAAGGTCTTGCCATACATGGATTTCTCGCCCCAGACACCATAGCGCTCGCAGATGTCGCCCTCTTCATCGGACACGAGGATGACGCCCAGATCGTGCTTGAGCCGGAATTTCTCGTGCTTTTTCACGCTGTCCTTGCTGATGCCGATCACCACCGCGCCCGCCGCCTCGAAAGCATGGCCCAGTTCGGTGAAATCCTTGGCCTCCTGCGTGCAGCCCGGGGTGTCGTCCTTGGGGTAGAAGTAAAGGACCACCGGCTGTCCGCGCAGCGTGCTGAGTGTGACATCGTTGCCGTCCTGATCGGGGGCGGTGAAGTCGGGGGCCTTGTCGCCGATATCCATGGTGCTCTCCTCTGGTTGCCTGAAGTTGTAGTCGGCCCGACGCGAGGTTAAAGGGGGCGGGGCGGAAAAGTGAAGGATCAGCCGCGTGAAGCTCAGCGATTTCGATTATCACCTGCCCGAGGATCTGATCGCCACCCGGCCGATGAAACCGCGCCCCGCCGCCCGTCTGCTGCTGGCCGAGGGCGACGCCATCACCGACCGGCATGTCCGGGACCTGCCACAGATCCTGCGCCCGGGCGACCGGCTGGTTCTGAACAACACCCGCGTCATCCCCGCGCGCCTGTTCGGCGAGCGGTTGCGGGACACGAAGGACGGCTCGGGCCGCGCCAAGGTCGAGGTGACGCTTCTGAATCCTGAGCCCTCGGGCGGCTGGCGGGTGCTGGCGCGGCCGCTGCGAAAACTCGCGCCGGGCGACCGGGTGGATTTCGGCGCGGGGCTGACCGCCACGGTCGCCCGCAAGGACGAGACCGAGGCGGTACTGGCCTTCGACCTGACCGGCCCCACCTTCGACGCCGCGCTGGAGGAAGCGGGCCGCATGCCGTTGCCGCCCTATATCGAAAGCCGCCGCCCCGCCGATGCGCAGGACCGCGAGGATTACCAGCCGGTTTTCGCTCGCGAGCGCGGCGCGGTGGCGGCGCCCACCGCCAGCCTGCATTTCGATCAGCCGCTGCTGGACCAACTCCGTCGCCTGGGCGTCGATTTCACCGAGGTGACGCTGCATGTCGGCGCCGGGACCTTCCTGCCGGTCAAGGTGGAGGACGTGACCACCCACCGCATGCACGCCGAATGGGGCGAGGTCACGCCCGAGGCCGCAGCGCAGATCAACGCGACGAAAGCCGCGGGCGGGCGGGTCATCCCGGTCGGCACCACGGCGCTCAGGCTGATCGAAAGCGCGGCGCGCTCGGGCCGGGTCGAACCCTGGCGGGGCGAGACGGATATCTTTATCTACCCCGGCTTCACCTTCCACGCCACGGATGGGTTGATCACCAATTTCCACCTGCCGAAATCGACGCTGCTGATGCTGGTCTCGGCGTTGATGGGGGCGGATCGCATCCGCGCGATCTATGACCACGCGGTGGCCGAACGCTACCGCTTCTTCTCCTACGGCGACGCCTCGTTGCTGCTGCCTTAACCCTTTCGGTCGCGTGGTCGGGGGCGGGTCGGGATGTCCTTGAGCAAGCCCCCCACGCCCATGCCCCGGATGTCGGCGCCGGTGACCGGCACGCCGCAGATCAGCCGCTCCAGCACCCAATCGGCGCCGTTCAGGGCGGGCGAGCGGGCGCAACCCGGCAGGCCCACCACCGGCACACCATTCAGCGATCCGATGAACAGCAGGTTCCCGGGATCGACCGGCATGCCGAAATGCTCGACCGTGCCGCCCGCGCGCCTCAGCGCGGAAGGGGCCACGTCCCGCGCGTCCGAGGTGGCCGAGGCGGTGAGGATCAGGATCAACGCGCCCCTGGCCTGGGAAAGCGCCGCGGCCAGCGCGGTTTCCTCATGCGGGACAAGCACTTCCGGGCCGAGCGTCGCCTCCAGGCGGCCCAGCCGTTCCTGCGTGACGCGATGCCCCTTGTCGCCCAGCCCCTCGCCAACCACGGTCTCGATCATCACCGCGTCCTTCAGAACCGGCCGCGCCAGGTCCAGCGCCCCGCGTCCGGCCTCGCAAGCGGCGAGAACCGAGGCTTTCTCAAGCCCATAGGCGATGATCTTCACGGTGGCGACCATGCCGCGCGGCTCCATCCGGTGCCATTCGGGCACCGTCGCCAGCGTGATCGCGGGATCGGTGTTGTTCACAGCCGCGACCCGGCCCGGGTCGATCCGGGCGATCCCCGGCCCCTTGGCCATGACATTGACCCGGCCGGTGCCCACGGCCTGCAACTCCAGCCCCTGCGAGCCCGCCACCAGCGCTTCCGCCAGCGCCAGCGCCGCCGCATCCTCGCCCATGTCCCCGGGCCCCAGCCGCGCGGCGATCACCTGCGCGCGACCGGCGCCGCGCAGCGCCTCGATATCCCCGGCGTCGAGCACCTTGCCCTTCTTCAGCCGCCCGCCCGGCAGTGGCACCGAATGCGCCAGCACCGCCCCCAGCGCGTCCTCAAGGTCGACGGGCCCGAAATCCATCACGCCTGCCTCAACACCTGCGTCACCTGAGCCAGAACCGAGATGGCGATCTCGGCCGGGGTCTTGGCGCCGATGTCGAGGCCCACGGGGGCGTGGATCCGGGCGATCTGTTCCTCGGTGATCCCGGCGGCCCGCAGCCGTTCCAGCCGTTTGGTATGGGTGCGGGTGGACCCCAGACAGCCCAGATAGAACACGTCCGAACGCAGCGCGGCGAGGATCGCCGGATCGTCCAGCTTGGTGTCATGGGTCAAGGTGACCACGGCGGTCCGCGCATCCAGCCCCTCGGCCAGCAGCCCCTCGTCCGGCCAGTCGTGGCGGATCGACGTCTCGGGGAAACGGCCCTCGCTGGCGAAGGCGTCGCGCGGGTCGATCAGCACCGGGTCATAGCCCGCGAGCTTCGCCATCGGCACCAGCGCCTGCGCGATATGCACGGCGCCGACGATCAGCATCCGCAGGGGCGGATTGAAGAGGGCGATGAACTCGCCCGTTTCCTCCATCCCCGAGCGGTCGGCGCGGAAGCGGTCGGGCAGGTCTGCAGGCCCCAGAAGCCGCCGCTCCCAGCCCTCGATGGTCACGCCATAGGCCAGGGGCTTGCGCGCCGCCCGGGCCTCGACCACGGCCTCCAGCATCGCTTCGGGCATGCCCTTGCCGATGGGTTCGACCAGCACCCGGATCGTGCCGCCGCAGGCCAGCCCCACCGAAAACGCCGTCTCGTCCGTCACGCCGAAGGTCAGGACGCGGGCCTTGCCATCCTGCAGCGCCTCCAGCGCCTCGACCACCACGGCGCCCTCGACGCAGCCGCCCGAGACCGAGCCCATGATCTCGCCCTCACCGGAAATCGCCAGTTGCGAGCCGGGCTGGCGGGGCGCTGAGCCCCAGGTCTCGATCACCGTGGCCAGTGCCGCGCCCTTGCCGGAGCGGTGCCAGTCGAGGGCGATTTCGGGGATGCGGTCGTGCTGCAGGGACTCGGGGTTCATGGGGGATCCTCCTGCAGCATACTATGCGGTCGGTTTCGCCGGATGGCCAGCGCGACCTTTGGGGCAGGGGCCACCAGGGGCCGGGCAGGCAAAAGCCCCCGGCACCGAGGGGCGCCGAGGGCGAGGGTCACGAAGCGGCCAATCAGTTCGAGGCGACCTGCAGCAGCGGCGTGATGCGGCGCACCACCACGCGGCGGTTCTCGCGTTCCGCGGCCTCGGTGCGGATGCGCAGGTCGCTTTCGCCATAACCCTGCAGCACCATGTTGGCGGGCGAGACCCCGAAATATTCCGTCAGCGCCCGCGCCACCGATTCCGCGCGGCGGTCGGAAAGCGTCAGGTTCATCACGTCGCTGCCCACGGCGTCGGTGTGGCCCTCGATCAGGAACACCTCGTTCGGGTTCTCGGCGATCATGCTGGTCATCAGCTCGCCCAGCGCCAGCAGGTTGCGCGCCTCATTGGGCGAGATCGCGGCCGAGCCAGTGTCGAAAGTGATGTTCTGCACCTGCGCCGCCGGGGCCAGATACCGCACGCGGTCGATCTGCCGGATCTGGTTGAGCGAGAAGGCACGATCGACCGGGGCCTGGCTTTCCAGGGCCACGCGCAGCGCCTGTTCGTCCTGCGGATCCACCTGGCGCGGGGCCTGACGGTTGGGCTCGGGCAGATCGGCGATCACCACGGGCTCATAAGTCTGCGTATCGTCGAAAAGGACGGTGCGCGAGCCGTCGGGATGGATCACCACACGCTTGACCACCCGGGCCTCGGCGTTGCGGACCGTGACAACCTGGCTGCCGTCGCGCTGCTGGACCACGGTTTCCGACGAGCCGTCCGAATAGCGGCGGGTCGTCACTTCGCTGCCGGGCTGGCGCAGGATCGCGTCATCGTCGCGCAGGACTTGCAGATGGCCGTTGCGGTCGCGAACCACCACACGGTCGGGCGCGGTGCCCACCACCTCGCGGTTGTCGTTCAGCAGCGCGCCGACGACCAGCGCCCCGGCTGCGCCGACCAGCGCGCCCTGCAGGAAGCGGTTGAAATTGTCGTCTTCCTGTTGGCCTTGGGCTTGGGCCTGCTGCGGCGCAGCGGCCTCGCCTTCGGGGGCGGCAGTGGTGTCGGTGCGGGCGTAATCCTCGGACGAGAGGCGGGCGTTGTCTTCGGTCACCGTCTCGGTGCTTTCCTCGACCACTTCGCCGGCTTCGGTGGCGGCGAGCGGCGCTTCGGCCTCGCCGGTGGCGGCCTCGGTCGCGGCGTCCGAAGGTTCGGTGGCGATGATGTCGGCGCCGCCTTCGGCCTCGGCCTCGCTGTCCGAGCCGCCGCCCAGCGCGTTCACGATCCGGTCGAGGGTCGAGGGTTCTTCCTCGGCCGCCGTTTCGGTCTCGGATGTCGCGTCGGGCGCGGCTTCGGCCTCGGTCGTGGCTTCTTCCGGGGTCGCTTCGGTGGTCGCTTCGGTCTGGGCCTCGCCCTCGGCCGCCGCGTCCTCGTCCGAGCCGCCGCCGAGCGCGTTGACCAGACGGTCCAGCACGGAAGGGTCTTCCTCAGCAGCCGTTTCGGCCTCGGGCTGCGGATCGACCGAGGTTTCGGCCTGAGCCTCGGGCTGGACTTCGGCCTGAGCCTCGGGTTGAGCCTCGGGCTGGGCTTCGGCCTGCGGGGGGGCGGGGGTTTCGACAGGCGCTTCCGCCTGAGCCTCGGCTTCAGCCTCAGGGGCGGGCAGGGTTTCTGCGGGCACGGTTTCTGCCGGCGCCTCAGCCTGGCCGGCAGGCGCTTCGGGCTCGGGCTGGGTCTCGGCCGGCGCATCGGCCTGAACCTCGGGCGCCTGACCCTCGGAGGCCTGAGCCTCCGGCGCGGCTTCGGGCTGAACCTCGGGCTGAACCTCGGTTTCTGCCTGACCCTCGGCCTCACCCCGGATGGCACCGCCCAGCTGTTCGGTCAAGCTCTCGAGCGAGGGCGCGGCACCCCCCTCGGCGCTGCCTTCCGCGGCGGCCCCGGCCTCGGCCTCGGCCTGCGGCTGGGTGACATCCCCGGCGCCACCGCCCTCGTCGCCCTGCAGGGCCTCGGCCACGGCGACGTTGCACTCGTCCGGCGTCATGCTGTCGGTGCAAAGCTCGGCCCTGAGTTCCTCGGGGCTTCGGCCCTGCTGGGCCATGGCCGGGAAGGTCACGGGGACGGCCAGCGCGAAGCTGGTCACCAGGGCGGTCGTCGTCTGAAGGGGGCGTCGCATGGCAACTCCTCTGAGCGTTCCAGTTGCCGGTAAACGCCCGGATCGCCGCCTTGTTCCGAAAGACGCGGCGGCAGGGGCGGGCGGTCGCTGATGGAGAGGGCTGGAAACCAAGACCGCCGCGCCCGGGAGGAAGGCGCGGCGGCAGGTGTGACCCCATGGGCTGACGGGGCCGCCTGGCCGCTGGGAGGGAGCGTGCGGCCGTTGCAAGTCAGATGGGGCGGGCGGAGCGAAAAGCCAAGGGGGTGGAACCGCGACCTTCGGTCGCAATCCTGCAGGAGCGATAAATCATTGGGATGCAAGGTGTTGATATTTCTGTGATCGACCTGGGCACCCCGCCTGCCTCAGCCATTCAGCATCGCCATCAGCCGCGCCTTCTCGCCCCGGTCGCGGGGGTCTGACAGCGCCTCGGCCAGGGCTTCAAGCGAGGCGATGGAATGCCCGGCCCTGAGCGTGTCGACATGCGGCAGCATGACCCGCACCCCCTGCGCGCGCGGCGCGAACCCGTCCCAGCGCAAAAGCGGGTTCAGCCAGATGAGCCGCCGGGCCGAAAGCTGCAGGCGCTCCATCTCCTTGGCCAGCAGCGCCGGATCGTCGCGGTCGAGCCCGTCGGTGATCAAGAGGACCACGGCGCCCTGACCCAACACCCGGCGCGACCAGTCGCGGTTGAAGTCGTGCAGGCAGGCGCCGATCCGCGTGCCGCCCTGCCAATCCCGCGCCTCGTGCCCGGCGGCGTTCAGCGCGGCGTCCACGTCGCGGGTCCTCAGGTGGCGTGAGATATTGGTCAGCCGCGTCCCGAAGGTGAAGGCATGGACCCGCGCCCATCCCTGGCCCTGCCGGTTGGCGACCGCATGGACGAAATGCAGCACCATCCGCGAATAGGACGCCATCGAGCCCGAGATGTCGCACAGCACCACCAGCGCTGGCCAGCGCGTCGCGGGCTTGCGGCGGGCCAGCGTCAGCACCTCGCCCCCGGTGCGCATGGCCCCCCGCAGCGTTCGGCGCCAGTCGGGGCGCAGGCCGAGTGGATCGGCGCGCAGGCGGCGGGTCTTCAGGGGTTTTACCGGCAGCGAGAGACGGGCCAGCATGCGCCGGGCCTGCGCCGCCTCGTCGGCCGTCATCTGTTCGAAATCGAGCGCGCGCAGTTTCTCCTCGGCCGAGGCGGTGAAACTCGCGTCGATCTCGATCAGCGCGTCTTCATCCTTTTCCTCCTCGCGCTGGGGCGGGGCGGGGGCTTCGGCCCCGTCGAGCAGCGCCTCGGCGGCGCGCTTGGCGGCGGAGGCCGCGCGCTCTTCCTCCTGCACCCCGCGTACGGCGGGCAGGAGCAGCGCCATCATGTGCTCCATATAGCGGGGATCGCGCCAGAAGAGGCGAAAGACCTGGTGGAAGACCTGCCGTTCCTCGGGCCGCGAGACGAAGACCGCGTGCAGCGTCCAGTAGAAATCCTCGCGGCGGGTAAAACCTGCGGCCTGCACCGCCTCGATGGCGGTCAGCACCCGGCCGGGGCCGACCGGCAGCCCGGCTTTCCTCAGCGCCCGGGCGAAATGCGTCAGATTCGCCGTGAGCTTGGGGTCGTCGGGCAGGGGGAGCGTGGGCTCGGCCAATCTTGCGTCTCGCTTTTGGCGGCGCCCGGGGGTCTCACACCCCCGGACCCCCGTGGGATATGTGGGGCGCAAAGATCACGCGGTTTCGAGGGCTTTCTTGGCGTCGTCCAGCAGACGCTTGGCTTCCGAGCCCTGCAGGCGGGCGATGTCGTCCTGGTATTTGAGGATCGCGCCCAAAGTGTCGGCGATGACTTCGGGGCTGAGCGCGATCACGTCGAGGGCGAGCAGGCATTTGGCCCAGTCGATGGTTTCCGCGACACCCGGGCGCTTGAACAGGTCCTCGCCGCGCAGGCGCTGGACGAAGGCCACCACCTCGCGGCTGAGGTCGGCGGCGGCCTCGGGGACGCGGGCCTGCAGGATCTCGGTCTCGCGGGCGAAAGTCGGGTAATCGACCCAATGGTAAAGGCAGCGGCGCTTGAGCGCGTCATGCACCTCGCGCGTGCGGTTCGAGGTGAGGATGACGATGGGCGGCTCGGGCGCCTTGACGGTGCCGAGTTCGGGGATCGTCACCTGAAAATCGCCGAGCGCTTCCAGCAGGAAGGCCTCGAACGGTTCGTCGGTGCGGTCGATCTCGTCGATCAGCAGCACCGGCGGGCCACCGTCCTGCGGGCGCATGGCCTGCAGGAGCGGGCGCTCGATCAGATACTCGGGGCCGAAGAGGTCGGCGCGCAGCGTCTCGGCCCCGGTGCCCGAAGCCTCGGCGGCGCGGATCGCCACCATCTGCGCGGCGAAGTTCCACTCATAGACGGCCGAGGCCGCATCCAGCCCCTCGTAGCATTGCAGGCGGATCAGGCGGCGGCCCAGCGCGGCGGCGATGGCCTTGGCGATCTCGGTCTTGCCGGTCCCGGCCTCGCCTTCTAGAAACAGCGGGCGGCCGAGTTTCAGGGCGAGGAAGGTGACGGTGGCGAGCGAGCGCCCGCAGATGTAGTTCTGGCCGGCCAGCAGCGCCTGAACGGCGTCGATGCTGGCGATGTCGCGATGGCTCACGCCGGATCCTCCCTGAACACCGGGCCATACTGGGGGTGGGCCGGGCGCGTTACAAGCGCCGAGCGGGGACTTGCGACCAATGGACAGGTCGCTCAGTCGCGGCGCGCGGCGCTGGCCACGAAGCGTTGCAAGAGCCCGGTGTCGAGGGGCTTGTAGAGCAGCGGCACCCCGGCGCGGAGCGCGCGCAGCCGCAGCGGTTCGGCCCGGGTCGCGGTCAGCAGGCGCGCGGGCAGGGCGCCGTGACGGCGGGCGAGGTCCTGCATCAGGGCCAGGCCGGCCTCCTCGTCGCCGGCGCGGGCGTCGATCAGCACGAAATCGGGCGGCAGGCCGATTTCCTCGATCAGCGCCAGCGCCTCGGCCGGGTCCGGCACGTCGAGGATATTCACCCCCCAGCCGTCCAGCAGATGCGTCAGCGCGCGGCGCATGTCGCTGTCTTCGGCCACCAGAAGCCCGATCAGGTCGCGCGGCAGGTCGGGCCGGGGGACCGGCGGCGCGGGCGGGGCGGCGGCCGGGGCCTCGGCCGGGGGGCCGAGGTGCAGCACGAAGCGCGAACCGCGGCCCAGGCGGGAATCGAGCGTCACCGCATGGCCCAGCAGCGCCGAGGCGCGCTCGACGATGGCGAGGCCCAGGCCCATCCCCTCTGACGCCGAGGCGCGGGCGTTGAGGCGGTGGAATTCGCGAAAGATCGCCTCGCGGTCAGAGTCGGGGATGCCGGGGCCGGTGTCGGTGACCTCGGCCCGGATCCCGGCCTGGGCATGGCGCACGCCGACCAGCACGCCGCCCCGGTCGGTGTAGCGCAGGGCGTTGCCGATCAGGTTCTGCAGGATCCGGCGCAGCCAGGTCGGGTCCGAGACGACCACGGCCCCGGTCGGGCGCAGGCGCAGGCTGAGGCCCTTTTCGGCCGCCATGGGGGCGAATTCCTCGGCCAGACGGGCCAGCAGCGGGCCCAGGGGCACCGGCTGCGGATGCACCGACAGACGCCCGCTTTCTAGGCGCGAAATGTCGAGGAGCGCGTCGAGGATCGTCTCGACCGAGTGCAACGCCGAGCGGGTCTTGCCCAAGGCATCCAGCGCGCGGGGGTTCAGGTCCTCATCCTCCATCGAGGCGAGGAACAGTTTCGCGGCCGAGAGCGGCTGCAGCAGGTCGTGGCTGGCGGCGGCGACGAAGCGCGAGCGGGTGGCATTGGCGCGCTCGGCATGGGCCAGCGCCTCGCCCAGCTCCAGTGTGCGGGCGGCGACGCGGGCCTCCAGCGTCTCGTTGGCGCGGGACAGCCCGGCGATGGCGCGGCGTTCGGCGGTGACATCGGTGAAGGAGATGACGAAGCCGCCGTCCGGCATCTCCTGCGCGAAGGCGTCGAGCACCACGCCCCCTTCGCGCGTGACCTCGAAGCGCAGCGGCTGGCGCGGCGTCGGTCCCGCGACCCAGGCGCGCAAGCCCTCGAAGCGCAGCGACCCGGGCGAGAGGCGCCCGGCCAGATCGTCGAAGGCGAGGCCGGGGCGGAAGCGGGTGCGGTTCACGGCCAGCAATTCGGCGGCGCGTTCGTTCCAGCCGATCATCCGCGCCTCGGCATCGAAAATGCAGACGCCCTGGCTGATATGATCCAGCGTCGCCCGCACGATCCGCGCCTGATCGTCTAGGAGGCGCCCGCGGGCCTCGCGTTCCGCACGGATGATGTCGGTGACATCGGTCTGCAGGATCACCGTGCCGCCATCGCCGGTGCGGTGCTCGCTGACCTGCAGCCAGCGGTCGCCTTTCAGCGCCACGGTGAAGTTGGTGGACCGGTCGCGGTGCCGCCTGAGGCGCAGCACGGCCCAATCCTGGGCGCTGACCCCCTCGGGCAACGAGAGCTGGCCCGAGCCGCTGACCAGTTCGACATAGCGGGCGAAGCTGAGGCCCGGGACCAGCGCGGGCTGGATGTCGCTCAACTGCAGGCCGAAGCGCGAATTGCACATGACCAGCACGTCGTCGGGTCCGAAAAGGCCGAACCCCTCCTGCACCGTCTCGATGGCATCGGCGAGGTTGCGGCGCGCGGCCTCGGTCTCGCGGTTGGCGGCGGCGAGGCGGGCGTTGGACTGGTTCAAGAGGTCCAGCGCCGCCTCCAGCTCGCGCGTGCGGGCGCGGACCTGTTCCTCCAGCATCGCCGCGCGTTCGAATTGGGCATAGGCGGCGCCGGACAGGTCGGTGCCCTGCTCGACCCGGCGCATCAGCACCTCGACGATCTGCAGGAGCTTGTCGGTCTGGCGGGCGGGGCTGTCCTCGGGGTTGAGAAGGCTGCGCGCGCTCACGGGCGGCCCCCGGGGGGATAGAGGGCGACGCCGGTCAGGGTCTGGTTGACATGCATGGCGTTGAGTTGTTCGCCATAGGTGGAAAACCCGGTGACGCCATGGTCGCGCAGCAGGGTCGAGATGCGGCCGGTCAGCTGCTTTTCCTGCGCCTCCATCCGGCGCAGGACGCAATCGCAGGCCAGGATCGCGGCGGGGCGCTGGGCGCCGGTCAGCCCCGCCAGCGCCTCGGCCAGATGCTCGGCCATGTCCAGGGGTTCGGCCAGCGTCAGCACCAGCCCCTCGTCAATGGCGGAATAGAAGATCAGGTCGCCGTTCTCGTCCACCTGCCGGATCGAGCGGACATGGTGGCGCCCGCCGACGCGCACGACGACCGGATGGGCGGCGAAGGTGAAGGGGGTCAGCTGCCCCGGGTCCTTGCCCAGCAGCCGGGCATATTCGCGGGCGGCGGGTTCGGCGTTGATCGCCTGCACGGTGCGACGGGCGGGATCGGCGCGGGTCACCACCATGCGGGTGTCGGTCGGGCGGAAATGGTCGAATTTGAAGACCTTGACCGGGCAATCAGTGCGCAGGATGGTCACGACGGCCGCGTTCCGCAGCGCCTTGCCGCCGTGGAAGACGAAGGTTTCCAGAAACCGGGTGCCATCGGCGGCGGAGCCGCCGAACAGGGGCGTGGCGCCGAGGCCGGGGGAGAGGAGCGAGGCCAGCTCGTCCTCCTTGGCCGAAAGGCCGTCGACCAGCAGGTAGACGAATTCATGCTCCCAATCGGGGTGGCTGCGCGCCAGGGCGCCCCGCGCCCGGATCAGATCGCCGATGACCGCCTGCGCGTCGAGGGACGACAGGTCCGGGATCAGCAGCGGTTCGGCGGCGAAATGGGCGGCGGGAAAGGCGGTGGCGACGATCTGGCCCTCGGCATAGCCGGCCGAGGCGATCTCGCCCGCGGTGGTGCAGCCGATCACCGGCGCCGGGGCCAGCGCGCGGGAAAGGGCGCGCACCAGCCGCTCGCGCTCTGGCGCCTGGGGCGAGACGAAGACCACGACCAGCGCGAAGGGGCCGGGCCCCAGCGACCGCGCCAGCGTTGCTTCCGCCTGCGGGTCGTCGGCCGCGGTCTCGGCCACGCGCATCAGCTCTGGGGCCATCGCATCCTCCGTTGCGGAGGCGAGGCTAGGATGCGCTCTGGCGCTTGTCCAGAGCGGCAGGGGCCGTCCCTCTAGCGCAGCAGGCGCGCGGCGAACGCCGGCGACAGCCGGTTGACGAGGCGCAACAGCTTGGCCTTGCCGACCCAGATCTCGGCCTGGCCACGCTCGAGCCCGGCCAGCACCGCGGCGGCCGCCTGCGCCGGGGTGATCTTGCCCGACCCGCGCCCCGCGGTCATGTCGGTGGCGACGAGAGACATGATCGCCTCGCTCACCCGGACCTGCGGCGCGGCGCGGCTGCATTGGTAGCGCAGCGCCCGGGTGAAGGAGCGCGCCGCCGCCTTGGTCGCGCCATAGACCGGCGAGGCGGCCTTGGGCGCGATGGCCAGGCCCGAGGTGATGGTGACGATCGCCGCCCGCTCATGGCGGGCAAGGACCGGCAGCAGGCCCAGGGTCAGGGCGACGATAGCGTCGAGGTTGGTGGCGATCTCCTGCCGGGCGAAGGCGGTGGCCTGGGTGGGCGGCAGCGCGAAGAGGTCCATTTCCCTCTGCACGCCCGCATTGTTGATCAGGATGTCGATGGCGGGATGGTCGCGAACCAGATCGACGACCAGGGCATCGACCTCAGCGGGCGAGGACAGATCCGCGCGCCGGCTAATGACCGCGCCCGGGAAGTCCCGTTCCAGTGTGGCAAGACGGGTCTGGTTCTGCCCGACGACAATGACCCGGCAACCGCGCGCCAGCAATTGCCGGGTCAATTCAAGCCCGATACCCCGCGCGCCGCCGGTCACCAGCGCGGTTCTGCCGTTTAGCGACAGGCTCATGCCCCTGCCTCCGCCTGTTGGAAGGCGCGAAAGCCGTTCTCCAGCGCGGGGGTGATCGACACGACGTCGAAATAGGGGGCCGAGATCAGCGGCGTGTTCCGCAGCCGCTCCATGGTGAAATAATAGGCCAGCATGTCCGAGGTCTCGAACACCGCGATATCCGAGGCGCCGCCGCTAAAGGCTTCGGCGTCGTAAAAACGCATCGTCACGCGCTCGTCGGCCAGCGCCCGGGCCAGGCTTTCGGCGGCGATGGCGTCGCGCTCGGCGGGCGCGAGGCGCAGCCAGCCGGGGGTTGCGCGCAGATGCACGAAGATGGTCCAGATCATCTCATGTGCCCTCGGGTTGCCTTGGGGGATGCGATGGGGAAAGAATGAGCAATCGCTCAGGTTTCTCAACTCGCATCCCGGAGGGGCGATGACCGCGCCGCTACATCCCCGAAAAAACCCGCGTCAGGCTCGTGCCCGCGCCACCGTGACCGCGATTCTGGAAGCCGCGGCTCGCATTCTGGTGGCCGAAGGGCTGGAGCGGCTGACCACCAACCGCGTGGCCGAGGTGGCGGGGGTCAGCATCGGCACGCTCTATCAGTATTTCCCGACCAAGGAGGCGATCCTGGCCGAGATCCTGCGGGACAAGCGGCAGCAGCTTCTGGAGGATATCCGGGCCGCGACCGCCGAGGGGACGGGAGAGGGCTTCGAGGCGCGGCTCTCGCGCTTGGTCGAGGCGGCGATCGCCCATCAGCTCGGGCAGCCGACTCTGGCGCGATCGCTGGAGTATCTCGACAGCCTGTTGCCGTTGGAAGCCGAGACGCAGGCCCTGAAAGCGGCGATCCTGGAGCGGGTGGCGGGGTTTCTGGCGCGGGGCGGCGTCGCACGGCCCGACGAGAGCGCCCGCGATCTGGTGGCGGCGCTGAGGGGCATGATCGACGCGGCCGGGCTGGCGGGCGAGACGGACCGCGCGGCGCTTTTCCGGCGCGCGATGCGGCTCGTGCGGGGCTATCTGGACCTGGGGGAAGGGGTTTCGCGATAGGCTGCGACGCCTCCGGCGCCGAGGCCCCAAGAAACGAGACGGGGGGCGCGGGGGGCATTCTTCCCCCCCGCGCCCCCCTGAGGATATTTAAGGCGCAAAGAAGGGCGGGGTCCGCCCTTCCACGGGGGCAGGCGCTTACTTCAGGCCCTTGCAGAAGCTCTGGATACGGGCGCAGGCCTCCTCCAGCACCGAATCCGAGGTCGCGTAGCTGACGCGGAAGTTGGGGCTGAGCCCGAAAGCCGCGCCGAAGACCACGGCGACGCCGGTTTCCTGCAGCAGCGCCTTGGCGAAGATCTCGTCATTCTCGATCAGCGTGCCGCCGGCCGAAGTCTTGCCCATGCAGCCCGAGATGTCGGGATAGACGTAGAAGGCGCCTTCGGGCTTGGGGCAGGTGATGCCGGGCGCGGCGTTCAGCCCGTCCACGACCAGATTGCGGCGGCGCTGGAAGGCCTCGCGGAACGGGACCAGGAAATCCTGCGGCCCGGTCAGCGCCTCGAGCGCGGCGTATTGCGAGACCGAACAGGGGTTCGAGGTCGATTGCGACTGGATCGTCGCCATGGCCTTGATCAGCGCCACCGGTCCCGCCGCGTAGCCGATGCGCCAGCCGGTCATCGCATAGGCCTTGGACACGCCGTTGCAGGTCAGCGTGCGGTCATAGAGGCCGGGCTCGATCTGCGCCGGGCTGGTGAATTCGAAATCGTCGAACACCAGATGTTCGTACATGTCATCCGACATCACCCAGACATGCGGGTGACGCATCAGCACCTCGGTCAGGCCTTTCAGCTCATCCCGGGTATAGCCCGCGCCAGTCGGGTTCGAGGGCGAGTTGAAGATGAACCACTTGGTCTTCGGCGTGATCGCGGCTTCCAGCGCCTCGGGCGTCAGCTTGAAATTGGTCTCGATCCCGGCGGCGACGGTGACGGGCGTGCCGCCCGCCAGCAGCACCATATCCGGGTAGCTGACCCAATAGGGCGCGGGGATGATCACCTCATCGCCCGGGTTCAGCGTCACCATCAGGGCGTTGTAGAGGATCTGCTTGCCGCCGGTGCCGACCGTCACCTGGTTCGGCTGGTAGCTGAGGCCGTTTTCGCGCTGGAACTTGGCGCAGATGGCCTTTTTCAGCTCGGGGATGCCGTCGACGGCGGTGTATTTGGTCCGACCCGCGTCAATCGCGGCCTTGGCCGCGTCCTTGATGTGCTGGGGCGTGTCGAAATCGGGCTCGCCGGCGCCCAGGCCGATCACGTCCTTGCCGGCGGCTTTCAGCTCGGCCGCCATCACCGTCACGGCGATGGTGGGCGAGGGCTTCACCCGGGCGATGGTGTCGGAAAGGAACGGCATCGGGGCCTCCGGTTTGTGTTTTCCGGAGCCATCTTCTATGGTGCCGACCGATCCCGTTCAAGGGCCAAGGTGGGCCATGCCGCACCGCAGCGCCGACAACCGAGGAGACAGAGAATGGAAAGCTGGTACACCGATGACCGGGCCACGCTGGGCGATCGCCTGGCGGCCGGGCGCGAGGCGGCCGAGATGACCCAGGCGCAGCTGGCGCAGCGGCTGGGGGTGCGGGCAAAGACCCTGCGCGATTGGGAAAACGATGTGTCCGAGCCACGGGCGAACCGCCTGCAGATGCTGGCAGCGCTGCTGGGCGTCTCGCTGCGCTGGCTCTTGACGGGCGAGGGCAGCGATGTCACGCCCCCCGAGGAAGAGCCGCGCACGACCGATCCGGCGCTGAAGGCCGCGCTGGGCGAGGTGCGCAGCCTCAGGGCCGAGCTGCTGGCGATGGGCGAGCGGATGGGACGGCTGGAAAAGACGCTCCGCCTGCAGGCGGCGGGCAACGGGGACAACAGGTGATCGAAACGGATCTTGAGAACCGGCTGAAACGGCTGAGGATGCGGTCCTGGCGGCGGGGGATCAAGGAGATGGACCTGATCCTGGGGCCTTGGGCGGACGAGCGTGTGGCGACGCTCGACGCGGGCGCGCTCGATACCTATGAGGCGCTTCTGGGCGAGAATGACCACGACCTTTACCAATGGGTGACGGCGCGGATCGGCCAGCCCGGGGCGCAGCCTTTGGGGCCGCAGACCTATGACGGGTTGCTGGGGTCGATCGCCACCCATGCCGCCGGGCGTCTGAAGGCGTAATGCGGGCGGCCGTCACGGGCCGCGCGCGCCATGAAAAAGGCCGGGTCCCGGGACCCGGCCTTTTCCTGTGTCAGGCGGCGATCACTTGCCCGCGGGCGCCTGCGGCTGCTGCACGGCGGGGCCGCTGGCCGAGAAGGTGATCGAGGCGTCGCAGGTCGACTGGCCGAAGGTGCCGACCCAGATGTCATAGCGCCCCTCGACCGCATCGCCGATCTGGATGGCCGGCTGCAGGTCGGTGGCATCGTCGTTGAAGACCCACGAGGTATTCGGGTCGTTGACCAGCAGCGTCGTGTCGCAGCTGCCCTGCACGGCGATGTCGAGCGTGGTCACCTGGCCCTGGGTGTCGAGGTAGAGCGAGAAATCGGGCGCCTGGGCGACATAGCCATGCGCCTGAATGCCGCATTGGTTGTCGAAGAGGTCGACGCCGCCCCCGGCCACGACCTGACGGCTGTCACCGCCGGCCCCGGTGGTCAGGCGCACTTCGGCGCCGCCCAGCGACCAGTCGGGGCAGGTGGGTTGTGCGGGCTGCTGGGGTTGCTGGGGCGGGGTGGTGCCGCCGGTCGAACCCGCCGGGGGGAAGGTCTCGGCGATCAGTGTCGCCTGGCAGGCCTGCTGGTTGTAGCTGCCGATCCAGATGTCGTATTGACCCGAGGCCGCGTTCGGCAGCCGCAGGCGCGGCTGCAGGGTCCCGTCCTCGTCATCGTTGAAATGCCACTGGCCCGAGAAATCGTTGACCAGGAGCGTGGTGTCGCAATCGGTCTGCACGCGGAATTCCAGGTCGCGGCCCATGTTGCGGGCGTCGTACTGGAGGGTGAAGTTCGGCGCCGGGGTAATATAGCCCACGCCCTGAACGCTGCCGCAATTGGCGAGGTTCAGGCCGCCACCGGCGAAGAGCGGGTATTGCTGCGCCGTCCAGGCGGTTTCGGCATCGGTCGAAATCGGGATGCCCCCCAGCTGCCAGTCCGGGCATTGCTGCGCGGCGGCGGCGCCGGCCAGACCGACGCTGACCGCGCCGCCCGCGGCGGCGATCAGAAATCCTTGCTTGAAACGGGTGTAAATCGACATGGTTGCTCCTGAAAAAGTAGGCGTTGCGGGGCGAAGCCTGGAACCGATTTCGGACTCAGTCAAGGCACATCCCGATCCCCGGGGTTTCAGCACTTGGTGAGAATCCTGCAACAATTCGTGGCAGTTCGACGGTTGGTCGGCCTGAGGGGCGGCAGCGTTCAAAGGAATGTCGGCTTTTCTTGCCCCTCGGGCCTGGTCCCTTGGCAGGACGGCGGCCGGGGGCGTCAGAAGGTCTCGATCTGCAGTTCGGCCTCGCAGCTTTCCATGCCATAGGTGCCGACCCAGATGTCGAAGCGGCCGCTCGGTGCGTTGTCGATCCTCAGCGCGGGATCGGTGCCGTTGGCATCGTCGTTGAAAAGCCATTGGCCGTTGCTGGCATTGACCAGAAGCACCGCGTCGCAGGCGGCCCGCACGCGGATTTCCAGCGCCCGGCCCATGCCCAGGGCCTCGTACGCCATGGTGAAATCGGGCGATTCGATCACATAGCCCGCGCCCTGCGTTTCGGGGCAGGTGGCGAGGTCGATGGTGCCGCCGGCGATGACCGGGGTCGCCTGGGGGACATAGGCGGTTTCGGCGGTGTAGCTGAGCGCCGCGCCGGGCGTCTCGTAGCTGGGGCAGGCTTGGGCTGCGGCCGGAACGGCGAGCGCCAGAAGGGCAAGGGCGACGGGGAGGGAGGGGAGGGTCATGCAGGGCTCCTGACAGGGTTACGGGCACAAGATCATGGGGTTCGGGACGGGTCAATCGCTGCCGGTCGCGCGGCGAGGCAGAAAAATCCGCGGGCTTAACGCCTTGTTTGCAATTTGTGGTGCATTCTCTGTCAATCGAACCGAACGAAAGTCACAAGGCCGGAGACGCGCATGAGTTTTCACAGCCAGGTCAGGGGACCGTCCGACGACGGTGCCGAAGGCAGTGCCGAACTGCTGCCGCGCTATCTCGATTCGCTGTCGCTGGTGGAAAGGCTCCACCGGCTGCTGCTCGATGTCATCAAGGACGAATTCGAGCGGCTGGGTATCCTCGACATCAATGCCGTGCAGGCGCTGTTGCTGTTCAACGTCGGCGACAACGAGGTGACGGCGGGCGAGCTGAAGTCGCGCGGCTATTACCAGGGCTCGAATGTCTCGTACAATCTGAAGAAACTGGTCGAGAACGGCTATATGCACCACGCCCGATGCGAGATCGACCGCCGCTCGGTCCGGGTCCGCCTGACGCCGAAAGGGCAGGAGGTGCGCGATGTCGTGGCCGACCTCTTTGCCCGCCATGCCGAGGGGATGGAGGGCAAGGGCATCGTCGGGCTGGAGGAACTGGACGGCATCAACAATTCGCTCAAACGGATGGAGCGCTACTGGACCGACCAGATCCGCTATATCTATTGAATGGCGCCGGGCTGGTTCTTCTGGATCAGCCCGGTCAGCGCCGCGACCAGAAGACTTGTGAGACCCTTGCCGTAACGCCGGGACAGGTCATAAAGCGAGCGCCCATTGAACGACACCCCTGAAGCAGGGGCTCCGTGCGACTATCGGCGACTCGTGGCCCCGCGAGCGGGGTGTAGGGGCCAAGGGCTCACCCCAGTTTCGCCATCCGGGCGTCCCGCAGGCGGGCGAAATCGTCGCCGGCGTGGTAGCTGGAGCGGGTCAGGGGGGTGGCCGAGACCATGAGGAAGCCCTTGCCATAGGCCGATTTCTCGTAGCTGGCGAATTCCTCGGGCGTGACGAACCGCTCCACCGCGTGGTGCTTCGGCGTCGGTTGCAGATACTGGCCGATGGTCAGGAAATCGACATCGGCCGAGCGCATGTCGTCCATGACCTGCAGGACGCCCTGCCGGTCCTCGCCCAGACCCACCATGATCCCCGACTTGGTGAAGATCGACGGATCCAGCTCCTTCACCCGCTGCAAGAGGCGCAGCGAGTGGAAATAGCGCGCGCCGGGCCGGACGGTCGGGTAGAGACCGGGCACGGTTTCGAGGTTATGGTTGAAGACATCGGGGCGGGCCGCGACCACCACCTCCAGCGCGGAAGCATCGCAACGCAGGAAATCGGGGGTCAGGATCTCGATCGTCGTCTCGGGCGCGCGGTGGCGCACGGCGCGGATCGTCTGGGCAAAATGCTCGGCCCCGCCATCGGCCACGTCATCGCGGTCGACCGAGGTGATGACCACATGCTTCAGCCCCAGCGTCGCCACGGCATGCGCGACGCGCCCGGGTTCGAAGGCGTCCAGCGCCTGCGGCTTGCCGGTCGCCACGTTGCAGAAGGTGCAGCCGCGGGTGCAGATCTCGCCCATGATCATCATCGTGGCGTGGCCCTGCGACCAGCATTCGCCGACATTGGGGCAGCCGGCCTCTTCGCAGACGGTGGACAGGCGGTTCTCGCGGATGATCTCGCGCGTCTGGTTGTAGCCGGCGCCGCCCGGGGCCTTGACGCGGATCCAGGCGGGTTTCTTCGGCTGCGCGTTATCCGGGCGATGCGCCTTTTCGGGGTGACGCTGGTCGGGCAGCTTGAGGTCGCGCATCGGGTCCTCCCCTGGCGGATGGCTGGGATTTATCTAGGCAAATTCCCGCCGGAAAGCAACAAAGCCGCTGCCGTGCCGCCATGCGCGGCTTGCATGGCAGCACGCAAAAGGGCCGGTCGCGCGGACCGGCCCCTTGCTGCGCGTCGTACCGAGGTCAGGCGGCCTGTTCGCGGTTGGCCTCGACCAGCCAGTTCAGCACCGTCTCGGGCGAGGAGACGCCATAGGGATCCTCGCCGTGGTTGTCGCAGAGCCCCGGCTCTTCGAACCAGGCCTCGACCACGCCGTCATTGACCACGGCGGCATAGCGCCAGGAGCGCAGGCCGAAACCCAGGTTGTCCTTGCGCACCAGCATGCCCATGCGGCGGGTGAATTCGCCCGAACCATCGGGGATGACCTGAACGTTCTGCAGGCCCTGGGCCTTGGCCCATTGGTTCATGACGAAGCTGTCGTTCACCGACATGCAATAGATCGTGTCGATCCCCTGCGCGGCGAAATCGGCGAAGCCGTTCTCGAAGCCGGGCAGCTGGTAGGTCGAGCAGGTCGGCGTGAAAGCCCCGGGCAGCGAGAAGAGGACGACGCGCTTGCCGGCGAAATAGTCGCTGGTGGTCATGTCCTGCCAGCGGAACGGGTTCGGACCGCCGATGCTGTCGTCGCGGACGCGGGTGTGGAAGGTCACCTCGGGAAGCCGGTATCCGGTTTTCATGATCTTGTTTTCCTTGAGGGTTCACGGGAATCGGACCGCAATGGCCCTTGCGCCCATGTCGCCCTCCGGGAAAGATTCTGCAACCGCAAAAGCGTCGCATGCGGCGTCGCGGCGACTTGTCGCCCGGGCGTGGTGGGAAAAGCGGCGCGCTGCCTAGCGGCCCAGCATCCGCATGCCCTCGGTCAGGCCTTCCAGCGTCATCGGCACCATCTGTTCCTCGAAGATCTCGTTGATCAGGCGGATGGAATGCGAATGGGTCCAGTAGTGTTTCGGCGTCGGGTTGATCCAGAGGTGATGCGCCCAATGCTCGCGCGCCCGGTTCAGCCAGGTGGCGCCGGATTCGTCGTTCCAATGCTCGTTGGCGCCGCCCGCATGCATCACCTCATAGGGCGACATATTGGCGTCGCCGACGAAGATGCATTTGTAATCGGGACCATAGGTGCGCAGCACCTCCCAAGTGGGGGTGCGGGCGTCCCAACGGCGGTGGTTGTCCTTCCAGACGAATTCGTACAGGCAATTGTGGAAGTAGAAATGTTTGAGGTGCTTGAACTCGGCCCGGGCCGCGCTGAACAGCTCCTCGACCACCTTCACATAGGGGTCCATCGACCCGCCTACGTCCAGAAACAGCAGCACTTTCACCGCGTTGCGCCGCTCAGGCCGGGTTTTCACATCCAGCCAGCCCTGTTCGGCCGTGGCGCGGATCGTGCCGTCCAGATCCAGCTCCTGCTCGGCCCCGTCGCGGGCCCAGTTCCTGAGCCGCTTCAGCGCCACCTTGATGTTGCGGGTGCCGAGTTCGACGGAATCGTCGAGGTTGCGGAATTCGCGCTTGTCCCAGACCTTGACCGCGCGGCCGTTGCGGCCCTCTTTCTGGCCGACGCGCACCCCTTCGGGGTTGTAGCCATAGGCGCCGAAGGGCGAGGTCCCGGCCGTGCCGATCCATTTGTTGCCGCCCTGGTGGCGGCCCTTCTGTTCCTCAAGCCGCTGGCGCAGCGTCTCCATCAGCTTGTCGAACCCGCCGAGCGCCTCGATCTGCGCGCGCTCTTCCTCGGTCAGGTGCTTCTCGGCCATCTTGGTCAGCCAGTCGTCCGGCAGGTCGATGGCGTCCAGCACCGCCTCGGGCGTCAGCGCCTCCAGCCCCTTGAAGGCGGCGGCGAAGGCGCGGTCGAAACGGTCGATGTGCTTCTCGTCCTTCACCATGGTGGTGCGGGCGAGGTAGTAGAAGCCCTCAGGGTCGAACTGCGCCAGCCCCGCCTTCAGCGCCTCCAGAAACCCCAGATATTCCCGCAGGGTCACGGGAACGGCATGCTGGCGAAGCTGATCGAGGAAGGGGCGAAACATCAGGCGATCCAGTCGATCCCCACGGCGAGCGCGGTGGCGATCAGCGCGCCGATGATGCCCCAGACCGCCGCGTATTGCGCGATGTCGAAGCCCGAGCCGCCGTGACGGCGGGCCGAGAGCCCGCCCCAGAGCGCGCCGATGACGAAACCCGCGATGATGACCATGATTGCCCCTGTTCCGGCGCCCTTACAACCGGGCCAGACGCTGGGCCGCGTTGCCGATCCGGGCGATTTCCTCGTACCGGGCCTGCGCTGCAGCCTCGGAGCCGAAGCCATAGCGCGCGGCGGGCATCGAGTCGAGCCTCAGCCGGTCGCCTTCGGCTGTGTTGCCGAGCTGCGTCTCGGCCTCGGAGCGGATGAAACCCAGCGAGGCGAGGAAGGCCGCGTTCTCGGTCCGCTCGGCGAAGGGGCGGGCCTGTTCGGTCAGATCCAGCGCCATCTGCGTCTGGCCGGTGGCCAAAGCCTGCACCGCCAGATGCATGTCGATATGCGCCGCGTGAACCTCGCCCCCCGGGGTGCGACGATAGATCTCGGCCGCGGTCAGCAACTGGTCCAGCGCCGATTCCCCGCGGTCGCGGGGCGCGAGGCGGGCGTTCAGCATCAGGCTCAGCGCCAGCCGCGTGTCGGTCCAGCCCTGCGCCCGGGCCATGGCCAGCGCTGTCTCGGCCCCCTCCCGGCGCTGCATCAGCCCGCCGTCCGAAGAGAGCGCCTGCTCGATGGCCAGCTGCCAGGCGCGCGGCGTCTCGCCCGCGGGCGTGCCGCCGCGGCCACGGCCGTCCGGGTTCATCCGGTTGAAGAGCGTCGGCAGCCGCGCCGCCACCTGCTCGCGCGTCATGCCGGGCGTGAGTTCCGGCGCGTTCCAGACCCTGAGGATCAGCATGTCGAAGCCGGTCAGCGTGGTCTGGAAATTGTCGTCGTTGAAGATCGAATCCGCCAGCCGGAACAGGTCATTAAGCGGCCCCAGCGCCTGCCCGATCTCCTCGTGCAGGCAGTCGCGGATTTCTTGCGGGGTGGTGTCATCGGGGATGAAGACCGCGGCACTGGTGCGCTGCACCACGCGGGTCCAGTCGATCGACAGGCTCCGGCGGTTGGCCACGAATTCCTGCCAGTTGGTGACATTCGGCACCACGAAACAGGCGGCCGCGGGGACCACGGCCTGCATCTGGCGGCGCGGCAGGAATTCGACGGTGATCGTGTTCGCCCCCTCGGGCGCCGTGCCGGCCCGGGCGATGTCGATGGCGGCCTCGGTGTGAAGCCGCCCGATCAGCCGGTCGAGGTCGGCCACCGCGGTGGCGGGCAGGGCGCCGCGGGTCACCACGGTGACCGGCCCATCGAAGCGCGAAAAGGCCGGGATCGCGCGCCCGCTCTCCATCGCGAAGCCGAGTTCGAGGAAATCGGCCACCATCTCCTGGTTCGAGCGTCCGGGCGGCAGGGGATCGATGGCGCCGGGGCGATAGATCGCCAGGGGCTGCGCGGCGCCCAGGTTCGATTCCAGCCGCGCGACCTCGGTCGTCGGAACGCAAGCGGTTAGGGCCATCCCGGCGAGGGCGATGAGCGGGGCCTTCATGCCGCCTGCCTTTCCATAAGTCCGGCGACCAACGCCCGGTAATCGCCGAGGGTTCCGTTCGGCATCTCGCTCAGCGCACGCCGCCAGTGCCGCGCGCCGGGTTGCCCGGCGAAAAGTCCCAGCAGATGCCGCGTGACGCCGATCAGCCGCCCGCCGCGCGCCAGATGCGCGGCGATGACGTCTTCCATCCCGGCGGCGATGTCCAGCGGATCAGCCTCAGGCGCGCGGTCCCTGAAGATCAGGCGATCCGCCGCGCCCAGGATCTCGGCCGGCCGGTGATAGGCGGCGCGCCCGATCATGACGCCCGCGACGCCCCGCGCCAGCAGCGTCTCGGCCTCGTCCAGCGTGCCGATCCCGCCATTGACACAGATCTCAAGCTCCGGGAAGGCCGGGATCATCCGCGCCACCAGATCGTAGTCGAGGGGCGGCACTTCGCGGTTTTCCTTGGGCGAAAGTCCCTGCAGCCAGGCTTTCCGCGCATGCACGGTGACGCGCCGGATGCCCGCGTCCCGCGCCGCCTGCAGAAGGGCCGGCAGCGCCTCCTCCGGGTTCTGGTCATCCACGCCGATGCGGCATTTGACGGTGACCTCGACCGCGCTCGCCCCGCGCATCGCCGCCAGACATTCGCCCACCAGCCCGGGCGTCTTCATCAGCACGGCGCCGAAACAGCCCGATTGCACCCGGTCCGAGGGGCAGCCCACATTGAGGTTGATCTCTGCATAGCCCGCCTCGGCCCCCAGCCGCGCGGCCTCGGCCAGTTCCGCGGGGTCCGAGCCGCCCAGTTGCAGCGCCACGGGCTGCTCGGCGGGGTCGAACCGCAGAAGGTGCAGCGCGCCGCCCCGGATCAGCGCGGCCGAGGTGACCATTTCGGTATAGAGCAGCGCATGCCGCGACAGCCGCCGGTGGAACTGGCGGCAGGCGGAATCGGTCCAGTCGAGCATGGGCGCAACGGAAAGGCGCCAGGCGGGGGGAGTCGTCACTCAATCACCGGTCTTGATTTGACGGGAAGCATAGCCGAGCCCGGCGGCGAGGTCCACAAAGCGCGGGCGCCTGCCGCGCTGCCTCGCGGATCTTTGCGCGGCCGGGCTGCGACCGTGCCGCTTCTTGACATCGCGCCGCCCGCGCCCCATCCCGGCCGAAACCCAGGAGGAACGCCCGTGACCGACGCATCCGCCCCGACCAAGACGATCCTGCGCGCGCTGAAGGGCGAGACCCAGGCCGTCCCGCCCGTCTGGATGATGCGCCAGGCCGGGCGCTATCTGCCGGAATACCGCGCGACCCGGGCCCAGGCAGGGGATTTCCTGTCGCTGTGTTACAATTCCGAACTCGCCGCCGAGGTGACCTTGCAACCGATCCGCCGTTACGGCTTCGACGCGGCGATCCTCTTTGCCGATATCCTGCTGATCGGCCAAGCGCTGGGGGTGAAACTCTGGTTCGCCGAGGGCGAGGGCCCGCGGATGGAGACGGTGACCGATGGCGCGGGCGTCGCCGCCCTGCGCCCTGCGGCCGAGGTGCACGAGACGCTGGCGCCGATCTACGAAACCTTGAAGATCCTGACCCGGGAACTGCCGCGCGAAACGACGCTCATCGGCTTCGCCGGCGCCCCCTGGACTGTCGCCACCTATCTGGTCGCCGGGCGCGGCACCAAGGACCAGGGCCCGGCGCATGACTTCATCGCCCGCGATCGCGCCGGTTTCGCCGCGCTGATCTCGGTGCTGGAGGCGGCGACGGTCGAATATCTCTCGGCTCAGGTCGAGGCCGGGGCCGAGGTGGTCAAGCTCTTCGACAGCTGGGCGGGCAGCCTCAAGGGGCAGGATTTCGACGATTTCGCCCTGAAACCCGCCGCGCGCATCATCGCCGCCCTGAAAGCCCGCCACCCGGGCCTGCCGGTCATCGCCTTCCCGCGCGAGGCGGGCGAGCGCTACGTCGGCTTCGCCCGGGCCACCGGGGCCGATTGCGTGGCGCTCGACAATTCGGTCAGCGCCGATTGGGCGGCCGAGCATGTGCAGAAGGACGGCTGCGTGCAGGGCAATCTCGCGCCGCATCACATGGTCGAGGGCGGCGCGGCGCTGACCGCCGAGACGAAGCGCATCGTCAAGGCTTTCTCCAATGGCCCGCATATCTTCAATCTCGGCCACGGCATCACGCCCGATGCCAATCCCGACAACGTGCAACGGATGATCGACGCGATCCGCGGCTGATTTCATTCTGCGAAAAATACGCAGGGGGGTTCTCAGGGGGAGCCTGCTCCCCCTGAGCGGGGGGTGCGGGGGGCTGGCCCCCCGCTTTCTCCTCTACGGCCGCTCCAGCCGATAGCCGCTGCCATCCCGCACCGCGACATGGAAGGCCGGGCGCAGGTAATGCCCGCCGGTAAACAGCGCCCCATCCGTGGCCAACTCGTCCAGCAGCCGCTTCCGCGTCTCCCGGGCGGTGTCCATGTCCATGTCGAAGGCGATGCCGATCTCGGGGTCGATGGCCTGCAGGGCGGGCGCGTGGATGATGTCGCCGCCGTGAATGAGTTGCGCCCCTCCGCTCGACAACCGCCAGCCGCCGTGTCCGGGCGTGTGCCCGGCCAGCGGCATGGCGGTCAGGCCCGGCGCGATCTCGTCCTCGGGGCCGATCAACCGCAGCCGGTCGCCATAGGCCGCCAGCACCGCCCGGGCGAGCTGCGCCCAGCCGGGGATCGGGTCGGGCATGGCGGCAGTCCGGCTTTCGTCCGACCAGAAGGCCTGCTCGGCGCGGGTCACGACCAGCTCGGCGCCGGGAAAGACCGCCTGGCCCCCGGGCGTGATCATGCCCGCGATATGGTCGGGGTGCAGATGGGTGGCGAAGAGCACGTCCACCTCCCCGGGGGCGACCCCCGCCTCGGCCATGGCCTGGGGCAGGAAGCCGCAGGTCGGCCCGAACAGGTCGCGCGGGCCCGCGTCGCACAGCACGGTCCGGCCGCCGTTGCGAATGAGCACCGCATTGAAATTAGTGGCGATTTTCTCGATGCCCTGTCGCTCCAGCAGCGTGTCGATATGCTCGGGCCGGGTGGCCGGGAACAGCGCGGCGCCGAAATCGGTGCTGCCGTCGGTCAGGACGGTGACGGCGGCCTCGCCGATGGTGCGGGTTGCAATGCGGCTCATGGGGTCCTCCTCTGTTCGGGCCAAGCTAGCATGGCGTGGCAAACGGGCAACCGCCGCCTGGCCGTTTCGGGCGTCTTTGCGCCCGCGGCTTGTGGCAAATGCTGCAGTGCAGTAATTCGGAGATCATGGAACATGACGCCGATCTCGTCGCCGCTTTCGCCGCGCTCGCCCATCCGCAGCGCCTGGCCGTGCTGCGGCTTCTGATGCGGCATTATCCGCGCCGGGTGGCGGCGGGCGAGATCGGGGCGGTGCTGCGGCTGAAGCCCTCGACCCTCTCGGGCTATCTGGCGCAGCTTCAGGAGGCGGGGCTGGTTACACAGGAGCGTCGGGCGACCTCGCTCCTCTACGCCGCTTCGGTCGAGGGGGCGACGGCGCTGAACGAGGGCTGGATCGGCGCGCTTTGCGGCGGGCGCGGCTGGCCGGGGGCGGGGGCGCCGGGCAAGCGGGTGCGCAACGTGCTGTTTCTGGGGCAGGGCAACGCCGGTCCCTCGCTGATTGCCGAGGCGCTGCTGCGCGCCGCGGCGGGCGAGGCGGTCGAGGCGTTTTCCGCGGGCCTCGCCCCCGCGGCATCGGTTGACGAGTCGCTCATCGCCTTCCTCGCCGGTCGCGGGCACGACACCGGCCCCCTCTGGGCCAAGCCCCTGGGCACCTGGCTGGGCGACGGGGCGCCGCCCTTCGACATCGTGGTCACGCTGGGCGACCGCGCGGCCTCGCGCGCGCCGGATTGGAGCGGTGCGCCGCATCGCGCCGCCTGGCGGCTTGCCCACGACCAGACCCTTGCGGCCCTGCACGACGATCTGGCGCAGCGCATCGCCGCGCTGGCGCGGCTCGATCTGGCGGTAACGCCCCCCGGCCGCGTGCAGGACGTGCTCGACGCGATGGCCGAGCCGCTCGGGGAACAGCCGTCCCCTTGACCTGAATCAAGGAGGGGGATTTCGGCCCATGGCATCCCGGTCTTTCGCATGCACGAAAGGGAATGTCATGGATGCCAAAGCCGATCTCGTCGCCATCAAGGACCGCTCGCGGGCGCTGATCAAGGCGGTCAACGCGCCGATGAAGGGCTTCGGCCAGCTCAGCGCCGCGGTGAAAGAGCCGGGCGCGCTGTCGACCAAGGAAAAGGAATTCGTGGCCATCGGCATCGCCGTGGTGCAGGGCTGCGACGATTGCGTGGCGTTCCATATCGAGGTGCTGCAGAAGCTCGGCGCCAGCCGCGAGGAATTCGCCGAGGTTCTGGGCATGTGCCTGCAGATGGGCGGCGGCCCGGTGGTCATGAACGCGGGCCGCGCGCTGGCGGTCTGGGACCAGCTCGCCGCCTGATCCTCGGTGCCACGACAGTGGCCCCCGTCACCTCGGGGGCCGTTCGCGTGTCAGAACTCGGTGTGTTTCATCACGTGCCGGGCACGGCCGACGATCAGGGGATCGGGCTGGCCCACGACCTCGGGATCCTTGCCGGGATAGTCCAGCGAGGCCAGGAAATGCTTCATGCAATTCAGCCGGGCGCGCTTCTTGTCCTTGGACTTGACGATGGTCCAGGGCGCATCGGCCGTGTCGGTGTAGAAGAACATCGCCTCCTTGGCGGCGGTGTATTCATCCCACAGGCCAAGCGAGGCCTTGTCGATGGGCGAGAGTTTCCAGCGCTTCAGCGGATCGGTCTCGCGTTCCTGGAACCGGCGGCGCTGTTCGTCCGGCGTCACCGAGAACCAGTATTTGTACAGCCTGATGCCCGACCGGACCAGCATCCGCTCCAGATCCGGCGCCTGGCGCATGAATTCGAGGTATTCCTCGGGCGTGCAGAAACCCATGACCCGTTCGACGCCTGCGCGGTTGTACCAGGAGCGGTCATAGAACACCATTTCGCCCGCCGTCGGCAGATGCGCGATGTAGCGCTGGAAATACCATTGCCCGCGCTCGGCTTCCGACGGTTTGTTCAGCGCCACGACCCGGGCAAACCGCGGGTTCAGATGTTCGGTGAAGCGCTTGATCGTGCCGCCCTTGCCGGCGGCATCGCGCCCCTCGAAGAGGATGACGAACTTCTGCCCGGTCTCCTGCGCCCAGAGCTGAACCTTCAGCAATTCGGCCTGGAGCTTGGCTTTTTCCAGCTCATAGGGACGGCGGGCCAGCCGGTGCGGATAGGGATAATGCGCGCTTTCAAAGGCCGCCTGCAGCGCCGCTCCGGTCAGCGGGGCCGCAGAGGAGGCGGCGGTTTGGGGCGCCTCGGCGGAGGACGGCGCGGTTTCGGGAGCGGGCGTCGGGGTGGCGAGATCGTCCATGCGGGGCTCCAAGGGGGCGTTTCAGGGGAAGCATAGCACGACCGGGTTTCCGGGGCCTTGATTTCGCGCAAGACCGGCGATGCCTCTTGATTCGGCGTGGTCGAGGGGGGAAGCCGCGTATTGAAGGGGCGCGGCACGGTCTTCACGAAAATGTGATCAGCAGCTTTTTCTTGGTCGAAATGTGGCGAGAAAATGGCGGCAATGCACTGGAACTAAAAGAGAAATATGAAATCCTTAATATTCTCTGAAAATTCGATCCGGCATCGTCGATGTAAACCAAGACATCGCGAAGGCCAGGATCCTGACCGGCGAACCCAGCGGCGAGAGTTCTCTTGCCAGTTGAGTGATCGAGGCGCAGCCTTATGTCATGTGACAATCGATATGGTGAGCATCATGTGTTTTTCGGCCTCACTCAAATCGGATTTCCGCGCCTGGAAAGGTGACGAAAGCGGCGCCTCCACCGTGGAATTCGTGATCCTGCTGCCGTTCATGATCGGGCTGCTGGGCCTGATCGCCTCGGCCAGCCTGCACCTGGCGCTGTCCAGCGATGTGCAGCAACTCTCGTACGAACTGGCCCGCGCCTCGCTTCCCGAGGCGCAGGCAACCGACACCGACGCGGAATGCGACGATCTCGGCGCGCGCTGGGTGCCCCGGCTGGCCGCCAATCTGCCGATGCTCGAGGCAGACCGCGTGCTGGCGGTGACCTGCCTGCAGGACCCCGACAGCGATCTCCTGCAGGTGACCGTCAGCTACGATACGCGCGGCACCTTGGCGGCGATCCTGGGAGGGTTGGTCGGCTTGGAGTTCCACTCGTTCCGGCGCAGTTCTTTCATCAGGTGGTGAAGAATGCGACCTCGCCTGACCGCCTGTTCGGAAACGGGGGCGGTGTCCGTCTTGTTCATGATCCTTCTGCCGGTTCTGCTGCTGGCCGGGGGCTTGGCCATCGACGTGATGGCCCTCAATGCCGAGCGCCGCTATGTGCAGGCGCAGGCCGATCTGGCCGCCCTGGCGGCGGCGCGTCACATGGCCGGAGCCGCCGGGGCCCGGCAGGCCGCCCGGCAGACCGTCGCCAGCAACCGCGTGTTCGAAGCCTCGCCCCTTGCCGATTCGGACATCGTTTTCGGCGTGCTGAGCGGGTCCGATTTCATCCCGGCCGCCGATCAGACGACCACCCGGGGCGCCGATGCCGTCCGCGTCGTGGTCGAGGCCCCGGCGCAGATGTTTCTGCTGGATCTCTTTCTGACGCTCGACGACCGGGTCGTCCGGCGCGAGGCCGTCGCGGCGATCGAGCGGCCGCGCGTCAGCTTTTCGCTGGGCAATTGCCTGGCCGAACTCTCGCTGCTCGGATCCCTGCTGCGGCCCTATCTGGGGGTCGAGACCGATGTGCTTTGCAGCGGGCGCGGGGTCGATACGCTGGTTTCGCTTCCCGGCGTGCTGGAGGCCAGCGCCTCGCTGCTCACGCCCACGGGCGAGCCTTTCACCTATGGCGATGTCCTCGACGCCGAGCTGTCGTCGGGCGCGTTGCTGGCCGTGGTCACCGGCTTGCCCCGGCAGCTGGGTCTTGGCCCCAGCGTGCAGCTGGGGCAGGCGCTGCGGCTGCCTGACTCGATCCGAAGGCTGCATATCGGCGCGCCCATCGGCGCGGCCTCGATCCAGAAGGCCGATCTGGTCTTCGCCATCGCCGAACTGATGGCCGAGCGCGTGGCCTCGCTCGATGTCGGGCTGCAACTGGGCGGGCAACAGGTCGGCGCGGTGGTGCGGGTGGGCGATTCGCGGCAGATGGTGATCAACGCGATCCCCGGCAGCCCCGAAGCCCGGGCCACAACCGCGCAGATCCGCGTCGATCTGAACCCGATCCGTCTGCTGGGCGTGATCGACCTGAACGTCAGCCTGCGCGTGGCCAGCGCCGAGGCGGTGCTCAGCGACCAGGGCGATGCCTGCGCCACCGAGCCCCTGGCGGTGGTCGCCGATTTCCAGCCCATCGACGCGCGGCTGGTCGATATCGACCTGTCGATGCGGCTGACCGGGCTCGGCGGGGCGCTGGTGCCCTTGTCGGTCAGCGCCGACGGGATGCGCGACGACAGGCGCACCGGTTTCGCCTTTACCCGCGCCCGCTACGAGACCGAGCCGAGAGCGACCTTTTCGCCCACCGATGGCGTCGTCGCCAATCTGCTGTCGGTGCTGGGCAGCCTGACGTTGGGGGTCTATGGCCGCGACCTGCCGCGCCTGCCGCTGGGGGGCTCGCTGCTGGGGCAGCAGACCGCGCTGCTGGAGGCGGGGGAGGGGGTGTTGCTGGACCTTCTGGGCCTCGAGCTGGCGCGGGCCGAACTGGAACTCCTGGACCTGTCCTGTCCCTCGCCGAACCCTTGGCTGGTGCGCTGAGGCGGCGCGGGACCGGCCGCCGTAAAGATCGCCACCGTTGCCGGCATCCCCCATGCCGAAGGTGTTAGCGCGCGCACGTTCTTGTGAAATAATCTTGCGCGGGTTATTCAGCGCCCGACGACCAGACGGGCGGCGCCTCGCCCGGCCCTTGCAACGGAGGACCAACGTGAAGATCGGGGCACCGAAAGAGATATTCCCGGGTGAAAACCGGGTCGCCATGACGCCGGACTCGGCGCTGCAATTGCAAAAGCTTGGCCATAGCTGCGTGATCGAGACCGGGGCGGGTGCCGCTTCGGGCTTCGAGGATGCCGCCTATGCCGCCGCCGGCGTGGAAATCGTCCCCTCGGCCGAGGCGCTGTTCGCCGCCGCCGATGTGGTGGTGAAGGTGCGCGAGGCGACCGCCGAAGAGATGGGCCGCCTGCGCCCCGACCAGACGCTGATCGCCTTCTTCTGGCCCGCCCAGAACGCCGAGATGCTGGAACTGGCCAAGGAAAAGGGCGCGACCGTCGTCGCCATGGACATGGTGCCGCGCATCAGCCGCGCCCAGAAGATGGACGCGCTGTCCTCGATGGCCAATATCGCCGGCTACCGCGCGGTGATCGAGGCCGGCAACAATTTCGGCCGCTTCTTCACCGGCCAGGTGACGGCGGCGGGCAAGGTGCCCCCGGCGAAGGTGCTGGTGGTCGGCGCCGGTGTGGCGGGTCTGGCCGCGATCGGCACCTCGACCTCGCTGGGCGCCATCACGCTGGCCTTCGACGTGCGCCCGGAGGTGGCCGAGCAGATCGAATCGATGGGCGCCGAGTTCGTCTATCTCGATTTCGCCGAGGCGCAGCAGGACGGCGCCGCGACCGGCGGCTATGCCGCGCCCTCCAGCCCCGAATTCCGCGAAGCCCAGCTGAAGAAATTCCGCGAGCTGGCGCCGGACGTCGATATCGTCATCACCACCGCCCTGATCCCCGGCCGTCCGGCGCCCAAGCTCTGGACCGAGGATATGGTGGCGATGATGAAGCGCGGCTCGGTCATCGTCGACCTCGCGGCCGAGCGGGGCGGGAACTGCGACCTGACCGTCAAGGACCAGAAGATTGTGACGCCGAACGGCGTGACCATCGTCGGCTACACCGATTTCCCCAGCCGGATGGGCACCCAGGCCTCGACGCTTTATGCCAACAACATCCGGCATATGCTGACCGATCTTACGCCGGGCAAGGATGGCGTCATCAACCATAACATGGAGGATGATGTGATCCGCGGCGCGACGGTCGCCAAGGACGGCGCCATCACCTTCCCGCCGCCGCCGCCGAAGATCCAGGCCATCGCCGCCGTCAAGCGCGAGAAGCCGAAAGAGCTGACGCCCGAGGAGAAGCGCGCCCAGGAAGTCGCGGCCTTCAAGGCGCAGACCCGGCAACAGGTCACGCTGCTGGCCGTGGGCGGGGGGCTGTTGCTGCTGGCAGGGGCCTTCGCGCCCGCCAGCTTCATGGCCCATTTCATCGTCTTCGTGCTGTCGGTCTATGTCGGCTTCCAGGTCATCTGGAATGTCAGTCATTCGCTGCACACCCCGCTCATGGCGATTACCAACGCCATCTCCTCGATCATCATCCTCGGCGCGCTGATGCAGATCGGCTCGGGCAGCTGGCTGGTGATGATCCTCGCGGCGCTTTCGGTCCTGATGGCCGGCGTCAACATTTTCGGTGGCTTCATGGTCACGCGGCGCATGCTCGCCATGTTCCAGAAGTCGTAAGGAGCGGTTCACAATGGCTTATGGTTTCACGACCGCCGCTTACGTCGTCGCGGCCGTTCTCTTCATCCAGTCGCTGGGCGGGCTCTCGGGCCAGGAAAGCGCCAAGCGCGCCGTCTGGTACGGCATCGTCGGCATGGCGCTGGCCGTCGTCGCCACCCTCATGGGGCCGGGCGCCGGTAACTGGGTCGTCTCGCTGGTCATGATCGCCATCGGCGGTGCCGGGGGCTGGGTCGTCGCGCAGCGCGTGCAGATGACCGAGATGCCGCAGCTCGTCGCGGCGATGCACTCGCTGGTCGGCCTCGCGGCCGTCTTCATCGGCTACAACGGCCATATCGAGATGGTGCGCGTCGCCGGCCTGCACGACGACCCGGCGGCGCTGGCGGCGCTTTCGGGCTTCGCCGCCACCGTCGCCCACAAGACCGCGGCCGAAATCGCGGTGCTGAAGATCGAGGTCTTCCTCGGCGTCTTCATCGGGGCCGTGACCTTTACCGGTTCGGTCATCGCCTATGGCAAGCTGGCCGGCAAGGTCGACGGCAAGGCCAAGAAACTGCCCGGCGGTCACATGCTGAACGCGGGCGCGGCGCTGATCTCGCTCATTCTGCTGGTGCTCTACTTCCAGGGTGCGGGCACCTGGGCGTTGCTTCTGATGACGCTGGCCGCCTTCTTCATCGGCTATCACCTGATCATGGGCATCGGCGGCGCCGACATGCCGGTCGTGGTCTCGATGCTGAACAGCTATTCCGGCTGGGCGGCGGCGGCGATCGGCTTCTCGCTGTCGAACGACCTGCTGATCGTGGTGGGCGCGCTGGTCGGTTCGTCCGGTGCGATCCTGTCCTACATCATGTGCAAGGCCATGAACCGCAGCTTCATCTCGGTCATCCTGGGCGGCTTCGGCGGCACCACCGGCCCGGCGATGGAGATCACCGGCGAGCAGATCGCCATCGACGCCGACGGCGTGGCGGCGGCGCTGAACGAGGCCGACTCGGTCGTCATCGTCCCCGGCTACGGCATGGCGGTGGCGCAGGCGCAGCAATCGGTCAGCGAACTGACCCGCAAGCTGCGCGCCAAGGGCAAGAACGTCCGTTTCGCCATCCATCCGGTGGCGGGCCGTCTGCCCGGGCACATGAACGTGCTGCTGGCCGAGGCCAAGGTGCCCTATGACATCGTGCTGGAAATGGACGAGATCAACGAGGACTTCCCGGAAACGGATGTGGTCATCGTCATCGGCTCGAATGACATCGTGAACCCCGCGGCGCAGGAAGACCCGAACTCGCCCATCGCCGGGATGCCGGTGCTGGAAGTGTGGAAGGCGAAACAGGTCTTCGTGTCCAAGCGCGGGCAGGGCACCGGCTATTCCGGGATCGAGAACCCGCTGTTCTACAAGGAGAATACGCGGATGTTCTACGGCGACGCCAAGAAGTCCATCGACCAGCTTCTGCCGATGGTCGAGTGATCTGTCGGATCTGCGAACCGCGAAACGGGGGGCCAGGTGCCCCCCGTTTTCTTTTGTCTGACAGTGGCCGCGCCCCCGCCGCGCGGCGGGTTTCCAGCGGAAATGGGGCAGGGTGCAGGCTGTCGCTTTCGGCCGCATTGCTTCACCCGCGCATTTTCCCATTGAACAGGAGGGGCCTCACCCCCTATGTTTACCGGGCACGGTGTTTGCATGCCGTTGCACGACATTCACGGCCCGGGTCTCCCTCTCACGGTGAGAAGCGGGCGGGATCGGCCCTCAAAGCCGTAGGAACGCCTGGTCTGGTTCAAGCCGATCGGGTCTGTCATGGACGCGGCGCCCCGGCGCGCGCGTCGGAGCCTGTAACCGCGATGCCATGGGGCGCATCAGTTAGGATCGAGACCGGGACGCGCGAAGGCGCCTCCCGCCGTCCGCCTGCGCCCGGGCTCGCCCACACATTCCCCCCAGCTTCCGTGCCGCGCGGCCCTTCGGGACCGGGCGCACCGCCTCTGGGGGCGAGAAAGATACCATGGGAAAGAAACTACTCATTGATGCCACGCATGCGGAGGAAACCCGCGTCGTGGTCCTGGACGGCAACAAGGTCGAGGAATTCGATTTCGAGACCATCCACAAGCGCCAGCTTGCCGGCAACATCTACCTCGCCAAGGTAACCCGCGTCGAACCGTCGCTGCAGGCGGCCTTCGTCGATTACGGCGGCAACCGCCACGGTTTTCTGGCTTTCGCCGAGATCCACCCCGATTATTATCAGATCCCCGTCGCTGACCGCCGCGCCCTGATCGAGGAAGAGCGCGCTCTCGCCCGCGACCAGGAGGAAGAAGGCAATCGCCGGGCCCGCAAGCGCCGCGACCAGGCCCCCGCGGCCGAGGAGCAGGCAAGCGAAGAGCAGGGTAGCGACGAGGCGACCGCCGCCGCCGATGCCGCCAGCGCCGACACCGCCAGCATCGAGCCGGTCAACGGCATGGATGCCGAGGGCGTGGTCGAAGCGCCCGCCGCCGAGGACGCGCCGCGCGGCCGCCGCAAACGCGCCGCCGCCGAGGATGACGCCGCTGCGGAAACCGCGGCGACAGAAGCGCCTGCCCCCCAGGCGGCCCAGGCCGAGGGGATGGAGCATCGCACCTATGGCGCGATGGATATCGTCGAGCTGGGCGAGGACGAGACCGCCGATGGCCCGGAAGTCGCCGCGGTCCGCGCCGACGAGGAAGAAGAACCCTACAGCGCCCGTGACCACGCCTCGGACATCGACAGCGAGATTGAATCGGTCGCCGACGAGGATGTCTCGGACGAGGTGCGCCCGCCGCGCCGGACCCGCGCCCGCCGCTACAAGATTCAGGAAGTGATCAAGGTCCGGCAGATCATGCTGGTCCAGGTCGTCAAGGAAGAGCGTGGCAACAAGGGCGCCGCGTTGACCACCTATCTGTCGCTCGCCGGCCGCTATTGCGTGCTGATGCCGAACACCGCCCGGGGCGGCGGCATCTCGCGCAAGATCACCAACGCCGCGGACCGCAAGAAGCTGAAGGACATCGCCGCCGAGTTCGACGTGCCCGATGGGGCTGGCCTGATCATCCGCACGGCCGGTGCCAACCGCACCAAGCCCGAAATCAAGCGCGACTACGAATATCTGTTCCGCCTGTGGGAGCAGATCCGCGACCTGACGCTGAAGAGCATCGCGCCCGCGCCGATCTATGAAGAGGGCAACCTCATCAAGCGCTCGATCCGCGACCTTTACAACAAGGACATCGACGAGGTTTTGGTCGAGGGCGAGGGCGGCTACCGCACCGCCAAGGACTTCATGAAGATGATCATGCCGTCCCACGCCCGCAACGTGCAGCTCTACACCGAGCAGATGCCGCTCTTTGCGCGCTTCCAGGTGGAAAGCTACCTGGGCTCGATGTTCAACCCGACCGTGCAGCTGAAATCGGGCGGTTACATCGTCATCGGCGTGACCGAGGCGCTGGTCGCCATCGACGTGAACTCGGGCAAGTCGACGCGCGAAGGCTCCATCGAGGACACGGCGCTCAAGACCAACCTCGAGGCCGCCGACGAGATCGCCCGCCAGCTGCGCCTGCGCGACTTGGCCGGTCTGATCGTCATCGACTTCATCGACATGGAAGAGCGCAAGAACAACGCCTCCGTCGAGAAGCGGCTCAAGGAAGCCCTGCGCAACGACCGTGCCCGCATCCAGGTCGGCCGCATCTCGGGCTTCGGCCTGATGGAGATGTCGCGCCAGCGCCTGCGCCCGGGCATGATCGAGGCGACGACGCAGCCCTGCCCGCATTGCCACGGCACCGGCCTGATCCGCTCGGACAACTCGCTGGCGCTGCAGATCCTGCGCGCGCTGGAGGAAGAGGGCACGCGCAACCGCTCGAAAGAAGTGCTGGTCAAGGCGCCCATCGGGATCGTCAACTACCTCTTCAACTCGAAGCGCGAACATCTGGCCCAGATTGAGCAGCGTTATGGCATGGCGATCCGGCTGGAGGCCGACCCGTCGCTGATCTCGCCCGATTACGTGATCGAGAAGTTCAAGACCGCGACCAGGATCGTGCAGATCCCGGCCACGCCGGTGATCTCGCTCGACGCGCAGACCATGCATGACGTGGATGACGATCTGGCCGACGAGTTCGAGGACGAAACCGAGGTCGAGGCGGAAGCCGAGGCCGAGGCGCCGGAAGCGGCGGCCGAACCCAAGGGCGAGAATGGCGAGGGCGGCAAGCGCAAGCGCCGTCGGCGCCGGCGTCGTCGGGGTGGCAAGGACGGCGAGTCGCGGGGCGATGCCGCGGACAATGACGGCGACGAGGGCGACGACAGCGACGAGGGCGAGGCCGAAGAATCGGTGACCGCGGTCGAAACCGTCGAAACCCCGGCCGAGGCACCGGCGGAAGCCGCCGCCGACGTCGTGACCGAGGATGCGGCAGAGCCCGCGGCCGAGGAAAAGCCCGCCCGCAAGCGCCGCAGCCGCAGCCGCAAGCCCAAGGCTGATGAGGAAGGCGCGGAAGCGCCTGCCGAAGCTCCCGCTGCCGAGGTCCAGGCCTCGGAGGGTCAGCCTGAGGAAGCACCCGCCAAGCCCAAGCGCACCCGCGCCCGGCGCAAGACCAAGGCCGAACTCGCCGCCGCGGCCGCCGCCGAGCCTCCGGTCGAGGTTCCGGCAGAGGCACCGGTCGAGACGCCGGCAGAAACGCCTGTCGAGGCCCCGGTGCCGACGCCTGACGAAACCCCGGTCGAGACCCCGGTGGAAGCCCCGGTCGAGGCGCCCGCCGAGACCCCGGCCGAAACCCCTGTCGAGGTTCCTGCTGAAACGCCGAGCCAGTCCTCGGTTCCCGCCGAAACCGGCGTGCAGACCGCAGAGGCGCCGGCCGCCCAGGCTGCGCCCGAGGCCAACGCCGGTCCATCGCGTCCGCGCCGTTCGGGCTGGTGGTCGCGCAAAGGCTGACCCCTCGGGACGCCGGCGCCTGCGCCCCGGTGTCGCAGTGAAGGAAACGTGAGCCGCGCCCCCCGTGACGAACGGGGGGCGCGTCGCTATCAGGGACCGACCAAAGGAGCCTGCCGATGTTCGGGATCGACCTCTTCGACGCTGCCCTGATGCCGTCCTTGTTCGTGGCGCTGCTGGCGGGGTTGCTCTCGTTCCTCAGCCCCTGCGTGTTGCCCATCGTGCCGCCCTATCTGGCCTATATGTCTGGCATCTCGATGCGAGAACTGACCGAGAGCCGGGGCCTCAGCCCCGCCACGGTGCCCGCGCTTTTCTTCGTCATGGGGCTGAGCACGGTTTTCCTGTTCCTAGGCTTCACCGCGTCGTCTCTGGGGCGCCTCTTTCTGGCCTACCGCGAAGAATTCGCCATGGCGGCGGGCGTCGTCGTGATCGTCATGGGCCTGCATTTCCTGGGCCTGTTCCGGCTGGGCTTCCTGATGCGCGAGGCCCGGTTCGACGGCGGCAAGGGCGGCTCGGCCTTCGGCGCCTATGTGCTGGGGCTGGCCTTTGCCTTCGGCTGGACCCCCTGCATCGGGCCGATCCTGGGCACGATCATCACCCTCGCCGCGGCCGAGGATTCCGTGGCCCAGGGTACGGCGCTGCTCGCCGCCTATGCCGTGGGGCTGGGGCTGCCCTTCCTGCTGGCGGCGGTGTTCATCACCCGGTCGATGCGGCTGATGAACCGGCTGAAGCCCTGGATGGGCTGGATCGAAAAGGCGATGGGCGTGCTGCTGGTCGTGGTCGGCGTGGCGCTGATTACCGGCTGGATGGCCGATTTCTCGTTCTGGCTGCTCGAGGTCTTCCCGGCGCTGGGTCGGATCGGCTGAGGGCTGTGCTGCGACGATGACGAGGAACGGCGCCCTGCGGCGCCTCCCTGTCAGGCCTTGAACTGCAGCGCATGCAACCTGGCATAGGCCCCGTCGCGGGCCAGCAGCGTTTCGTGATCGCCCTCCTCGACGACTTGGCCCGCCTCCATCACCACGATCTTGTCGGCGTGGCGGATGGTGGAAAGCCGGTGGGCGATGACCAGCGTCGTCCGCCCGGCGCTGAGCCTGTCCAGCGCCTCCTGCACCAGCGCCTCGGACCGCGCGTCCAGCGCCGAGGTCGCTTCGTCCAGCAGGAGGATCGGCGATTCCCTGAGCAGCGCCCGGGCGATGGCCACCCGCTGCCGCTGCCCGCCCGACAGCGCCGAGCCGCGCGGTCCGACACGGGTGTCGAGCCCCTCGGTCAGCGAGGGCAGGAATTCGTCCACATGCGCCGCGGCGACGGCCTGCGGCAGGCGGGCCTCGGCCCCTGCCGGTGCGCCCATCAGCACGTTGTCCCTGAGCGTCTCGTCAAAAAGGGCGCTGTCCTGGGCCACGACGCTGAAGAGGTCGCGCAACCCGCGCAGATCCATGCGGGCTATATCCTCGCCGCCGATCAGCACCTGGCCCGATTGCGGATCGGCAAGGCGCGTCAGCAGGGTGAAGACCGTCGATTTCCCGGCGCCCGAGGGGCCGACCAGCGCGGTGGTCTTGCCGGCTTCGGCGGTGAAGGAGAGGGCGCGCAGCACCGGATCGCCGTCATAGGCGAAGGTCACGCCCTCGAAACGGATGGTCTCGGTTCCCCGGACGGGCAGGGGGGCGAGCGGGCCCTGCGGCTGGGCGATGCGGGGCTTTTCGTCCAGAAGGCGGTGGATGCGGTCGAGCGAGGCCAGCACATTCTGCCAGGCGCCCGACATGGTGCCGAGGCGGCGCAGCGGCTCGAACAGAAGGGCGATGGCGGCAACGAAGGTCATGAATTCGCCGACCGTGCGGTCCCCGGCGACGATCTGCGCCCCGGCGAAGGTCAGGACCAGCGTGAAGCCCAGCGCCGCCACCAGATCCGACATCGAGCCCATCGCCGCCTGACCCGCCGCGACCCGCACCCGGGCCTTGACGAAGCGCGACAGGACGCGCGACAGCCGGTCGCCCTCGCTGGTCTCGATGCCGGTGCGCTGGATGGTCTGGACGCCGTGGAAGATCTCGTCGAGCCGGGTCGAGGCCGCAGCCGAGGCGTCGCGCGCCCGCACCCCCATGTCGCGCACCACCCGCTGCAGGAAGCCCGCCGGAAGCACCAGAAGCGGCACGCCGACCAGCGCCACCAGCGTCCAGACCCAGTCGGTCCAGAGCGCCACGCCGAGGAGCGCCACGATCGACACCGCATCGCGGGCGACACCGGGCAGGATCCGCTCGAAGACCGCGTTGAGCTCGGCCGTGTCGCCGCGGACCCGGTCGATCAGATGGCCCGGCGGATGGGTGTGGTGGAAGGATTGGTCGAGGCCCATCAGATGCAGGGTCAACTGACGCTGCAGGCCCGCGCCGACCTTCTCGGCCACATGGGCCATGATCGTGCGGTAGACGAGCGAGGTGGTGGCGCGCAGCACGAAAGTGGCGCCGAAACCCAGCGCGATCCATTTCACCAGATCGCCGCGGCCGGCGACCAGCACCTGGTCGAACATCGGCTTCAGCAGCGCCGAGAGCGCCCCGGCCATGGCGCCGTCGATCGCCATGCAGAGGATGGCCACGGACATGAGGGGCATCCAGCGCCGAACATGGTTGGCCCAGAACCAGCGGGCCAGCCGGCGGTCATGCGCGCGGCTGCGGGGCGGCTCGGCAGGGATCGGATCGGGGGAGGCGGTCATGACGGGCCGGTCTTGCAAGGGCTCGCGGCTCTATAGCGCGGAACGGCGGCGGGGGAAACCTCGGGTTTCGGACACGGCCCCGGCGGGGGTGTCCCATGCGTGGGACGTTTTGGGGGGGTGAGGGATTACAGGGGGTTAGCGGGGGGTGTTAAGGGTTTGGTAGGAGTGTCCCAGGGGTCATGGGGGTGGCGGAGGGGTGTAGCTGGCGGGGTCGGCGCGCCATTTGGCGAGTTCGGAGTCGTAGGTGGGGCCACCGTCCTTGGCTTGCTGCGGCAGCGCCCAGTCCGGCCAATGCCGGGGGCGGGTCAGCGTGTCGGGAAGGATGACGCTGCGGTCGCCGAAACTGGCGTCGACCTGTTCCTGGGAAATCTTGACGCTTGACCAATCGACCGACTGGAGCCCCACCCCCTGAAAGATCGCATGTTTCAGGTTGGTACGGTCGCTCATCCGCGCCTCGCTAAGATACACGCCCGCTAATCGCGCCCGCCAGAAGGACGTGCCCTCGAGCCGGGCGTCGCAAAGGTTCGCGCCGTCCAGACGGCTCCTTTCGAGGTTTGCCCACCGCATCCGCGCGAAGGCGAAGTCGGTGTTCTCCAGCCGCGCGTGGGTGAGGTTCGCCCCCTCCATGTGCGCCCCCCAGAGGGTCGCCCCCTCCAGCTGCGCCCGCGTGAGGTCCGCCCCTTCAATCCGCGCGTGTCCGAGTTCCGCCCCCTCCATCCGCGCTTCCACGAGGTTCGCCCCCTCCATCCGCGCCTGCGAGAGGTTCGACCCTTCCATCCTTGCGCCTGTGACGATTGTGCCCTGCATCCAGGCCTCCCCCAGGGATGCGCTTTGCATCCGCGCCTGCCAGAGGATAGCGCCCTCCAACCGCGCCCGCGTGAAGATCGCGCCCTCCATCCGCGCACCATCGAAACGGGAGAACGAAAGGCTGCCCTCGGTGAGGTCTGCGCGTTGGAGATTGGTCTTGCGCAGGTCCAGCCGATATCCGGCGTAGGCGCGGACGGCCTCTGTCCAGTCCTCCAGGTCGGCTCTGAATGCCTCCAGTTCACGGAAAGACAGCGGTGCGTCGCCGGGTACGTCGGGCAGCGCGGGGCAGGGGGTGTCGGTAGGATGGCTGGCCCGCGCATCGGGCGGGTCAGGCCAGGCTGCCTCGACCCGGATCTGGGCCGGGGTGCGGCGGCCGATGACCTTCAAGGCCAAGGCTATGTCCTCGCGGGGCGGTTTGAGCGACTGAGCCCATTGGTAGAGGGGCGAGTCAAAGAAGAAATCCTTCAGACGCTGCTCACGGCGTCGGAGATGCCACCAGCGCTCTTCCTCGGTCGGGTCGTCCTTGAGTGGTTCCCAGTCGCCGAAGGGGTGATCCTTCGCCGTGCGGGCAGGGGCGTTCTCGCGGATATAGGCGCAAAGGATTTCCATGACTCGCACATGGTCGCGGCCTTTGTCATGGGTGGTGCTGTCCTGCGCGATGCGTTCGAGGGAGAGGATGGCGCCGATGCGGACTTCGAGGTTGGGGACGGTTTCGGAGAAGGCCTGCCAGTCTCCCTTGTCGATTACCAGTTCATTTGGGGCCAGATGGATGCTTTCGTCGCGCCATTCGATCTCGGTACGGTCCTCCGGCGGGCCGATGTCTCGATCATCAAAGAGCGGATCGCCGGGCGGTGTGTAACGGATCACGACAGGACGCCCGATCCGGTCCACTTTCTTCTCCGCCCCCAGCTGCTCGACCGCTTTCGAGATGCGGTCGGTCATGTGGCCCTCTTTCTGCCAGCGGACGGTCTGGTGCTTCAGGATCGTGCCCCAGATCAGGAACGGGGCGCCAAGGAGGGCGGCGATGAGTGAACCGGCGCCGAGGCTGATGCCTTCCGTCCGGTTTTCCATTGCATTGATGATCGTGTGGCGCAGCGTGGCGAAGGCAGCGATGATGGCCACAAGGAACAGAAGCGCGCCGAGGAGGATCAGAACGATCGCAAAGGCGTTCAGGCCTGCGCTCGGGAAAGGAAAGGTCGTCGGGGTCCGTTTCATCAGGATCGGCAAGGCGGCCCAAAGCGTCGCGCAGATCAAAAGGAACGCCACAATGAGGAGCGACCAGAGCGGTAGAGTGATGGGCGTCAGAACGTCAGAGGCGGTGTCGGTCATCGGGTCTTTCACGCGCAAGGGACCGGGGAAGGATGGCGGTTCGGGGGGCGGTTGGGAAGGGGGTGGTGCGGGCGAACAGGCATCCGACGGGGCGGGGTCCTGGGGGTGGTGGGTTGGAAACCCACCCTACGGGGGAGGGGCTGGCGTGGTCTGGGCGAGCGCGCGTCCTGCGGGGCGCTGCGGGTGGGTAGCTTATGCGGTGACCGGGTTGGAAACCGGGGCAAAAGGGGCCGACCGCCCGATTGGCGGCGGCTTGCTCGTCTCCCGGGATTGGCCTAGACACGTCGCGACGTTTTCTCGCAAAGGTGAGCCATGCGCCTCAGCCGCTATTTCCTGCCCGTCCTCAAGGAAAACCCCTCGGAGGCGCAGATCGTCAGCCACCGGCTGATGCTGCGCGCGGGCATGATCCGCCAGCAGGCGGCGGGGATCTATTCCTGGCTACCCCTGGGCTACAAGGTGCTGAAACGCATCGAGCAGATCGTGCATGAAGAGCAGGTGCGCGCCGGCCACATCCCGCTGCTGATGCCGACGCTGCAGCCGGCGGATCTGTGGCGCGAATCCGGGCGCTATGACGCCTACGGCGCCGAGATGCTTCGCATCAAGGACCGGCATGAGCGCGACATGCTCTATGGACCGACGAACGAGGAGATGATCACCGACATCTTCCGCAGCCATGTCGGCAGCTACAAGGATCTGCCGCTGACGCTGTATCACATCCAGTGGAAATTTCGCGACGAGGTGCGGCCGCGCTTCGGCGTGATGCGCGGGCGCGAGTTCCTGATGAAGGACGGCTACAATTTCGACATCGACAAGCCCTCGGCGCTGCATGCCTATAACCGGCATATGGTTTCGTATCTGCGGACCTACGAGCGGATGGGGCTGACGGCGATCCCGATGCGGGCGGACAGCGGCCCGATTGGCGGCGACGACACGCATGAATTCCTGGTGCTGGCACAGACGGGCGAATCCGAGGTCTTCTACGACGACCGGGTGACGCAGCTGAAGCTGGGCGACCGGCAGGTCGATTACGACAATTGGGACGAGGTGGCCGGGGTCTGCAAGGAATTCACCACGCTCTATGCCCGCACCGACGAGACCCATGACGAGGCCAAATTCGCCGAGATCCCCGAGGAGCACCGCAAGGTCGGCCGCGGCATCGAGGTGGGGCAGATCTTCTTCTTCGGCACCAAATATTCAGAGCCGATGGGCGCGGTGGTGGTCAACGACAAGGGCGAGCGGGTGCCGGTGCAGATGGGCTCGCACGGGATCGGTGTCTCGCGTCTTCTGGGCGCGATCATCGAGGCCTCGCATGACGACAAGGGGATCATCTGGCCCGAGGGGGTGACGCCGTTCCATGCGGGGATCGTCAACCTCAAGCAGGGCGACGGGGCGGCGGATGCGGCTTGCGACGCGCTTTACAAGGCGCTGGTCGGGGCGGGGCTGGACCCGCTATACGACGACCGCAACGAGCGGGCGGGGGCCAAATTCGCGACGATGGATCTGATCGGGCTGCCCTGGCGGATCACCGTCGGGCCGCGCGGGCTGGAGAAGGGCGTGGTGGAACTCACCTCGCGCCGGACCGGCGAAAGCGAGGAGCTGGCGCCCGAAGCGGCGGTGGCGCGGCTGGTGGAGATCTACGCGGCCCATCGCTGAGCTGGGTACTTCTGGCGAGCGCCGGGGGGTTTTCCACCCCCCGGACCCCCCGGAGGATATTTGAGGCGCAAAGAAGGGCGGGACTCACCGCCCTTTTTCTTGAGCTTTGGCCTCGATTGGGGGCGCGCGCGAAGGGCGAATTAAGGTTAATGCGGGAGGCGGCGGCCCCGGGAGGGGGCTTCAGGTCCAGAAGGTGCCTCGGCGATCAGGGGGGCGGGGTGTGCGCCTTGGTCGGGGAGGTGGGGCAGGGCGCCTGGCGCTGACGGGCGCAGGGCCGCGCGGTTCTTGCGGTGGGGCTCGCCGGAATGAGCCGTGGGGCCGCCCCGGTGCCCGCGGTTTGCCGGTGCCGGGTCCCGCCTTCGCGGAACCAGGGCGCCAGTCTAACGCTTCATGCTGGTATCGCCCGTCAACCCCCCCGGCAACCCGCAGGCCGATCATCCCGCGACAGCGCACCACTTGCCGGGGCGGGGCCCGGCCTCGCCCCGGATCGAGACCGCGCCACGGTCGTACCCCCAGCAGCCGCACCTGCCCTTGAACGCAATGCCCTGGGTAAGCTCTCCTTAACCCGCTTTCTTTGTTCTACAAATATCCTCGAGGGTCCGGGGGCAGACGGCCCCCCGGGGGTGGCCAGGGGCGCGGACATCGGGGCGGGGCGGAACCGGAAGCGTCCCTCGGGCGTTGGGGTCGAGGGAGCAGGCGGGAGGCGTCTGCCGGAATGAAAGGTCATAGTCATGCTGAAGTGGATTCTCATCCTGCTTGCCGTTGCCGCCATCGCCGGTCTGCTGGGATTCGGCCGGATCTCGGGCGTGGCGCTGACCGGGGCCAAGGTCCTGATCGTGGTGGCGCTGATCATGTTCCTGCTTCTGCTTTTCGGCGTGGTCGCCATCGCCTGACCGGGGGCCTGTGGCTGCCACCCGGGGAGGCCCGGGGGCAGTGCACGAATGCGCGAGGAGGCGCCCGGGCGGCGATTTGACCCGGCGGGCCGCGGTGACAGGCCACCCGGCCGCGGCTATAGATCGGGCGAAACCCCTGCCGTGAGCGCACTCCGCATGCCTGTCCGCATCCTCGCCTCTCTGGTGGCCTTGCTGTTGGCCGTCCTGCTCTTCGCCGCGCCGCTGCAGGTCGGGGCACAGCAGCCGGCGCCGCAGGAGCGTGCAGAGCGGTTGGCCACCGCCTTTCTGGCCTGGGCCGAGGCCGCCGGGGCGCCGGGTGCCGAAATCGCCATTGCGCGCAACGGTGACCGGGTTCTCGCACGCGCGGCCGAGGGGCTGCCGGGGGCGCCGCGGGTCCTCGCCTCGCTGGGAAAGTCGGTGACCGCGCAATGCGTGGCGGGGCTGGTCGAGGCGCGGCGTCTGCGCTGGGACTCGACCCTCGGGCAGGTGCTGGGCTGGACCGGACCCGGCGCCGACATCACCGTCGCCTCCCTCGTTACTCAATCGGCCGGGCTGCGCGACGACCGCACGCAGGAGGCGATGCCCCTCTGGCACGCGGGGGGCGGCGACTGGCGTCTGGTGGCGGGGTGGGGCCTGCGCCCCGGCCCGGCCGACTTTGCCTATAACAACGAGAATTATGCGCTGCTTGGCACGGTGATCGAACGCGTCACCGGGCAGGCCTATCAAACGGCCTGCGACGGGGTGCTGCCGGGCTCGACCATGGCACCGGGCACGGCGGTCTATGGGCCGCTCGGTGGCTGGCAGGCCAGCCTGGGCGATTACGCCGTCTTCCAGTCGCTGCTCTGGGGCAACCGCGCGCCCGAGGGACCGGTGGCGGAACTGGGCGGCGACGTGGTTTATGGGTTGGGGATGTATGGACGCCCCTCGGGCGAGGGCTGGATCTGGTGGCATCTGGGCGCGCTCTGCATGCCCGGCATCATCGAGGCGACCAGCTATGCGCTGGTCATGCGCGAGGGCTGGAGCGTGGCGGTGGCGATGGATTCCTGTCCCGATTACGATCAGCTGAGCGCACTCGACCGCACCCTCTGGGAGGCCTTCGGCCATGAATGACACCGCCATCCCGCGCATCGATCTGGATGCGCTTTTTGCCGGCGACCCGGCGCAGGCGGCCGAGGTGCGGCGTGGCGCGGCCGAGGTCGGCTTTCTGGTGGTGACGGGCGGGCCGCTGCCCCCGGCGCGCGTGACCTCGGTCATCGCCGCCTATCGGGCCTTCTTCGCGCTGCCCGAAGCCGAGAAGCGGCAGGTGGACATGGCTGCCACCGGGTCCAACCGGGGCTGGGGCGGGCCGCGTTCCGAACAGGTCGATCCGGCGGCGAACCCCGATTACAAGGAGGTCTTCGACATCGGCTTCGAGGTGCCGGGCTCATCCCTGCCGGTGCATGCGCCGAACCTCTGGCCCCTGCGTCCCGAGGGGTTCCGGGCGACGCTTGAAGACTATTACGCCGAGGCGAGGACGCTCGCCCTGCGGCTGCTGGGCGCCGTGGCCGAGGCAATCGGCGAGGATCCCGGTTTCTTTGCCGACAAATTCGCCCAGCCTATGGCGCTGTTGCGCGGCAATTACTACCCGCCGCGGCCGGACTGGGCGGGCGAGAAGGATTTCGGCATCGCCGCGCATACCGATTACGGTTGCCTGACGCTTCTGGCCAGCGACGGCGTGCCGGGGCTGGAGGTGCTGACGCGGGCCGGGGATTGGGTGCCGGTGCTGGCGCCGCCGGGATCCTTTGTCATCAATTTTGGCGAAATGCTCGAGATCTGGACCAGCGGGCGGGTTCGCGCGACGCCGCATCGGGTGGTGGGGACGGGCGAGGAGCGGATTTCGGTGCCGCTCTTTTTCAACCCCGATCCGGGGACCAATGTGGCGCCCCCCGGCTCGGGCCAAGTAATCCTTGCGGTTGAGCATCTGCAACAGCGCTTCGCGGAGACTTACGTGCATCTGCAAAAGAGGCGCTGAACCGGCGCTGACCAGCGCGGCCGCGAAATTTGCGTGACGCGATGGGGATTTGGCCAGAACGTGCCTGAGCCGGACAGGCGGGGGGGCGGCTGTTGACGCGCTGGCGCGGGGGCGGTACGGGAATGGGCCGTGCCCCGATGGCCGACGCCGGAACCGATGCCGACTTCCTTGCTGCTGATCCTCACCGCCGCCGGATTCGGCGCCTCGCCGCTTCTGATCGCCGAGGCCGTGGCGTATTTCCCGCCCTGGACGCTGGCCGCGCTGCGCGCCGCGCTGGGCCTGCCGCTGCTGTTGCTGGCGGCGGGGGCGCTGGGTCCGCAGCGCAGGCCCAGCCGCTACGACCTGCTGACGGCGCTGGTGGGCGGCACGCTGGTGGTGACCATTCCGTTCGTCAGCATGGCGGCGGGGATGCAATACATCCCCTCGGGCATGGGGGGCATGCTCTATGCGACGATGCCGCTCTTCACCCTGGCGCTTGCCGCCCTCTTTCTGGCCGACGAGCCGGCGAGCCTCGGGCAGGCGATCCGCATCGGCACCGGGCTGATTGGCGTGGCGATGATCTCGATCCCGGCGATCCGGGCCGGGGGCTTCGCCGAGGCTGGCTTCGGCACGCTGATGGTGCTGATCTCGCCCCTGAGCTATGCCGCCGGCAATGTCTGGTTCCGACGCCGCCGCAAGATGGCACCGCTGGTTCTGTCGGCGGGCATGTTCGCGGTGGGGGCGCTGACCGTCTGGCCGATGGCGCTGCTGATCGACGGGCGCGTCGCGGTTGAGCCGTCCGTCGCCGTGATCGGCACGCTGGCGGCGCTGGTGGTGCTGGCGACCATCGCGCCGAACCTGCTGAATTACGCGCTGGTGCAGCGGGCCGGGGCCAATCGCGCGGCGCTGGCGATGTTCCTGATGCCCGCCTTCAGCGTGGTCTTCGGCATGATCTTCCGGGGCGAACGGCTGCCGATGCTGGCCTTCGTCGGTCTGGCGCTGGTCATCCTGGCCTCGACCGCGCGCCTGCCCGGCTTGTGGCGGCGCGGAAGCCGGGGGTTCAGGCGCCGGGTCAAGCGGTTGCCGGTGGCGCAGGCCGCCCCGGCGGGAACCTTCGTGAGCCGCCGTCAGCCGGTTCCCGCCGCGCCGATGCCTGCGCCGGTCACGGCGGCCTCCACCCTTGCCCCCGTCGAGACGCCTGCCGAGCCCCCGTCCAAGCCGCGCCCCCATGAGGCCTTGACGCCCGCCGACCGCCGCGCGCGCCGTGAGGCGGTTCATGCCGCGGCCCTCCGCAACGCCGAGGCCGCGGCGCGTCAGGCGGGCAACCGCAAGAGGGGCCGTCGCGTCCCGGCGCCGTCCCTTCCGGCGGATCAGGCCGAGGCGCCGACAATCGCAGGCGGGACGCCCGATGATGCGGCGAAGGCTGCCCCACCGATCACGGCTGCGCCGAAGCCCGCAGACCAGGACCCGCCCAAGCACCCCGGTGCCGGAGCCTCGGAAGCGCCGGGAACCGGAACCCGGAACCCGGAAACGGCCAAGCCGGGGTCCCCGGCCGGAACCGGCGTCTCGACCGACGCGCTGTCGTCCGGGCGTTAGGCATCCCTTCCACGCCGCCGTCAGGCCAGGTCCAGCCCGCCCTCGCGCTGCAGGAAGGCCACCACCTCGGCGATGCCCACGCCGTTGCGCACCTGGGCCAGCACATAGGGCCGGGCGCCGCGGGCGCGTTTCGTATCCGCCTCCAGAAGCGCCACATCAACGCCGACATAGGGCGCCAGATCGGTCTTGTTGACCACCAGCAGGTCGGATTTCGTGACCCCCGGCCCGCGTTTTCGCGGAATATCCTGCCCGGCGGCGGTGTCGATGACATAGATGGTCAGATCCGCCAGTTCGGGCGAGAAGGTGGCGGCCAGGTTGTCGCCTCCCGATTCGATCAGGATCAGGTCCAGCCCCGGGATTTCGGTGTTGAGTTGGTCCACCGCCGCCAGGTTGATCGAGGCATCCTCGCGGATTGCGGTATGCGGGCAGCCGCCGGTTTCCACGCCCTTGATCCGCGCCTCGGGCAGGACCTGGGCGCGGACGAGGTAATCGGCATCCTCGCGCGTGTAGATGTCGTTGGTGATCACCGCCATGGAACAGCGCCCGGCCAGTGCCCGGGCCAGTTGTTCGGTCAGCGAGGTCTTGCCGCAGCCCACGGGGCCGCCGATTCCCACCCTGAGGGGGCCGTTCGCGCTCATGTCCTGAAGATCCTGATGTCCTGGGTTTCGTGTTCGAAAGCGGCGAGTTCGGCCGCGAAAGCCGCCCCGCCGAGATCGTCGAGCGTGGCAGCACCGGCCCGTCCCGCCAGATCCGCCAGCAAGGGAGCGAGGCGGGCGAGAACCCGCTGCCCCTCGGTCTGACCCAGCGGCACATGGCGCACGGCGATGGTGACGAGGTTGCCGGCAAAGCCCTGAAGATAAAGGGCGATGATCGTGGCCGGGGGCAGGGTAAGGGCGGCGCTGCCCGCCGCCTCGGCCAGGGCAACGGGCAGGGCGCGGGGCGGCTGCGGGCGTCCGGTCAGCGCGCTGACCGTGCGGGCGAAGGCCTGGCCCTGGTCCAGCGTCTCTCGCAGACGCTCGGCCGAAGGGGCCAGGGCGCGGGCGAGGACGTCGAGCGCCGCCAGATCCGCGCCGTCGCGCAGCCCCACGGCCACCAGCACCGCGTCCTGCCAGCCCGCGCCGTGCCTGAGGATGCCCTCAAGCCAGGCCTGAAGCGTCGCGGCATCCGTGACCTTCCCCTCGGCCACCACCCGCTCCAGCCCATGCGAATAGGCGAAGGCCCCGGTCGGAAAGGCCGGGGACAGCCATTGCGTGAGGGTGAGGAGCGCGGCGGGATCGGTCATCGGCAGGGCTTAGTCAGCCTCGTCGCCGCCGTGGAAATGGGCGCCGTGGTGGTGAATATGGCCGTCGTGGCTGTGGTGGTCATGGGTGTGAAAGGGCGTGCCGGGCGCGTGGCTGTGGGCGTGGCTGTGCCCGTGGTCATGCCCCATGGTCCGCCCGGTGCCATAGGCGCCCGATTCCGGCGCGAAGGGGCGCGAGACGCGGGTGATCCGGGCGCCAAGGCCCTTGAGCATCCCCTCCAGCACATGATCCTCGCGGATCAGCAGATAGGTGTCGTGGATCTCGCAGGGGGTATGGCGGTTGCCGATATGCCAGGCGAGCCGGGCCAGATCGCCGGTGATCAGCAGGACGTTTTCCTCGGCGGGAACGATCTGGATCGCGCGCCCGTCCTCCAGCTCGAACCCCCAATAGGAATCGAGGTTGGTGACGGCGGGCAGGTCGACCATGAACCCCTCGTCATGCACCGTCACCAGCCGTTTGCGGCGCATCAGACGGGCGTCGTAATCGAGCACGACCAGATCATAGGTCCGGTCGGGCGCGGCGGTCAGAAGACGGGTCGCGGGGGGCAGATCGGTCATCGGCGAATCCTCGTAAACGCGGTCTTCACCGTTGCAGGGCAGGATGACCCGCGCAAGCAACGGAGGGACGCATGCAAGCGGTTGGTTTGTCGGACGAGTTGGCCATGGTTCGGTCGCGTATCACGGCGCTGAGGACGCGCGAGGCGATGCTCTGCGCCGAGCTGGAACAGGCGGATCTGCTGGGAAGAACGGGGCAATGGACCCAGGCCGAACTGGTCGAACGACGGGTCCGGGTCTTCGATCACCGGCTGCTGCCCAAGGGCGTGCAGGAGGATCCGGCCTTCTGGGTCGAGCGCCGCAGGATGGAGGTGCGCTGCCGCTTGCGGGACGATGCACGGGTCCCGATCGCCATGCGCCGGGCCGAGATCGCCGCCCCGCTGATGGGGGCGGCGGATGCCAATCTGATCGGTGGGGCGGCCTGGCTCTGAGCCAGGCCGCGGTTCAGAGCGCGAGGCGGTCGCGGAAGACGTGATGCACGATGCGGTCGCGGCTGATCCCCATCTCGGCCAGCTGCGCATCCGAGAGCATCTGCAGCCGCTCGATCTGGTCGCGCCGGGTGCGGGCCTCGAGATAGGCATTGAACCCCTGACCGAGCGAGGCGAAGAAACGGTCGATCTGCGCGCGCATGCGCGGCGAGAAGTCGGTGGTACTGGTGAAGGCCATTGTCGGAAACCTCGAAGAATGAGTGTTTCCCCCCTGCGAGCAAGGTAGGTCATGCCGGTCGGCCGAACCAGACCCAACTCGGCAATGCTGCGTTGCAGCGATGGCATGGCTGTCGAGGCGCGTCCTGGCGCACGGCGCGCGGGCAGGGGCCGGGTGAGGGGGCTGTCTGCCCCCTCTGCACTTCGGGCATTCACCCCAGAGGATATTGGGGGAACAAAGATGCGGCTTAGCACTTTCTTAACCTTCATCTTCGTTCTGCAACTATCCTCGGGGGGTGAATTGGCCGTCAGGCCAAGAGGGGGGCAGACGGCCCCCCTTTCTGTTTCGTGTGGGCGCCGCGGGCGGGGGGCACGGAGCCTCAGAACAGGAAATAGCGCTGGGCCAGCGGCAGTTCATGCGCCGGTTCGCAGGTCAGCAGCAGGCCGTCCGCCCGCACTTCATAGGTCTCGGGATCGACCTCGATCTCGGGCGTGGCGTCGTTCAGCCGCATGTCGGCCTTGCCGATACCGCGACAGTTCCGCACCGCCACCAGCGATTTGGCGAGGCCGAGGCTGGCGCCGACGCCCGACTCGACCGCGGCCTGGCTGACGAAGGTGACGGCCGAGCGTTCGACCGCCCGCCCCAGGGCGCCGAACATCGGCCTTGTGTAGACCGGCTGCGGCGTCGGGATCGAGGCATTGGGATCGCCCATCTGCGCCACGGCGATGGAGCCGCCGATCAGCACCATCTCGGGCTTCGCGCCGAAGAAGGCGGGGGACCAGAGCACCAGATCAGCGCGCTTGCCCTCCTCGACCGAGCCGATTTCCTCGGCCATCCCATGCACGATGGCCGGGTTGATCGTGTATTTCGCCACATAGCGGCGGGCGCGGAAATTGTCGTTCTCGCCTTTTTCCTCGGGCAGCCGGCCGCGCTGCGTTTTCATCTTCGAGGCGGTCTGCCAGGTGCGGGTGATGACCTCGCCCACCCGGCCCATGGCCTGGCTGTCGCTCGAAATGATCGAGAAGGCGCCCAGATCGTGCAGGATGTCCTCGGCGGCGATGGTCTCGCGCCGGATGCGGCTTTCGGCGAAGGCCACGTCCTCGGGCACCTTGCGGCTGAGGTGATGGCAGACCATCAGCATGTCGAGGTGCTCCTCGATCGTGTTGACGGTATAGGGCATCGTCGGGTTCGTCGACGACGGGATCACGTTCTGCGACGAGACCACCTTGATGATATCGGGCGCATGGCCGCCGCCGGCGCCCTCGGTATGAAAGGCGTGGATGGTGCGGCCGGCGATGGCGGCCAGGGTGTTCTCGACAAAGCCGGATTCGTTCAGCGTGTCGGTGTGGATCATGACCTGCACGTCCATCCGGTCGGCAACCGTGAGGCAGCAATCGATGGCGGCGGGGGTCGTGCCCCAATCCTCGTGCAGCTTCATCGCGCAGGCCCCGGCGCGGATCATTTCCTCCAGTGCCTCGGGCTGCGAGGCATTGCCCTTGCCCGCGAGCCCGATGTTCATCGGCAGCCCGTCGACCGCCTGCAGCATCCGGGCGATATGCCAGGGGCCGGGGGTGCAGGTGGTGGCGAGCGTGCCATGCGCGGGGCCGGTGCCGCCGCCCAGCATGCAGGTGATGCCGGAATGAAGCGCATCCTCGACCTGCTGCGGGGCGATGAAATGGATATGCGCGTCCATGCCGCCCGCGGTCAGGATCTTGCCCTCGCCGGCGATGATCTCGGTCCCCGGCCCGATGATCACGGTGACGCCGGGCTGGGTGTCGGGGTTGCCCGCCTTGCCGATCTTCGCGATGCGCCCGTCCCTGAGCCCGACATCGGCCTTGTAGATGCCGGTATGGTCCAGGATCAGCGCGTTGGTGATGACCGTATCCATGGCGCCCCCGGCCCTGGTGACCTGTGACTGGCCCATGCCGTCGCGGATCACCTTGCCGCCGCCGAATTTCACCTCGTCGCCATAGATCGTGAGGTCTTTCTCCACCTCGATGACGATCTCGGTATCGCCCAGCCGCAGGCGGTCGCCGGTGGTCGGCCCGAACATGTCGGCGTATTGGGCGCGGGGGATGGCATAGGGCATGGCGGTTCCTTTCAGGCGTCCCGGAGGCCGCGCGGGATCGCCCCGGTCGCGGGACCGGAGAGCGTGGTGGGGCAGGGTAAGACGTGATTCAGGCCGGGCGGCCGGGTCCCCGGCGCGACAGCGTGCGGTGGTTGGCCGAGGTGCGCCTGGCATAGGGCGCGAGCGCGGCTTCGGCCACATGCAGCGGCGATTGCGCCAGCGCCAGCGCCTTGCCCATCCCCAGCGTCGCCTCGCCCAGCGCGTCCAGCTTTTCGGTCATCATCCGCGCGGCCTCGCCATCGCGGGTGCGCCAGGCGCCCATCAGTCCCAGCGTGCGCATGGCGACAACCTGCTGCGCCTGCAGCGTCATGAGGCTTGTCTCCAGCGACAGGCGGAAGAGATCGGCGGAGAACGGGAAGACCATGGGCGCGCATCCTTGCAAGGCGGACCTCGGCACGAGGCACCGCCGGGGAGCGGGCCGGAACCAGGGCCAGGGGCGCGACCCTACACCATTTGCCGGGCCGGGTCTCTTCCGTCCTTGGTCGAAGGCTATTTCGGCGGCCGGGGGGCGAGGCGGGGGGCTGCATCACAACGCCCCCATGACCTTTCCGTTGAAACCGAAGACTTTTCGCGCGCCCTGGAAGGGGATCAGCCGCACCTCGCGGGTCTGGCCCGGTTCGAACCGCACCGCGGTGCCGGCGGGGATGTCCAGCCGCAGGCCCCGCGCGGCCTGACGGTCGAAGGCGAGGCCGGGATTGGTTTCGGCGAAATGGTAATGCGAGCCGACCTGGACTGGCCGGTCGCCGGTATTGGCGACCAGCAGCGTGGTGACGGGGGATTCCGCGTTCAGGATGATGTCGCCCTGGGCGGCGAAGATCTCTCCGGGGATCATGGCGCGCGCCTCAGGCCAGGGTCAGGGCGAGGCCGCCGAGCGCGGCCGCGCCGCCAAGGCCGCGGAGCGCGAGCCCGCTCAGCGTCCGGCCCAGCGCGATGCCAGCCCCGTGCAGCGCGGCGGTGGCCAGCGCGAAGCCCAGGGCATAGAGGGCCAGCCCCTCGGCCGGGCCTTCGGCGCCATGGGCCCAGCCATGGGCGAGCCCGAAAAGCGCGACCATCGGCACGAGGGCGGTGAGCGGCAGCCGGGCGGCCAGCGCCACCAGCGCGCCGAGCACGATGATCGAGGCGAGGATCGCGGGCTCGACCGCCGGCAGCGCCACGCCGGCAAAGCCCAGCATGCCGCCCGCTAGCATCGCGCCGACGAAGGCTGCGGGCAGCGCCCAGAGCGTCCGGCCCCCGGCCTGTGCCGCCAGCAGCCCGACCGCGATCATGGCCAGCACATGGTCGAGCCCACCCAGCGGGTGGCCGGCGCCCGCCAGGAACGTCCCGCTGTCGTGGCCGGGATGGGCCAGCGCGAGCGAGGGCACCAGAAGGATCATCAGGGCGAGGGGAAGGATGCGCATGGGGGGCCTTTCAGCGGATCGGATGGTGAACGGTGACGAGTTTGGTGCCGTCGGGGAAGGTGGCCTCGACCTGCACGGAATGGATCATCTCGGGGATGCCGGCCATGCATTGCCCGGCGGTGATCACATGCGCGCCGGCTTCCATCAGATCGGCGACAGAACGGCCGTCGCGCGCCCCTTCGACGACGAAATCGGTAATCAGCGCAATGGCTTCCGGGTGATTCAGCTTGACGCCGCGGGCCAGCCGGTTGCGCGCGACCATGGCGGCAAGGCTGATCAGCAGCTTGTCCTTCTCGCGGGGGGTGAGGTTCATCGCTCTCTCCTAGATCTACCAGACGCGCGGCAGGGGGCCGGGGCGCAGGACCGCTACCAGCCGGGCGATCTGCCGCCTGAGCGGCCAGCCATCCGCCGCCATCAATCGGATTGTCAGCTTGCCGTCCGGGGCCGAGGCCGCGCCGCGCACGCCCGGTTCGGTGAGTGCGCCGCGAACCGGGCCCAGCGCATCCGCCGCGCCGCGGGCGATCAGCGCCATCGAGGCGAAGGCACGGGCGCCATCGAGCGTGGCGGGGCCATGCAACGCGTCGGTGCCAAGCGCCACGGGTTCGACCAGCACCGGGCGGCCCCCACGGCTCACTTCGCGCCGGTCGTGGAAGGTGAGGTCGCGCACCGTCTCGCCCATCGCGGCACGGCCGAGGACCACGGCCTCCAGCAGCAGGCATTCGGCCTCGGGCCCCAGCGCGATGCGGGTGCGGCGGTGCAGCGCCGAGCGGTCAAAGAGGATCGTCTCTTGCGGCAGCCAGTCGAGGCGACCCTCGGTTATCGTCAGATCCACCTCCAGCCGGGCCTGCCCGCCGCCTGCGCGATAGGCGCGTTCGGCGGTCTGGGTGGTGGCGGTGATGTCGCGGTCGGTGGTCAGGGCAAAGCGCAGCCGGTCGCCCCCGGTCAGCCCGCCCGAGGTGTTGAGGAACACGACTTCGGGCCGCTGGTCATGAAGCACGATCGCCTTGGCCGACCCTTCGGTATAGAGCCGCTGCAAACGCCCGGCGGCGAGCGTCACCTCGGCGGTGCCGCGCGTGCGTTGGTGCGGGATCGGGGCGAGGGCGTTCATGGGGACTCCGTTCATCCCACCGAAACCGGGGCGGGGGCCGGGGTTCAAGCGGGCGGGCGTATCGCTGGCGTCGGACCGGGAGAGGCATGTGGTAGATGCCTGCCGAATGGGCGGAACGATAAAAAAATGGGCGGAATGCAAAGCGAGGCGGCGCCTTGCTGCCTGCATCGGCGGCAAGGGTGGCGCGAAATGCCGCTTTCGCCCGCGCCCGGGATTTGCCAGCATGGCGCCGACGCGTGATCTGCCGCCGGAATCCCGATGCACCCCAATGCCCGCTGGGCCTTTGCCCGTTACCGCGCCGTGGCGCATCGCCTGCCCCAGCCGGGGGACTGGCCGAAGCGCACCTACCGGGTGCTGGATCTTCAGTATGTGCTGAAGCGCTATGATGGCTTCATCCTCGACGCTTTCGGAATCCTGAACGTGGGCGAGGGCGTCTTGCCGCAGGCGGTGGAGCGGGTGGCGCAGATGCGGGCGCTGGGCAAGAAACTGGTGGTGCTGACCAATGGCGCCGCCTCGCCCCGGGCCGAAGCTCTGGCCAAGTACCGCAAATGGGGGTTCGATTTCACCGAATCCGAGGTGATCGCCAGCCGTGACCTGGCCGGGGCGGCACTGGCCGGGCGGGGCGGTGTCTGGGCCGGGATCGCGCCCGAGGGGGCGGGATTCGACGACCTGCCGGGCGATGTGCGCCCCTTGGATGAGCGCCTGCTGACGGAGGCGGACGGCTTCCTCTTCCTCGGCTCGCAGGGCTGGAATGACGACAAACAGGCGGCGCTGGTCGCGGCCCTGCAGGCCCGGCCCCGACCGGTGATCTGCGCCAATCCCGACATGGTGGCGCCGCGTGAGGGCGGGTTCACCTGGGAGCCGGGGCATTACGCCCATGCCCTGCCCGTGCCGGTCGAGTTCCACGGCAAGCCCTATCCGGGCGCGTTCCAGGCGGCGCTCAGGGCGCTGGACCTGCCGCCCAGCCGCGTGGCGATGGTGGGCGACACGCTGCATACGGATGTGCTGGGCGGGCGGATGGCGGGGTGCGGCACGGTGCTGGTCGCCGGGCACGGATTCTTCAAGGGTGTCGATCCCGACCCGTTCATCGAGGCGACCGGCATCCTGCCCGATTACATCGCGGACGAGACATGAGCCACAAGCCTCTGAAACCCGGCGAGGAAATGACGGACACGCCGCTGGGCGCGGATGCCACGCTCGGCTTCATCGGCCATGTGGAGACGCCCTGGAAGCGGCTCTCGGACTGCCCCAAGCGCGCCGATCCCGAGGGGCCCGAGAGTCTGGTGGTGGTCAGCGCGCCCTGGGACCGGGCGCTGGCGGGGGTAGAGGGGTTCGAGTGGCTGGAACTCTACCTCTGGTTCCACAAGGCACGGCGGGATCTGCTGCTCATCGCCCCCCATCATGCGGACGGGCCGCGCGGGGTCTTCTCCCTGCGCAGCCCGGTGCGACCGAATCCGATTGCGGTGACAAATGTGCGGCTGATCGCGCGGGAGGGTGCGCGGCTGAGGGTCGCGGGGCTGGAGGCGCTGGACGGCACGCCCCTTCTCGACATCAAGCCGGGGCGCTGTCCTTACGCCTGAGGTTACTCGACCGGCGCCGGGGGCGCGTCGTTGCGGCCCAGCGGCACCTCTTTCAGCGCCAGCGCGAACAGGACGCCGACCAGCGCCAGCCCGGCCACGATCCAGTAGATCGGCGCGATGGCGTCGACGACATGGGTGGCGATGGCGGCCCGGGCTTCGGGTGGCAATTGGGCCAATTGCTGCGGCCCCATCTCGGGGTTGACCGTGAGCCCGCCGAAGCTGGACGCCAACCGTGCCGTCATCAACGCGCCGAAGAGCGCGACGGCGATGGAGCCGCCGATCTGGCGGAACATGACGCCCGCGGCGGTGGCGGTGCCCAGGACGCGCCGCGGCACGGCGTTCTGCGCCGCGGTGGTCAGCACCGGGAAGCAGAGCCCCAGCGCGAAGCCGAACAGCACCAGCATCGCCGAGAAGACCAGGGTCGAGGTATCGACGGCGATCCGCGTCAGCAGCAGCGCCGCGGCCACCAGCAGCCCCATGCCCGCCAGCGGCAGGATGCGGTAGCGCCCGGTTGCCCGCATGTAGCGGCCGGCGACGGTGGTGGCGGCGATGATGCCGATGGTCATCGGCGCCAGCAGCAGGCCCGACATCATCGGGGTGACCCCCCGCGCGACCTGCAGGTAGAGCGGCAGGAAGGTGACCGCGCCCAGCATCGCCGCCCCGGTAAGGAAGCTGAGAAGCGAGGTGTTGCGGAACACGTTGCCCTGGAACAGGTCGAGCGGCAGGATCGGCTCGGCCGCCTGGCGCTCGATGACGATGAAGGCGAAAACCGAGGCCACGAAGAGGGCGAGCAAGGCGGCGCTTTGTTCCGAGATCCAGGGGAAGCTGTGCCCGCCCAGCGCCGTGAACAGCGTGATCGAGGCCAGCGCGACCGAGAGCGCGGCGGCGCCCGACCAGTCGATCTTGTGCTTGTGGGTCGCGGTATGGGCCGGGAAGCTGACGGCGAAGCCCAGCACGGCGAGGATGCCCAGCGGCACGTTGACCAGGAAGATCCAGTGCCAGCTGAATTGCTCGACGATCCAGCCGCCCAGCAGCGGGCCGATCATCGACGAGATCGAGAAGACCGCCGCGAACATGCCCTGGATCTTGCCGCGTTCCTTGGGCGGGATGACATCGCCGACCACCGAGAGCGCCAGCACGAAAAGCCCGCCGCCGCCCAGCCCCTGCACCGCGCGGGCGACGATCAGCGTCACCATGTCCTGCGAGATGCCGCACAGAAGCGAGCCGAGCAGGAAGAGGCCGACCGAGACAAAGACCATCAGCCGGCGGCCATAGAGGTCGCCGAGCTTGCCATAGAGCGGCGCCGCGACGGTCGAGGCGAGGATATAGGCGGTGACCACCCAGCTCAGATGCTCGAGCCCGCCGAGTTCCGAGACAATGGTCGGCAACGCCGTCGAGACGATGGTCTGGTCAAGGGCGGCCAGCAGCAGCAACGTGGCGACCGAGCCGATCACCAGGCCGACATTGTATTCATGCGCGGGCGGTTCGGGCGGGCGATGCGCCGCGGAATCCGCCGGGGTGCCGGGAACGGGGCCCGAAACGGGGGAAGTCATGCGAAATCTCGTCTGAAGAAACCGGGGAGGCCCGCAAATCGGGCGCAGCGGCCCCACACATAGGGCCTCGACCCCGGTTTCGGCAAGGCGTCGAAGTCCTTAATGTGTGAAATTTCTGCGACGGTATCAGAAAACGTCGGCGTTTTCGGCCGTCGAGCCGGCGGGGATGAAGATGCGGGCGAGCGGGTCGTTGTCCCGGATCAGATCCTCGACCGTGTAGCGGTCGAGCGTGGCGTAGAAGGCGCCGAGCGCCTCGCACAGCATGCCCCGCAGGCGGCAGGCGGCGCTCAGCGGGCAGGTGTTGCGCGCCCCGTCCAGGCATTCGGCGAAGGGCAGATCGGCTTCGAACAGGCGCACAACCGTGCCGACGCCGATCTGGTCCGGTTCCCTGGCCAGCGCGATGCCGCCGCCACGGCCGCGGGTGGTGTTCAGGAAGCCGTTGCTTTCGAGCTGGTTGACCACCTGTGCCACGTGATGAAACGAGGCGTTGCAGGCCTGGGCCACATCGGCGGTGCGCAGCGTGTCCGGGGCGCGGCTGGCGCAGTGCATCAGGGTGCGCATGGCCAGATTGGTCCTCAGGGTCAGGCGCATCGGTCGATCCTTTGCAATGGCGGACCAGCGGCCGGGCTGGGCAGCGTCTTTCAGCGGGTGCGCAAACCTGTGGCGCGATGGCGGGTTTCCTAGGGGAAGGCGCCGCGGGCGTCCTTGATCCAGATCATGTGGCCTGATCGCGCCATCGGGATGCAGGCGACAGGGGCGCGCGTGGGTCGCGCGCCCCTGTGGGGCCGGTCGGGTCGGAAAGGGTCAGGCGTAGGCGGTCGTCGCCTCTTCCCGCGGGACATAGCGGGCGTCGAGCGCGATCTCGGGATCCTCGGCGCAGCGGGCGGCGGCGAGGTCTTCGCTGCGCACCCAGCCATAGGTCTCGCCCAGCGTCACCCGGGACCACTCGCCGCGGCGTTCCAGCACGGTCACCGGGGCGCAGGCCGGGGCGGTCAGATGCGGCGCGGTGGTGATCGCGGCGAGGGGCAGGGCCGAGGCGGTGCCGATGGCCAGATTGGCGGCGGTGGCGAGCAGGGTGGCGGTGAGGAAGCGGGTCATGGCGGTTCTCCTGAAGGGGGGTGATGTCTTGGTTCTAACCCCGGGGCGGCCGCGGCGCGGTTCCCCGGGGAACAGGGCTCAGGCTTCGGTCGGGCCTTCGGTGGCGGGCGCTTCGGTGGCGGGCGCCGCGGCGGGCGGGGTCGGGGCCGCCCAGTCGCCGGGGCCGTCGCTGGCCAGGTTGCCGCAGCGGGCGGTGGTCGCCTGCACCTCGATGGCGCGAATAAAGGCGGTGCCGAGATTGGTCTCGACCGCCAGCCAGCCCGGCGCGCTGTCGCGGGTGGTGACCGGGGTGCAGGCGGCGATTTCGCCCAGCCGACGGGCGCCCTGCGAGGGTTCGGCAAAGACCACCGCATCGCGGGTCAGGAAGACGGCGCGGGCCTCGGCGGCGACGGGAGCGAGGAGCAGGGAGGCGAGGATCAGGGGGCGGATCATGGCGATTTCCTTTCGGGGTTCTGCGGGTCAGTGCCGCGTTTCGATGAGACCATCTTGGGTGATTCCGCCCGGGCGCTCAGTTCCCTGGGAAACAGGGGGGCGACGAGGCGGGTCTTTTCCGGCGCAAGCGCCGACCCCGCCGTCCGGGCCGCAGAACGCGAAACGGGCCCCCGAAGGGGCCCGTTCCTGGGTGTGGCAGTGGCGGGATCAGTACCGCGGATAGCTCGGCGCCGGGGCGGGCTGGTGGCCGTAGCTGCCGCCATACGAGCAATGGGCGTTCGAATCCGAGACATAGCGGCCCGAGAGCCAGCCGTAGCTGCCCTGCCATTCGGCGCGCACCCAGCCGTCCTGCCATTCGTAGGTGGTGATGGAGGCGCAATGGGGCAGGGTGGCGATGACCGGGTAATAGGCCGAGGGGCCAGAGCGGAAATTGACCCCGGCGGTGGTCCAGGAATCGGCGGCCGAAGCGGCGGCGGGGATCAGGGCGAGGGTGGCGGCGATCAGGGCATTGCGGAGCATGGGGTCGGTCCTTTCGGGGTTGGCGGCGTCATTGCCGATGAACCCACCCTAGGGCCGGGGCGCGGCGTGCTCAGTTCCCGGGGGAACAGGGGCGTCTCAGGTCTGGCTGTCGTCGGCGAGGGTGAAGACCTCGACCGTGCCGAAGCTGCGCAGGTCCTGGGGGCCAAGGGAACGCAGCGCCAGGCTGGTCCGCGCCGCCGTGCCGGGGCCGATGATCAGGGCGGGGCCGAGGCTCTTGCCCGCCTGTTCCAGCCGCGCCGCCAGATTCACGCAGGGGCCATGCGCGGTATAATCGATTCGCGCGCCCGAGCCGACATCGCCCAGGATCGCCTCGCCCGTCTCGATGCCGATCCTGGTGCGGCCGATCCCCAGCGCGGCGCGCAGCGCCTCGGTCTCGCGCAGGATCTCGGCCGCGGCCCTCAGCGCCGCATCGGCATGGTCCGGCTGGTCGAGCGGCGCGTTGAAAAGCGCGTGCACCGCGTCGCCGACGATCTTGTCGATCATCCCGCCGTGGCGCAGGATCGCCGCCGAGACGGTGGCAAAATAGCGGTCGAGCGTGGCGATCAGCGCCTCGGGCTCAAGCCGCTGGGTGGCGGCGGTGAAGCCCTCCAGATCGGTGAAAAGCGCGGTGACCTCGCGCCGCTCACCAGTCAGCCGCAGCAGCCGCGGGTTCGAGGCGAGGCGCGCGACGACCACCGGCGGCAGGAGCTGCCCCATGCGCTGACGCAGCGCCCGCTCGGCCCGGGCGGTGAGCGCGGCCTGCAGCAGGATCGCGGCGCTGGCGGCCAGCAGCAGGCCCGTCCCCGGCAGGAGCGGATCGTAAAGCCGGTTGTCGGCCAGATAGGCGGCAAGCGAGGCGCCGCCGAGGGCAAAGGCCAGCGCGGCCGCGGCGGCAAGGCCCCAGAGCGGCGCCAGATGCGGCAGGGCCAGCGCCAGGATAAGCCCGGCGAGGACGAGCGCCAGCGCTTCGGTCAGCGGCGCCGCGGCCGGGCGCCAGGGCAGGGTGCCCGACAGCAGGTCGGTGGTGAGATCGGCGGCGATCTGGACCGAGGGGTAAAGGGGATCGGCCGCGGTGGGCCTGAGCCCGCCCCGCTGCGGCACCGAGGAACCGACGATCACCAGGCTGCCCCGGAAGGCGAGGGCGAGGCTCTCGGCCGACAGCGCCTCGTGCAGCAGGACGCGGGCATCGAGGGTGCGGCCCTCGCGGGCCAGCGCCGGCCGGGGCCTGAGGCGCAGCGTGCCCGCCCGGTCGAGCGGCACCTCGCTTGCGCCGAGATGCAGGCTTGCGGCGCCGTCGCCCGCGATCAGCGGCGCCGGCAGGTCGCGGAACCGGCGCACCAGTTCCACGGGCAGCGAAGGATAGCCCAGCCCGGCCACGGTGACCGCGGCGGGCACGCGCCGCACCCGCGCCTCGGCATCGCCGGGCAAGGAGAGCGAGGCGAGGCTGACCCCGGGGGCGAGAAACCCGGGGCAGGGCCCCTCGGCCCCCGGCGCGGCCCAGAGGGCAGGGGCGGCGTTCTCGGCCAGGGCCAGCGCCGGCGCGGGACCGGGCAGGGGCTCGGGCCTTGAGGCCAGCAGGAAGCCCAGGACAGCGGGCCCGCGCGACAGCGCGGCGGCGAGGGCGATATTGGCGGTCTCGGGCCCGCAGCCGCCGGCAAACACCATGTCCCAGCCGACCAGCGCCGGATCGAGCGCGGCGAGCCGGGCGGCCAGCCGGGCGGACGAGGCACGCGACCAGGGATCGCCGCGGTCGTCGAGGCGGGGGATGTCGACCACCAGAACCCGCGGCAGGTCGGGCGCGGCGGCCGCGACCGGCGCCGGGGCCAGAACGATGAGGCTGTCGAGCGCGCGCTCCTGCCAGCGCTTGAGCGCCGGGGGAGGCACCAGCAACAGGGCGGCGGCGACCAGGCAGAGCGCGCCCGCCGTCGCCCCGGCCAGCCAGCGGCGGGGCAGGTCACGCATCGCGGCGCGGCCGGACGGGGGCTTTCGGGCGCAGGGCGGATCCTCCGGGCTGGTCGGGCCGAGAGTGATCCGCGACGCCGGGCGCTGTCAATCGCGCGCAAGGCGGCGGGAGGCGCGCTCCCACCCGCCCACCCCGCGCGCCTCCCGCCGCGGAGAGGGCGGCGCTTGTGGCGACCCCGGGGGGCCAGCCCCCCCCCCGGACCCCCCGGCGTATTTTGGGCAAAGTGATGAGAAAGGCGGAGCGTGCCGACAGGCGGGCGCCCCTTCATCTTCGTTCTTCAACTATCCTCGGGTGGATTTTCAAGGAGGGTGGAAAACCCTCCTTGAAGCAGGGGGGCGGGGGGCGGCAGCCCCCCGCCTTCCGTATTCTCGTGGGGCGGGCTCCCGGCCGCGCCACGCGCACGGCGTTCTCCGCTGGAGCGCGCCATGGGCCCATTTCCGAGACGCCGCTCACGCCCCGCTTCCGCTCGCCCGAGGTGCGAGGGCGACATCCTTCGCCTCAGCCGTCTTCCGTCAGCAGCGTCTCCAGCCGCACGAAGCTCTCTTCCATCCCTTCGGCCAGCCCGCCCGCCAGCATCTCGTCGCGGGCCGCCGGGTCGGGGAAGGTCATGTGCAGCATCAGCCGCGTTCCCGCTCCGTCCGGCGCCAGCAGCGTCTCCACAACATTCTCGGGCGAGGGATCGGGCAGGTGCAGGCGCTCGATGTGCAGCATCCGCCAGGGAGGCTCGGCCTCGATCACCTCGCCGGTCAGCGCGAGCGTGCGCCCCATCCGGTCGGACCATTCGATCTGCATCAGTCCGCCCGCCCGGGCCGCGAGCTGGCAGCGGACCATGGGCCAGCCCGGCGGGCCCAGCATCCAGCGGGTGAGAAGGTCCGCCCGGGTCAGCGCGGACCAGACGCGGCCAGGCGCCGCGTCCAGCCGCCGGGTCAGGACCAGCGACGCGGCGCCTTCGCGGGTGACCTGGGTCAGCATCTCACCAATGCGGGGGGCGCTGGTCGGCGAGGGGGATCTGCGTTCCCGCCTCGGCCTCGCGCTCGGCCTCGCGTTCCATCAGCATGCCCGTGCGATAGGTCAGCCGGTCGAGTTGCTGACCCTGGGCGCGGACGATATCCGACAGATCCTCGACCGCGCGGGTCAGGTGGGCGATGCGTTCTTCGAGGTCTTCGATCCGGGCCATGCCCCCATGATGCGCCGCCCCGCGGCCGCGGTCAATCGGCCGGGTGCAGCGCGCGCAGCCCGTCCAGCCGGGCCCGGTTCCTGCAAAAGCTCGGCGGCCTGGCCACCTTGCCGTCGCGGCTGGCAAGGTAGAGCGCGCAGTAATGCGGTGCGCGGCAATGGGCGCATTTCGACAGCATGGAGGAGACACCGCCGGGCGTAAGCTCGTCGCCGCGGATCGCCTCGGCCAGCGGGATGTCCAGCGCCTCGACCATGCGCCAGAACAACAGATGATCATCGGGGGTTTGCGAAACGCTCTGGGTCATGGGGTACTCCTTACCTTTTACCGGGCGCGGGCGAGATTCTCTGCCGGCGCGGGAATGGTTAATGACTTCTAAACCTATAGGCGTGTTTGTGGCAGGAATGGGGCGGAACCGGGGTAAAGCGGGGCCGCAGGGCCCACGGGCGCCCGGGGATCGGCGGTTCTTGCCGCCGCGGCCCCCTTCGGCTAGACCACGCGCGGACAGATCCGGGTAATATCCATGAGCCAGACCAAGCAACGCCGTCCCAAGGCCGAGACGCCCAAGGGGTTCCGCGATTATTTCGGTGCCGAGGTGACGGCCCGCAAGGAGATGCTGGACCGCATCGCCCGGGTCTATCATCGCTATGGCTTCGATCCGCTGGAGACCTCGGCGGTGGAGACGGTCGAGGCGCTGGGCAAGTTCCTGCCCGATGTGGACCGCCCGAACGAGGGGGTTTTCGCCTGGCAGGAAGACGGCGGCGCGGAAGGCAAGGCGGGCGACTGGCTGGCGCTGCGCTATGACCTGACCGCCCCCCTGGCCCGGGTCGCGGCGCAGTATCGCAACGATCTGCCCAGCCCCTACCGGCGCTATGCCATGGGGCCGGTCTGGCGCAACGAGAAGCCCGGCCCGGGCCGGTTCCGCCAGTTCTATCAATGCGATGCGGATACGGTCGGTGCCTCGACCGTGGCCGCCGATGCCGAGATCTGCGCCATGCTGGCGGATGTGTTCGAGGATCTGGGCCTCGGCGGCGATTTCGTCGTGCGCATCAACAACCGCAAGGTGCTGAACGGGGTGATGGAGGCGGCGGGGGTTCTGGACCCGGCCGATCCGTCGAAATTCGAGGCCGAGCGGGGGATCGTCCTGCGGGCGATCGACAAGCTGGACCGGCTGGGCGAGGACGGGGTGCGCGCGCTCTTGGGCGAGGGGCGCAAGGACGAGTCGGGCGATTTCACCAAGGGGGCGGGGCTCAGTGCGCGGCAAGTTGCCAAGTTGTTAGAGTTTGTTAGGATTTCGTCCCGAATTGATGACCTAACGGATCGGATCAATTCGAAACAGGTGTCTGTCGGAGACACAATTGCTGAAAAGTTTGAACAACTATATCCGAAGCTACTGCGCGTTCTCGTCAGACCAAGTGCGACAGAAGAACACATCGAAAAGTTCTATCGGAACGTCGCCGCAGTCGCCGTGCTCCACGACTTGGTAGGTGAGACTAAGTCTGGTAGTGAGGGAATCGACGAATTAGTCGAGATGGTCGATTTGCTGTCAGCGCAGGGCTATGGGTCCGACCGGGTGGTCATCGACCCCTCGGTCGTGCGGGGCCTCGGCTATTACACCGGCCCGGTGTTCGAGGCGGAGTTGACCTTCGAGATCCTCGACGAGAAGGGCCGCAAGCGGCAGTTCGGCTCGGTCGCCGGGGGCGGGCGCTATGACGATCTGGTCAAGCGCTTCACCGGGCAGGCGGTGCCGGCGACGGGGATTTCCATCGGCGTGGACCGGCTGCTGGCGGCGCTGAACGCCAAGGGGCGGGTCGTGGCGGATACCACGGGGCCGGTCGTCGTCACGGTGATGGATCGGTCGCGAATGTCTGACTATCAGAAGATGGTCGGCGAGCTGCGCCGGGCGGGCATTCGTGCCGAGGTCTACCTGGGCAACCCCAAGAACTTCGGCAACCAGTTGAAATACGCGGATAAACGCGGCTCGCCGGTCGCGATCATCCAGGGTTCGGACGAGGCGGCGCGGGGCGTGGTGCAGGTCAAGGATCTGGTCTTGGGTGCCAGGATCGCCGAGAGTGCGACGCTCGAGGAATGGAAGGACCGGCCGGCGCAGGTTGAGGTGCCGGTGGCCGATCTGGTCGCCACGGTCAGGGACATGCTGGCCAAGGATTCGCGGGGATGAGCATCGTCACGCCTGCGGCCCGGGCCGAGGGGCAACGGCTCTTCGGGGCGTTCCAGACCTGGGGCGCGGTGCCGGTCGAGGCGGCGGTGCTGCAACCGGCCGAGACGCTGTTGGACCTTTATGGCGAGGATATCCGCGCCCGGGCCTATGTCACGCAGGACCCGGTGCAGGGCGAGATGATGCTGCGGCCGGATTTTACCGTGCCGGTGGTGCAGGCGCATATGGCGGTGGGCGCCGAGCCCGCGCGCTATTGCTATCTGGGCGAGGTGTTCCGCAAGCAGGAGGACGGGGGCGCGCGCGCCTCGGAATACCTGCAAGTGGGGTACGAGGTTTTTGACCGCGACCAACCGCTGCGCGCGGATGCGGAGGTTTTCGCGTTGTTTTCCCGCATGTTGGCGGGCAAGGGCCTGCGCGCCGCGACCGGCGATATCGGCATTCTCATTGCCGCGGTGAAGGGCCTGCCGACCAGCGACACCCGCAAGGCGGCGCTGATGCGGCACCTCTGGCGGCCGCAGCGCTTCCGGGCGCTGCTGGAGCGTTTCGCGGGGCGGGCGCCGCTGCCCAAGGGGCGGGCCGAACTGCTGGCGCGGCTGGCCGGGGGCGATCCGGTGGCCAGCGAGGCGCCGCAGATCGGCCTCAGGACCCGGGCCGAGATCGAGGCGCGGATGGCGAAACTGGCCGAGGATGCGGCGACCGCGCCCATTCCGGGCGATGTGGTCGACGCGTTGGAGGCGTTGATCCAACTCTCGGAAAAGTCCCGCAAGGCCCTGGAAGACATGCGGAAAATCGCATCGGTCCTGCCCTGGATCGCGCCATCGCTGGACCTGTTCGAGGAACGGCTCGCGGTGCTGGCCGCGCATGGGGTGGACGTCGCCTCGCTCGATTTCGAGGCCTCCTACGGCCGCACGACGCTGGAATATTACGACGGGTTCGTCTTCGGCTTCTACGCCGAGGCGCGGCCGGACCTGCCGCCCGTCGCCACCGGCGGGCGCTATGACGCGCTGACCGCGGTGCTGGGCGCCGATCAGAACGGTGGCCGCTCGATCCCCGCGGTGGGCGGCGTGATCCGCCCGGCGCTGGTCGTGGAACTGGAGGGCCGGACGTGAGCGTGAAGATCGGCGTGCCGTCCAAGGGGCGGCTGATGGAGAAGACCTTCGACTGGTTCGCGGCGCGGGGCATCGCCATGAAGCGGACCGGGGCCGAGCGGGAATATTCCGGCGCGGTCGAGGGGATCGAGGGCGTCGATCTGGTGCTGCTCAGCGCCTCGGAGATCCCGCGCGAACTGGCCGCGGGGCGCATCCATCTGGGCGTGACCGGGACCGACCTCGTTCATGAAAAGCTGGGCAATGGCAAGGACTTGGTGGACGATCTTGCGCCCATGGGATTCGGCCATGCCGACCTGATCATCGCCGTCCCCGACTGCTGGGTCGATGTCGAGACGCTGGACGATCTGGACGCGGCGGCGGCGGCATTCCGGGCGGACCATGGCTTCCGCCTGCGGATCGCGACCAAGTACCACCGGCTGGTGCGGGATTACCTGCGTGCCCATGGCGTCGCCGATTACCAGCTGGTCGACAGCCAGGGCGCGACCGAGGGCACGATCCGCAACGGCACGGCCGAGGCGGTGGCGGATATCACCTCGACCGGGGAGACCCTGCGCGCCAACCATTTGAAAATCCTCGATGGCGAGCCGATCTTGCGCTCGCAGGCGACGCTCTTCGCCTCGCGCGTGGCGCCTTGCGATGCGGCCGAGGCGGCGGCGCTGGCGGCGTTGAAGGCGCGGCTGGCATGAGCGGGGCGATCGACGGGATCGAGGGTGTCCGCGCCGTGGTCTGGGATTTCGACGGCGTTCTCAACCGCGCCGGGCGGCCCGACAAGGCAGGGATTTTCCCCTGGCAGGCCAAGGTTGCCGGGGATTTGGGAATCGACGCGGCGGCGATGGCGCAGGCGGTCTTTCGGCGCGACAAGGCCGCCTTGATCACCGGCAAGGACGATGTGCTGGACCGTATCGCCGACTGGGCGCGGGGGGCGGGCGTCGATCTGGACCCGGAGGATGTGCTGGAGATCTGGTTCGAGGCCGACCACGACCCCGATCCCGAACTGGACCGCGTGCTGGGCCTGCTGGCCGAGGCGGGCGTGGTGCAGGTGATCCTGACCAACAACGAAGCCCGCCGGGCCCGCTGGATCGCCCAGGACGCGGGCTGGGCAGAGCGGGTCGATGCGATCTTTGCCTCGGGCGAGATCGGGGCGATGAAACCCGCGGCCGAGGCCTATGCGGCGGTCGAGGCGGCGCTGGACATGGCGCCGCACGAGATCCTGATCATCGACGACACGCCCGGCCATGTCGAGGCGGCCGAGAAACGCGGCTGGCTGGGCTGGGACTATCAGGCGGGCGGGGCCATGGCGCTGGTGCAGGCCCTGATGCCGCTGCTGCTGAAAGCGGGCGAATAGGGGTTCGGGCCAGTTTTCAAGCCCTTACGCCCTTGACCGGCGGGTAGGTGCGCCCGTAGCATGTGCCGCTGCCGTTAACCATGGCGCCTATCCATTGCCAGACAGGGCGCTTGGACGCCCTATCCAGAGGGTATTTCGATGAACCATTCCAGAAGGGCGATGCTTGGCATCGCGTTGACCCTCGCTGCGGGCCCGGCGCTCGGGCAGCGGGTTGTCGAGTTCGATGTCACGCCGCGGACGTTCTCGCACAGCGATTTCTCGACGGTCGAGGGGCGGCGTGCGGTGCAGCCCTTGCCCTTCGCCGTGTTCGGTGACAGCAGCCCGAACCGGATGCGCAGCGATACCGGCGCGCCAAGCGTCACGCCCGGCCGGCCGCCGGTGGCGGGTTCGACCGAGCGGGCGCAAGCGCTCTATCCCGATCAATGGGCCCTTCTGGGCTCGCGCCCGACGCGCGAGGGCGTCCGCCCGCCCGCCGGCGATCAGGCGGCGCCCGACGGCGGGGTCGATTTCCTGGTCGCGCCTGGCGCCGGCTCCAACCGCAGCAATTTCGCGGGAACGACCGGCGTCTTCACCCAGTATTGCGAGAATTGCGACGCGCAGAACGTGAACTACCCGCAGATCGCCATCGGGGCGCTGTTCTTCGACATCGCCAGCGGCGGCAGCGCCAGTTGCTCGGCCTCGGTGATCGGCAACAATACCATCGTGACGGCGGCGCATTGCTGCTACGACCACGATGCCGAGGAGAACAACAGCAACTTCACCTTCGTGCCCGCCTATCGTGACGGGGCGGCGCCGGTGGGGGCCTTTTCGGGCATCCGGGCGCGGATCCTTGGCGCCTATCGCAACAATCCCGGCCGGTCGAACGACCTGTGCCTGATCCGTCTGGCCCCCGATGCCGGGGGCAATCAGGTCAGCTTCTATACCGGCTGGCTGGGGACCGCGGAGAACTTCGATTATTACCAGAACATGCATGCCGTGGGCTATCCGGGCAATATAGGCGGCGGACAGTTCCAGGAAGTCTGCACCGCTACCGGCAGCCGTCCGCCCCAGGGGTGCGAGCGCAACAACGTCCTGAACATGGGCTGCTCGATGACCTATGGTTCCAGCGGCGGGCCCTGGATCATCTCCTATCGCAATGGCAACTTGGTCAATTCGGTGGTCAGCGGCTATGACAGCGTCAGCTGTACCGGCGATTTCGGCACCGTGTTCAACGGCCCGCGCTTTGCCTCGAACAACCTGGGCACGCTGTGCGATTCCCCCGGCTGGTGCTGAGGGGCGTTTGACCGCCGGCTGGCGCTGTCCCCCGGGTCAGCGCCAGCCGAATTCCGCCAGCGCCTCGGCCAGTTCGGGCGGCAGCGTCTCTTCGCCCGGACGTGCCTCGGGCAGGTCCCGCGGCGCATCCTCGGGCTGGAGATAGCGCCAGCCCTGGAAAGGGCGGCGCGGGGCCGGTTCGGTGCGGATCAGCGCCGGGTCGAAGACCAGCGCGCATCGGCTGATGCCATCGGCGCCCTCGACCGGTTCAAGGCGCAGAATGCGTTGGCGGACCAGCACATTCCCCTTGATGATCCAATAGATCGAGCCGCCGTCCAGCACCTCGTCGCCGCGCTTGGGCCACATGCGGGTGACATGCCGGGGCAGGCCGCCCGGCAGTTCGGCGGCGCGCTGGCGCTGCCATAGGGCGAGGTCCTCGACCGAGTCGCAGCCGACGCAGAGTTTGAGAATATGCAGGGCCATGCCCCCTTATCCCTCTGGCCGGGCGCCGCCGCAAGGCCCCGGGCGGCGTTGACGATAGGGGTATCGCGGACTATGTTGCCTGAGGGCGCGGTCATGCTTTGTTCATGCCGCGCCCTTGCCCTTTCCATCCCCTTCCGAGCCCGACAGGACCCTCCCATGAGCCGCTTTTCCGCCCCCATCGCCGAGCAGATCTGGGACATGAAATACCGGCTGAAAGACGCCTCGGGCCGGGCGCTGGACGCCACGCTCGAGGATTCGTGGCGCCGGGTGGCGCGCGATCTGGCCTCGGTCGAGGCCGCGCCCGAGGTCTGGGAAGAGCGATTCTATGCCGCGCTCGAGGATTTCCGCTTCCTGCCCGCCGGGCGGATCCTGGCCGGGGCCGGGACCGGGCGGCAGGTGACCTTGTTCAACTGTTTCGTCATGGGGACTATCCCCGACAGCATGGGCGGTATCTTCGAGATGCTGAAGGAGGCGGCGCTGACGATGCAGCAGGGCGGCGGCATCGGCTATGATTTCAGCACCATCCGGCCCAAGGGCGCGGCGGTGCATGGGGTGGCCGCCGATGCCTCGGGGCCGCTCAGCTTCATGGATGTCTGGGATGCGATGTGCCGGACGATCATGTCGGCGGGCTCGCGCCGCGGGGCGATGATGGCGACCATGCGCTGCGATCACCCGGATATCGAGGATTTCATCGCCGCCAAGCAGGATTCGGCCCGGCTGCGGATGTTCAACCTGTCGGTGCTGGTGACCGACCCGTTCATGGAGGCGGTGAAAGCGGACGGCAACTGGGATCTGGTGTTCGACGGAAGGGTCTATCGCACGCTGGCTGCGCGCGATCTGTGGAACCGGATCATGCGCGCGACCTATGATTACGCCGAGCCGGGGGTGATCTTCATCGACCGCATCAACGCCGCCAACAACCTGCGCTATGCCGAGACCATCGCCGCCACCAACCCCTGCGGCGAGCAGCCGCTGCCGCCCTATGGCGCCTGCCTGCTGGGCTCGATCAACCTGGCGCGGCTGGTCAAGGCGCCCTTCGAGGCGGGCGCGGGGATCGACACGGCCGAGCTGGACGAGCTGGTGCGGACCGCGGTGCGGATGATGGACAACGTGGTCGATGCCTCGAAATTCCCGCTGCCGCAGCAGGCGGCCGAGGCTGCCGCCAAGCGCCGCATCGGGCTGGGGGTCACCGGGCTGGCCGATGCGCTTCTGATGATGGGACTGCGCTATGGCTCGGACGAGGCGGTGGCGCAGACCGAGGCCTGGATGCATGCCATCGCCCGCGCCGCCTATCTCGCCTCGGTCGATCTGGCGCGCGAGAAGGGGGCCTTTCCCCTCTTCGACGCCGAAAAATATCTCGCTTCGGGCACGATGCAGGCGATGGATGCGGATGTACGCGAGGCGGTGCGCGACCACGGCATCCGCAACGCGCTGCTGACCTCGATCGCGCCGACCGGGACCATCAGCCTTTACGCGGGCAACGTGTCCTCGGGCATCGAGCCGGTCTTCGCCTACGCCTATCGCCGCAAGGTGTTGCAACCCGACGGCTCGCGCACCGAGGAAGAGGTCGTGGATTACGCCGTCTCCCTCTGGCGCGAGAAATTCGGCGACACGCCCTTGCCCGAGCATTTCGTCAGCGCGCAGACGCTGGCGCCGATGGATCATGTGAAGATGCAGGCGGCGGCGCAGAAATGGATCGACAGCTCCATTTCCAAGACCATCAACTGCCCCGAGGATATCGGCTTCGAGGCGTTCAAGGACGTCTATCTGGCGGCCTGGGACATGGGCTGCAAGGGCTGCACCACCTACCGGCCCAATGCGGTGACGGGCTCGGTGCTGAGTGTGACCGGCAGTTCGAGCGATGCCGAGACAGTCTATCGGCAAATTCGCGCGGTCGCGGACAAGCAGAATCTCAGTGACAGGGCCCTTTCGCTGAAAGCTGGCCTCGGTGCAGGCTACGTGCACTCGATAAAGGCAGAGGGCAAGTCACCGACTCTTAGTTCTCTGAACAAGATTGCCGAGGCCCTTGGTGTCACTTTTTCCGAGTTGGTCGGCGGCGCATCGGGCACCCGCGAAACCATCGTTCGGGGGGGCGGCGAACCCGACCATCCGCACGGTGACGTGATCTACCTCGCCGAGCCGCTGGACCGGCCCGAGGCGCTGGAGGGTCAGACCTACAAGCTGAAATGGCCGGTCAGCGAGCACGCGATCTACATCACGGTGAACGATATTGTCGTCGGCGGGCGCCGGCGCCCCTTCGAGGTGTTCATCAATTCGAAGAACATGGAGCATTACGCCTGGACCGTGGCGCTGACGCGGATGATCTCGGCGGTGTTCCGGCGGGGTGGCGATGTGAGTTTCGTGGTCGAGGAACTGAAAGCGGTCTTCGACCCGCGCGGCGGCGCCTGGATGGGCGGGCGCTACGTGCCCTCGATCCTGGCGGCGATCGGCGGCGTGATCGAGGAGCATCTGGTCGCCATCGGCTTTATCGAGGGCGCGGGGCTGGGGCTGAAGTCCGATCCCAAGGCAGCAGCGGTGGCGGGGGGGCGCCCGGCGGCTTGCCCCTCGTGCGGGGCCTATGAGCTGGTGATGATCGAAGGCTGCATGACCTGCCGCGCCTGCGGTCATTCCAAATGCGGCTGAGGGGGCTTTCGGCCCTGCGCTGAAGGGGACCCCTCCCTGCCGGCCGAAGGGTTGACCGACAAACGCCGGGGCCGAGGCGCCGGCGCTCTTGGCTGGCGGGCGTCCCGGCCGCAGGTCCGCCTCAGCTTTTGGCCATATCCCCGGCCTCGGCCCAGTCGTAAAGGTCCGAGAGGATCCCGCGCAGCCCCTCGCCCCGGGGGCTGAGGACATAGCTGACCTCGCGCGGGTAGACATTGCTTTCGACCCGCCGCACCAGGTCGCGCCCGGTCATGCCCGCCAGCCGCTCGGTCAGGACCTTGGGCGAGATGCGCGGCAGCAGCGCCTGCAGTTCCGAATAGCGCTTTGGCCCGCCCGAGAGATGCCAGAGCAGGAGGGCGTTCCAGCGGTGGCCCAGAAAGCCCAGCCAATCCTCGGCCAGGCATTCGTCAGGTCGGCAGACGGTCGTTTCGGGCATCGGGCTTCCCATTTGGTTAGTCCTGAGTCGCTGTGATTTCAGCGCGCGGGGGACCTGCTTCAGGTCCGGTAGCGCAAGGAATGCGACATGAACAGGATACTCATCATCGGCGGCTATGGCCATGTCGGCCAAAAGATTGCCCGGCGTCTGATCGCCGCGGGCCGGTCGGTGACGATTGCCGGGCGCGATGCGGGCAAGGCCGCGGCGGCGGCGGGGCGGCTGGGCTGCCAGGGGGTGGCGCTGGACCTTGCGCGTCCCGACAGCTGGCCGGCGCCGACAAGGCCGCCGCCACCCTCCGCCGCGAGGTTGTCGCCAACTCCTCCGACACCCGGTGGGCGCACCTGCGCGAGCTTAACGCCGCCGCCGACAGCCTCGCCACCACGGCGCAGCTCTGGGCCAGCCCCGTGACCGTCCTCGCCCGCGCCGGGCTCGGGACCCCTGAGCGCAGCGCGTACCAGCAGCAGCTTGACGGCTCGGGCATCGTGGAGCTGAAGAACGCGGCGCTCCTCGCGGTGGCGACCGGCAACAAGGTCCTCGGGGCCGCCCTCGTCAGCATCATCGACCGGATGCCCGCCCGGTCCCGCCCGGTCAGCGCGCAGGACCTCGCGGACAAGCTGGTGGGCGAGGAGACGCGGAAGGTGCAGGACGCCATCACCGCCGTGAAGCTCGCGGCGCAGCGCGCCATCAACCGAAACAGGGAGTGGGAGGCCGGGAAGGTCCGCCCGCTCGACCGGGTGAAGCTCGCCCTGAACAGCAACAAGGAGTGATTCAATGGCCCTCTTCCTCGTGACCCGCCCCAAGGGCGCTGAACACCTCCGCAACGCCTCCGGCCTGCACGCCGCCATCGTGGACGCGGCCAGCGGCCCGGCGGCCATCGCCGCCGCCAACGCCCTCGCGCCGCACTGACCTGCTCCCCTTGGAGTCCGCGTTTATAGGTTAGCTCTGTTCAGAGTTTGGTCCTCTTGTGACCGTTGGTGATACTCCCGCGGGGTGAGGCCGTCGAGGCTCGAATGCGGGCGGTGGTGGTTGTAGTCGTCGCGCCATG